>Ga0247825_10000506_pt1 | contig 24787 bp, 23 predicted proteins | sample 13C_Vanillin_Day_FD_194413 | JGI IMG/M metagenome (GOLD analysis project Ga0247825, IMG submission 194413) | Soil microbial communities from agricultural site in Penn Yan, New York, United States - 13C_Vanillin_Day48 | ecosystem: Environmental > Terrestrial > Soil > Agricultural land | place... | reverse complement strand
CGGGTGCACCGATGCCGCCCGACTCACTCGTGAGATCGCCCTGTTGGGATACCGCGGCAGCGACAAGACTGTCCGCCGTTACCTGCAGCCATTGCGGAGCGCTCGCAATCCGCTTTCATCAGGACCCGCTTCGCCGTCGGTCCGGCAGGCCACCGGCTGGCTGACCCGCCACCCGGATCGGCTCAGCGACGACGAACGCACTGAACTCGATGCGCTGCTGGAACGCAGTCCCGCCCTGGCCACCACCCGAGACCTGGTCCACAACTTCGCCGAGATCATGATCGAGCGTCGCGGGAGCGACCTCGGCGCCTTGATGACGGCCGTTGACACCAAAGGAGATCGGGCACTTCGGTCCTTCGTCACAGGTTTGCGCCGAGACCTCGACGCCGTCACCGCAGGGCTGACGTTGCCCTACAGCTCCGGCCCTGTTGAAGGACACATCAATCGCATCATTCTGTGGAATCTGAATTGTCAAGGTCAGGTCATGGTCGTTTCTCCCGGTTGACCGGGATGATCGGTAGCAAGGTCGCGGTCGGCGGGGCGCCGATCTCGCGTGGCGTCGTGCCGGTCGGCGTCGGAACGTCGACCAGTCGCTCCAGGAGGTTGTCGAGGGCGGTCTGTCCCTCGTCGACGGCGGCGCGCTCGTCGTCGCTGAGCGGGATCGCGGCGAGCATGCGCTGCAGATTGTCCTTGGCCTCCAATAATTGACCCTTGCCAGATGCCTTGGGGGCGTAGAAGTCGCAGCGGGCGCACGCCATCCTGTGTGGGCATTGCTCGAAGAACGTGTAGGTGCAGTATCCGTGTCCGAGGTCGTAGTACTGCCACGGCGTGTCGCCACCGGCGGCACCGGAGGTGACGGCGTCGCGATCGACGAGGACCTCGATGGTGCGGACGTTGCGGGAGAAGTATCCGGCGTCGGTGTAGGCCCGCGTCAGCGTGGTGGGGCTGATTTTCGCGTAGTACTGGGTGGATTGCGGCGAGCGGTGGCCGAGCCAGGCTTGCAGCTCGAACAGGGTCATCGGCTCTTTGGCGTTGTAGAGCTGGCTGGCGATCGTGGATCGGGCTCGGTGGTTGGTGATGTTCCCTCGGACGTCGGTGGTCGGGACACCGGCCTTGTGGCAGAGCATCGGGATGACCGTGTTGTTGATGTAGGACGAGGAGACCCGGCGGGCGCGGAAGGCGAACAGCAGGTCGACTCGCTCGCCGGTGCGACGGTCGTGAAACTGCGGTTGGGAGGGGCGCATCGCGTGCCAGGTGTCGAGGGCCTGGCCGAGGATCGGATCGACCGGCTTGGTGAACGCGGTGCCGGTCTTGTGCGCCGGAACATCGAGCAGGCAGACCGCGTCACGCGCCAGCACCTGATCGGAGTCGCCGACGATGGGTGTGTCGTCGTGCTGCCAGCGGATGCAGCCGACCCGCAGGCGGGCGATCTCGTCGCTGCGCAGTCCGGAGAACAACCAGGACAGTGTGATCGCGTGGACCAGTTCGAACGGGTAGAAGTGCCCGGATTGTGTCTCGGGGAGATCGGCGTGCGACAGATTCAGTCCCGCCCAGAGCAGCTTCGCCCAGATCTCGTCGGCGATCACCCGCGGATTCGGGCCGAGCAGCGCGGTGATGCTGCGTGGAGTGGCTAGTGCGCGCCCAGGATCGAAGCGTCGGGGCAGCCATTCCCATTCCTGACAGTCGGCGAAGAACCTCCGGATCGCCGAGAGGTGACCGTCCTTGGTCGACGCCGTCAGTGGAGTGCCGAGGCGCTTTTCGATTCCGGTGGTGCGGTGCACGTAGTCGCCGACGTTCATCCGGTCCAGCGCGGCGACCCAGGTCGCGCAGGTCTGCCGGGTCCACGCCGTCGGATCGGCGGCCCCGGGATGCTCGGCTGCGCTCCAGCGGCCGACCTTGAGCAGGCGGGACCGGACGTTGCCGCGTGCCCGCGGCGTCAATGTCGAGGTCGCGTACCAGGCTCGACCCACTGCTGCCAGATCTGCGCCCCGCCGGCCGCCCGCGCAGTGCCACGACCGGTCGTCGCGGACGGCTGGTCACAGAATCCCAGAGCATTCACCGCCCGCTGCACGGCATGCAGAGCGTTCAGCCGGGCGCCGCCGAGCAGTCCGTCACGGCGGACACGATCGAACAGGTCGGTGCCAAGGTCCTCGAGGTGCGGGCTGCGGTTGAGCAGGAACAGCTGGCAGATCACCATCGGTAGCAGCGTGTCGTCGTCACGTCCGAGCCGATAACCCCACTCGGCAAGCACCTTACGAACCCGGGCGATCTCGCCGTTGACTCGGTCGCGCCCGAAGATCCGCCGCGACAGGGTCAGTCGTTGGAAGCTGCCGAGCCGGTGGAACGCAGTGAAGGTACCGAGCAGGTAGGCGTGCGCCGCGAGGTAGGGGCGGACCTCGTCGCCGGCCCAGGAGGGTGCGTTCAGGTGGAACTCGGCCTGGTCACGGCCGAGCAGATGGATCCATTCCTCCGCGGTCCAACCCCAGAAGGTCCGCCGGACTTCGGCGCATCGCACCAGCAGCACCGCGACCGCATCGGCCATGGCGCGCCGCCGATGGGCGGTGGCCGGGGAATCCAGTCCTGCGTTGACCGTTTCCAGCGGTCCCAGCAGTCGTCCGATCACGCGCCAGCCCGGCGCGTTCGGATCGTGATACTGCAGCCGCCGCAGGTTTCGTATGCCGAGTTCGCCGATGGCCCGGACCTCGTCGTCTCGGACCTCGATAGTGGTGTCGAAGTGATGCGCGACGAGCGGTGAGCATTAACGTGCTTCGGAGTCCGGGTTGACGTCGCCCGACAGCGGCGCGGTCACCGCGGCGTTCCTGGGGTCGGGGCGTCCATGCCGGTGAGCATCGAGATGCGCCAGGCATGGATGTGGTCCATGCCGCGGCCGAGTTTGTCGGCCAGATCCCGCCCGGACAGGTGGATATCGCAGCGTCGAGTCCGTATGGCGATGCCCGGCGAAGGTCGCAATCGTGTGCAGTTCCCAGCCCATCCGGGCCAGATCGGTCAGACACAGATGCCGAGTGGTGTGCGTGGAGAACCGCGGAACATCGGCGGCCAGGGCAATCCGTCGCACCACCTTCGACCACGTCCACAGACTTGGGTGGCTGGGCATGATTGCGGCGGGACTCCGACAGGAACAGCGGTTCGCGTGCCCTGCTCAGGCTCGCCCGGTGCGCGAGATAGTTCGACAGCAGCACCCCGGTCGGAGCCGAATACGGCACGACCCGCTCGAGCCGGTTCTTCGTCGTCTCCGCCCTGATCCGCAGGGTGCGGTGGGCCGGGTCGAGATCGTCGGTGCGCAGCGCGCACAGCTCCTCACGGCGCAGCGCGGCATCGTAGGCCAGGGCGAGCATCACGCGGTTGCGGACGGGCTCCACGGCGGCGACGGCCAGGATGTCCGCCCACTGTTGCTCGGTGGGAATCCACGGCAGCTTCGTCAACCTGGGCACCAACCCGCGCTGATTCCCGCCGCCCCGTCGGCCGGGCGTGAAGCGGCCCCGACCAACGGGATTGGACTCGCGCAACCCCTCCTCCATGAGGTGGTCGTAGAACAGCCGCACCGGCACCAGCCGCTGCGCAATGGTGGCGCTGGCCAGCCCGGATCCGGAATCGAGGGACACCACATTCGCGCCACGGCGGCTGGGCCGGTCGGTCAACTCCCGCACATAGACGCCGACATGCGCCCGGCTCGCCGTGAGCGGGTCGACACCCTCCCGCTCGCACATCTCCAGATACTCGGCAAGCCCCCGTGCGTAGGCGTCGATCGTCCGAGGCGCCCTCCCGAGATCGGTCCACACCCGCAGCCACCCGGCCGCCCGCACATGCCGGCCCAGCACCGGCCACTTCTCCTCCAACACCATCGTGCCGTTCAAGCCATGTCCTCAGTTCCGTGGTCAACACCGAGGAGACATGATCATCCCCACGGCCAGATTCCACGTAACTTTCAAGATGCTCAAACGGCAGATGTACGGGCGCGCAAACCTGGACCTTCTCCGCAAGCACGTCATCCACACCGTATAGCTGAGGCCGACAACAGAATCACGAAAAGTGCGCCAGATCCAATTTCGCCGAGCCTCGTCATAATCGGCGAGCTGTCTGGAGCGAGCAGGTCTACGACGGGCCCCGACTGGGTCTGATGCAACATTCGTGGCCGTCCCCGCTCCGTTAAGTGGCAGCCCCCGACTGGGGTTCATTGCTAGCGCGGCGTCGGGTCGCCCCCGAGATGCCAGCAGTTGACGTGTACCCGTTTGAGTCCGAGCTGATTCTGGTCGGTGAGTCGTAGGGTAGATCCGCATCAAAGACGCAGTCGGACTTGTCGCACCGAAGGCAGTCTCGATGTGCGCAGTAACTCCTAACCGTCCGCGGGGTCGGCTCGAGGGTGCGGCTCATGTCCAACACAGTGCCGTGCTACTTCAGAACCACGCGATGTGTGCGCCCAATGTGGAAGCCGACTGTGCCCCCCAATCGCCGAGCGCGACTGCCCGCTCAGGAACCTCTCCGCACCAGCGGTAGTGCGCGGAGCGTTGTCTGTGGTCAAGCCTTCGATCTGGTCGGCGCAGGGGTGTCTGGTGCTGCAGGTATACGGCAGGAACCCGCCGACCCGGAGTTCCTGACACCGAGATTGGCTACCGGTGAGGCATCGGCTATTTGGACGGTCGAAGCGATTCACCTCATTTCCGGTGAATCGCTCCGCTCCGCCGCGCGCTCGGGGGCCGTGGGCGATAGTCGTATGGAGAGTCCCACGGTTGTGCCGGCGGAGCAGTGCTATCGGTAGATGGTTCGCAATTGCCCGTCCAACGCTGGATCGCACTCCACGTTGTCGAGAGCCTCTCGTAGTCGGCGTGCGAAGCGCTTGCGCAACATTCCGAACCTGACGAACGTCTCCTCGTCTGTCGCCCCACCGTACGGCGCCCACGTTAGGGCGAACTCGACGACTGCCGCATCCTCGGACTTCGGTTTGAGGTGCCTCTGCCTGGTTGTAGCTTCGGCCTTGCGGCGCCGTCGGATCCGGTACGAACGGATCTGTTGTTCGGCGAGAGATCGACAACTCGAATCCGGGTTGTATCCCACTGGTGAGGAGTTCGTACTGTGTTCGGTTGTCGGCGGATTGTGCACGGGCTCGGCCATTCTGATGTATTTCTGTCAGCGGATGATTAGATGCGAACCATGGCGATAGGGGTCCGCTTACCGGCGGATCAAGACGGTGACGAGAATTCGCGTGTCACCATTGGTGTCTGGATGCGCCGCAGCTATGCGCAGTTACAGTGCTTCGGAGTGTGTGCGAGGCGCCACGGGAGTTCGCATCTTCTGTTCCTCGATCGCAAGTTCTCGTAGACGGTACTTCTGGATTTTTCCGCTTGCAGTTGTCGGAAAGGTTGAAGCGAACCGCCAGAATGCAGGGATTTTTGACCTCGTGATCTTCCCGGCGCAAAATGCTGCGAGGTCTTCGCTCGATGTCTCTTGCGAATCCTCTTGTAACCGCACCCATGCCATCACTTGTTCTCCGAGTCGCTCGTCGGGGACACCGATGACGTACGCGTCGTTGATGTGCGGGTGTGTGCGGAGCAGTTCCTCGATTTCGCGGGGGTAGATGTTCTCGCCGCCGCGGATGATCATCTCCTTCATTCTGCCGACGAGCGTCACGTATCCGTCTTCGTCCATGGTGGCGAGATCGCCGGTGTGCATCCAGCCGTCGGGATCGAGGACTTCGTCGGTCGCCGCAGTGTTATTCCAGTAGCCCGCCATTACGCTGTACCCTCTGGTGCATTGCTCGCCGACAGCGCCCACCGGGACCACCTTGTCGGTTCCGGGGTCGACGATCTTGACTTCGACATGGGGCGTGGGCCTGCCCACGGAGTGGTCACGTTTGTCGGCTGGATCGTCGGGCAGTACCTGGGTGGAAATTGGCGAGGTTTCGGTCATCCCACATACCACCGAGAGCTCGGTGACATGCAGATGAGTTCGGATCTTTTCGCGTAGATCCGGTGGGCATGGAGCACCACCGATCAACCCGGTTCGGAGACTCGAGACGACCACGTCGTTGGATCGTTGGAACTCGAGTTCACTGATGAACATCGTCGGTACCCCGTAAATGGCTGTGCATCTTTCGCGCTCTACCGCGGTCATTGTCGATGCCGCGCTGAAGGATTCCTCAGGCAGGACCAACGTCGCACCGTAACAGTGGGTCCCGAGTGATCCCAGTACCATCCCGAAACAGTGAAACAGCGGAACTGGAACACAAACCCGATCGTGCTCGGTGAACTTGATTCCTCCGCACACCAGCCGTGCGTTGTTCAGAATATTCCGATGCGTGAGCACTGCACCTTTCGGCCGTCCCGTGGTTCCCGAGGTGTACTGGATGTTGATCGGGTCATCGGCGCAGAGCGCCTGCTCTGCGACGGCGAGGGCCTCCGGGGGTACTTGTGTGCCGTCGTGGAGGAAATCATGCCAATCGGTTTCAAAGACGATCACCTCACGCAGGCTCTGGCATTGGGATCGAATCGACCGCAGTATTTCGGCGCAATCGTTGTCACGGAATCGCTCCGACATCAGTAGCACCGATGCTTCCGAATGTGTGAGCACATAGCTCAACTCGGACGCCTGATACATCGGATTCACACACACGAGGATTGCGCCGACTCGTGCCGTCGCGTATTGGACGGCGACCCATTCGAATCGGCTTGCCGACCACACCGCCACCCGGTCACCGCGTCTGACTCCGCGAGCGAGGAGACCCCGAGCGATACGGTCGGTCAGCTCCCACATCTCGCCGTATGTTGCACGATAGTCCTGATGACAGGCCACCAGGGCCTCTCGGTGTCGGTGTTGTTCCACGACGTGGCTGAGGTAGCGCCCGATCGTACCGTCCACCAGGGGGGTGCTGGTGGCGCCGGCGGCGCTCGAAAGAAGTGACACAGTAGTCCTCATTCCGATAGTGCCGGGGAACGGTCGTCCCCCGGCACTACTTGCAGTTTACTTCGACTGAGTTGTGTGGCAGGTGTGTTATCGGACGCTTACGCGCTGCCCCTGAGGGGTGATCGACTCGGGGCGGGTTTCTCGCAGAGCGAGCACCGAGACCAAGCTGATGAGTGCAATCACTGTCAAGCACACGCCCACGGCATAGCTTCCGGAGGAGGCCTCGAGTCGGGCCGCCAGGAGCGGTGTGACGGCACCGCCCAGCACACCGGCGAGACTGTAAGCGACGCCGGCACCGGTGTACCTGTAACGGGTCGCGAACAGCTCGGGCAGATGGGCGCCGGCGGGGCCATACACGAAGCCCACCGAACCCAGGATGAGGACGAGTCCGATCAGGAAAGCTGTCGGCGTTGCACGATCGAGGATGGGGAAGGCGACGAGACCAGTCACCGCGCCGAGGGCACATCCCAGTGTCATCATCTTGCGTCGGCCGAAGCGATCGGACCAAATCGACCCGCAAATTGTCGTGATAGCAAACGCGAACCCGCCGAGAATGCCCATAGTCAAGACGGTCGGTCGACTCAGCTCCAGCTGTTGAGTGCCGTAGCTCGTCAGGTAGGACACACCGATGTAGAAGAACGCGAAGGGTGTCATGACAGCGCCGGCGCCGAGCAATACTTCCTTGCTCTGCTTGCGGAACGCTTCGGCGAAGGGAACAGCAACGGTCTCATTTCGTTCGACAGTCCCACGGAACTCCTCGGACTCTTGGATGCTGAGCCGTACATAGAGTCCCACGATCACGAGCAGTGCACTTGTGAGGAATGGAATTCGCCAGCCCCAGGCAAGGAAGGCGTCATCGCTCATGGTCAGCGCGGTGATTAGAAACGTTGCGCTGGCAAGGGAGAATCCGACCGAAGGTCCCATCTGAGGGAACAATGAGTAGAAGCCTCGCTTCTCCGGTTTCGCATTTTCTGACGCCAAGAGGATGGCTCCGGCCCATTCGCCTCCTACCGCTAGTCCCTGGGCGATGCGGAGTGCCACGAGTAGGAGTGGTGCGGCGACGCCGATGGTGCTGGTCGTCGGGATGAGTCCGATGGCAACGGTCGCGCCGCCCATCAGGAGCAACGTCGATACCAGGGTCTTCTTACGGCCGATCCGGTCGCCGAAATGCCCGAAAATGATCGATCCAACCGGTCTGGCGACGAAGGCGACTCCGAACGTCGCGAAAGCGAGGGCTGTGCCCGCCGCCTGCCCGAGTTCGGGGAAGAAGACCTTGTGAAACACCAGCGCTGCGGCTGTTCCGTAGATGATGAAGTCGTAGAACTCGACGACTGTGCCGGTCATGCTGGCAAAGGCAATTCGAGACATGCTATTTGGTGGACGTTGATCGATGCCCGTGTTGCTGTGCATGGTGTCTCCTGATCGGACAAACAGACTGGTGTGAAGCGTTATTGAAACCGATTCCGATCGCCATTTTCGGCGGCTTCCGACTTTTCCTCTCGAGACCGAGGACGGCTTACTTCCGGACGCCCTGTGATTGTCGTCACGCGGCAGTGCAGATTCTGTATCTTTCGATACACACCGTGCGGACAGTTGTCCTGGACAGCAGGAAGCCGCGACGCCACATTCCCGGTCGGCTGGCCCGGGAATGTGGACATCGCGGCATTCATGAGAACTCACTCCGTGGAGGTCTTCCAGGGGTGTGCCCGTTCGATCAGCGCGTCGCCGTCACGTGTTGCTTCGCCAAGAGCTTTCGTCCGAACACGTCTTCATCGATGACGAATCGTTCGTGGGTGCCCTGGGCGATTAACTCGACGTCATCACGAACCTCGACATCGAATACATAGCGACGGCGATCGATCTCCCGCACCGATACGGTCGCGGTGATTTCTTGGTCGAGAAGTGTCGGCTTCGAATGAACGATCTCGAGGCGACTTCCGACACTCGACTGCCCCGTCTCCACGACCTGGTGCAGTGCGTCGACAGCAGTTTCCTCGATCAACTGGATGACATTCGGCGTGGACAACACGTGATAGCCGCCCCGTGCCACGCAGTCGCTCTCCACGACCGTGCGTAACTTGGACGCCGTGATAACTGCGTCCTGACTGTCGGGGGTGCTCATTTGACACCACCGCGCCGCTTCGGATCCCACGCGAGCTCGAGATTGCGAATGATGGCAGGACTGGACATGCAATACGCCTGCCCGAGGGCCATATTCGCGACGTAACGCTGAAGAACCTGAATGGGTTCGACCCCGACTCGCATTTGAGTGCGGTTCGCATTCACGCCGACGGGTCCGGTCCCGATCGCCTCGTGCGCGGCATGCTCGAGGGCAGTGTCCATCGCCGTTTCGGAAGTGACGATGTCGTCGACGACGAGACGGCCCTCCGGGGAATCAACGTAGATTTCTCGGTTGAAGAAAATGCCCTGCCGAGTCACGCGCTCGCCGACGAAGCGGGGAAGGCGTAGATTGCCGCAACCTGGAATGAAGCCTTCCTTTCTGGCCGGCAGGTTGAAGTAGGACCCCGCCTGCGCCACCACCCGGTCCATGACGAGCAGATACTGACAACCACCACCGATGGCATGCGTTTCGACCCCCGCGACCCACGGCTTCTCCCGCCGGTGCTCGACGGTCGACACCGCGCCGTCTCCGAGAGAGTGCCCGCGGTACCACTTGTTGAGCAGGCCCAATTCGCGCTCGATGAAAAACTCGATCAGGGATACCTGGCCGTGATAGAGCTTCGTGAGGTTCACCCCGCTGTCGAAGACGCGGCGGCCGGTGTACTTGCGGTGCTCAGAATGTGCTCCGCGCAGCACTCCGACGGAGATCCGATCATCGAGGAGCACGATGTCGGTGGCCACTTCCATCGCATATGTCGATTCATCGTCTTCGGCGTTGAGATACTTCTGATGATTCAGCGTCAGGTAGCCGACCTCGCCGACACGTTCGAGATAGCACGTACCGAGCTCGATGCGATCGGTCTCTCGGAACTCCGAAAGAAGGTTCACCGCCTCAGGCGTCGGTTGAGTCATCGAATGGATAAGGTGAAACCCGGCCCGCTCATCGTTGAGTACGTGGGATACAAAGATCCCCTGCGCGATCGAGGCACCGTCCTTGTGCTTCAGTGGTAGCTGACGTTCCTCCGCGATTGCCTCCCGTGTCGGAACAAGCAAGGGAAACTGCTCGGACGCCGCATAGGCGAGGTCCGAAACTCGCAGCTCGCGACGGTAGCCGTCAGTGAGACGGTCATACACCTCGGCCGTGTGCAAGGTCATGAAGTCGTTTCGCAGACGACTTCCCTGGGTGAGTAGGTCATCAGCCTGCTGCTGTTCAACGCTCGAACGGCTGGCCTTCGGTGGGAGCGCGGTCCGCGAACTTTCGAGTTCAGACAGCCGCTCGGTAGCGAGTGCGGTGTCTTTGTCGAGTTCGCCGCTGAAGACCGTCGACGTTTCGGTAGTTGTCACTTGCTCTCCTTGACCGTGATGAGGGGCAGAGTCATGCGGTTCTTCAGTTGTCCCCGCAGAACCTCGACTTGGTGTTCAGCCGCAGCAATGTTGTTGATCTTGATGTCTTCGTAGCCGCGGATCATGTCCGGAATCCGCGCGAGGGACAGGACTGCATCACGATTCGCGAGCGTCATCTGCGCGATCGACTCGGTCACGAGATCGCGGTACCAACCGATGAGACGGCGTTCTTCCCGCCGAACATGATCGCGCCCGAACGGATCGATTCGGCGTCCGCGGAGCCCGCGCATCGATACCAACACCCGAAACGCCGGATTGAGGAGATGCTCCGACACCGACATCTTGTTCTTCATCCCAAGAGCCTTGAGCGCCGGGGGATGAAGGTTATAGCGGATCTTCGGCTTGTCTGCGAACATCCCCGCCACCTTCTGCTCGCGGCAGGTACGCAGATGCAGTCGCGCGACCTCGTACTCGTCCTTGTACGCCATGAGCTTGTACAAGTGGTGAATCACTTCCCGCGTCACGCCCAGATTGGTCGGCGAGCCGAGACGGTCGACTTCCTGCTCGGCAACGTCGAGGACGAAATCGACGTACTGCTCGGCGTAACCAGAGTTCTGGAATGAGATCAGTTCCGCTATGCGGATGGCCAGCAGTCGGCGGTCCTCCTCGGCGAGGTGGGCAGTCTTGGACACGAGCGCGTCATAGGCTGCCCGCTCCGACGGGCGAAGGCCGGCGCGTCGGTTGGTGTACTCCGCCTCAGAGTCGAGCGGTTCCGGCGTGATCAACCTGCGTACACGTTCAGGGTCGGTGTGCGCGAGACGTCCGTAGCGAAACGCCTGCAGACTCTGCTGCACCGCGGTGCCGTTCAACTGGATTGCAGATTCGATACTTTCGCCGCTGATCGGCAGGAGGCCAGCCTGATACGCGAAGCCGATGGCGACCAGATTCGTGGCCATGTAGTCACCGAACAGTGTCTCGGCGATCAATTTCGCATCCACCGTCACCGAGCGCTCGGAGTTGGTGAACCTGGTGATGGGTTCGATCAGGGCATCGATATCGACGGTGAGGTCAACGTCGCGGATCATGTCACCGCTCGGCAGAAGCCCGGTGTTGATAAGCGCAGCGGTTCGGCCGGGTGAGCATCGATCGAGGTTGACCTTGTCGGCGCCGGCCATTGCATCCACCGCGAGATACAGGTCGGTTCGCGCGAGTCCCACCTTGTTGGCAGCGTTGTAGTGCCCGCCGGGACTGATAACGAGGCTGGAGAGGACAGCTCCCCACTTTTGTGCGGATCCTGTCTGGTCGTAGCTCATGACTTCGAGTCCGTCGAGCATCGCTGCCCAGGACAGCAACGAGTTCGCGGTCAAGACGCCGGTGCCGCCAACACCAGGGATATAGACGTGATAGGGGCCGGTGAGCTCGGGTAATGCGGGATCCGGAATGCCATCTGCATCAACGACGGCAGGGTTCGGCTTCGCCAAGCCCGCCTCGCTGCGGACAGTCAAGAACGAGGGGCAGTCACCCTTGAGGCACGAAGTGTCCTGGTTGCACGAGGACTGATGAATTCTTGTCTTCGGCCCGAACTCGGTATCAGCTTTGTGCAGTGACATGCAGTTGGTGATCTCGCCGCAGTCACCACAGTTCTCACATACATCTTCGTTGATGACGATGAACTCCGAAGGCTTGGGGGCCTTGCCGCGCTTCTGCTGTCGACGACGCTCGTTGGCGCATTCGCCGTCGTAGAGGAAAATGGTGACACCTTCGGTCTTCGCGAGGTCGGCGAGCACATCATCGACGTCGGAGGCACCGTGCACGTGCGCAATCGCGGGAAGGCGGCGCTTGCTGTACACCGACGGATCCCGCGCGATTATTGCAATCTTCGTTACACCCTCCAGGGCCAGCATCTCAACGAGGCGGGGAACATCCTTGCCGCCGACGGCGCTCTGCGCCCCCGTGTTGGCGACATAACCGTTGTAGAGGATCTTGTAGGTCATCGAGACGCCTGCGGCGATGCTGAACCGAATGTTGAGGTAGCTCGAATGGAAGAGACTGCCGTCACCCTGGTTCTGGAAGACATGATCCATGTCGGTGAAGTGGTGTAGTCCGATCCATCCGACACCCTCGCCGCCCAGTGGAAATGTTGCGTCGATCTTCTTGTGCGGCTGGTCATCCATTAGAGCCGCGAAGATATGGCAGCCGGGGGCGCCCCAAGCGACTTGCCCATCGAGCAACTTGGTCGACACATTGTGTGGGCAACCGGAGCAGTAGTTCGGGGCGCGCTTGATGATGGCGGTGTAGTCACGCGCCTTTACTTCGGCGAGTTCGGTAATCCGATTCTCGATGGTGACGGATTCGCGCACGCGGGGTTGGAGAATGGGACCCAGGCTGGTGGCGATGTCGTCGGATTCCATGGTGCCGTACTCCGGGAAGAGTACGCTACCGTGACGGTCACGCTTTCCGTAGACCTGGGGGCGGGACGGCATGTTGCATATCGCGTCCTTCACCTTCTCCTCGAGGGTGCCGCGCTTCTCTTCGACAACGATCAGCTGTTCGAGGCCTACCACGGATTCACGGATGAACTCCGCATCGACAGGGTAAACGCAGCCGAGCTTGATTAGCCGCACTCCGGCCCTACCGAGGTCGGTTTCGCTGATACCGAGGTCGGTGAGGGCTTGAACGGTGTCCGCGTAGCTCTTGCCCGCGGTCAAAATTCCTATCTTGTCGTTCTTGCCGCCGGTGACGACACGATCGATCCCATTCGCGCGAAGATACGCCACCGCAGCGGGGTGTCGTTCAGTGAAGACGTGACGTTCAGTCTCGACAGTCTTGCCGGGGAAGAACATGTTGTCCTGCAGTTTGCGGAACGGGCGACCGTTGATCTCGAACTTCGGCACGATGATCTGCGGCGAGGTGGGCGACAGATCAAGCGTCTGCCCTCCGTCGCAGAGCTGACCGATCAGCTTCATGGCAACCCATAGGCCGGTGTACCGGGACATGGCCACCGCGTGCAGTCCATAGGCAATGAACTCTTCTACCGACGACGGATACAGCACGGGGATGCCGGCGTGCGCGAACGCATATTCCTGCTCGTAAGGCAAGGTTGAACTCTTGGCTTCGTGGTCCTCGCCGCTCAAGATGACAACGGCGCCGTTCGCTGACGTGCCGCCAAAATTTCCGTGGCGCAGCGCGTCTCCGGATCGATCGAGACCGGGGCCCTTGCCGTACCAGATTCCTGTGACTCCGTCATAGCGGGAGTGCGGATAGCGGTCGAGTAGCTGGGTTCCGATCAGGGTCGTCGCCGCTAGTTCCTCGTTCTCACCGGGTCGATGGATGATCCCGTAGCGGTCGAGGATCTTCCGGCTCCGCTGCAGCATGAGGTCGTATCCGCCGAGGGGAGATCCCGGATAGCCGCTGATGAAGGTACCGGTGCGAAGCCCGGCCAGCTTGTCGCGTCGTGCCTGTTCGATCGGCATACGCACCAACGCTTGGATCCCGTTGAGGTAGATGTGCCCCTGTTCGAGCTCGTAGCGGTCATCGAGGCTCGCCGGAACGTTCCCTACCCTCACGGGCGGTTGCACTTCCACTGTCGTCATCATCACTCCGAAAGGTTGAAAGCCGGGCTGAGGCTGTTCTACGTAGAGTGCCTGCGCGAGGAGCGGCCGTCTGTCGCCTAAGCTACAAAAACATGCCCCAAGTCACATCAAGTACTCGCTGGCAAGGGTCCGGATTGCGGCAGGATCGACGATCACGATGTCGCGGCCGACTTTGAGAAGTATTCCCTCGCTGACGAAATGGGAGAGCTCCCGGCTCATCGTCACACGAGTGACGCCGATCAACAGCGCAAGGTCATCGATCCGGTGCCGGACGGACAATCGGACTGACTTGTCCGGTTCGATTTCACCGTAAGCATCGAGCAAGTGGTTGAACAACAGCGCAACCCTGGCCCGGACGGGTAGCCCGTCGGTTGCGATATGCAAGCTCAGCACGCGCTGCTTGTGGGCGAGCCGACGTGCGATCTCGAGCAGAATCTCCGGATCGTTCTGGGCCGCGGCCAGTACCGAGCCACGGCTTATGGCAAGCACCTCGGACGGTTCGACCGCGACGCTCGATGCATATCGAGGTATGCCGTCGAAACATCCGCACTCTCCGAAGCTTGCTTCAGGTTCGGCATATGAGAGCACGCGTTCCGATCCGTCGGGGTTGCTCATGAAGATCCGTACTCGACCACTCACCACGCGGTGAAAGTAGGACGAACTTTCACCCTGCCGATATACGAACTCGCCGGGGCGGTACTTGCGGAGTGTGCCTAACTCGGCGATTCGCTGAGACACCGACCGGCCTTCGGATAGCAGGAAGGGTGAGCTGCCCGTGCCTGCGGTGGGTAACTCGTTCATAGTCAACTCCTACGGCTTACTAATGGTCGTTAGTGTACTCTCGAGGTCAACTCGCGCTAAATCTGGAGTAGCTGCCCGATCGGCCGATTGCGACGCAGGAAAAGCGATGCTTGTCGCAACGAACAAGAATTCACCGCGTCGGGTCGTGATGTCTAGGTCCAGTTCGTGACGGCGGAGGCCGGCGCGCGGGCCACGGTCGGTATCGACGTGGCTTTACCGACCCTCCGGCTCGGCTCGGCTCGATGGACAGCGCTCTACTGCTAGACACGTTGCACCTGGAAGGGATTTTGCGCCCATGACGACGGCACGCACCACGCGCCGCACCGGTGGCCCCGGCCGCCCCGGCTACGACCTCGACTCCCTGCTTGCGGTCGCCGTGAAGGTCTTCAACGACAAGGGCTACGACGGCACCAGTATGGAGGTCCTGGCCCAGGAGTTGGGGATCACCAAGTCGTCGATCTACCACCATGTATCCGGCAAGGCGGAACTGTTGGAACTGGCGCTGTCGCGGGCCCTCAACGCGCTCTTAGCCGTCACTACCGAACAGCAGGCTTCCACGGGCCGGAACATCGACCGGCTCGAGTACATGGTGCGGCGAACTGCCGAGCTCCTCATCGTCGAACTGCCGTACGTGACGCTGCTGCTGCGAGTCCGCGGCAACTCCGCGGTCGAACGGCGCGCCCTCGCCCGCCGCCGGCAACTCGACTCCTTCGTCAGCGAGGTCGTCGTCGCCGCCGCCGAGGAGGGCGACCTTCGGCCCGGCATCGACCCCGCACTCACCAGTCGTCTGGTGTTCGGCATGGTCAACTCGTTGATTGAGTGGTATCAGCCACGTACCGGATGGTCGGCCGAAGAGATTGCCGATGCCGTCGTCCAGCTCACCTTCTCCGGATTGCGCCGATCCTGAGGCGCCGCCTCAACCGTCCATGCTTCCCGGGGAGCCGCCAATAGTCGCGGAGGACAAATCTCAGCGCGATTACGAACAGAGCAGTCTCGGCAGGAGTTGGGTCTCGTGGAAGAGGTATGTTTCGATGTCGACGATCGATATGAACCTGATCAGAACCTTCATGCTGCTCTACGAGACACGCAGCGTCACCGGAACCGCTGAACGTATGTCGATCACCCAACCGTCAGTGCGCCACGCGCTCGGTCGTCTCCGCAAACAGTTCAATGACAATCTGTTCAGTCGCCCGTCTAATGGTCTTCAACCGAACGCGCTGTTGCGATGTACCCGACGCTCGTAGAGGCCATAGAGAACACTGTTTCAGGCCTGGGTGTCTTCGCACCGGAAACCTCTACCCGCAAGTTCCGGATTCACGCAACCGACCTCGGAGAAGCGGTTCTGTTGCCACCCATCCTGGCCCGGATAGCAATAGACCGCCCCGAACGTCGAATTACAAGTCACGCCACTGGATTACGATGTCTTCGAGACGGAGTTGCGACAGGGGTAAACGGATGCGGAGATCTGTACGTCGTGGATCGATCACGATGACATCACTCGTGATGTACTACAAACCGACGGCTTTTGCGGACTATGCAACTCAACCACCCAGAATCGGACACGAACCGACACTGGATGATTTTCTGGCGGAACGACATATTGTTGTAGACCAGTCAAGCGGACATACAGCGGTCGACGGGGCACTGTCCAATCTCCGCCGTTCCCGCGACATCGCCCTCCGAATCTCGCACTTTGCTGCTCTCCCGGTTCTCGTCGAGACGACGCCGTATCTTTCCGTCATTCCTAAGTCTGTAACCGAGTCCTTCTCGAAGATCGCTGATGTCAGGGCATTTGATCTCCCGTTTGCGGTTCCCGAGGTCGAAATCGCACTGTATACCTATCGGCGATTCCTGCCCGACCCAGGAACGCAATGGCTTCGAGAGACAATCCGATCTGCCCTGGCCGCACGCTGAGGTCGCACTGCATGTCGACTAGCACCCTCGGCGCCAAGCGAACGCGCGGGTGTACGTGGCAGCCACGGCATGCACGAAGTGATCGATCAGGAGAGATAAGTACGGCCCCTGTGACAGGGTACGGGGCCAACCCGGCCTCGGGAAACGGTGTTTGCGAAGTATGTCCTCCGAGGACCGCCACGGGGACCTCACCGATCACGATGCCACTTCTCGACGACGAGGGCTAAGGTTCCCGTCCTCGTTCACCCACGCGTTCTCGAGGCCAGAACGGCCTCGCCCTCGCCTGTGTGCCCTTCGTGTTCCTGGCAACATCGCTGTCGGAGTCCGACGTTCAGCGCTACTGATTCTCGGGTTGTTCATGCACGACCCTTCGCGGTTGTGCTGTCTGGCTTCTGCTGAGGACCCGCGACTGCAACAAGACATGCACTATCAGTGGCAGTCGGGCAGTCTCGCCAGCCTGCCGATGGACACCAGTATGTGGCGGCAGCGGACGATCAAAGAGCGACGGCGGAGTGTAACTCTACCCTGCCGCCCCGCCCCTTGTGGAATCGTGGAGACACTGCTTGTGGGCGACCGGACCCGGTCGCTACTTGGTCGGCAAGCCACCTCGCGCCGCTGCGGCGGAGGTACCGTGGTCCGCAGGGGTATGTGCGACGAAAGTGACGGTTTTCATGCCTTCCGGTGGCACGGCGAACGTGGGAAACCTTCCCTATGAGCTGACGAGTTTCGTCGGCCGCCGCCATGAGGTCGCCGAGGTCCGTCGTCTGCTCTCCATGTCGCGGCTCGTAACGTTGACGGGGGTGGGGGGTGTGGGAAAGACCAGGCTCGCACTGCGGGTCGCTGCTGATTCGAGTCGCGCCTTCGTCGACGGTGTGTGGTCGGTCGGGTTGGGCGAACTGTACGACACGGGCGCGGTTGTCGACGCGGTGCTGTCGGCCTTGAACCTGCGCGAGGGCCGGGGAACCCCCGAAGCGCAGCTTGTCGAGTACGTGGCGGCACGGAAGCTGTTGCTCATTTTGGATAACTGCGAGCATCTCGTCGAACCGGTAGCCGCCCTGGCCGGCTCTCTTCTCCGCAGCTGCCCGGACTTGCGGATTCTCGCGACCAGCCGGGAATCGCTCGGAATCGGGGGAGAGGCGACGCTCCGGGTGCCGCCGCTGACGCTGCCGGAACCGAACCAGCGGTCGGCGGTCGGCGGGGGGCTCGTCCACTACGAGGCGATGAACTTGTTCAGGGAACGCGCGGGTGCGGCTGTCCCGGGTTTCGAAATCACCGAGAGCAATGGGGACGTGGTCGCGGCGATCTGCCGTCGCTTGGACGGTCTGCCGCTTGCGATCGAATTGGCGGCTGTGCGGCTGCGGGTGATGTCGGTGGAGCAGATCCTGCAACGGTTGACCGACCGCTACTCCCTCCTGACCACGGGCAGCCGGGGGGCGCCGTCCCGGCAGCAAACTCTGCAGGGGTGTATCGACTGGAGCTACGAGTTGTGTACGCGGGCGGAGCGGGAGTTGTGGGGACGGCTGACAGTGTTCTCGGGCGGCTTCGAGCTCGACGCAGTGGAAGGCATCTGCGCCCACACCATGACTTCGGACCAGGCTGTCGACGGGGTGGCGTCCCTGATCGACAAATCGATCCTGATTCGGGAAGAGGCCGCGGGAGCGGTGCGGTACCGGTTGCTTGAGACGTTGCGCGACTACGGTACCGATCGATTGCAGGAGACCGGCGAGTTCGCATCGCTGCGGCGGCGGCACCGGGACTGGTACGAACACTTGGTGCTGCGGGCGGAGTTCGACTGGATTAGCCCGCGGCAGGTGGCCTGGATCGCGCGCCTCGACGCCGAGCAACCCAACATCCGTGCAGCTCTGCAGTTCTGTCTCACTGGTGCGAGTGAGGCGGACGCGGGACTTCGTATGGCGACGGCGCTGTACCCGTACTGGCGGGTGCGGGGCAAGCTGCGCGAGGGAATGCGGTGGCTCGCGCAGCTTCTGGCCGTTCAGGGCGGCGAACCCGGTCTAGAGCGGATCACGGCGCTATACGTGCTGAGTGTTCTGTCTGGGCTGCACGGCGACCCGGATGCCTCGGCTCTCTATGCGGAGCGCGGGGGCGCTCTAGCAGCGACGTTCGACGATCGTACCGGCGTGGCGCTCATGGCCGATGCCGCCGGACGTCACGCTCTTTTCGCCCAGGAGCCTGCCACCGCGTGCGGCCACTTCGAATCCTCGCTCGCGGTCTTCCGCGAGGAGGGCAACTTGCTGTACATGATCTGGTCGCTGTTAGGGCTCGCGCTGGCCAGTGACGCGGATGGAAACCAGACGCGGAGCGAGGAGTGTCAGCGGGAGACCGTGGCGCTCACCGAGTCGCGAGGCGAGTCCGTCTACCGAGGATGGGCGCTGTGTGGTGCGGGGATAAGGGCCCGGCAGCGTGGAGAGCACTCCCGTGCGAAAGATCTGGTCATGCAGGGGCTGCAGCTCGCTCGGTCGGTGGACGACCGCACAACCGCTGCAGGATGCATAGAGGTCCTCTCATGGATCGCGGTGGATGAGGGAGCTCACCGGCGTGCCGCTAGACTGATGGGTGCTGCGGAAACGCTCGCGAAGACGGCAGCGAGCCCGAGCGCCATCTACCCGAACCTGCGCGTCCAGCACGCCCGGTTTGAGCAAAAGGCCCGCCGGGTGATCGGCGACCGCGCGTTCGAGGCGGAGTTCCGGGACGGCCGCGGAACGCGGTTCGAAGACGCTGCAGCGGACGCCCTCGACGAGAAGGGCAGCGCCAATATCTCGGCAGAGCCGGGATTTACGAACCTCACGCGGCGGGAACAGCAGGTAGCCGAACTTGTCGCCGAAGGCCTGACCAATAGGGCGATCGCCGACAAGCTCGTCATTTCTCAACGCACCGCCCAGGGGCACGTCGAGCACATCCTCTCCAAGCTAGGTTTTACTTCTCGCACGCAGATCGCGGCATGGATCGTGGAGCAGAGAGAACACCCACCAGGTCGAGGGCTGCGCGCACCATCGCCGCGGTGGCGTTCGGGTCGGTCATGATCAGTGGCTACTGGTCCTCGACGTCCCGACCACCTCCACCGCCCGGATCCGGCAACTCTCCCGCGGCGGCCGACGCAAGAACGACCGCATCGACGCCGCCGCGGCCACATGTGTCGCCGCCCTACAGGGCGACGCCCGACCGGTCGATCCCGAGGGCCCGACCGATATCCTGGCGCTGCTTGACGAGCGTCGAACAAACATGTGTAACAGTTGAACTCGTCTCGTCAATCAGCTACACGCGTTGCTACGCGCCTCGATGGTCAGCTCGCCGAGAACGAGAAGTAGATGACCCAAGTGCTCGACGAGCACGGCACCCGCCTACGCGAGGTCGACGGGATCGGTCCGGTCACCGCCGCCCGGCTGATCGGCCGCACCGGACGCGCCAGCCGCTTCCCGACCGCCGCGGCGTACGCGAACTACAACGGAGGAGTTCCTGGTCGCCGAGGGGGTGGTCGACGACATCAGCCATGAGGGCCTGCGGGTTCTGCTTCATCAGGCGGGCGTCTCCTTTCAAAAGTGAAGACATGGAAACGGTCGCGCGACCCGGAGTGCCAGGTCAAGAAGGCCCGCGTGGAGCATCTGTATGCGATCGCCGACGGCGAGGTTCTACCCGAGCCGGCGAGCCGGAGGTGGTGTTCTGTCTCGATGAGTTCGGCGCGCTGAACCTGCAGCCGCATCCGGGTCGGCAGTGGGCGCAGCGCGGCGGCAGGCACCAAGATCCCGAACGTGGGCCGCGGCGCCGGCGGCGGGCGACGTACAACCGACCACACGGGGTGCGTCATCTGTTCGCCGCGTTCGACTTGGCCACCGACCGGCTCTACGGGCACGTCAAGCCGACCAAGACGAGGACGAAGTTTACGAGTTCTGCCCTTACCTGCGTGGCCTCTACCCGGAACAGGTGCGGTTGGCGATCGTCTGCGACATCTTCTCCCCGCACCTGACCACCAAGAAGTGCCGGCGGGTCGCGGACTGGGCGGAGGCAAACAATGTCGAGATCGCCTACACCCCAACGAACAGTTCCTGGCTCAACCGGATCGAGGCGCAGTTCACCGCTCTGCGGTACTTCGCGCTCGACGGCACGACCACGGCTCCCATAAGGAACAGGCCAGCGTGATCCGCCGCGACATCAACTGGCGAAACAAGCACGCCGCCGACGAGAAACTACGAGAGATCGTCAACCGGGCAAACGTTGCTTGATGCGGCACTAGCCTCGATCGACTTCGCCCAGTCGATGGTCCGTGATAGCCGCGACGGCGAGAATGAGGTTGAACGCCATGGTCACCGGCACGACCCACGCGCTGTTGGCCGAAATCAGCGCGAGGGTCAAGTGGAGTTCTTTAGGACGACGTGGACTTTTTCGATGATGGCGTGGTCGGTCTTGTCCGCGGCGACGGAGTCGAGGTGGCTGTTGGTGAAGAACGCGTGGCGGCGCCAGCTGTCGAACGACCGTCACCTGGCCGTCCTTAGTCGTGGCGTTGAGGCCTGGGACGCGGCGCACGACCCAGCCTTCCGGAACTTACTCACCGGTCTTTCTCAAGCCGAACGCGGCGAACGGGACCTCAGCGATCTCTACCCGTGAGGGCTAGATGCCGCGGGTCTCATCGAAGACTGTGTCGGTGTATTCGAGCGACGTCCAACTGTCGCCGGGAATCCGGGCAATGGCCGCGTTCGGACTCTCTGATCGAGCCGAACTGTCACCGACACATCGGCTCCGCTAACCGCCGCGGGCTCGGTTGGTCGCAGAATGCGGATTCGGCCCGCGCCTACACCGTTCGTACCGAGTCGGGTGTGTGGAGGTTGCGGACGGTGGAGAGTGTGACAGCGACCAGGCATGCGGCCCCACGGGGGATCCACAGGGGCTTTTCGGAGGCGTGGGCGACGAGTCAGGTGCGGGCGGCCGGTGGTGACGGTCGCGATTCAGGCCTCGCACACCGAACTAGCCGTAGCTCGACCCTGTTTGCTGTGGCCGTGGACCTCGATGATGGCGTCTTCGATGTCGACCCGCACGTGGTCGCCGATCCCGACGAGCAGCGGCATGCGCGTTGCGGGCCCGGTCAGTAACCGGGTGGCTAGCCGTCGAGATGGCGGACGTGACTTAAGGTGAAGCCCGCAGGAGCAATCGCAAGGGTGCATAGGTCGGTCGAACACCTACAGCAGCGCCACGTCATCGACCCGGTCGCGTCGGCGACCACGACAGCTGGACGCTTCCAAACCCGCTCGATCGCATCCGCTTCCCTACCTGTTCCTCGACGCCACACAGGTCGAGGCTCCTGTCGATCACCGCATCGTCTCCCTGGCGATCGTCATCGCCACCAGCGTCATCCTGGACGGTGTTCGCTAGGTCCTCGGCGAGATCGTGCAGTGCGCACGCCGATGACCTCCAATGTGTCGACGACAATCGTTCCTCGTCTAGACAGACTGGTCTGTCTGCGCTAACCTATGCTCCATGCTGACCGGTCTGCCTGTGGGGATGCCGCCGACCCGGGGTAGCGGCGGGCTTGGTCATAGATTGGCGATTCTCAGCGCTGTCGCCTTGGCGACGGTTGTGCGTGCAAAAGGGAAGGTTGAGTCAGATGCAAATCGACGCGGACGGTACACCTCGCGAGCGGCTGCTCGCCGCCGCCGCGGAACTGTTCTACCAGGATGGGATCCGAAGCGTCGGCATCGGTCGACTCCTCCAACGGGCAGGGGTGGCGAAGGCCAGTTTGTACGACGCCTTCGGCTCCAAGGACGAGCTGGTAGCCGCCTACCTAAAGGACCGACACGATGCCATGAGGGAGCACTTCCGACGCGCTATCGCACGCGGTCGAGCCCCACGGGCACGGGTGCTCGCGCCATTTGACGTTCAAGCCGAGTTCGCCGCCGACAGCACATATCGCGGATGCGCCTTCGCCCACGCCGCTGCCGAGTCGCACGCGGCGAGCGTGGACACCGCGGCCTCGGACTATCGCAGGTGGATCCGCAAGACCTTTGCCGACCTGGCGGAAGAGGCGGGCGCAGCTGATCCCTCGACGTTGGCGATACAACTCCATGCCTTGTGGGACGGGGCCGCGCAGTCTCTACAGATGGACCACGACCCCGAGGTGGTGCGTGCTGCGCGCGATGCGGCAGCCGCCCTGCTCGACGCGGCGCTGCCCGTCACGAATAAAGCGCTTTAGCCGCCGTGAAACCCTTATCCCTTAAGGCCGACCAGGAGCAACACAGTGAATAACAGCAGCCAGGCCAACCAAGCTCTCGGGCTCACTGCCGATGAGGTGCTCACCACCACGCGCGCAGTACGCAGGCGCCTCGACCTGACCCGACACGTTCCGCGCGAGCTGATCCAGGAAGCCGTGAAGGTCGCCACCCAGGCACCAACCGGCCGCAACCAGCAGCAGTGGGACTTCATCTTCATCGACGATCCGGCAACGAAGGCGAAGGCAGCCGACATCTGGCGCGCCGGGCTCATGGCTGGCGCTCCCGACGAGCACAACTCCGCCCCCCTTCCGACCCGGATGAGCTTCTCCTCGTCGGAGTGGGGACGGATTCGGGGCAGCCTCGGCCACTTGGTCCAACATCTGCACGAGGTGCCGGTACTGATGATTCCGGTGGTGCGGGTCGCCCGTCGCGCGGAGCTCGACTCGATCCGCGGGCAGGCGCACAACTGGGGTTCGGTTATTCCCGCGGCCTGGAGTTTCATGCTCGCCGCGCGGGAACGCGGCCTAGGGACGGCGTGGACCGTTGCTCACCTCACCTATGAGCGCGAGATGGCCGACCTGCTCGGCCTCCCGTTCGACAACACCGTCCAAGTCGCGCTGACCCCCATCGCCTACACGGTCGGCACCGACTTCAAGCCCGCCCCGCGCGCCGATGACAGGAACTTCAGCCACTGGAACCGCTGGTAGCTGTCCTTGACGCTCCGGTCGCAGTGACTTCGAGCCTGTGTCCCCGGTACGCGCCGGGACACTATGTCCACAATCTTTAGGCCGCACCGGTTTTCGCCGCCCAATGCGAGGACTGGGATGGAGAGAGGCTCTTGTTTAAACTGCGGCGGTCTTCGGCATCTCGCTCGAATGCCCGGGTACTACTCGAGCGTGCTACGGATTGCTCCGGCCTGGGCGAACGCGCGGGCGTACAACTCTACATCTCGATCAGTAAATGCACCGTGATTGGTAGGGCGATTCCGGAGGAAAGACTCGACGTATCCGTACTCCCGTCATGAGAGCGTGATTGAGAACTCGACGACGGCGTGCGTCTGCGGTGGTCAGTGCATGGAAGTGGGCTCCTGGTTGAGTTGGTGAGGTCGACGCCCGCAGCCGAATCGAGGAGCCCACCCCTGCCATCGCCGGTCATCTCACCGTGCCCGTCGTGTCCGCCCCACACGGCGGGCGGGCACCGTTGCGCGGCGTACCCGTCGTCGGTCACCGACGCATAGTGGGGGATCCTGCAACCGCTACTGCCGGCGCCGGGCAACACCGCGGGTCGCGGCGGCAGACCTGAGAAGCATTGCCGCCGAATCATATTGGAAGCCATCCTGTACCTGGTTCGCGGTGGGATCGCGTGGCGGCAACTGTCGGTGGAGTTTCCGTCGGTCGGGACGGTGTACGCGATCTTCGTGCGTTGGATCCGTGGCGGGGTCTGGCAGCGCATCCTCGACACCCTGCGCGACCGGCTGCGGGTGCGCGCCGGAAAGGATCGCTGTCCGACCTCGGCGATCATCGATTCGCAGACTGTCCCGGTCGCCGACACGGGCCCCGATCCAGCTGGTGTGGGCTGACGGCGGCTACCCGGGACGCCTACTCGGCTGGGCGAACAGTGTTCTGGCCCTATGGGTCGGCATCATCAAACGCAAGCCCGGTGATACCGGATTCCACGTCCGGCCCCGAGTTTGGGTGGTAGAACGGACCTTCGCTTGGCTCAACAAATATCGCCGCTGTGTCCGCGACTACGAGGCCAAGCCCGAACACCACGAAGCGATGGTTCTCGTCGCCACCATCGCGACCATGACCAGGCGTCTCGCCCGAACCTGACCGTTCTCAATCAAACCGTGAGCGGGCCCGCGACTCGATCCATGCC
>Ga0247825_10000505_pt1 | contig 24788 bp, 17 predicted proteins | sample 13C_Vanillin_Day_FD_194413 | JGI IMG/M metagenome (GOLD analysis project Ga0247825, IMG submission 194413) | Soil microbial communities from agricultural site in Penn Yan, New York, United States - 13C_Vanillin_Day48 | ecosystem: Environmental > Terrestrial > Soil > Agricultural land | place... | reverse complement strand
CGCACCGCCTGCGTCATCGCCGTGAAGCCCCCCACGCGGCGCAGCGCCTCGGTCTTCACGGCGATGACGCAGGCGGTGCGGACGAACGGCTCCGCCGCAGTGGCCAGGTAGTCCGCGAAGGCATGGGCTCGCAGCGTCTCGCGGCGCACGCGGGCCAGCTCCTCCAAGCGGTGGAAGGAGGCCGGGCTGCCCATCACCATCGAAGGCCCACCGTACATCTCGATGGCCTGGCGATACGTGCCCAGCGTCCACGGGAGCCACACGTCATCACTGTCCAGGAACACCACGTACTGGCCCGTGGCGTGCTGGATGCCCAGGTTCCGCGCGGCGCCCTGCCCCTGGTTCTCCTGGCGCAGCACGCGCACGCGCTCGCCGTAGTGCTTGAGCAGCTCCTGCGTGTCATCCGTGGAGCCGTCATCGGCCACGAGCACCTCGTAGCTGGTGAACTCCTGGGCGAAGACGGAGTCCAGCGCCTCCGCCAGCAGCCGGGACCGGTTGTAGGTGGGGATGACGATGGAGAAGAAGGGCATGGCCGTCTACTCCACTCGCGCGCGCAGCCCCATCTCGGAGATGCGCAGGAAGGTGGAGAGCTGCCGCTTGTACTCGCTCAGGCTCAGGCGCCGCCGCAGCAGCGACTGCGTGAGCACGAACGAGTTCCACGGCAGGGTGCCCACCAGGATGAGCCGCATGAGCTGCTCGTGGAGCCGGCCGTGGTGCTTGCGGAAGAAGGCCAGGCGCGTGCGCCACAACTCGACGCGGAACTTGTCCGGGCCCGAGGTGGAGGGCCGGAACGAGCGGCTCGTCAGGTGGGTGATGACGGCGTCCGGGCAGAAGGCCACCTCCCACCCCGCCTTCCCCGCACGCACGCACCAGTCCGTGTCCTCCGTGTTCCCCACTGGAGACAGGTGCTCGTCCAGCAGCCCCACCTCGCGCAGGCACTCCTCGCGAACGATGATGCAGGCGCCCAGCACCCAGTTCACCCGCGCCTGCTCGTAGCCATACTGCGCCGGGTGGATGTGCCGCGCCTTCAGGAAGTGCAGCGGGCGCGGCAGGAAGCAGATGTCCCAGAGCGCCGAGACGAGCGTCATCTCCCGGAACGTGCAGTTCTGCACCGTGCCGTCCGCGTTGAGCAGCCGGGCCCCCGCCATGCCCACGCGCGGGTTCTCGTCCATGAAGCGCACCAACGAGTCGAACGCTCCCTCATGGACGATCGTGTCGTCATTGAAGACGCAGATGTACCGAGCCTGTGCCTGGGACAGCACCTGGTTGTGGTTGGCGGAGAAGCCCTTGCGCTCCTTGTTGAAGAGCCAGCGCACCTGCGGGAAGTCGCGCCGCATGGCCTCCACGCCTCGCCCATCGGTGGCGTTGTCCACCACCCATACCTCGAAGGAGCACTGCTTCGTCGTCGCGAACAGCGTGCGCAGGCAGTCGTGCAGCAGCTCCGGGTTGCTGTGGTTGACGATGGAGATGGCGAGATCGGGCTTCTTCATGGCGAAGACTCCCGAGGTCTCGCGCCCGGCAGCCGGGCTCGCACGAGGCTGGCGATGGTGCGCAGCTCGGCCACCAGAGGCACCGGCCCCGGGAGGCGCTCACGCACGAGGAAGAGGCCCGCGAACAGCGCCACGCTGACGAGCGCCTGGATCCACAGCCCCTCGCGCACGATGTAGGGCGCGGCGAGGCTCGCCCCCAGCAGCAACAGTCCCACGGTGATAAAGGGCTCCACCACCTCCACCACGAGCCCTTGGAGCGCGGGGTTGAGCCGCGCGACGAGCCAGGCGGTGACCCCCACCTCGACCAGGCCCACGATGACGCCCATGGGGCCGACGCCGTTGAGGCCGAACTGGTGGATGAGCCACGTCCCCACCGCCCACCTCGCGACGCCAGAGCCCACGGTGATGGCGAGCCGCTCCCAGGGGCGCCCGCCCGCGTTCTGCGCGGTGGCCAGCAGGCCAATGAGCGTCAACAGGATGCACTCCACGCTGAACCACTGGACGAGCGGGACGGCGGGCGCCCAGCGCTCCCCAAACAAGAGCGGCACGGCCACCGGCACGACGAGCACGCCCAAGGGGATGAGCAGGCAGAGCGCAGCGGACAAGCGGCGCAGCGAGGTGCGCAGGTAGTCCGCGAAGCCCACGGGGTCATCCTGCATGCGGCTGTAGGCGGGGAAGGCCACACGGTTGAGGATGTAGGCGATCAGCATGGGCGTGGAGGCCAGGGCCCACGCCCAGTTGACGAAGCCCACGGCGTCCTTGCCCAGGACCCGGCCCACCACCAACGGCACCCAGCCCGCGGTGAAGGCGGAGATCAGGGGCGGAAGCTGGTACCCCAGCCCGAAGATCAGCAGCCGCCGCATGACGGTGCCGTGGAAGGTGAGCTGGGGCTTCCAAGGAGAGGCCTGCCAGATGCACAGCAGGCCCACGACGCCCCGTACCAGTCCTCCCGCGACCAGAGACCAGGCGCCCCATCCGAGCGCCGCCAGGCCGATGGTCGTGATCACCTGCGCGAGGTTCTCGATGAGCTCGGCCCGGGCGATGAGCCCGAAGGCGAGCTGCCGCTCCAGCGCCATGAGCGGGATGACGCGCAGAGAGGAGAAGAACAGGCCTCCTGCCATGACGTAGATCATGGGGAGCGCCTGGGAGCCCAGGGCGTACCCCGCGACCAGCTGGGGCGCCAGGGCGACGACGACAGCGGCAATGGCGGCCGTCAGCGCCTGATGGGCCCAGAAGATGGTGGAGGTCTCCTCCGGAGTGGGCTCGTGGGCCTGGCGCACGAGGGCGGCGCTGAGCCCCAGATCTCCCAGGAAGGCCCCCAGCGTGGCGGCATAGGAGACGATGCCGAAGAGGCCATAGTCCTCCGGGAACAGCAGGCGAGACAGGCACAGGGCACTCACCCCGCGCAGCCCCTGGGAGACCAGGGTGCGCGCAGCGAGCACCAGGACGCCCTTCTGGGCCCGGGCCTTCACCTCGGAGGAGCTGACTTCTGGGGCGGCGGTGGCGTTCATCCGGAGACAGGCCGCGCCCGCCGAGGCGTGAAGCGCGCGCGAGAGCCTGATGCTAACGGTGGCCCCCCCTGCCCTCAAGCTCGTGGAGCCTGCCCGCCCTCCTTCCGAGAGGAACGGTCCTCCAAGCCATGCGAGGCTTTTGACACCCCTGGAGCCCGAGGACTACGGTCCGCGCCGCATGCAAGCGGCCTCGGAAGTGGCCTGGCACCTGCTCACGGGCGAGTACCCGCCCCAGCCGGGTGGCGTCAGCGACTACACGCGGTTGATCGCTCGGGAGCTGGCACAGCGAGGCGCGGAGGTGCATGTGTGGGCTCCGGGCGACGCGGGGGAGACGCAGGAGGACGGCCTCACGGTGCACCGCGCGCCGGGCCTCTTCACTCCCACGGGGCTGGTGGAGCTGACACGAGGGCTGAACCACTGCCGGGGGCCGCGAAGGTTGCTGCTCCAGTACGTGCCGCACGCGTTCGGCCTGAAGGCGATGAACGTGCCCTTCTGCACGTGGTTCACCGCGCGCCGCAGGGACGAGCGCTGGGTCTTCTTTCATGAGGTGGTGTATCCCTGGAGCCTGGGCGATCCACTGCGTCACCAGCTGCTCGCGGGCACCACACGGGTGATGCTGCGGCTGGTGGCTGGAGCGGCGGACCGGACCTTCATCTCCATTCCCACCTGGGCCGAGCATCTGCCAGCACGGGTCCGCCGCCACACCGAGTGGCGCCCCGTGCCCAGCAACTTCCCGACGGAGGTGCCTCCCGAGGCTGTGGCTCGCGTGCGCGAGGAGCTCGGCGAGGGGCTCCTCCTCGGGCACTTCGGCACCTATGGCGCCGCCACCTCGGGGATGCTGGAGCACGCGCTCGTCCCCCTGCTGCACGCCGGTCCCCGCCGTCGGGTGCTGCTGCTGGGCCGAGGCAGCGAGGCCTGGAGGAAGCAGCTGATCGGGCGCTACCCGGAGCTGTCCCCGCAGCTCCTCCCCCGCGACTCCCTAGAGCCCGACGCGCTGGCGGCGCACCTCTCGGTGTGTGGGCTGCTCATCCAACCCTACGTGGATGGGGTGAGCACGCGACGAGGCACCACGATGGCCAGCCTCGCCCTGGGCTGCCCGGTGGTCTCCAACACCGGGCACCTCACCGAGCCGCTGTGGCGAGAGCTGGGCGCGGTGGCGCTCGTGGAGGGAACGAATCCGGCAGCGCTGGCCCAGGCCGCTGAACGGCTCCTGGCTCACCCCGAGGAGCGCGCGGCCCTGGGAGCCCGAGCGGCCAAGGTGTACCGGGAGCGCTTCTCCCTGGAGCGCACCATGGAGGTGTTGCTGAGCCCTGCTCGCTCCGCCAGGAGTGAGCGCGCATGAGCCCCCATGCTCCGCTGAAGCTCGCGCTGTTGATGGATCCGCGCGAGGAGGGCTGGCCCAGCATGGATCTGGTGGGCGAGGCCCTGCTGGAGGGGCTCTCCGCTCTGCCCTCGGAGGTGACGGTGACGGGAGTGCGCCCGCCCCTGCCGCGCCTCGCCCAGCGTGTGCCTGGAGTCCCCGGACGCCTGGCCTTCAACGCGGATCGGCTCCTCACACGCTTTGGCGCCTATCCGGCGAGGACCTTCCTGGCTCGCGGCAGGTACGACGCCTTCCATGTGGTGGACCACTCCTACGCGCAGCTCGTCCACACCCTCCCTGCGCGGCGCACCGGCGTCTACTGCCATGACCTGGACACCTTCCGCTCGGTCCTCGAGCCGCGCCGCGAGCCCCGCCCGGCCTGGTTCCGGCTCATGGCACGAGCGACGCTCCTGGGCCTGCAGCGCGCGGCCATCGTCTTCCACGGCACCCAGGCGGTCCGCGCCGAGCTCCTGAATCATGGCGTGGTGGATCCAGACAGGCTCGTCTGGGCTCCCCCGGGAGTGTCACCCGAGTTCCGCCCGGAGCCCTCGCCGGGAGACAGGAGCGAGTCCGTGCTCGCGCCACTCGGAGGACGGCCCTTCCTCCTGCACGTGGGCAGCTCCATTCCGCGTAAGCGGCTGGATGTACTCTTCGAGGTCTTCGCGGCAGTGCGGGCGCGGCACCCAGAGCTGCGGCTCGTTCAGCAGGGCGGAGCGCTCACCGCCGCCCAGCAAGAGCAGGTGGCGCGCCTGGGCATCGGCGACGCGCTGCTGCAACCACCCAAGCTGGACCGAGCCACGCTGGCGGGGCTCTACCGTCGGGCCCAGGCCGTGCTCGTCCCCAGCGAGGCGGAGGGCTTCGGGCTCCCCGTCATCGAGGCGCTCGCGTGTGGAGCCCCGGTGGTGGCCAGCTCGCTCCCCGTTCTGCGCGAGGTGGGTGACGCCGCCTGTCTCTATTGCCCCGTGGGCGAAGTGGCCTCCTGGGTGGAGGTGCTGGAGGCGCTGCTGTCAGGCCGGCAGCTCGCTCCCTCCCGTGAGGTTCGGCTCGAGCGCGCCCGGCGCTTCACCTGGCAGGCGCACACTCGCACGGTGCTGGAGGCGTACCTTCGGCTGCTCCAACGATAAGCTCCAGCGGGCTGGTACGATGCCGCCCCTCCCCTTCATGGCCTCCTCGCCCTCCCCCGCACCTCGCCGCCCACCGCTCGATGCGTGCACCGGGCTGCGCTTCTTCGCCGCGATGGGCGTGGCCGGCTACCACTTCTACTGTGCGCCCTGTGTGCCGAACGCGCCGGCGTTCCTCGACAAGCTGCTCCAGGCGGGCTTCACCACGGTGAGCCTGTTCTTCGTCCTGTCCGGCTTCATCCTCGCCTACAACTACCTGGGCGAGCAGGGCGGCCTCCTCGGAACGGTACGGGACTTCTACCGGGCCCGCTTCGCTCGTATCTACCCCATCTACCTGCTGGCGCTCGTGGTGGACCTCCCACTGTTCCTCCGCGTCGTCGCGCAGACGGAGCCAGCCGCCACACCCGGCGAGGTGGCCCGCATCTGCACCGCCACGCTCACCCTCACCCAGGCCTGGCTCGAGGTGGGCCGGCCCACGTGGAACACCATGGCGTGGACGCTCTCGGCGGAGGCGTTCTTCTACGCGGTGTTCCCCTGGGTGGGCCGCTGGCTCGCGCAACAGAGCTCGCGGCGGCTGCTCGTTGTCGCCGGAGGCGCCTGGCTGCTCGGTGCGTCCCCCATGCTCGCGGGAGAGCTCGCCTCGTGGCTGGGCACGGAGGGCACCGCCTCGCTCGGGGGGCGCTTCCTGTACGCGTGGAGCCAGCTCCCGATCCACCTCATCCCCGTGACGCGGCTCCCCGAGTTCGTCCTGGGTCTGTGCCTCGGGCTGCTCTTCTGCCGCCGCAAGCACCAGGGCAACGAGTCCTGGCGCACCGTGGGCCTGCTCGCCACGGGCGCAGTGATCGCCACGGTGATCATCCTGCTGCCCCCCAAGCCCTCGTCACTGGTGCAGATGGGGGTGCTCGTCCCACTGTTCGCCCTCTTCATCTGGCTGCTCGCGTGCGGCGTCTCCGGCCGTGGGCTCCTGCTGGCAACACGCCCGCTCGTGCAGCTCGGCGGCGCCAGCTATGCGCTCTACCTGCTCCACGGCTCGATGATGGGCTACGCCCTCGCCCTCAACACGCGCACCTTCTCCCTCCCTCACAACGCCGTCGCGCTGCTCCTGGTGCCTGTCGCCGTGGTATTCTCGCTTTTCCTCTTTCGGTTTTTGGAGGAACCCGCCCGGCATTGGATTCGCAAGGCTCCGCGAAGAGCTTCCGAAAGCCGCGCGCTCGGGTAACAGGGCTGGAAAGATCGCCCTCTTGTGCAGCGGCTGCGGCTGGGGCTTGCGACAAAAAGCGTCACCGGCTGACAAATTCCGGCATGTCGTTGGGCACCCCTCATTCACGTGCGGCGCAGGTCTGAGTCTGTGGTGAACACACAACAGTGCTGACGCACTGTGCAGAGCGGGTGTGTCCGCGACAGCCCGCACGGATCTGGCGGCATGGCTGCCGCGCGCAGATCCACATGGACTGAAGCTCATGCAGCCCACTTGGATGCCCGAAATGGGCCCTTGTTTGTCTCGGAGTGTGGCTCGGCGCTTGCTCTCTGTTCAGGCACTGCGTTTCTGGTCCCTCTCAAGGAGCCATTATGTCGGGCCGTGGCCAACACCGAGGTTTCACCCTCATCGAGCTGATGATCGTCGTTTCGATCATTGGAGTCCTTGCAAGCATTGCAATTCCCTCTCTCCTGAGAATGCAGGCAAGGGCTCGGCAGGCCGAGGTGGGCACCAACCTCAAGAGCTTCTACACCAGCATGCGCACGCTGCAGCGCAAGCCGCCTGTCGACATGCATGCCGTGGGCTTCGCGCCTGACCGCGGCAACCGCTACAGCTACCACCTGGAAGACACCTGCACCACCTACGAGGACCGGAGCACTCTGGTGGCGCAGATGAACACCCCGGACTCCTGCCTGGGCGCGGACTCGTTCCGGCACGACGGCGCCCTGGACTGGTACACCCCGATGCCGCCGACCAGCGCGACCTGGGTGGGCGCCGATCCCTCCATGAGCGTCAACTCGGGCATCTACGGTACCGAGGATGTCTGGGACTTCATCGGGTATGGAGCGGGTGACGTGGACGCTGACCCGAACGACGGCGCGGACACCTGGATCATCTCCTCGGCGGATGGCGAGGTCGCGCCCTCCTGCCCGAGCACGGGCGGCGTGACGGACCAGATCGTCGCGGGCGAGCCGTACAACACCCACAACGATGTGAACTGCGACTGATCGCGGCTCGCGTCTGGCTTGACCGCCCGGTGGCGCTCTGATTCGGTCACCGGGCTTTGCGCATCCTCTTCCTCAATCCCGTGGGCGTACCCGGCGGGGCCGAGCGGGCGCTGTTGGATCTGCTTGCGTGCCTGCGCAAGCTCGACCCGGCGCTCTCGCTGCACCTGCTGGCGGGCACGGAGGGGGCCTTGTTGGACGAGGCCCGCGCGCTCGGAGTGGACGCCCGGCTCCTTCCGCTCCCCGAGCAGCTCTCGGCCTTGGGAGACAGCGGCCTGCGGGGACAGGGGCCTCGGGCGTTCTGGGGCCTGGCTCGGGGGCTCGCGCCGGCGCCGAGCCTGCTCGCGGGATACCTCCGGGCGCTGCGCCGTGAGGTGCTCGCGCTGCGGCCCCACCTCCTTCACTCGAACGGCATCAAGACGCATCTGCTGAGCCCAGCGGCCATGGGACTGCCGGTGCCGCGCGTGTGGCACATCCACGACTTCATCGGTGAGCGTCCGCTGGTGCGCCAGGCCCTGCGAGCCCTGCGTCCCCTGGCAACGGCGGCCATCGCCAACTCGCGCGCGGTGGGCACGGATGCACGCGAGGTGCTGGGCTCGGTGCCCGTTCATGTCATCTACAACGGTGTGGATGTGGAGCGCTTTGCGCCGGGGCCGGGAGAGGGTTCGCGCCTGGATGCGCTGGCGGGGTTGCCTCCCGCGCCAGCGGGTACGCTGAGACTTGGGTTGGTGGCGACCTACGCGCGGTGGAAGGGCCAGGAGATCTTCCTCCAAGCGGCGGCCCGGCTGATGCAGGAGCGCCCCGCCCTTGCCGTGCGGTTCTACCTCGTGGGTGCGCCGCTCTACCAGACACCGGACTCGCAGTTCTCCGAGGAGGAGCTGCGAGGAATCGTGGGCCACCTGGGACTGGAGGGGTGCGTGGGGCTGGTGCCCTTCCAGCGGGAGCCCGCGGACATCTACCGGGCGTTGGACATCTTCGTGCACGCGAGCACTCGCCGGGAGCCGTTCGGGCTCACCATCGCGGAGGCGCTGGCCTGCGGGCGTCCCGCGGTCATCTCGCGCGCGAGCGGAGCGGCGGATCTGATCACCGAGGGCGTGGATGCGCTGACGTTGCCCTCAGGGGACGTGGAGGCGCTGGCGGGAGCGCTGCGGGCGCTGGTGGAGGATGCAGAGCTGCGCGAGCGGCTGGGGCAGGCGGCGCGGAAGACGGCGGTCGAGCGCTTCTCCCGGGAGCGATACGCCCGAGAGATCCTGGATGTCTATCGTGCGCTCGTGCGCGGTGGGGAGCCCTCGTGAAGCGGGCGCGGAGGCTGGTGAGCGTCTCTCACTCGTACGTCGTGACGCTGAATCGGCGTCTGGCCAACGAGATGGCGAGAGTGGGTACAGGGAGCTGGGAAGTGACGGCGGTGGCACCTCGCTTCTTCCACGGCGACCTGAGCCCCATCGCGCTCCAGCGAGAGCCGGGCGAGGCGAGCCATGTCGAGGAGGTGCGAGCCCTCTTCAGCCGCTCAGCGCACATGTTCGTCTACGGCCCGGAGCTGCGCGAGAAGCTGGCGCGAGGGGCGGACCTGGTCCACTCGTGGGAGGAGCCCTACGTGTTCGCGGGCGCGGAGGTGGCGCTGCTCACGCCGCGGCGCGTGCCGCTCGTGTTCTCCACGGCGCAGAACCTGTTCAAGCGCTACCCGCCACCCTTCGCCCAGCTCGAGCGCCTCGTGGTCGCGCGCTCCGCGGGCTGGGTGGCCTTCGGGGAGACGGTGAAGCAGAACCTGCTGGCACGGCCCGGCTATGCGCGGCGCCCGGCGCGCTACATCCCCATGGGCGTGGACGTGGAGCTCTTCCAGCCGGACCGAGCGGCGGGTGCGGACTTCCTACGGGAGCTCGGGTGGGAGGCACAGGGAGCACCTGTGGTGGGGTACCTGGGGCGCTTCGTGCCGGAGAAGGGCGTGGAGCTGCTGCGCAAGGTGCTGGAGCGGCTCACCATACCCTGGCGAGCCCTCTTCGTGGGCGGAGGTCCGCTGGAGGCGAGCCTGCGCGCATGGGGCGATCGCCAGGGAGATCGGGTCCGGGTTGTCACGGGAGTCCCGCACGCCCGAGTGCCAAGAGTGCTCAATGCGATGGATGTGCTGTGCGCGCCGAGCCAGACAACGCCCCGGTGGAAGGAGCAGTTCGGCCGGATGCTGGCGGAGGGGTTCGCCTGCGGCGTGCCGGTGGTGACGAGCGACTCCGGAGAGATCCCCCACACCGCAGGGGATGCGGGCCGGGTACTGCCAGAAGCGGACGTGGAATCCTGGATCTCGGCGCTGGCTGAGTTGCTGGAGAGTCCGGACCGCCGCCGTGAGCTGTCCGCGCGAGGGCGTGAGCGCGCGGTGACACGGTTCGCCTGGCCGGTGGTGGCGCGAGAGCACCTCGACTTCTTCGAGTCCGTGCTCGGCTGATCCCTCAGCCCTACCGGCGGGTGCGATCCAGCAGCTCCACGATCTGCGAGGACATCCGGTCCCACGTGTGTGCGCGCAGCTCGGCGGACAGCTCCGCGACATGGGAGGCCATCTCCGCTCCTCGAGTCCCCCAGGCCTCCAGCCGCCGGACCAGCTCCTCCGCGTCCTTGGGATCCTCGAGGAGCAGGTCCTTCAACGTGGGCGGATAGCGCTCGGCCACACCTGCTGTGCGGCTCACCAGCGCGGGCAGCCCCGTGCACAGCGCCTCATGAACACCCATCCCATACGGCTCATAGCGCGTGGGAGCGACGAGCAGGTCCGCGGCGGCCATGAGCGTGGGCACGTCATTGCGAAAGCCGAGGAACTGGATCCGCTCTCCGAGCCCGCGGGCACGCGCCTCCCGCTCCCACGCCTCCCGCTGTGCGCCTGTGCCAGCCACCTTGAGCTCCACGTCCCACCCACCCCGTGCACACAGCCGAGCCCAGGCGGCGAAGAGCGTGTCAAACCCCTTGCGCCTGTCTCCCAACGCTCCGACGAAGAGCGCCACCCGGCGGGCCTCGGGCCAGCCCAGTGCCGCCCGAGCCGAGCGCCGCTCCTCGGGAGTGCACGGATGAAAGCGCTCCGGATCACTGCCCAGATAGACGACGTGGATGCGCTCGGCGGGGATGCCGGTGGCCCGAAGCAGATCCGCTCGGGTGCGTTCGGAGTTGGCGATGACGATGCGCGCTCGCTGAACGGCCCGGCGCTCGGTGTACCGGTAGTACCGATGGCTCACCGCTGCCTTGAGCCGGCGCGCGGCGCTGCCCATACCCTCTGGCTGATGGGCTGCGTGGACGTAGTGGACCCAGTTCGCAGCGGGCACGGTACAGTTGCCGCCGTTGGCGACCACCTCGCCGCCCTCGGCCAGGGTGCGCCGGGCCCAGGAGCGGCCCACGGCATCCAGCAACGGCTCGCCGAGCAGGTACGCCCCTGCGGGCTTGGGCACCTGGATGAAGTGGACGTTGGGGTACGCGAGCAGCTCCGCCCCTACCCGATGTGCCACCAGCCGCACCGGGCCTCCCCGCCGCGCGAGGTAGCTCGCCAGGGCCAGATTCGCCCTGTCCATTCCACCCGTGGTGGCGAAGTCACCGGCGATGAGGGTGTAGGGCCGCATCCTTGAGGGGCCGAGGTGCCTGCCTCAGCGACTGGTGATAGGCACTGAAGAGGGCCGCGTTGATCAACCAGAACACCAGACCAGGCTGGCTCACGAAGAACGGGTAGCTGAAGGTGATGGCGAGGCCCCCCAGGTTGAAGCCGAAAAGGATGGTGCCCCACAGCCAGAACTCCTGAGGCCCCTCCCGGAGGAAGGCGAGCCGCAACGCCCAGATCAGCGCCGCGAGCACTCCGAGCGGATAGAGCACCAGGACGGGGATGCCACCATCGAAGATCCAGGCCGTCCATTGGATCTCCGCCCACAGGGGAGGCCGGGACGGATCGCTGTTGTCTCCGAAGTAGGCGTTCGCCATCCCGTAGCGGCCCAATCCCGCGCCCACCGGATACTTGGGCAGGAAATAGCTGAAGGCGCCCTCGAGGAAGTGCCCGCGGTTGACGTAGTAGACCTCACCTGCCTCCTGCTCGAGGAGGGAGCCCCAGCGCTTGGTGATGGCGTCTCCGCCCATCATCACCGCTCCGCCGAAGCCGGCGATGGCAAAGCCTCCTACCACCAAGGCCAACCGGGTCATCCGCATCAACCGGCCGTTGAGGGCCAACACGATCATGATCGCGACCATGCACACCAACAGCATCACCGCGATGGCGCGCACCTGGCAGAGGTAGAGGCAGATCAGCCCCAGGAAGATGCCCCCCACACTCAGGGCGCGGATCAGCCCGCGCTTCGAGCTGAGCAGGAACCCGCTGCCGAAAAGCACCGAGTAGAAGGCTCCCGTGGCGGCCCCGCCCGGCAAGTCTGTGAGCCCAAAGGGCCGGAAGACGCGCTGGCCGGTGGCCGTCTCGAACTTGAGGCTCTCGCTGTACTCGTCCCCCATGCCCTCGATGATGGTGGACAGCGTCGGCTGGAAGCGGCCCGGGTAATAGACCTGCAGCACGCCCAGGGCGGCGCTCGCCGCGTTGAAGAGGAAGAGCAGGGCCAGCATGCGCCGGAACGCCACCGCGTCCATGCGCAGCCGGGTCACCCAGAGCAGCGGCGCGATGACGGAGAACTGAATGCCCAGCTGGGCCAGCCCCGCCAGGATGCTGCTCGTCTCCGGGTGGAACATGTTCAGCGAGGTGATCGCCATGGCCCCGAGCACGAAAGGCAGGGCCGGGTGCCGCAGGTGGCGCCCGGGGACGGCCGCGAGCAGCACCAGGCTGACGCCGAACGACAGGATGCGGAAGATCACCCGCAGGGGAGAGAGGACCTCCACCAGCAGCGCGAGCTGGCAGACGAGCTGCAGTCCGATGAAGGCCGGGACCAGGTAGCCCGAGGTCCAGAAGCTCCGGGGCGAAGCCGCCTCCGTGGAAGCAGGAGCTTCTTCAGCGGGGGCAGTGGGTTCGCCCACGGGCGCCTTCGCCAAGGAGACGCGCGGAGGGTGGACATACCGCTGTCGCAGCACTCCGGGTCCTTGGAGCTGGGGGCGCTTCATGCCTGCACCCTCCTGGCGAGCATGTCGATGTCCTCGGCGAGTCCGCGCATGAACACGGAGGGCTCGCACAGCGCCGCCGCGCGCGCGGGCCCAGCGGCTCCGAGCCGTCGCCGCTCCTCAGGCTCCTCCACCATCCACCGCAGCGCTTCAGCCAGTGGGTCGGGCTGCGGCGGAACGAGCATGCCGCAGGTACCGTCGACAATCTCCAGCGGCCCGCCCATGGCGGTGGTGATGACGGGCAGCCCCGCCTGGAGCGCCTCGATGAAGGCGATGCCGAAGGGCTCCGGGCCCAGGTTGGGCTGGCAATGGATGTCGGCCGCTCGCAGCAGCCGAGGCACATCCGAGCGCTGGCCCAGGAAACGCACGCGGTGGCGGATGCCGAGCCTCGTGGCCAGCTCCTCCAGCTCCGCCAGATATCGAGCCTCGTGGGGTCGCTGTGCGCCACCCGCGATCCACGCCATCCAGCTGGGGAGCGCCTTCAATCGCCCGAGCGCCTCCAGGAGCAGGCGGTGCCCCTTCCACTCCTCCATGCGGCAGGCCTGCACGATGACGACGTCCTGCTCGCCCGTGCCCAGCTCCCCGCGCACCCGTGAGCGCTCTCCAGCCCCCTCCGAGAGTGCGGAGGCCCGGACGGGGAGGTAGCGCACCTTCCAGGGGACCCGTGGGTAGAGGTTCTCCAGCGTTGCCGCTGAGAAGCGGCTGTTGGCGATCACCAGGTCCGGAGGGGTGACGCGGGCCCACCGCTCCAGCCAGTGCCGCCCGGCCAGCGCGTCGTGCATGAAGAAGACGAGCGGCACTCCAGCGGTGCGCACCACCGGACCAAAGAGCGCCTGAGTCCATGCCGAGTGGCACACCGCCGCTGTGTAGCGCTCACGCCCAAGCAGATCCGAGAGCACGCCTCGCGCTCGCCACACCGTCCACGGGCGGCTGATCCGCACGGCCCCCAACAGATGAACCGGAGCCCCCAGCTCGCGCAGCTCCCCGCTCATCCGCCCCTCGAAGCAGAGCGCGAACTCGTGGGAGAGCCCGGGAGCGTTGCGCTGCTCCGAGGCCAGCGTCCGCAGAAATGACTCCACGCCTCCGTACAGGTTGCCGCTGTGGATGTGGAGCACGCGCATGCCTGCCCTCACACCTGCCCCTCCGCGGTACGCGGTGCCACGGGATGGGTTGCGGGCCGCCCAAGCACGTCGGCATACAGGGCCAGGCTGCGCTCTGCCATCAGGTCATGACGGAACTGCTCCACGGCCCGAGCCCGGGCACCCTGCCCGAGGCGCTCGGCGAGCCCTGGATCCTCCAGCAACCGCCGTGCGGCCTTCGCCAGCGCCTCAGCATCTCCCACGGGCACGGTCAGCCCCGTCTGCTCATGGAGGCTCACCCACGGCACGCCCGAGTGCGGAATGGTGGTGTTGATCACCGGCAGCCCGCTGGCCATGGCCTCGACCTGAGAGAGCCCGTAGGCCTCACTGCGCGCGTTGCTGGGGAACCAGAGCGCCGTGGCGACCCTGTACGCTCCGGCGAGAGCCTCGGGCGGCAGGTAGCCGGCCCACGTCACCCGGCCCTCCAGGCCGAGCGCCCGCGCCCGCTCGCGTCCTTCCTGCTCCAGCGGCCCCACGCCCACCACCATCAACTGGCCCGGCACGCGCGTCAGCGCCTCGAGCGCGGTGAAGAGCCCCTTGTAATAGACGAGCCGCCCCACCATGAGCCACAGCGGCCCGCCCTGCTCCGTGCGCCAGCGGGCCTCGGCGGCCAGGGCCTCGGGCGAGGGCTTCAGGAAGGGCTCCAGCTCAATGCCGAGCGGAAGCTCCCTCACCTTGCTCCGGAAGCGCTTCAGCAGCGGCGAGCCCGGCACGTACGCCGAGCTGGTGGCGATCAGCCTGCGGGCCCGCGTGTAGAGCACCAGCTCGAAGGGGCGGAACAGGGCGCCGGCCACGCGCTGGCGGATGATGTCACTGTGATGGGTGATGACCAGGGGTGGCAGCCACGGCAGCGAGTCCAGCGCCAGCACCAGGGTGGGATTGGGCGTGTGCAGATGAACCACGTCCACGCCCCGAGCCAGCGCCGCCAGCAGCGCGCGAGGCAGCTCGGGCATGACATCCATGCGCAGCACGGAGGCCCAGCGGCCCACGCGGGTGACGCGCACGGGCCCATCCCACTCCTCGCGGGTGGGGCTGCGGCCGTGGAACTCGTGGCTGAAGCCCTCCTTGGCCGCGGCGTGGTTGATGCACAGCACCTCCACGCGAGCGCCCAGGGCCGCCTGAGCGCGGGCGAGCGTCTGGACGTGAACCTCCATGCCACCCGAGGCCGGCGGGTAGAACTTCCCCAGGTGCAACACGCGCAGCCCCGCGCTGGCCTGGCTCACGACGACGCCACCCCGTCCTTCGTCTCCTCGGCGTAGTGCCCGTAGTAGCCGCGGTAGCTGAGGTACGTGTCCCGGTAGCGGACGTCCATCACGTCCAGGTCATTGAGGATGGCCCCGTACATCTGCGCCTGCACGTCCGCCAGCGAGCGCAGCGCGCGCCGGGCGGCCTCGCGGTTCGTCCTCCCCGCGCGCAGCACCAGCACCACGCCATCCGCCCGCGTGGCCAGCACCGCCGAGTCCGACACGGCGTTCAGCGGCGGGCTGTCCAGCACGATGCGATCGAAGCGCTCGCCCGCGGCCTTGAGCAGATCCGCGAAGGCCTGGGTGTGCAGCAGCTCCGCGGGGTTGGGCGGGATGGGACCGCACGGCAGCACGAAGAGGTTGGGCACCTCGGTGCTCTTCACCGCCTTGTCCAGCGAGCCCTCGCCCACCACCAGCGAGCTGATGCCCACGTCATTGGGCACTCCGAAGGCCTTGTGCAGGCGCGGCCGGCGCATGTCCGTGTCCAGCAGCAGTACGCGGTTACCGCTCTGGGCCATGGCCACGCCCAGGAAGATGCAGGTGGTGGACTTGCCCTCCTGCGGCCCGCTGCTCGTCACCACCAGCGTCTTGAAGGGCTTGTCCGGGGACATGAACAGCAGGTTCGTCCGGATGGCCCGGCAGCACTCCGCCACGGAGGACTTGGGCTGACGGTGGACGTACAGGTCCCTCTCGCTCGGGTTCTCCGCCTTGCCCTCCACGCGCGGCACGAAGCCCAGGAAGGCCAGCCCCAGCCGCTCCTCCACATCCGCCTGGGAGCTGACCGTGTTCTCCAGCATCTCCAGCAGCACCACCACGCCGCAGCCGACCACCAGCCCGAGCATCAGCGCGAACATCACCATGCGGCGCACGTCCGGCTTGATGGGAGCGAAGCTTGGCCGGGCCGCGTCCAGCACGCGCACGTTCGTGGTGCGCAGCAGGCCCGACAGCTCGATGTCCTTGAGCCGCCGCAGCACCGACTCGTACAGGCGCCGGTTGTTCTCAGCCTCGCGGCTCAGGTTCTGGAGCTCGACCTGCCGCTTGCCCAACTGGAAGGACTCGTCCCGCGCCACTGCCAGCATGCGCACGAGGTTCCTCTCCTCGGCCACCGCCTGCGCCAGCTCCGTCTCGGCCTTGCGCACCACGTTGGCGAGGCTGCGCACGAAGTCCTCGCGCACCACCGCCAGCTTGCTGTTGCACTCGATCATCTTCGGGTGCTCGGGCAGGTAGCGCTCGCTCAGCTCCACGCACACGGCGCGCTGCTCGACGTAGCGGCGCTTGTACTCATGGATGGTGGGATCGCTCTGGCCGGGCACCGCCTCCGCCCACGTCTCGTCCCCAGGCTGGGAACTCTTCTGAAGCTGGCGGATGGCCTCCACCCGCCCCTGGAGCGCGGCGATCTTTGTGCGCACCTGGGTGAGGGTCACCTCGTAGCTGGCGATGCGATCGGTGACGCTGCTCTTCATCGTCTCGGGCGAGACGGAGAGCATGTCCGTCTCCTTCTTGAAGTCGTACAGGGCCAGCTCGCTCGTCTGGGAGGCCCGCTCCAGCTCCACCTTGCGCTCCTCGAGCCACTGGGTGGCGCTCTCGGTGGTGCGCAGCCGGAGCGCGAGGTTCTCCGCCATATAGGCCTGAGCCACCTCGTTGGCCAGGAGCGCCGCGCGTTGGGGATCCAGATCCTCCACGGCGATGTTCACCACGCGCGTGTCCCTGATCGGCAGCACGCTGATGCGCGACTGGAGCAGGCCCGCGGCGTCCGCGCCCTGCATGGCCTGGAGCCGGGTCTTCTCGTCCAGGTGGGACAGGCCCAGGAAGGCCGCGTCGTGCTGGAGGCCCAGCTTGTCCACCACCCGCATGGACACCGCACGCGAGGTGATCACCTGACTCTGCGTGCCGTAGTACTCCTTGTTGAACCAGTAGTTGCTGCGCTCGTCCGCCATCAGCTCCTTCACATCACTGTCGAGCACGCGAGGGGCGGTGACATCAATGATGAGCGAGGTGCTGGCGGCGTACACCTTGGGCTGGCGCAGGGTGTGGGCGGCGGCCAGGCCAGTGATGAGCACGGCCACCCCGAGCACGACCCACTTGCGGCGCCAGAACGCGCGCAGATAGCGCATCACGTTCAGTGGCGTCAGTCCGGCGCTCGCCGGGTCGTTCACGGGACCTTCCAACATCGTTCTCCTGGAGACTTCCTCGCGCGGCGGCCTGGCCCAGACACTCAGCCCCGACCTGCACCCACAGCCTGAGGCGAGCGTGCCCCTTCCGGAGCAGAGGGTCAATCTTCCGGGCCACGTTCCAGAACGCCTGGATGCCGTCCGGGCACTCCCTGCGCCCAAGAGCCGCGCACGCCCCCGGGCCGTGTGCTAGTGACGCCCGCGTGAGTCCGCCTCTCTCCGTTGTCCTCCCCTACTCTCCCACCACGGCCCCCATCGCGGCTCGCTTCGCGCGTGCGCTCGCTGGCAGGGCTGAGATCGTGCTGGCGGGGGAGGGCCTGGTGGATGTCGCGGCGGGCCCTGGCGTCCACGTGCTCTCAGGCCGGGAGGGCAAGGGGGCAGCCATCCGAGCGGCACTGGAGAAGGTGACGGGCTCGGTGACAGTGCTCCAGGAGCCGGACGAGGCCTACACGCCCGAGGCCTACGACACGCTGTGCCAGCCGATCCGGGAGGACGCGGCGGACGCGGTGTTTGGCCGCCGCACGGTGCCGGGACTGCGGCCGGAGCTGCTGGCGGATCGAGCGCTGGGGGGCTTCACGCGCTTCGTGACGGATGTGGCCCTGGAGGATCCGCTGACGGGCTTGCGCGCCTTCCGGACGGAGGCGCTGCGCTCGGTGACGCTGACCAGCGAGGACGACGCGGTGGACGCGGAGCTGGTGGTGAAGCTGGCCGCGCAGCTCTTCCGGCTGACGGAGGTGCCGCTGCCGTTGCAGGCGGTGCCTCGGCACACGCTGGCCTCGGATCTGTCGAGACTGCGGACGCTGATGCGGTACGCCACCGTGAGGGACGACGCGGACAACCAGCACGAGGGTTACAGCACGCTGGAGCGGATGGACGGCGCGACCAACTACAGCGCGTGGCTGGGCAACCGCTTCCGAGAACACCTGGGCCGGCGGGTGCTGGAGATCGGCGCGGGCATCGGGACGATCACCCGGCAGCTGGAGCCGGGGCTGGAGCTGCTGATCGCGCTGGAGGTGGAGCGCTTCTACGTGGATCGGCTGAAGAACATGTTCCGGGGCAAGCCGCACGTGCGGCCGTACCTGTCGGACGTGGCGCTGGCGGACTGGGAGTCGCTGAAGGCCGAGCGCCTGGACACGATCGTGCTCTCCAACGTGCTGGAGCACATCCCGGACGATGGCGCGGCGGTGCGTCGCTTCCGGCAGATCCTACCGGTGGGGGGCAAGGTGGTGGTGCTGGTGCCAGCGCTGCCACAGCTGTTCGGGGCCATTGACAAGGCAGTGGGGCACTACCGGCGCTATACGCTGGAGACGTTGCGGAAGGTGCTGGAGGAGAACGGCTTCACGGTGGACACGCTGGAGTGGATGAACCTGGTGGGGATCCCCGGGTGGTTCCTGAACAGCCGGGTGCTGCGCCGCAGGGCGGTGCCCAAGTTCCAGCTGAAGCTCTATGACCGGCTGGCGCCGCTGCTCGCGCAGGCGGAGCGCCACGTGAAGCTGCCCGTGGGAATGAGTCTGTTCGCGGTTGCTCGAGTGACAGGGGAGACCAGATGAAGCGGGTCGAAGCGATCATCAAGCCAACGAAGCTGGACGAGGTGCGGGACGCGCTGCACAAGCTGGGAGTGCAGGGCGTGACGGCCACGGAGGTGAAGGGGTTTGGCCGGCAGCGAGGACACACGGAGTTCTACAAGGGCGCCGAGTCCGCGGTGGGCTTTCTGCAGAAGGTGAAGCTCGAGGTGGTGGTGGACGACGAGCAGGTGACGCGTGTGGTGGAGGCGATCATCACCGCGGCGCGGACGGGGAAGATCGGGGACGGGAAGATCTTCGTGCTGCCGGTGGAGGAAGTGATCCGCATCCGCACCGGGGAGCGAGGTAGCAAGGCGCTGTGAACACCGGGACGGCGCCCACGTCCGCGCTGGATCGAACGCCGCGTGTGGTGTGGGCGGTGTTGGTGGCGCTGTACGTGCTGGCGTTCCCGTACCATCCAGGCCTGCGCTCGCCCAATGAGCTGAGCCGGCTGTGGCAGACGCGGGCGTTGGTGGAGTACGGGACGCTCGAGATCAACCAGGCGCTGCGGGACTACGGCCGCGTCGGAGATCTCTCGGTGAAGGACGGGAAGTACTACTCGTCCAAAGCGCCCCTGTTGTCCTTCGTGGCGGTGCCGCTCTACGCGGTGCTGCGCGGGGCGGGCGGTGGCTTCCGGTACGCGGTGCCGGAGGTGCCGCTGGTCTTCTTCAGCCGGCTCTTCCTGACGATAGTGCCGACGCTGCTGATGCTGTGGGGCGTGCGGCGCTTCCTGCGGACGTACGTGTCTCCGAGAGTGGCGGACGCGGTGACGGTGACGTACGCGCTGGGCTCGCTGGCATACAGCTACTCGTTGCTCTTCATGAGCCATCAGACGACGGCGGTGTTGCTCTTCGGGAGCTTCTACGCGCTGTGGCGTTGCGCGCGAGGCGAGTGGCGGGAGAGGGGTTACCTCGCCGCGGGGGCATTCGCGGGCGCGACGGTGGCAGCGGAGTACACGGGCGCAATGGCGGTGCTGGCTCTGGTGCTGTACGCGGCGCTGACGGTGCTCTGGCGGCCAGAGCCAATGCGAGCGCGGTTGCTCCGGCTGGGGCGAGCGGCGGCGCTGGGCACAGTGGGAGCGCTGCCCTTCGTGGTGGGGCTGATGGTCTACCACCAGGCGGCGTTCGGGCACCCGCTCGAGAGCGGCTACAAGCATCTCGCCGACGCGGCATACCAACCGTGGCACCTGGGAGGATTCCTGGGCATCCGCTACCCGGATCCGCGGGCGTTCTTCCTCTCATACTTCTCGCCGCTGCGCGGATTCTTCATGCTGGCGCCCTTCCTCTTGCTGGCGCTGCCAGGGCTAGCGCTGCTGCGACGAGAGGGCCGCGCGTCCGTGGAATCACGAGCGCTCTTCTGGCTCTCAGCGGTGGTGCTGGCGGGCTACACATACTTCACCTCGTCCTTCACCTATGAGTCGTGGGGTTGGACGACGGGGCCACGGCACCTGACGGGCCTCGTGCCTTTCCTGCTGCTGCCAGTGGGGCTGGTGCTGGAGCAGCTACGAGCCGGGCACCGCCGGTGGCTCCTGGGGGCCGCGACGGCGGCGTGCACGATGTCCATCGTCATCACGGGTACGGCCACCTTCATCAACTACGTGCCGGATGATGTCTCCAACGCGTTCCTCGGGTTGGCGGTGCCGCTGCTGAAGTCCGGCTATCTACCACCCTCGGTGCTGAGCTTCTGGGGCATCCCGCAGCCGTGGGCGGGCCTGCCGCTGGTGCTTGGGCTGCTCGCGCTCGCTGGCTGGGTCTTCGTGCAGCTAGGTGCAGCGGAAGCGGGCATGCCCGCACCCGCAGTCATCTTTGGCGGAATACTCACCGCGGCGTTGATCCTCGGCGTGCATGCGGCCACCACGAAGTACGAGAAGGATCAAGGCGCGGTGAACTTCCTCCAGTCCCAGTGGCTCACGCCCCCCAGCAAAGTCGTCGCTTTCTGGCCCGATCCACGAGCGTAGACCCAGGCTCCCATCAGTCATGGAACCTTGCCAGCCACCTCGTGCTGGCGGCCGTCTTTCACAAATCAGCATAAACTGTAAAACGCATAAAACCATAAAAACCTGTTGACTCGGACGTTGAGTCTGAGCCAGAAGGCCCCACCCCAGCAGCCATCCCTGCCTCGCTTTGCTCCTCATCTCCAGGAGAACTGCATGAACCAGCCGCTGCCCTCGAAGTGTCTCTGGATCGCGCTCGCGACCGCTCTTGTCATGGCCATGCCTGGCACCGGAGCTGCCGCGCCGCAGAGTCTCGGGAAGGGGAAACACCCTGGAGAGGAACCTCCCGTCTCAAGCCTGTCGTGGAATGACATCGGCTCGGCAACGGGCCCAGCCGTCGTCACGGCCTCGCCCCTGGGGGCCGCCAATGAGCACACCCCTCCTTGCGGAGCCTCCCAGGGACCCGGCTCGGATCTGACCTATCGATGGACTGCGCCAGCCACCAGCACCTTCGGGCTCGTCGCTCCGGCCGCGGACTTCGACACCATCGTCTATGTCTATAACGCCAACGGGGTGGTGCTGGGATGCACGGCCAGTGAGTCGTCACCCCTGGTGCTGAACCTGCAGGGTGGCAGCCAGTACTTCATTGTTGTCGATACCGCCTCTTCTCCGCCCACCCCGTTCTCCTACTTCACGCTGAGCATCCGCGCACAAGTGACTGCTCCAGCCAACGTCCACTTCCTGGTCGATAACTCGGGCTCCATGCAGGAGCTGCCCCAGCTGATCAACAGCAGGCACTCGGAGTTCTTCGCCATCACCGTGAATGGGTGTGAGAACCCGCGGCTGGATGCGCAGGCAGTCAGCAACGGATGGAACCCGAACTTCGCCTACCCGGTGCCCGATCCGGGGACGGGGCTGGGCTCGGACACTGGCTTCCCCAACCTCTTTCAGGACAGCAAGTACTACGGCTACCTGACGTGGGTCTCGAGCAGCAATCCGACCCCAGGGTGGAGTGGAGGCACCAAGGAGGTTGCCTGCAACGCGCAGGTCCCCGGAGGCTCCGCGGGCAACCCGGCCGAGTACAACCGCTGCCTCACGTGCCTGAGCACCAAGGGCTACTACCTGGTCCCAGGGACCCCCGGCCGTGACAACGCGCCGCTCCAGAACAACAACTTCATCTTCTGGGGCCGCTACCTCAACTTCAACCCGCCCAAGTACGTGCAGATCCGAGCGGCGATCAAGCAGTTCCTCAGGGACATGCACCATCCCCGCGTCGGGCTCAGCTACTTCACGAACAACACCCCCAATACGGTGCTGGGACAACGTCAGAATGCCACCTGTGATGCTGCCCTCGCGAGCCCTACCTCCTTCACCAGCTACCGCGCAAGCTACATCGACACCATCAACAGCCTGGCGTTCACCACGGGCACGCCGCTGGCGCGCTCGATGCTGAACATCGGCTACTCCTTCACCTCGGATGATGGCGTGTACCGGGACGTGTTCGGCTTCGGCACGAGCTACACCTACCCGCCATCCTTCAAGAACACCGCGCTGACCTCGCAGAGCCGGAGCGTGTGCTGGGGCTGTCAGGTGAACGCTGCCATCATCATCACGGACGGCGAGCCTACGGGTGACGCTCCTCCCGCCAATGTGAGGACCAAGATCCGTGCGACGAACGGTGGGCCTGTGTACTGCCCGGACACCGCGCCGTGCGGCCTGTCCTCCTTCGACGGCCTCGACAAGGGGGTGCTCAACGACCCCGCTTACGACAACAATCCCTCCCATTCCCTTTACCGCTTCAACGACGATAACAACGACTACTACCTGGATGATGTGGCCAAGTTGCTCTACGAGCAGGATCTGCAGCGCTACACGCCGACTGTGATCGGCGACTTCGACACCAGCGGCAACCAGAGCGTCAGCACCTTCACGGTGGGCTTCGGCATCCAGAGCAACCTCCTCGTGAACACCGCGGCGGTGGGAGGCGGCCTGCACTACACGGCCTACAACGCCGCCTCGCTCAGGCTGGCGCTGCACAACATCCTCAGCACCGTGCAGACACGCGCCGCGCTCTGTACCGTCTACCGGTAGAGCGCTGCTGAAACGAGGCGGGACGTTCGCCTCCAATGAAGGGGGCGGCTTCGGCCGCCTCCTTCGGCACAACGAACACCCAACCTGCCGTCAGCCCAACCCAGCTCTGCAGGAGGTTCAACGCGCGGTGCACTTGCCGCTGCGGCAACTCCCGCCTGGGCACTCCGAATCCGAGTAGCACTGGCCACCTGCGGTGGTGCACTTTCCACTGCGGCACCTGCCTCCGCCACACTCGGAATCCGAGTAGCACTCACCACCTGCAGTGGTGCACTTGCCACTGCGGCAGCTCCCGCCTGGGCACTCGGAGTCCGAGTAGCACTGGCCACCAGCCGTGGTGCACTTGCCGCTGCGGCAGCTCCCGCCGTTGCACTCCGAGTCCGAGTAGCACTCACCACCTGCAGTGGTGCACTTGCCACTGCGGCACCTGCCGCCCGGGCACTCGGAGTCCGAGTAGCACTGGCCACCAGCCGTGGTGCACTTTCCACTGCGGCAGCTCCCGCCGTTGCACTCCGAGTCTGAGTAGCAGTCGGCGAGCGCGGCGGGGGCGAAGAGGAGCGCGCTGAGCGCGAGCGGCACGAGCAGCAGTCGGGACATGGTCACCTCACCGAGAGTCCCATCCTGCTGGCAAACGCAGGCCGCGCGCAACGATGGCAGGCGCACACCTCATGCTGTCGTTGGCCCTCTCGCCGGAGCCAGCCTCTCAGCACCTGGCTGGGACCTGCGCACCGCAGCATGATCCAGAACGTCAGCCCACGGACAATAGACAGGTGAGCAGTGGGCCGGCAGTGACGGAGAGTTCATGCGGAACCTGATCAGATCCCTGGCGTCGGTGTGTGCAGTGCTCACCCTCATGGGCTCACTGGGGTGTGGTGATTCCTCGGGCCCCGCTGTGGGAGCAGGGCCGGACGGTGAGAACCAGCCCCCGGAGACGCTCGATCAACGCCGCACCCGCTGGACGACCGAGAACGCGGGGCGCCCCCGCGGCGTGCCGGCCACCTTCGAGCTCTCCGGCAATCCCATCCACATCAGCGGAGCGGGGCGGGGGCAGGTCGACTCCGGCGTGCTCGCCACAGGGCCCCTCTTCCCGGACGACAAGCACTACCTCTTCTTCGCGGACGCCCAGGTCGGAGCCGAGAAGGGACTCCTCGTGCTGGAAGGCCAGCGGATCCAGATCGCTGGCGGCACGCTGGGGCAGGTGGAGCTTGGAGCCGTCAGCACACGCACCCACCTGGAGAATGGAACCGCCTCGCCCGCCGTCGAGCTGAGCACCGCGTATGCCACCGGTGGCACCAAGCCCGATGTCACCTTCCCCGAAGACTGGAGTGACGCGAAGAGTGCCCTGTTCTTCTCGGACCCCACGAGCGTGTCTCCCGGAAACCTGCTCCTCACGGGCTTCACCCGCGGAATCCTGGTCACTGCCACGGGCAATACCGCCCTCTCTGGGAGCGTGACGATCACCTCCGCGGGCCGGATGTACTGGGACGGCGCCTCCCACATCGAGGTGACGTCGAGCACGCTCGAGTACGGCGGGTTCGCGCTGGGAGGCAAGGTGAGCGCGGGCTCGCTCACCTCGTCCGAGCTGGCCGCTGCCCCGCCGCTGCCCAGCGCGGTGATGGGGCTCGATGCGAAGATCACCGTCCAGCCCGGTACTGTGCGGAGCGCGGACACCTTCCGGCTCACCCAGGCCGTGACGGAGCAGGGGCTGCTCATTCCGTCGGAGTTGGAGGTGTCCTATGACGCGACGCCGCTCACGCTGAAGAAGAGCCAGCGCGGGCTGGTCCCGGTGATCTTCCGGGAGAAGACGCTGCGAGGCCAAGCGGTGCTCTCGGATCTTCAGGTCACCGGCAGCGGCAAGGAGGCGGTCCGCGTCGCGCTCGGGGAGGTGGAGACGACCGTCGAGCAGCTCTGGGAC
>Ga0247825_10000504_pt1 | contig 24791 bp, 38 predicted proteins | sample 13C_Vanillin_Day_FD_194413 | JGI IMG/M metagenome (GOLD analysis project Ga0247825, IMG submission 194413) | Soil microbial communities from agricultural site in Penn Yan, New York, United States - 13C_Vanillin_Day48 | ecosystem: Environmental > Terrestrial > Soil > Agricultural land | place... | reverse complement strand
CGCGGGCGTAAACGTCACGCGAGATTGCTTTGTCGTTCCATGCCGTGTGCAGAGCGTCCTCGGATGAGAACGTGCCGCCACCGCCGCCTGTGCCGTTCACGCTCTGGCCGTCCGAAGACAGCGAGGCGAGATCGGCCTTGCGCGTGAGCCCGTTGCGGTAGCCGGTGCGCAACCCGGCTTCCTCACCCTTTGCGTAACCCGACGTTTCGCCCTCGGCCCTCGCCATAGCCCACAGGTCGGCGGCGATGTCCTTATAGGACCCGTACTTGCCGTCTGACAGCTTCTTGGCGATGGTCTCGTGGTGCTCTCGGGGGACGCCAGCCTCAACACCGCGCCAGAACTGAGCGTTCTGCTCGTACGCAGCCTGCCAGCCGGCGTCCTTGAGGGAGTCGGCGTGATGCTCGTTCAGGATGTCCTTCGTCTGCCGGAGGGCTTCGGCGTAGGAGATGTCTCCCGCGTCTACCTTGTCCTGCAAGGCGTCGATACGGTCCTGGCGTTGCTTGTGCGAGTCGCGGAATCGGACACGGGCTTCCTCCGCCATACGGAGGACTTCGGGATCGACCTGCGGTTCTGTCCGCGCGGCTTCCGGCTGCGCCTGCTCGCTTCCCTTTTGCGTCTGCTCCTTGACGAACGCCTCAACCTCGGCATCAATGTCCGCGGTTACGGGTTCGGGGGCAGCGCCAGCGTCAGCGTTGAGGTTGGCCGCGTCACCCTGGGTCGATGGGGTTTCTTCGGTTATCGGTTCGGGAGTCTCAGGAGTCTGTGCGACTTCCGGCTCCGCTACGGCTGCGTCTGTGGTCAACAGAACGGCCCTCGATCACTCCTCCTTCGGGGCCGCTGGAGGTCGAGGGCCGCTATTGGTTATGCGATTATGCCGTTAAGTCTACTACTTATCGTCTACGTTGTCTTGCAATGGCCTTCCAGATGCAACGTAGAAAGAGAAGTTCAGGGACGTACCAAGTGGAAGGTCATCGTGAATAAGGGCGTTCTTTGAGAAGTACCCGTCGTAATGCCAACCATCAGCAATCAGATTGGTCACCTGTGCTGAGGCCAGCATCTGAGCCAGCGTCTGCTTGAACTTGCGCTCAAAACGCACCGGCCACTGGAACTGCCAGCCGCCGCCGCAGTCGTAGCATTCCTCATGGAACATCGGCTTCTGGAATCTGATTCTCATAGCGCTACTTTCCCCCATACCGTTCCACTCTCGGCGCAGGATGCGGCAGGACGCTCCAATCGTTCCGCCAGCCGCACTTGCACTTCCGGCTGATGCCGATGCCCGACTGCTTCACCTCGTACAGGCCGGTCACTTCCATGACCACCTTATCGCAGGACTTGCACCGTAGCGGGGTCGCGGGTGCCGCCATCGCGACCATTAGCCCATCATCCCCATCGGCTGGCGCTTCATCGACGCCATCAGCGCCTTCTCGAAGATCGATTGACTGCCTTTGCCTGCCACCTGCGGGAAGCGCTTGCCGCTGTAGTTGCCCAACATGCCTGTGTCGCCAAAGGGCGTCATCAACGGCGGCAACGGCTGGTTAAAGTACCTTCGCGGGTTCTCAGCAGCCAGTCTCGGGTTCGGCGTGCCGATCATCCCCGAACGCGGGTCTCCCAACCGGCTGTCATATTCCGGCACACGCGGGATGATCTGGCCGTTCTGCTCCGGTACGAACACCTCCGGCCGCTTCTCACCGACGATGTAGGGCTGGCCGGCCCTCACGGGTCCACCTTGCGCACGGAACACGCCCTGGCCCGACAGCCTCAGCAGCTCTTCCTCGTTCATCTCACCGGCCGGCCTGCCCGACGCCGGGTCGATGCGCTGGTTGGCCGGGTTGTAGGCGCCTGAGGCTACCTGCGTCGCCAGCATCGCGCGTGAGGGATCAGCGCCGTAGACCTCCATCATGCGGTTCTGCTCAGACAAGGACTGGCCGATGTCTGCGAGTCCTGAACCGGGCTTCATGCCCCGCTGCGCCGCGATGCCTGAGATGCCGTTGTAGAACGCCCGCATCGCATCCTGCGGCCCACCAGTGCCAGCAGACGCCGCTGGGTAGAGCTGGTTGTTCACCACCGCCGCGGCAGGCCAGAGGTTGCCCGACTGGTCGGACGCGGGCACGAGGCCGAAGCCCTGCGAGTTGGGGGTAAACATGCCCTCTTCGCGGTTGCCCTGACCGAGGGAGCCGGAGCCGAAGGTGCCTCGAGCGCCGAAGTCTGCCCGCGAGGGGTCGAACTGCTCCGCGATGTCGGCCTTGCGGATGCCCAGTGGCTTCTCGGCGTCGATCTGGTCGAGGTAGCGGCCGAGGGACGCTTCCGTCCACTTCGAGACGCCCTTGTCGTCCATGTTGCGGTAGGCGAGCAACTGGCCGAGGATGTTGCGGTCTAAGCCTTCCTCGCCGTTGTAATAGGCTTCTACAATCGCCTTGTCGTCCAGGCCCTTGAAGAGGTCAAACCAGCCCTTGAGGTGGTCGGGGACTCCGGGCTTGGTCGCCTTCGCTGCCGTGCCTGTGCCCGTACCAGAGGAACTGGGTCCGCCAGTCTTAGGAGCGGGGGTCCCTTGGACGCCTTCCGCCGAGAGCGTCTGGTCTCCCGGTCCCTGCAATGCGAGGTTGGTGCCCATCAACCTGTTGAGGAGAGACATAGCAGCCGCCGCGCCTTCCTCGCCGCCCTCGGGAGCAGCGGGGGTGGTCGGATAGGTGAACTCGGCAGCGTTGACAGCCATCGCCTGCGTGCGGTATCCAGGCGAGACTGCGGTGCCGTTGGCGTCGATCACGTACCACTTACCGTCCGCAAACTGCCTGACCCTTGAGGAGGGCGTCGGCGTCTTGGTAGGCGTTGGCGTAGCCGTCGCCCCAGCACCAAAGTTGATAGTCTCGCGTTCCTTCGGCTCAGACATGATGCACCTCCGTGCTATAGTTCCGAATCGTGAGCAAAGAGGCCATCGCTGCCCTCATCGCGGTTGTGCTGTTCGTCGTCGGACTGGCGGCATTCCTCGGCGTCATCGCCTTACTTGCGAGCCTGCACTGGGCGCTCGCCGTCGTGGTGGCGATCGTCGCCATGATCGCCTTCGGCAACTGGGCAGTGAAGCGCACGTAGGTCATTCCACCGGCTCCAGCGTCTTTACGTAGTCCTCGATGTACTTCGGGATGTCTGACAGGTGGTTTACGATGTCACGGTCGCGCTCGACCACGTTCATGCGGATGATCTGCGTCAGCTTCTCGTAGTTCTTCGGACCCGCCGGCGTGTCGATGGTCAGGCGGTTGATCTCGGCGTCGACCCGCTTCTCGGCCTCGTTCTTCGTTAGCCCCTGTGCGATGCCCTCGGCGATGTTCTCGTCGCGGAACTCTTTCATGCTGTCGTACCCGTCGAGGATCGGGTACTGCTTGGCGAGTTCATCGAACGCGGTCTGTGGCGCGCCGTCGTTGTACGCTGCCAGCCGTGCGGACTTGTAGGGGAAGTCGACGCCCTCTTCGGCCATGCGGGCGGTGATGCGCGCCATCTCCAGTGCGTTCAACTCTTCCCACGGCACGCCGTAGGTGTCCTCGGCGTACTTGTCGCGCTTCGTGTACGCCGTCGCCTGGTAGATGTTCCCTGTACCTGTGGTGATGTTCGCCGTGAGGTGTCCCGCCACCTTGAGCAGGTCGGTGGGGTCGGTCACATCCAGAGCACCGGAGACCAGCGACTGGATGGCGTCGCCGGAGAAGAAGGGCGAGATGTACTCGAGGAACTTGCCCGACGTCCACGTCTCAGGGTCTAGCGGGTTCTTGGAGAATGGGCTGTCGAGGCTCTTGGCGTCCTTGAGGGATGAGTTCTCGACAATCGTGTCGATGATCATGCCCGGTACAGGACCGGCCTTGTTGCGCCAGAACTGCATCTGCTCATCGATGGCGTTGAACCGCTCGTCACCGTTCAGCGCCGCCAGTGACCGCGTGCCCATCTTGACGAACGAACCCCAACCGCCCATGAGGTCGTGCGCGAAGCCGTTGCCCTTCTCGTCCGTGTACTTGGCCACGCCGAAGCCTGGTTCCAGCGGGTTCCAGCCCACCTCGAACAAGCCCGACGCCCTGCCTGCATGGCTCAGCAGCGCGAGGTTAGCCATCTCACCGGCAGCGAACCGTGCCAGGTTGCGCGTCGATACGCCTCGGGGAGAGGCAGAGAACACACCGCGCTCCTTGATCATGTTGGCTGGCGACTTGAACACCTGCCCCGGACGCGTGAAGGGCGCCGCGACCATCTGGAAGCGGGCAGCGATGTTGCGCAGGGAGTAGAAGCCGTCAGACAGCCCTCTGAGCTTGTCAGGGACGTCACCGTAGCCCACGGTCAGCTTGGCGATGTCGTCGTAGTGGTTGAATAGCTTCTGGTCGTCTATGCCTGCCCGGATCGCGTCATCGATCATGCTGTTGCGCAGGTCGGTCGCCATGCCCAGGTAGCCAACGCGCATCGCCTTCTCTGACCGGTCTGCCAGCGGTACGCGCTGAGCTATGCGCATGACCAGCGAGTCGTTGATCTTCTCCATGCCGGGAACCTGGAAGTTGGTCTCCAGCACCTCAGACATGGGCTTGATCACGATCTTGCGGCCGGTGCGCGGGTCTACGATGTCCAGCAGTTCTCCGTCCGCGAAGCGCCGGATGCGCTGCACCTCTTCCATCACGCCCGCCGCCTTCGGGTCTTCCGCGTACGCCCTCACGACGCGGTTAAGGCTGCGGCCCCACGCCTTCGGGTCGATCCAGCCCAGCGGTGCGCCCTGGCGGAACTGAACGCCTGCGATGTCGCCCGAGGTCTGCACGTACTTGAGGGCGCCGGGTATCGCCTTGAGGTTGTCGGCGATCGAGCCCAGTCCGGACTTCTCAGGCAGGCCGAAGCCGTCGAGGGCGCCCTGTGTGCCGCTGGTGGGCGGTGGCGGGAGCTTATCGCCTGACAGCCCCCTTACGGCGGGCGGAGTCGGTTCTGCGGGCGGTGCTGCCAACGAGGGGATAATCTTTGCCTGCGCAGCATCAGGAACCATGATCTCGTGATGCATATAGCCGGTAGGCGTGTAGTCGAGGTCGACAGCGTCGTAACCACGCTTCCTCAACTCGTTGGTCAACGCCTGCCCTTTCAGCCCGTTCGTGCCTAGCGCAGCGTTGACCGCCGTGATCTTGTCGGCGGGCTCTAGGGTCGTCATCTCAACCCGTAGCGGATTGCGCATGGCGACATCAGCCTCGATCAGCCGCTCGCCTTTGCGCGCCACGTTCTGGTCTGTGGAGAAGTAGATGCCGCGCCCCAGGAAGCCCTCGTCTGTGCGCCCTGCTTTACTAAGGTCGAATTGGTCAAACTCTGCCTTTGTGCTGTGGTAAAGGCGTTGCGTCCCGGCTGGTGGGGTCTCATGCGCGGCCGAGACGGGAGCTTGCGCCTGAGTACCCCGCGGTGCCATCGGGTCCTGCGTGACGGGTATCTCTGACCCGCCCTTCGTCCGGCGACGGATGGCGCTTACGGCGTCGTCGTCCATCTTGATCCCGGCCGTGGGGCCTTTGGGGCCGAAGCGGTCGAGGAGGTTGTCTACGATGCCGCCTGTACTACTACGGGCGGCGCTGCCGGGGATTGGTGAACCTTCCTGCCTCCAACGCACCACACTCCCCATCCATGACGCCGATGGGTCCTTCATCACTAACCCGCTTGGCATGGTGATTCTGTTCTCTATCGCGAGTATTACTCCGGGATCATCTCGCGTACTGTTCTGGGCAACAAAGCGCCTCACTAAATGTTCATTAGCAGGCGTTAGCTTCCCATCTACAAAGAGCGAACCGTCACGGCGCTTGCCAACCCGAAGCCAGCCTGCCTCATAAGCTTGAGGGAACGACTCTGGGCTAATCACATCCATATGGGCACGATTAACCGTTGACGTTGACGCTCTATACATCTGACCGTCTGGCATAAGCCATGCAGAATCATCCGACCCCAGTCGAGCAACTTTCTCCGCTGTTTCTAGAAGTGGAGGCCCGTCGTCAACAATCCCGGCCTTCTGCCCGCCCAGCCCCTTTGCCACACGACCGATAGCCCGCTCTCGCACTGACTTCGGCGCTTCGCCCGTCATCTCCGCTACGCGCTTGCTGAGCGTCGTGGCCTCGCCGTACAGCGCCCCCTTCAAGGTCTGCGCCGCCTGCATGTCGCCTGCACGTGCGGCGGCCAGCGCCCTGCCTAGCTCCTTCGCCAGCTCAGGGTTGGCACGCATCACGGCCTCGTTGACCTCGAGCAAGTCCATCGGGTCCATGCCCTTGAGGCGTGTGATCAGGTCTGCCTCGTCCGTAGACGCTGCGAGGGTGTCGAGGATGCCGCCCGCCTTGCGCGAGACGATCTGACTCCTCACCGCACCCAACCCGCCACGGATCAACGCAGCCGGCGCGGCGCCGGCGAACCCGCCGACGAACTCACCCGTACCCCTGCCAGCGCCCAGCGACTCGCTGATCTCGCCGCCGAGCACCGTTGTCCCGACACCGCCCGCCTTGAGCAATGCTGACCCAGGCCCAGCGAGGAAGTAGGGCGCGTTACGGCCTGCGCTCTGGATGGGGGAGGGCAGGTTCTCGAAGCCTGGTATCTGCTGCACGGCGTGGGAGCCGAGCATGCCCGCAGCCGCCTGCCCTGCGAACTTCATGCCTGTCCCGAGCAGGGGCACTGACGCGCCGCGTGCTACGCCTAGAGGTGCGCCGAAGCCCAGCGCCAGCAGGCCAGCGACCTCCAGCGGGTTCTCCTTGGTGCGTTGCGCGATGGTGCCGTACTGGCTCTGACCCTGCCGCTGCTGCTCTAGCCGGTCTCTCAGGCTACCCTCTGGGGCTGCAGAGTAGTCGGTGCCTGCGTAGCGCGGGTCGGTGCGCCAGTCGTAGCCCTGAGCCGTCGCATCGTCTGCCCAGCCCTGCCGCTGTGCTGCCTGTTCCGGCTGATTGAAGAACGGCTGCTGCGCGATCGACAGGTTGGGCTGCTGAGGTACGCCGCCGAACACCGACTGACCCGCCATCCTCAAGGCTGACGAATACGCCTGCTCGACGGCCTGCCCCGTACCAAACCCCATGTCCCACTCTGACGGCGGCTTGACGGTCGCGGCGTTGCCAAACACAGCTCCCGCTGCCTGCGTCGCCATCTGCTGCGAGGCTTGCGCGAACCACTCGGGCTGTTCTGCCGTGTTGTACTGGAACGGCTGCATCTGAGGCGTGCCGATGGTCGTGGCGTTGTTGAGGGTCTGCTGTAGCCCACCAGGGAGACGCGGAGCGAAGGGCTGCATCATAGCCGGCACGTCCCTCCCGCCTTGTGGTCGTCCAGCGGGCGCTTGCAGTCGGCGCAGATGCCCGTTGGCACGACGAACACGAAGCCCTTGTGAATCTTGCGGGCGTACGTGGGCGTGTACTGCGTGCGCGGCTGGCGGTGCATCTCTTCGAAGAACTGGTCCAGGCTCATGCTCACACCGGCACCGCCATCGCCTTGTCGAGCTGCGCGTTGAGCAAACTGCGGTAGTCGCTACCCGCCCGCGTGAAGATGCGCGGGATCTGCAACAGGTACACCCACAACATCGGAGGCGGCTGAATCGTGGGCTGAGGCGCTGGCATGGTCTGCATCATGTCCTCTGGCTTCGCCGCGGCGTATTCGGCCTCGAACTGCGCCGTCTGCGCCATGATCTGCGCCTGCTCTGCCGCGTACGCCTGCGCCTGCACCTCGCACGCCAGCGGGCCCATCAGTCCTTCGTCACGCAGCTTGAGGTAGTCGGGGTTGGTCACGACGAAGATGTCGTCGGGCAGCGTGTTCGAGGCGTAGAAGGCATACCTGACGCGGGGCTTCTGGCGCGGGAAGATGAACAGACCGTGCTCCCAGACTTCGTCAAGGAACTCCTCGAATTGCTCGATGGCCTCTTCCGCTGCCTCTTGCAGCAGCTCGTAGTCCTTCGCCGGGTCGATCACTTGTTCCAACTCCAAGCCCACATCGTCAGACCTTCATGTCGCCAACACGGCCCACTGTGACCACGGACACGCTCGCACCAGTGCTGCACAACCGAGTCGTACCAGTAGAACGGGCAGATGCCGCGCTTCATCCCTGACCCCCGTTAGCTAGACCCGTGTTGCTACTCTGGCCCCGTGCGCCGATCGCCGCCGGCGTACCGTTGTGCACGCCGACCCCCGGCGTCTTCGTCTGCCCGCCCCGCGGTGCGCCTGTAGGGGGTGGTAGCGCACCCCCCGGCGCGCCCATCGCCGGCGGTGCGCTAAGCGCGGCCACGTCCAGCCCTGAGAACGCAGTCAAAAGGGTCTGGATCACCTGCCCGTACACGCCGACCATCGGGATCTGGCCCATCATCATGCCGTCGATCAGGCTTGCGTGTGTCTCCTTGCGCAGCGTCTCTTCACGCGCCTGCGGGTCGGCGGCGCCGGTCTCCCTGAGCCAGTCCTGCGTCGGCAGTCGGCCCTTCTCGTGCGCCACGTCTGCCAGCGCTTCCTTGTTCGTGCGCTCTGCCTCTGTCATGCCCTCGGTGTGCACGATCAGGTCGAAGCCCGTCTCGAAGTCTGACGGCCGCACAGCGCCGCGCTCGCCTGCCTCAAGGGGGTTGCGTGCGAAGGGCTCAGAGCCACGGATGCGCCACGGGTAGACCTTGTCGTCGCCCCAGGTGACGATGCACTGGAACACGGCCTCGATCATGGCCTGAATCGTGGCGTCCTTGTTCGTCAGGTACGGGACCTGCGACCCCTGCGCGCTCTCCTTGTTCGTCAGGATCGTCGTGCTCGGCGCCGTCATCGCTGAGTCAGGCGTCCTGCCCGTGAGCAGCTTGTTCTCCATGACGCCATCGATCTTGATGTCGATCATGGCGATGCGTCGCTCGTACGCCGTCACCAGTTGCTCGAGCGGCGTGTTCACCATGTCCGGCACGACCATCGGCTCGCCCGTACCACTCACCGGCTCGATCCACCGGAACTGACGCTCGCCCCCCGAGCCCTCCATGATCCCCAGCCCTGCGCTGGACATACCCTCGAACGCTGCCACCCATTCCTTCTGCATGCCCTTGAGGGGGATCGCAAACGGGTTGGCCGTCCAGTAGGCCAGCAGCCTGTCCAGCTCGGTCTCCAGGCGGTTCTTCTCGATGAAGTAGACGTACAGCGGGTACTCTTTAGCCCTGAAGCGCAGGTGCGGCTGCGTCTCGGTGAGCAGTTGACCGCCTGACGGGCAGATGAAATAGGGCGCGTGCTCGTAGGGCACGTCCCACTCATCGATCTCCAACGCCTTGTCGTAGTCGTCGCCCTGGCGCTTGACGCAGCGGGAGACGTGCCACTTGTCGCCGTAGTCGGTGCGCTCACGGCAGGCCATCGTGATGATTTCGGCCTTCTTGCCCGCAGATAGACCGTCTGCATGCTCGTCCGGCCCTTCGTCCACGCCTGCGAAGTGCCAGTGGTCCTTGGTGAACTTGACCTGCTTGCCGGCCTTGTTCTTGTACCGCTGGGCCTCACTCATCGACACGACCGATGTCTCGATGAACACGTCCGGGTCGTCCAGGTTGGGGCCGAACTTGATCGAGCGGCCGTTCACCGCGCGCCACTGCCACGGGAAGTTAGAGTCGTGCGCGTAGTAGTCCTCGAACCACTTCTCGCGCGCCTTCTCCCGCCGTTCGTCGCGCTTCTTGTTCGCCTCCGGTGTCTTGTCTGCCGGGTCGATGCCCTTGTAGTCGACCTTCAGCTCCGACGCGTCGGGCTCAGGCGGCATCTTGTGGGAGAGGTAGATAACCTCGACGCCGTCCGCGTCCTGCCCCTCGAGCAGCGTCTGCTCTAATCGCCTGCCCTTGTTCCAGAAGGCCAGCACCGACGCGGCATAGGCGCGGATGTTCTCAGCCTTGCGCTGTCCCGCGTCTGACTGCGTCGTGTCGACCACGTCGACCTTGACCTCGTTCTCCATCTGCGCGGCCAGTGCACGCTGCAGGTCGATCTCGATCTCGGGGGACTGCACGTCCACGTCGGGCACGTTGGCCTTGAGCAGTGAGGATACGGACTGCGGCGCCCTGCGGCGGGTGATGTCGCGGTATCCGGTGCCGGAGCCGTAGCGGGCGTCGTGGAACTCTTGCCAGTGCAGGTCCTGCTCGAACTCTTCCGAGTACGCCTTGATCTTGTTGGGGTCTGTATCAGGCATCAGTCAATCACCAGGAAGTTCTTGATGCGCCGCACGTCGATTTCGAGTGTTTGGATACGGCAGTCGTAGCACTCGGCCCCATTGCCCTCGTCCCACTCTCGTTCGGTCAATTCGATGCAGCACGTCACGCACTGCTTGAGTTCGTGGCGCCTGCGGTTCTCTTGCTGCCAGTCGACTTCGGTCATCTAGCCCACCTTTACGACGGTGCTTATGGGCGCCCTGGGCCGGACGCCAGCCTGCCGAGTCGTCCGTCCCAGTAACGGCGCGTTGAACGTGGTCTCCAGCGACTCGATCGCGTATTCGAGGGCCGCGACACGGTCGTCATTGATCCTTGCCACCTCTAGCGAATCCTTGAGGTCAGACACCACCGGCACGCGGTGATACGCCTCGATCTCGCCTGCGAGGTCGTCTATACCCGCCATCCCCTTGACCAGCAGCAGGCCGGGGCTGTCAGGCTCAGCGTGGTGGCCTGTGGGTACGCTCAGGCTTAGCTCTTCGACGTAGCGCGGCACACGCCCGCCGGGGTACGTCCAGAACAAACGCTCTGTCATCTCGATGCGCTTGTTGCGGGCGCCGGCCGCACCGTTACTCACCTCAAGCCCAGCCCTGCCGCCGAGATAGCCCTGGTTCGGGTCAACCATGCCACGCCTGATCTGGTACTTCTCGCGGAACTGACCGATCACCCGCTCGATGCTTGATCCCTGGTCGGTGTCGGGCTCTGCCCACACCTCCCGCACCCACTTGCGGTTGAACTGGTCCACGCTCACCGCCACGACTGAGGAACGGTGCTTGCGTCCGTAGTCCACACCGAGGGCGGCGTCGCGGAACTGCAAGCCAGGCTCGAGGTCGCGGACGTGGATGTCACGGTCGAAGGCGGGATAGATGGCGTTCTCGACACCGACACGCAGGCCGAGACGGAAGCGCTCGTAGCGCGTACCCGTCAGCCGGTCGAGGCGGTCGATGTAGCGCTGGCCGTCCTCGGTCGTTGTGCCATCGCGGTTGTAGTAGGCCGGGTTGTCTGCCAACTGCGAGCGGATGAGCCGCGTCTGCCCTGCGTCCGTGCGCTGCATGAGCCAATGCGTGCCGTAGGTCGGGTTGCAGTCGCCGATGATCCTGGGGTTGGGCAGCACGCCGTTGCGCAGGCGGGTGCTCAACGTCTCCCAGTCGTCCAGTGTGAGCTCTGTCGCCTCGTTGCAGTAGATGCCGTCATACTCGGACGACAGGATCTTCTCGCGCTCGTTGGCGTTGCCCATGCCACCGACCACGATCACCGACCCGTTGGGGTAGCGGTACATCGAGGGCTCGTGCTGGTTGCCGCCGAAGAACCGCACGCGGTCGCCGTTGTGCAGCACCTTCGTGTCAAAGGTCACGAGCGCCGTCGTGGTCAGCGTGACGGCGTGCTTGCGCAGGAACAGCCACCGCACGCCTGGGTACTTGTGGCAGATGAGGTTGATCATCTCGAGGATGGTGCGCGTCTTGCCGGTGCCGGCGGGACCTTCGGCAAGAATCTCCGGGTCCCGGGCGGCGAATAGTTCGCGATTGCCGCCGCGTAGCTCGAGCGTCAGGGTGACTTCTGGAGCCTCAGCCGTGACCACCTAGCCGATGGCCTCCGGGTCGTAGCCTGAGAGTTGGCGCACGAGGATGCCCACGTTGACGGTGTTGTGTACGTCAGGCCGCGGTATCTGCCCCAGCTCGTCGGCGGCGTCCTTGAGCACGCCACGCATCTCCCTGACCAGTGAGCCGCGGAAGTCGCGAGTTTCAACCTCGGCTACCTGCTCGCCGTTGCGGTACTCATGCCGCACCTCTGTGACTGCCAGGCCGTCTTCATCGACCTCGGCGTCCATGAGGCGGTAGAGCTTGTCCAGGGCTGCGATACGATTCACCTTGTGGGCGATGTAGTAGTCCTCGACCTGCTTGATCACCTCGGTGCGCATGGCTGCGATCGCGGCGGCGTGGCGCTCTGTGAACCGAGTAATGCTTGAGGGTGCGACACCGTAAAGGCGGGCGATGTCGGACGGACGGTCGCCGCCCGCAATGATGGCAACGACCTCGGGCGCATTGCTGTCGAGGATGTTGCGTTTCTTTGCACGTAATTGCGTCTTGGGTTTGCTGGTGGCGGGGGCCTCAGCCATCGTTAACCCTGCTTGCGAGCCTTAAGCCTGCGCATGATCTCTGCCGGTGTGCGGTCCTTAACCATCGTCCATCTCCCTAATGCAAAGAGCCGCCGCGCTGACTAACGGTCAGTTCGCGACGGCATCCTGCTATCGAGCTATAGGCGCACGTGAGTACGCTTTTGCAACATAGTTTACTACTTCGGCGATTCCTTGACGATAAGCTCCACTCCTCTCTCGATGGTTAGCTTCACCTTCTGGCCCTTCACCGCCTCGACACGGATAACACCCGGCATGATGTCACCGTAGTCCAGCATGCGGACCTCGATGTCACAGCCGACATGTACCCAGCGCACGAGGCGGTTGGTCATCGCCGTCGTCTCTCCCAAAGCGCAGGCAGGCCCAGGAACTCATGGACGTACCAGGAGAACAGCGCACAGACGAACCACAGGAGCAGCACGCTTGCCCATAGCGCGTCAGGCCACGGCAGTTGTGGGATCATTGCGCCTCTCCAGTTGCAGGGCTGCGGAGGGCTGAGCGAAGGCGGGCTATCTCAGCATTACCGCCTTCGGTGTCGTCTGGGTCGTAGTGCTGCACGAGGCGCTCTAGCCAGTCGCACGCCTCCCTCAGCGCTGCGTCGGCGTTGTGGGCAGCGCGGGGCTTCTCGCGCCACGGTTCCTTGCTGATGTCCTGCAAGGGGAAGCCCTTCGTCGGGTCCGGTGTCTCGCTCATCAAAACTTCCCTCCCCAGCACGACTGACTGAACCGCCAGTGATGCCAACGCGAATCGCGGTAGATTTCGTCCGCCACCGTGAGGTTGATCACGGGGTCCTTGAGCAACGTCTCGAGCGTCACCGCATCCTCCTGTGCCACCGGATACCCGACCGCTCGACTGACCTTGTCGTAGTGCCAGTAGCCCTGGATTTGCGCCAGCCCGTAAGAGCCCGCAGGGTTGACCGCAGCAGGGCTAAGGCCCGACTCGCAGCCGAAGACGATGAGCGCTTCGTTGCAGGCCCACGACCATCGGGAATCACAGACCAGAGCGCGAACGTCGGCCGGCGCGACGGGGGCGACTGGAACAGGACGCGGGGCTGGTGCTGGCGGGGGTGCAGCATCGGTTACACCTGCCTCCAGAACTCCACCGACTTGAGGCATGTTTTGCACGTCACCTGATGACTTGACATCGGCTTCGCTTCCAGCTTTGGATGCTTCAACAGGCTCCGCCCGCAGAACGTTCTCGTCCCCGCTAGTAGCGCGTGAATCGTCGCCATCTACGCGCTCCCCGCTGGCACCCAGCTCGCAATCAGGTTCTCGCCGCATTCCACGCATGTCGTCATCCATACACCGTCCCGTATCCAAGTCGAGCCGTGCAGCATCGTGGGCTGGTGCGAGCACGCCGGCGCATCCGTCGTCGTCTCCTGCGCTGGGTCGGTCTCCTTCACCCACGCCTGATACACGGGGCAACCCTCGTTGTGGTAGAACGCCTTCCACCCGCTGCGACGCCAGCAAGTGCAGTCCGTCGTCTCCTGTGCAACGGTCTGGCTGTTCGTCACCGCCTCCATGCACTCCAGGTAGTTGACCAACGCTTGTGTCGCTGCCAGTAGATAGCAGACCGCCTGATCTGTCGGGTCGACCTCCTTCATGCACTGCGACAGGAATGTTCGCGCTGTCTTGAGTAAATCTGTTGTCATCCATGCCTCCAATCACCAGAGCTAGGGCCAGGACGACGGTCGCGGGAATCAGCGCCGTCCTGAGCCTGCGATAAATCAGGTGCTCGCCTTTGCCAGCGGCTCGTCGTGGATCATGCAGTCGCCGGTGTGGACACGAACCCGGTAGACCGGCGCCTTGACGCCCATGACGCGTGCGATGTAGTTCGCGTAGTCACCGAAGTCACACGTCCGTTCCTGCGGGTAGTTCTCGGGGCACTTGCACTTCGTTTTCGTCGGTGTTGCCATGTGTTCTCTCCTTCGTCAGGGCATGACGCCCCACTGCCTAGTCGGGCCTCAGACCTTCACCTTGCCGCGATCAAGAACCGCCTCGAGCGCTGAACCACGTCGCTGCAACTTCGGTTGCCGTGGTTCTGGCGCCTCGAAAGCGATGCGGTAATCAAGTTCCCACTGGGCGTAAGCCCGCTTCTGCTTGCTCACTGTTTCGTCTTCGCTCAGCGATAGCAGCGCGTCGTCGGTCCAGTCCTGGAACTCGATCTGCCACTCCGCCGGTATCTTTTGCCGCTGCTGACTCGCTGCGACCATCTGCGCTTGATTCGCCATTCTTTCTCCTCTCCATGACGCTCCGGAGGTATCCAGGCGCCACTGACCAGTCGTAGTCCGTTGCGATTTGCAGGCAGCGTTCGTGTCCGTAGTCCCGTTCAAGGGCTCGGGCGTCCGCTAGTTGGTTGCGTGGTGGGTCCTTGCCCTCTCGCTGTTGGAAGTGCTCCCTGAAAGCCTTCGCGAACGGATGCTCGTCCGAGGTGTCCAGGGTCGGGTTCGCCGCCACCCGATTTGCCCGCTCAAACAAGGTTTCACTTACTTCCTTGCTCCCTAACGGATCGGGTAGGGGAATGGGATCGGGAGTGGGTATGGGAGTGGGACGTTTGGAATCCGCAACTTTTCCGCCGTTTTTCCGCGCGGAATCCGAAGCGCGCTTCGACAGAACGACCGCGCGCGTGGGGTTGTATTCGAGGAAGTCATGCACGTGGAATCCGGTGGTGGTCGGCTCCCACAACTGCGGCACAAGCTCCTTGATCACCTTTGGCGTGGCGATGTCCTTAGCCTTGCGCATAGGGAGTGAGCCGTCTGTCAAGTTGCGGCAGCAGTAGGTAATCGCCTTGACGTGTGCCAACTGAGCCGCGTCCGAAAGGCTGAGAATCTTCGGGTTGTCGAAGAATCCATCGTCCAGGCGTACCCAGCTCACTTCGGGTGAGTCCGTTCCCACTCGACACGCCACGCCTCGTATTCCGCGCGGTGATACTCGTAGTCCCGCCAGACTTCAGCCGACGGATGCACTTCCGGAACCAACCGAGGCCAGAAAGCGAACAGGTCCTTTATGCTCAGCGTCCAGTACGGGTCCACATAGCCGCACCAGATACAGCCGGCGCCATCGCAGTAGTGATCGTGCACGCTGGCTATCTCGTCAGGCGCACCGACCCCCTTCGGGATCAGCAGGTGAAATGTCGCCAGACCTTCTATCTCAATGGCTGGTGATACGGCCCAGAACTCCTCAGCCGGATTGTCCGCACCCTTCTTGCCCGACAGCCATTCGTGACAGGGGTTACAGACCGCCAGGAGATCGAGCAGTTGTTCCTTGTACACGCGCTCATAGGTCATGTGGTGCACGGCCTGCTGAGGCGCCCTGAAGCAATGCTCACAGGTGTTACCAGACCGCGCCCGAACGCGCTCCCTGATCTCTCCCCACTCGCGCGAGGCTAGATAGCGCTGGTACTTCGAGTCCTTCGTGTTGAATCGTGCAGTGGCGGGGGAACCCTGCATTTACGCCTCCTCGTCTTTCGTCCGCGGCCAGTCGCGGTATGTGCCGATCCTCTTGCCCAGGGCCACGTTGTCCACGATGCGCATCCGGTCACGCTGAACCGTGCTGCTGCGGTTCTTCCTTGCAGCCGCCTGCGCCCGCGCGATCTCTTCCTCGCTGACGTGGACCGCCATCCCTCGGCACAGCACCCACTCACCTGTCTTTACTTCCGTCGTCATGCTTCCTCCCTCTTCGCCTCTAGAATCACGAGGCCGCCCTTTGTTTCTCCACACTGCCGCCAGCCCGCGAGCTTGAAGCAGGCGCCTGGATTCGTGCTGCGAATCTTGTTGCCGTCCACGTAAGTGAATAGGCGACTCTTCGGCCATCGATCCCACGCAAGTGCAGACGCCTCACGTACGAGCTCCGACGACAGGACACCGCCCTCATTGCGAAAGACCGCGCACATCACGCCGCGCTGTCCGTCGTCATAGCCACGAGTGTTGACGGCGAGACCTTCCGGTCGGCGTCGCCACACCCACAGCGCATCACAAGTCACCGTGAGCAAGACCATGCGTTCGCCGGGGCCACCGATGCCTGAGTGATGGTTACGCCGCGTGTCTGCTGAGTAGTGACGCCTGTAGAGCGCCACAGCACGCGGGTCAGCATCTCGGCAGGCGTACCAGTGCCCGAGAGCGATCACGCCGACTCCTCCTCTATTTCAGCGACGAACCAGCGGTAAGGGTCGGTGGTGCCGCCTAGCCCCTCGTTGATCAACATCCCTAGTTCATGCAGCTTGGCTAACCGCAGTCCCATCGTCCTGCGAGACACCTTCAGCCCCTCGGCGATCACCACCGTCTTGCGTCCAGGGTTGCGCGCGACGTACTGCAAGATCGCGTCGATCACCTCGTCAGAGATCTGCCGGCCGGGATGTCCTAGCCGTGCCTCTGGCAGATCTAAGGGCACCACGAACGTCACGGGACGCGCGCAGAGCAGGCAGCGCCACTCTTCGTCATAGCGGTCGTAGAACAGCGAGCCGCCACAGTGGGCGCATCGTCGGGCGGTCATGCATGCGCCTCCATCAGATGCCGGCCGACTAGCTCTGCTACCTGGGGGACGACGGCGTTCCCGAGGGCTTTGCCTCTAGCAACGTCCAGTTCGGAGGGAGTCCCATCAACCACTCTTTCCAGAGCGGGTTCACGTAACCAGGGGGCTCGCCCTCCAAGGTTAGAAAGTTCTCCAAAGTCAGCCCGAAGCCATTGTTCCCATGCCGCGCCTTCGCCTCTGCGCGTCTCGCTAGAAGGCGTACCGGGTCGTTCGTCCTGTAACCGTTGGCCGTCACGGTGGGCACCAGACGCCCGAAATCCTTGAGTGACTTCGGCCCGTTCTTCTTGTTCGAGCCCTTGTTCGGCGCGCCGGTCGTTGTGTCGGGCGTAGGCACAAATCCAGACCCGATCCCTTCGATGTAGGGCACCGACGGCACAAGCCGGAAATACAACAGGCGGCGCGACTTCGAACCCCTCAGCATCCAGGTCAGCGACGATAGAGGCGAGTAGAAGTCCCTCGTCGTGAGTAACGAGCCCAAAAACGTTTTCACCCACGACGTAGGCCGGCTTAACCTCACGTATGAGTCGAAGCATCTCCGGCCAGAGCCAGCGGTCATCGCCCTCACCTCGTCTTCGTCCGGCGTGGGAAGTAGGCTGACATGGAAACCCACCGCAGATAAGGTCGACGGGCTCAACATCGGCACCGCTGACTGCGTGGATGTCTCCGTAGCAGGGGACGTCGGGCCAGTGCTTGGCGAGGACTCGTCTGCAAAAGTCGTCATTCTCTACCTGCCATGCGATCTCCATCCCCGCCCGCTCGAGGCCGAGGTCCAGTCCGCCGATACCGCTGAACAAGCTACCGACCTTCATGCTCCCCCTCCCTTGCGCCCCGGCTCCCGGCGCAGGTACGCAGCGTCAAGGGGCATCTGGGGCGCTTCCGGCTCCGGTGGCTCGTGGTCGCGCCAGTAGGGATCAGCGAGGAACACGCGGAAGTAGTGCGCGTGCATGGCGCAGTAGCTGTCACCCTCGACCACCGCACGGTCGCAGGACGGGCAGACGACGAGACAGTGGTCAGTCATCGGACCCCTCCAATCGCACGAGGACGGACGCCTTATCGCCCTTGATCACTTCCGTCTCGACGTGCAGTAGATCAGGGGAGTCGCCGGGGATCAGCCCTGAGTCGACTATCCCGTCCCACATCGCCTTTAGGCTCGCGGTGGCGTTGTCCTGGTCCCACAGCCGGTCTTTGCATATGAACGTCACCCACGCCTTCACAGGCGCCTTGAGGGCTATCGTTTTGCGGTTCCTCTCCACGAGCGCATCGATGCGACACTGGCCGCGGTAGTCCCTGATCACTGCCGCCTTCTTGAACCTGTCAGGGCGTGCGTTGGGGTTGAGCTCACGAGGGGGGAAGGGCAGCACGAGGTGGACGTTCATAGCAACACCTCTTGCGCCAGCCGGTTCGCAGCGACCTCGCAGTACCGTTCCTCGATCTCAATCCCGATGGCTTGCCGGCGCAGATGGTTCGCCGCAAGCAGCGTCGTGCCACTGCCCATGAACGGGTCGACAATCAGATCCGCGTCGGCGCTCCACCACTTCACCAACCACTTCACATGCCCCAGCTTTCGAGGACAGGGATGGTCGGCTTGCTTGCCCTTGCCGTCGGCGTCAGTCATGCGTCCGGGGATGATGTGCTGTCCGGGTTTCGCCGGGGGTGGCTCTCCAAAGAGGTAACCCACGTCCCCGGTCATGCCGAGACGCCCCTTGTAGCCCATGCGCACGATCTCCAGCCACGCGACGCGAAAGAAGGGCAGGTAGTCCGGTACAGCTGTCAGAAATCGCGGGTCGCTGTCGCAGCCCAGGTGAATCGCCGCTCGATTCGGGCGAAGCAGACCGTACTCGAGGGCATTCCACATTGCACGGAACATGCCCAGCGGGTCGTCTGATCCGAATAGCGGCACGGTTGCGTTAGGCCATGTTGGGTCGGTGATCAGGGCAAAGGACGGCGCGCCAGCCATCGGGATCGACGGCAGCACGTCGCGCATGTCGCCGTGATAGATCGTGATACCGTCGCGGTCGTAGTAGGGCTTCATCGATGCACCGCCGTGAACGCCTCAGACTTGACGTTGCCGTCCCAGACGCGCCATTCAGCACCGCCGACGACCTCGTTAAGCTCATCGACCAGGTGCGCCCATGACGGCGGTACGAGGTGTCTCTGACCCTTGCGGATGTTGCACTCGAAGCACGACGGCTCAGTGATCAACAGGTGCATGGGCAGCACGCCGCGATTCTTTCGCAGCGCCTTCGGCACGACGTGGTCACGGTTGACCGCGCGACGTGTGCCGCAGTACGCGCATACACCAGAGACGGGCGGGAGTCTCTTCATGCTTCCTCTTCTCTTCGTTGCGGGTCTTACCGCCTCCCGCCTGCGTACCTAGCCAGTAGCACGTAGACGGGAGGCGACAGCGCGGGCGAGCGGTCCCGCGCGTCGTGTCTAGACCAATGCGCTCTGAGCCTCCAGGGACACGCCGCATCGCTCGCACACGAGCACCGGCTGATCGCCCGCCGTGTACTGCTCGATGTGCTCGTGCTCGGGCTCGTCTCGCCACACCGTGAGCTTCCTAGCGAAGTCGTCCTGTTGTTCAGCCGTGAGGTTCGTGAAGACCGTCGTCCCGTACAGGTGGCCGATGATCCCCTTCGCCTTGACCGCGGTGGAGTTGCCGTGCTTGACGCCGATCTCTGCCAGGATGTTGGCCGGCGAATCCACCGTGGGCAGCACGCGCGACTCACCCTCGATCACTGCGTCGACGGCGGCACTGCGAGGCGTAGGAGCCTGCTGTGGGCGCTGTGGGGCACGCTGTGGCGCCTGTCGCACCGGGGGAGGCGTCCGGTCTATGTCGTCCATCTCCTCGGCGGGCGTCGCCTCGAACCCTGCCAGCGCCATTACGAACCCGAGCGGCAGTCGCAGGGCCTTCGACGTTGCGCGGGTCTGCGCCATCGACCGCAAGGCGAACTCGCTGCGGCCCTTCCAGGTGTTCTCGTCACGGCAGCACTGCGCCTCGGCAGCTCCCACTACGTGGCCGTCCATCGTGCGAGCCTCGACGCGGGCTTCCCAGCCGTTCTCGACCTCGCGGGACCACACGCACACGGGGAACACGCCCATCAGGGAGCCGAGCAGCGTCCAGCCCTCGACGCGGACGTACTCACGGCCGCTGATGTTGCTGGCGAGGCCCTTCTTCTTCACCACGTCGGCGAGGGCGTCGGCCTTCGCGGTGGCTGAGGCGATGATCGCCTTCGGGTTATCGATCCCGAAGAGGTTTGCCGGGACGAGGCTCTGTGTCTCGACTGGTACTAGTTCTGCTGTCATGTGTCTCCTTCTTCTTGCGCCACACCCACAAGGGCGTCGGCAGGTTCATCGCCTTACGCAGGGCGTCACTCAGGGCCAGCGACGCGTCATCCCATGCCACGTCAGTCCGCCTCCTGTATGACCGGCCACGACGGGACCGCAGGCTCGCCAGCCTCGACGCCGGGGCCAGCGCCCGACAGGTAGCGCACGATGGGGCTGCGGTCGATCTCTTCTGAGAGCGCGTCGTATACCGGCCGCTTCGCAATCGCCCGCCGTGCCTCGACCAGGCCGGTCTCGTCTGTCTGCGGGATGCTGTCGAGCCAGGCGTCCCACTCCCAGGACGGAGCACCACGTACGGGCCTCATGACTGCGCCTCCTCTGCGGCGAGGGCAGCACGGGCGCGGCGTCTACCAGCGCGAGCTACCTGCTTTGCGTAGGCTTCTTCGCTGGACTCGGCGATGTCGTCTAGCGTGGTCTCTGCATCTATCAGCGCTTCCCTCAGCGCCTCAGACGACGGCGCAGGGGCCGAGGTGAGGGCGTTCAGGTAGGCGATGTATTCGGCTCGTCTCTCACGGAAGCGGGAGTTCTTGTCGAGTTCCGGCGTAGACCACGTTGAGTTCCAGCCGACCCACTCCCCTTCGAACTGAATGTCGAAGTTGCCATTGCGATCAACGCGCAAAGGGAACTGCCCTTCTCCCGGCGCGTCAGCAGGGAGGCCAGGGGAGACGGGCGCAGATGGTTGCGTGCGGTTAAGGTATGCCCAGATGTGTTCCTTTAGTGGGGGCGGCAGTGATACCCACTTGCTATCCCATACGCGGAGTAATAGTGCCCTGCCCTCTTCATCAACAGGGGAGACGGATGGTAGGGCGAGGAAGGCGTTTACCTTGTCCTTATACGAGAACAGCACATTCCATGTGGCACCTTGCAACTCTCGCAACAGCGCAACCGCGCCTTCGAGGGTCTGTGTGTCGTTCACAGGACACCCCACATCCACGCGCCGTAGACCACCAGCGCAGACAGCAGCAGGCCCAGCAGGATGCCGTCACCTACCCACGCGTCCAGGTTCGCCTTGCGTTGTGTTCGATTCGTCCGTTTCATGTGCTAAAATGCTCCTGCTACGTACCTGGTAGTGGTTGCGAGCGGGCCGTTGCATCCGACCCGCCCGCGCTTAAATGAACCTTTTCCGTTTGCTCTCTATTTGACCTACCTCCCTAGAACTACTCCGCCGTCGATGGCGGCGGTGCCGGGTCGTGATTGCTTCCTCTGCTATCCCAACCCACGGGGTGGCCCATAACTGGGCTGACCTGCAAACGACGGGAGCGCCTGTTGTGGGACTGCTCCAACGGAGTGGCCCAGCGACAATTACCCGGCTCGTAATTCCCGTCGTTGTCGATCCGATCTAGCGTCCGTCCGAGTGGACGTTCCCCCATATCAGCGAAGAAATTCTCGAATGACTCCCAGCGATCACAGACCGTGATCCCACGACCGCCGTAGTCAGCCCACTTGTGGCTGCTGGGGCTGGTGCAACGCGCGCGCATGCTTTTCCAAGACCGCCGCGCGCGCTTCTTGCCGTCACTCCAAGATGGGTACTGGAGGCGACCAGCTCGTGCCTTATCGCGATGCGACGAGCACAGCGTGTGGCCTCGATACCGCTCATTGGGGCATCCGGGTTCGGCGCAAGTCGTCACGGCGTTTCTCCCGCGAGCACGTACACCGAACAACCTGCGCCGTACTGAGACGTGCGAGTCACACCGTCGAGCTTGCGTATCTGTCCCTCGCGTTCGAGGGCGTTCATCGGAGCCGTCATCGACTGACGGGGGATGAACAGCGCGATCGAGAGTTCGTCCTGTGTGGCGCCTGACTCGCCGCAGAAGGCGATCCAGCGCAAGATGCGTCCCTTGCGGTCGCCCTGCTTGAGGCCGGCGCTCATCGCCACCTGGATGCTCTCGGGCGTCCCGTTGTGCGGCGCGCCGAGCGTCTGGTGCTCCAGCAGCGTGATGCTCTGGCCGTGCTCGTAGTTGTGGGTCTCGAAGAAGCTGGGCTGCGTTGTCATCCGCGCACCTTCTCGCGCTGCGCTCGCAGGTAGCCCTCGACCCAGGCGTCGTCTTCCTTCGCCTTAACGAGGGCCGCGTGTAGGGCCAGCCCGACGTAGAAGCCGATAAGCAGGCATGCCACGCCCACGAGGACGATCACGAGACCCGCCTTTGGCACTCGCACGGGTTGCCGTCGTCAGCGATGCCGTTGCAGCCGTGGGAGCCGTGGGCCTGGTAGCCGTTGCCGCAGTCCGTACAGACCGCGTAGTGCCGGGGCATCGCGCAGTTGATGCAGCGAATCAGCCCTTCGCCGTCGCGGACGAACGCCGTGCGCCAGCACCGGGAGCAGGTCCATGCACTCTCCCGCGCCATAGAAACGGCGGGCTTGCTGTCTCGAGGTTTTAGGGACGGCGGGCTGTAAGCCTGCACCGACTGGGGCTGCGTCTTCAGGGACGTGGCCCCGGTCGCTTTCTCGCTCATGTCTGCCTCCTTCGACTTCCCGCAGTTTGGCAGATTCCAAAACACATTGCAATAGTATCGAGGCACCAACTTTGGCAAATTCCTTGATTTACCCGACCCATAGGGGTAGAGTATCCCTAATGGAGAACGCACTGGCCATCCTCGTCACCCAAGCAGTGGAGCGAAAATACGGGTTGAACCCGAACAAGCGTCGCGTCGCCCAGGATTGCGCTATCAAGTACAGCGCCCTAGTCGACGTAATGCGCGGCCACGTGAAACGCCCCGGCGAAGAGGTCCTCGAAGGACTCTCGGACGGTATCGGCGTTGACTACGACACCCTTGCGCTGGCTGCCTACGGACGGATGCCTAAGCCGGTCTCTGAGCCTGCCACCTCGCCGAGGCAACTAGCGACCGCGCAGTAGGGTAGCCCATCGAACACAGCAGCCACGTTTCGGTAGTCGCGTTTCCGTTTATTGATTAATGCAATCGACTTAATGTTTCACTGATCAAGGTTTAATCTTATCTGTGACACGAAAGTTATTGCATACGCATAACGGAGGCGTATATTCCGCCCTACACACGGCGCATGTTGTCCTATTCGGGGTGGTTCTTCCGCGGGAGGAGGAACCATGAGGAGCAACCATGCGCCAAGAAAATGGGGCGGGGCTCTTGCACGGGTTTCAGTTCTGGTTGGAGACGAGGTATCCTCGGCGTCTTTCTCAGGTAACGGTTCAGAACTACTACTCCCAGGTCAAGCAATGGGTGAAGTGGTGCGACGACAACGAGTACGACTATCGCAAGGCGTGTCAGGAAGACATCGCCGCCTATATGGGGGAGCTGCGCCGCACAGCGCGACAGCACACGGTCCGGAACCGCCTGATCTCCCTCAGGATCTTCTACGACTACGCCGTCTATCAGGGCTACTGCGCCGAGAACCCGGCGCGCGGCCTACCCAACCCACGCGCTCAGTCGCGGCCCTCGGAAGAGTTCACGACACGCGAGCTGCGGCGCATGTACGACGCCTGCAAGAACCACCGCGAGCGCGCCGTGTTTCTCTTGCTGCTAGGTGGGGGCTTGAGACGGTCGGAGGTGTTCGGCGTCACCAGGGCCGACGTGAACTTCGAGCAGGGCACGGTCACGGTGTTGGGCAAGGGCTCGCAATACCGGATCATCGCGCCGGGACCGCTGGCGATGGGCGAGCTGGAGAAGGCGCTAGAGTTCGATGACCGGCTGTGTCCCTACGCATGGAGCATTTACGTTGAGAAGCTGGTCAAGCGATTGGGAGAGAAGGCAGAGGTGGCCGGCAGGGTTCACCCTCACAGGTTCCGGGCGCACTTCGCGTCGGCGTTCCTCGAGGCCGGTGGCGGTGTCGATGAGCTTCAACAGATACTCGGCCATTCGCGTGTGGACATGTCGATCTATTATGCAAGGGCAAGCCGCCGGCGTAGGGCGCTGAGCGCGCAGGCGAGGATCGACGTGGCGAGCAGGATGCTGGAGGCGGTATGACGACGGAAGAACAAACACCCATCCATGCGCAAACCGCAGAGTTGAAGCTCTGCTACGTCGAGGAGCCGTGGGCGTGGTTCACCACTCTGCCCCTCGACAAGCAGTGGGGCGACGACTGGAACGATGCGCCGTATGAGCACAACGCTGGAACCCCGTATCAGTACATCGAACACAATCTAAAGCGGGGCGACGAGCCCTGGACTGTCACGAAGGTTGCGTACTCCGGTGGCCAGCTCTACACCCCTTCTGAGCGTTTCACCGGCCCGAATACGCCCTTCTCAGTAGAGGGCATCAACAATCAAGAGGTGGCATGGCTCGGCCCTGACAAGTGGACGGATCACAACATCCGCATCTGGGCCGGGACGACGCTGGCAGACTTCATCGGCCTAGTCCACGCGGCTGGCGGCACCGTCTACTTGCCGGTTAGTTGACTTAATGATCGTAGTGCGAAGTTCACGTAACGAGGGTAGTTATGACTAGCGAAGCCCCTAAGCGCTGCTACCTCTGCGGGAGGGTTCACTCACCTGACTGTCGCGGGCGCACCGTGGACAACACGCCACGCTGCTACCTCTGCGGACAGCCGCACTACCCGCTATGCAAGGACGGCGGCAAACCCCGCTGGCCCTAGCTACACTGCATAAGACATATAGTGCGAACCATCCATAACGGGGGTAGTTATGACCACTGATCCATTCCCCGAGGCCGAT
>Ga0247825_10000503_pt1 | contig 24824 bp, 24 predicted proteins | sample 13C_Vanillin_Day_FD_194413 | JGI IMG/M metagenome (GOLD analysis project Ga0247825, IMG submission 194413) | Soil microbial communities from agricultural site in Penn Yan, New York, United States - 13C_Vanillin_Day48 | ecosystem: Environmental > Terrestrial > Soil > Agricultural land | place... | reverse complement strand
TGCAGCTTCAGGATCAGGTAGTTGACGTACGAGCCGACCCGCAGGATCACCTTGCGGATGATGTGGATCGCGTGCAGGTGGTCGGTGTAGATCGCCGCATCTCCAGCGGCGCCGGCGGCGAGGAACACTTCGCGGTCGCGCTCAGCGATGTCGAACTTGACCGCATAGCGGCCAGGCGGCGCGGCGACGAAACCGGTCGTCGGCACGGCGCCACTCGCCTGGAGCTGGCCCTGGCCCTGCGCCCAGATGATCGAGTTCACCTTGCCCTTGATGATCCTGCCCGGCAGGGTCTTCACGGCGAACTCGACTTCGTTTCCCGGCGCCACCCGGTGGAGCTCGTTCTGGTGGAACAGGGCCACCGCCTGGCCATCGGCCTCCACCAGCGTCATCACCGGGTTCAGGGGCACGCCGGCAACGAACGCCCCCGGCCGCAGCTGCAGGTTGATCACATAGCAGTCGCACGGCGAGCGCACGGTGGTCTGCTCGAGCTCCCATTGCGCGTTGTCGAGCTGCGCGCGGATCTGCGCGGTCGGGGCGAACTCGTCCTTCGCCCTTGCGCCGAGCTTCTGCTTCACCTGCTGCTCGCTCGCCACGGCCTGCGCCTGCGCCGCGCGCGCCTGCGCTTCCGCGCTTTTCGCGGCGGCGAGCTGGCCCTCCAGCTCGCGGATGTCTGTCTCGGTGCGCTCCAGGTCGAAGCGGCTGCCGGCGCCGCTCGAGGCCAGTTCCTCGTACTGCCCAGCGCGCTTGCGGGCGAGTCCCAGCTTCGCGCCGATCTCGCGGCTCTTGCTGGCGGCTTCGGCAATCCCGGCGCGCGCCTCGGCGATTTTGGCCTGCGCGCCCTTGGCCGACTCCTGCAGCTCGAGCTGCGAGGCCTGCGAGTTGGCGAGCTGTGCTGCCAGCGTGTTCACCTGCAGCTGGTAGGGCGTCGGGTCGACGCGAAACAGCACCTCGCCCTTCTTCACCAGCACATTGCCTTCGGTCACCGGCACCTCGATGACGCGCCCGCGGACCTGCGAGACTATCGGCACGGTGTACTTGTAGACCCGCACGTCCGAGGAGGCGGGCGCCACGACGTTGAGCATCAGGATCAGCGCCGCCAATCCGACGATCGGGATGATCGCCACCGTGACCTGCGTCTTCGTGTTCCACGGCAGCCACTTCAGCTTGATGAAGATCAGCCAGACGAAGAACGAGTAGATGCCGAGGAGGATGACTTCCATTACGCGGTCTTCCTGTCGGCCGCATCGGCCGGGGCGCGCTTGACCGCGTCGGCCAGCCGCAGGCGGGCAAGCTCGTCGCGCAACGCCCGCAGCTGCGGCGGCAGCGTGCCGCGGTCGGCCATGTCGTCGAGGTCCTGCCTGAGATCGACGATCTCCTCGCGCAGCAGCTTGCCTTCCCGGTACTTCTCTGCCATCTCGTCGTAGTAGTCGCCGTGCTTGTCGGTGCCGTAGGCCACCCGGTAGGCCACCGGCTTGGTGTAGGTCCACAGCCAGGCGAGCGGCCAGAGCAGGCCGCCGAACACGAGCGACAGCAGGCACAGCGTGGTGATCGCCTCCTTCTGCGGGTGGTGGCGCTTCTCCGCGATCTTCTCCGGCAGCACGTGCACCATCCAGAAGAGGACGATGACCACCACCGGCACGATGACCAGCACGGCGATGGCGAGGATATCGGCCGCCGTGTCGAGCGCCTCGCCCGACAGGAACAGCGCGTGCGCCGGCGAGGCGGCCAGCGACGCCGCAAGCGCCGGCGGCAGCAATCCGAGAGGTTTGCGGTTCACGGCTGCTTCAGGCCATGATGTTCACGCCGCCGTCGATGTAGAGGATCTCGCCCGACAGGCGGCGCGCGTAAGGAGTGGAGAGGAAGGCGCAGGTGTAGCCCACGTCCATGATGTCGACCAGCTCGCCGAGCGGCGCGCGCTCGGCGGCGGCGTTGAGCATCAGGTCGAAGTCCTTCAGCCCGGACGCGGCGCGCGTCTTGAGCGGCCCTGGCGAGATGGCGTGCACGCGGATGCCCTTCGGGCCGAGCTCGTAGGCGAGGTAGCGGCAGCACGACTCGAGCGCCGCCTTCACCGGGCCCATGACATTGTAGTTCGGCACCACCTTGTCCGCGCCATAGTAGGTCATGGCGAACAGGGTTCCGCCGTCCTTCATCAGCGGGGCGGCAAGCTTCGCCATGCGTATGAAGGAGTGGCAGGAAATGTCCATCGCCTGCTTGAAGCCCTCGGCGGAGCAGTTGAGCAGCCCGCCCTGCAGGTCCTCTTTCGGCGCCCAGGCGAGCGAGTGCACCAGGATGTCCAGCGTGCCCCACTCTTTGCCGATCCGCTCGAACACCGCCTCGAGCTCGTTCGGGTGCGAGACGTCGCACTGCATGAAGATCGGCGCGGCGAGCTCCCCGGCGAGCGGCTCCACGTAGGATTTCGTCTTCTCGTTCACGTAGGTGATGGCCAGCTCGGCGCCAACCTCGTGGAACGCCTGCGCGATGCCGTAGGCGATCGAATGCTCGTTGGCGATGCCGGCGATGAGCGCTTTGCGGTCCTTCAGCACCGGACGGGGAACATCCAGCTTCAATCCCATTGGCGTGGCTCCTAGAGTTGCATGGCGGGCACCCGTCCGGGCACCTCGAGCGCGGCCTCGGTGGCGGCGAGCACCTGCTCCACGGACACGCCGGGCGCGGTTTCGGCCAAGGTGGCGCGGCCGTTCGGAAAGGAGATGACCGCGAGCTCCGTGACGACGAGGTCCACCGGGCGCACGGAAGTGAGCGGCAGGGTGCATTTGCGCACGATCTTGGGCTTGCCCTTCGCGGTGTGCTGCATGGCGATCACGACGCGCCGGGCGCCGGTGACGAGGTCCATGGCGCCGCCCATGCCGGGCACCATCTTGCCCGGCACCATCCAGTTGGCCAGGCGGCCAGACTGGTCCACCTGCAGGCCGCCGAGCACCGTCATGTCGAGGTGGCCGCCGCGGATCAGGGCGAACGACATCGCGCTGTCGAACGAGCAGGCGCCCGGCAGCGCGGTCACCGGGCGTCCGCCCGCGTCGGTCAGGAGGTGCTGCGCGAGACCCGGCTCCGGGACCGGGCCGGTGCCGATCAGCCCGTTCTCCGACTGGAAGAAGACATTCACGCCCGGCGGCAGGTAGTTCGCCACCGCGGTCGGGATGCCGATGCCGAGGTTCACCAGCATGCCCGGGCGCAGCTCCCGCGCGATGCGCTTTGCTATGAGGGCTTGTACGTCCATGGCCATGGCTAGGCGTGCGCCACCACGTAATCGACCAGCGTCGCCGGTGTGTGAACGTGGTCGGGCGCGATCACGCCGACCGGCACGATGTGCTCGGCGTGCACGATCACTGTCTGCGCCGCCAGGACGATCACCGGATTGAAGTTGCGCGCGGTCAGCGCATAGGTGAGGTTGCCCAGGTAGTCGCACAGGAATGCCTCGACCAGCGCGAAATCGGCACGCAGCGGCATCTCCAGCAGGTACTCGCGGCCGCCGAGCTCCATCTTGCGCTTGCCCTCCTCGACCACGGTGCCCACGCCCGTCGGCGTGAGAAAGCCGCCCAGCCCGCAGCCGGCGGCGCGGATGCGCTCGATGAGCGTGCCTTGCGGCACCAGCTCCACCTCCATGGCGCCCTCCAGCATCTTCTTCTGCGTCTCGGGGTTGAGGCCGATATGGCTGGTGATGGTCTTCTTCACCGCGCCGGCGCTCACCAGCTTGCCGATGCCGATGCCCGGAGTGGCGTTGTCGTTGCCGATCACGGTGAGCTCCCGCTTGTCCTGGCGCACCAGCTCGTCCATGAGGCATTGTGGCGTGCCCACGGCCATGAAGCCGCCGACCATGACGCTGGCGCCGTCCGGGATCATGGCCACCGCGTCGCGCAGGCTGACTGTCTGCATGGCTTACTGCGCTACCCAGCCGCCGTCGACCGGCAGCGCGGCGCCGCGGATCTGCGCCGCCGCTTCCGAGCACAGGAACGCGGCCAGCGCGCCGATCTGCTCCGGCGTGGCGAATTCGCCGGAGGGCTGCTTCTCCGCCAGCAGCTCGGTGCGCGCCCGCTCCGCGGGGATGCGCTCTCGCGCCGCACGGTCGTCGATCTGCTTCTGCACCAGGGGGGTAAGCACCCAGCCCGGGCAGATGGCATTGCAGGTGATGCCGCTCGCCGCCGTCTCGAGCGCCGCCGCCTTGGTCAGGCCCAGCACGCCGTGCTTGGCTGCCACGTACGCCGCCTTATGCACCGACGCGACCAGGCCGTGCGTCGAGGCGATATTGATGATGCGTCCCCAGTTGCGCCGCCTCATGTGCGGCAGCGCCGCCTTCACGGCATGGAAGTTGGACGAGAGGTTGATGGCGATGAGCGCATCCCAGCGCTCGTCGGGAAACTCCTCGAGCGGCGCGGTATGCTGGATGCCGGCGTTGTTGACCAGGATATCGACGCCGTCGAGCTGGCGCGCCGCCGCGGCGACCATCTCGCGCACCTGCCCTGGCTGCGAGATGTCGGCGCCGCTGAAGCCGACCTTCACCTCGAGCTCGGCCGCGAGACTTGATCGCAGCCGCTCGATCTCGCGGGCATCGCCGAAGCCGTTGAGCATGATGTTGGCGCCCTCGCCGGCAAGCGCCCGCGCAATGCCGAGGCCGATGCCGCTGGTGGACCCCGTTACCAGCGCCGCCTTGCCCTCGAGCAGGCGCTGGGCCTTCATGCCGCCAGGCTCCTCGGGCCGGCGCCGGGAACCGCGCGTGCTGCGCCGAGGGCGGCGCGTGTATGGCGCGCGATCATCAGCTCCTCGTTGGTGGGGATCACCCAGGCGGCGACGCGGCTCGCCGCGGTGCTGATCCGCGGGCCGCCGGCCTGGTTGGCCGCGGCATCGAGCTCGAGCCCGAGCCACGCGGCGCCCCGGCAGACCGCCTCGCGGACCGGCGCAGCGCGCTCGCCGATCCCGCCCGTGAATACCAGCGCGTCCACTCCGCCGAGCGCGGCGGCGAGCGAGCCGAGCTCGCGCCCGATGCGGTAGACGAAAAGCTCCACCGCCCGGCGCGCGCGCGGCTCGGTGCTTCCCAGCAGCGTGCGCATGTCGCTCGAAATGCCCGACACGCCGAGCAGGCCGGCCTGCTGGTAGATGAGCTTCTCGATGGCGCGCGCGTTCATGCCCAGCTCGTCCATGAGGTATAGGATGACCCCCGGATCGATGTTGCCGCAGCGCGTGCCCATGGGCAGGCCGTCGACCGCCGTGAATCCCATGGTGCTCGCCACGCTCTCGCCACCGCGCATGGCGCACATGCTGGCGCCGTTGCCCAGGTGCGCGATCACCGTCCGGCCGGCCGCCGCAGCCGCGTCGTAGCGCGGCAGCGCGCCGGCGATGTACTCGTAAGACAGGCCGTGGAAGCCGTAGCGCCGCACGCCGCGCTCGGTGATCGCCGCCGGCAGCGCGAACGCCTGCGCGAGCTCGGGCTGCGCTCGATGGAAAGCGGTATCGAAGCACGCCACCTGTGGCAGCTGCGGCAGGCGCTCCAGGACCAGGCGGATCGGCGCGAGGTTGTGCTTCTGGTGCAGCGGCGCGAGCGGCGCCAGCTTCTCCAGCCGCGCGACCACCTGCGGGTCGACCAGCACCGGGCGCGAAAAATCGACGCCGCCGTGGACTACGCGATGCCCCACCGCGGCCAGGCGATAGTCGGCACGGCGTTCCTGCAGGAACTCGATGAGGTGCGCCATCGCGCCGTCGTGGCCGGGCCGCGTACCTTGCGCCCACTCTTGCCCGCCGGCCGCGTCGCGCGCGCTGAACTTCGGCGCGGTGTAGAGGCCCTCGAGGAGCCCGGCCAGCGCCGGCCGGGGCTCGCCGTCGCGCTCAGCGAACAGCGAGAACTTGATGCTCGAGGAGCCGGCGTTGAGGACGAGGATCGCGTCGACCATCGTCACACCGGCGTGGCGGCCGCCTCGCGGCGAGCCTTGCAAAGCAGCGCGGCCACGGCGCACGAGGCGAGGCGCGTCATCACCGCGTCCGCGCGGCTCGTCAGGATGATCGGCACGCGGGCGCCGAGCACGATGCCCGCGGCGTCGGCACCCGCGAGGAACGACAGGCTCTTCGCCAGCATGTTGCCGGCCTCGAGGTCCGGCACCACCAGCACGTTGGCGCGGCCGGCGACCGGCGAGTCCATCTTCTTGATCTGCGCGGCCTGCAGGTTGATGGCGTTGTCGAGCGCGAGCGGCCCGTCGAGGATGCCGCCGGTAATCTGCCCGCGGTCGGCCATCTTGCACAGCGCCGCCGCCTCCAGGGTGGAGGGCACGTCCGGGTTGACCGTCTCCATCGCGGACAGGATCGCCACCCGCGCCTCGTCTGCGCCCAGGGCGTGCGCCAGGTCGATCGCGTTCTGCACGATGTCGACCTTCTCCTTGAGCGTGGGCGCGATGTTCACTGCGGCGTCGGTGATCATCAGCGGCTGTGGATGGCCGGGCACGTCCATGATGAAGCAGTGGCTGATGCGCCGGGCGGTGCGCAGGCCCGCGTCGCGCCGGACCACGGCGGCCATCAGCTCGTCGGTATGCAGGCTGCCCTTCATCAGGGCCTCGGCGCGGCCTTCGCGCACCAGCGCCGCCGCTGCCGCGGCCGATGCTTCGCTGTGCGGTGCGTCCACGATCTCGTACTTCGACACGTCGAGGCCGTGCTGCCGGGCCAGCGCCTCGATGCGCGCGCGCGGCCCTACCAGGATGGGCTTGATCAGGCCGGCCTCGGCGGCTTCGACCGCGCCGCGCAACGAGCTCTCGTCGCACGGATGCGCCACCGCGGTGGGCGTCGGCGGCAGCGCCTTGCACATCTCGATCAGGCGCTGGTACTTCTCGTGCTTGTGCTCGGGGGCGCCCATCAGTGAGCCCGCTGGGCGGAGGCCTTCTTGCCCAGGACGCCGCGGACACGCTCCACCGTCGAGCGCTGATCGGCCGTCAGGCCTTCGTGCCGCACGCGCACGTCCTGCGCTACCCGGTCGAGCAGCGCGAGCAGGCGCTCGCGGTCTTCGCGCCGGGGCAGCAGCGCCGGTAGCGTGGCGATGGCCTGCTCCGGCTCGTACTGGGCGATGACCTCCTGCTCGCCGCGCACGCGCCGCCACTGATCGAGCGGCAGCGGCGGCATGAACTCCTGGTAATCCTTCATCATCTCCTGCTTTTGCTCGAGGCGCGACAGCGGCACGTCGCCCTTGCGCGTGACCAGGAACGCGACGCGGGCAAACGCTTCCGGGTAGCCTCCCTTGTCGATCGACGCCAGCATGTCCTTCACGAAAGGCAGCTCGCGCGGGTCGCTCACCGGCGCCGCGGGAGCCTGCGCGGCGTGCTTGTCGGCGAGGTAGAAGGAGAACAGGTTGCCGTACGTGTGGAAAAACCTCGCTTCGGTAACCGCGTCGCGCAGGCCGCGGTAGTAGTCGAGCGAAGCGCTGATGAGCTCCGACTCCATGGCTTCGGCGCGGCGCATCGGGTGGTCGGCGGGCAGCGCCTGGCGCTGTGCCTTGACCTGCTGCGCGGCGGGCCCGAGCCATGCAAGCCACGGATTGAGGTCCGAGAACGCCCAGCGCTGCAAGCGCAGGGGGTGGAATTCCCGTGCGAGCCTCGCGGTGAAGTCGTTCGACATCGCCTGGACCAGGGGCTGCCCGAACATCTCGTAGGCGCGCTGGGCGAGCTCCGAGACGGCGGCGACCGCTTCGAACGGCTTCTCGTCCGCGCGCTCCAGCCGGTTGAGGCGCTTCATGATGTCCTCGAGCCTGACCTCGTGGAAGTCGACCTCGTACTGCGCCTTGCCGTCGGTCTTGCGCTCGCTGATGTGCATGCCGTACAGGCCCGGCGGCAGCAGCTCGATCGACTTCATGACCTCGACGATCTGCGCGTGCTCCTTCTTCGCCACCTTGCCGGAGACGAAGATGCCCAGGTGGCCGACCTCCTGGTGCAGCAGGCCGACGATCACCTGGCCGCGCGCCTTGATTTCCTCGGTGCTGCCGTAGACGTCGGCGACCCAGTTGAACGCCTGTTGCGGCGGCGTGATGTTGTCGCCCATCGAGGCGAACAGGACGATCGGGGCGCGGATCTGGCGCAGGTCGAACACGCCGCTCCCCGCGCCGGTCTTGACCTCGCCCGACCACAGCTTGTTGCCGACGAACAGATTGCGCGTGATCCACTCGATCTCCTCGCGGTTCATCAGGTAGTAGCCGCCCCACCAGCGCTCGAAGTCGAGGAAGCGCGGCGGCTCGGTGTCGGCGTTCGCGAACACGTGGTAGTACTTGTCCCAGAAGGTGTTGGCCGGGTTCAGGTTCTCGAAGTTCTCCACCAGGTGGGCGCCGTCGAACTTGCCGTTGCCCAGGTCCGCGGTGAGCGAGGCGAGCCACGAGCCCCCGAGCATGCCGCCGGCATAGCGCATCGGGTTGTCGCCTTCGCCCTCGCTCAATGCGCCGCCCCAGTAGGACATCGGCGCCCCGTTGATCACGACCGGCCCCGTTTCCCCGGCTTCGGCGCTCGCCAGCATCATCGCCGCCCAGCCGCCCTGGCAGTTGCCCACCAGCGCGGGCTTGGGGCTGTCCGGATGCAGCTCGCGCACCTTGCGCACGAACTGGCGCTCCGCCGCGGTCACGTCGAGCAGCGTCTGTCCCGGCTCCGGCTCGGTGAAGAAGATCACGAAGTAGACCGGATGGCCTTCGCGCAGCGCGACCCCGACCTGCGAATCGTCCTTGAAGCCGCCGATGCCCGGGCCATGCCCGGCGCGCGGGTCGATGATGATGTAGGGACGTTTCTTGGGATCCACCTCCACGCCCGGCGGCGGAACGATGCGCACCAGCGCGTAGTTGACCGGCCGGTCGAGGGTGCGGCCGTCCACCACCGTTTCGTACTGGAAGCGCAGCACCGGCGGCTGCCCCTGCTGCACGAGCTCTAGGTACTGGTTCCCGCGCTGGCGCAGCGTGTCCCAGAAAAGCACCGAGCGTTGCGCGAAATCGACCGAGTACTCGTACCACGAGAGCGCCAGGTCCCAGGGCGTCGCCGGGCGGGCCCTGGCGTCGGTGAGCGCTTCGCTTACGGCCTTCTTCGCGCGCTCGCTGAACTGCCGGTTCGCAAGCTCCACGCGCTTCTGCAGCACGCGCGCTACTTTTCCGGAAAGCTCGTAGCTGCGCGAGAGATGTCGGGTTGGGTCCATGCGGTTCAGGCTTCCTTGCGCTGCTGCTCGTTCTCGAGGGCCTTTTGCGTGATCTCGCGGTAGAGCTGCAGCATGCGCCCGGCCACCTCCTTCGCCCTTGGGTTGCTTTCCAGGATCGGCTGGATGCGGCGGGTATCTTCGACCACCTGCTCGAGGAAGCGCAGGTCCAGCTCGTTGAGCACCTGCCCGCGGTCGACGCGCTCCTTGAGCGCCAGGGCTTTCGGCAGCCGCTCGTCGGTCATCCGGCGCGCCAAGGCCACGAGCACGCCGGTCTCCTTGGACACTTCGGCCATGGGGCCAATCTAGACCTGCCCTGGGGGAGCGCCTATTGGGCTTTGGTCCAATAGCGGCGGCGCAACCCCTTGCCCGTAGTTGCCCTAGCTAGATGTCATACGGGTGTCGCGTGACGATCGTCTCTTCCCGGTCGGGGCCGGTGGAGATGATGTCGACCGGCACGGCGCACAGCTCCTCGATGCGCTGCAGGTAGGCGCGCGCTGCTTTCGGCAGCGCCTTGTAGCCTTTCACGCCGACCGTGCTTTCCTGCCAGCCGGGCAGCTCCTCGTACACTGGCACGCAGCGCTCGAGCTCCTCGGCGCCGACCGGAAGGATGTCGCTCATGCGGCCTTCCACCTCGTAGCCGACGCAGATCTTCACCGCCTCCACCCCATCGAGCACGTCGAGCTTGGTGATGCACAGGCCGGAAACGCCGTTCAGCTGGATGGAGCGCTTGAGCGCCGCGGCGTCGAACCAGCCGGTGCGCCGCGGGCGGCCGGTGGTCGCGCCGAACTCCTGGCCGCGCTGGCGCAGCAGCTCACCCACGCCGTCCGACAGCTCTGTCGGGAAAGGACCGCTGCCGACGCGCGTGCTGTAGGCCTTGGTGATGCCCAGCACGTAGTGCAGATGCATCGGGCCGATTCCGGCGCCCGCGGCCGCCGCGCCGGCAACGCAGTTGGACGAAGTGACGAACGGGTAGGTGCCGTGGTCGATGTCGAGCAGGCTGCCCTGCGCGCCCTCGAAAAGCAGGTTCTTTCCCGCGCGGTTGGCGTCGTACAGCGCTCGCGGCACGTCGGCGACCAGCGGCAGCAGCTTGGACGCCAGCGCCAGGGCTTCGTCGAGCGTCTTCTGAAAGTCGACGCGCGGCTGCTTGTAGTAGTTCGCGAGGACGAAATTGTGGAAATCGAGGATCTCAGTAAGCTTCTCGGCGAAGCGCACCGGCTTGAACAGGTCCTGCAGCCGGATGGCGCGCCGCGCCACCTTGTCCTCGTAGGCCGGGCCGATGCCGCGCCCGGTAGTGCCGATCTTCTGCGCTCCCTTGGCCGCCTCGCGCGCAAGGTCGACGGCCGCGTGGTACGGCAGGATGAGCGGACAGGCCTCCGAGATGCGCAGGCGCGCCGCGACCGGCACGCCCGCAGCCTCGAGCTCGTCCATCTCCTGGACCAGCGCGTGGGGCGAAAGCACCACGCCGTTGCCGATGTAGCAGTCGACCCCGGCACGCAGGATGCCCGACGGTATGAGGTGCAGGACCGTTTTCTTGCCGGCGATCACCAGCGTATGTCCGGCGTTGTGCCCGCCCTGGAAACGCACCACGCCCTGCGCGCGGTCGGTGAGCCAGTCGACGATCTTGCCCTTGCCCTCGTCGCCCCACTGGGTGCCGATGACGACGACGTTTCGTGCTGTCATGCTTTTGCCGACCCCCTGACAAGGGGGTCGTGAGCCGAAGGCGAGCGGGGGGTTATGTCTTCGCGAAAACCAACCCCCCGCTCGCAAAAGCCGCTCGCTTCCCCCCTTGTCAGGGGGGCAAGAACCAAAACCATCATGCTGCGGCTCCGGCGAGACTGCGAAGATCGATGGAAAATCCTGTAGCCGGGCGAGCGCGGCCGAACGCCTTGCCCACCTCGTCGTACCGCCCGCCCCTCGCCACCGGCCCGCTCACGCCGTCGCAATAGGCATCGAACACGACGCCGGAATGGTAGCGGTAGCCGCGCAGCTCGGCGAGGTCGAAGCCCGCCGGGATGCGGCAAGCCTGCGCCAGCCTGCGCAGCGTGCCGAGCGCGCCGGCGAGCTCGGGCAGCCGCGGCAACTTCCGTTCCGCGAGCTCCAGCACTTCGGCGCCGCCGTAGAGCTCGGGCAGGAGCAGCAGCGCCTCCCGCGTGTTCGACTCCAGCTTCTTCGTCAGCTCCTTCAGCGCCGGCACGTCCTTCTTCTGCAACGCCCCGAACAGCTCGGCTTCCAGCTCATCGCTCACTGCGGCGGCCTGCGCAATCGAGCGGAACACCGCCACGTGCCCGATGTCCACGCGCGCGTTGCGCACGCCGGCGAGCTCGAGCGCCTGGCACAGGAGCAGCAGGATTTCCAGGTCGCCTTCGACGCGCGCGTCGCCATAGAGCTCGGCGCCGATCTGGATCGGCTCGCGTGTCGCCGACGGGCCCGCCGGCCGCGTATGCAGCACGCTGCCGCAATAGCACAGCCGCGTGACGCCCTCCCGGTTGAGCAGGTGCGCGTCGATGCGCGCCACCTGCGGCGTTATGTCGGCGCGTACGCCCATCATGCGCCCCGAGAGCTGGTCGACCACCTTGAAGGTGCGCAGCTCCAGGTCATGCCCCGTGCCGGTAAGCAGCGAGTCGGTGTACTCGAGCAGCGGCGGCATGACCAACTCGAATTTGTTCGTGAAAAGCAGGTCCAGGATGTTGCGACGCAGCTTCTCGATCTTCATCGCCTGCGCGGGCAGGATGTCCTCGATGGCCTCGGGGAGAAGCCACTTCACGAGCGCACCCAGGCGAGGATCAGCAGCCCGACGATCATCGACGACAGCCCGACGAAGCGGATCTGCCCGTCGCTCATCTGGGTGATGCGGCGAAACGTGTCGCGCCAGAGGTTAGGCGCGAGGAAGGGAAGCACCCCCTCGAGGATCAGCATCAGGGCGAGCGCCATGATCAGGGTGGTGCCCATGCCTCATTTTCTCGGCGCTGGCGCCGCGGCCCCCTTGCCGAGCGAGTCCCTGAAGTAGCGCAGGAAATCCGAGTTCGGCTCGATCAGCAGCAGGTCGTTGCGGCCGCGGAAGGTGTTCCGGTAGGCCTCCATGCTGCGGTAGAACGCGAAGAACTCCGGGTTCTGGTTGAACGCCGCGGCGTAGATGGCGGCGGCCTTGGCATCGCCCTCGCCGCGCACGCGCTGCGCGTCGCGGTAGGCTTCCGCGAGCAGCACCTCGCGCTGGCGGTCGGCGTCGGCGCGGATCTTCTCGGCGTCGGCCGCGCCGGTGGAGCGCTGCTCGTTGGCGATGCGCTTCCTCTCCGCCTCCATGCGGCGGTACACCGACTCGCTCACGTCCGCGGGCAGGTCGACGCGCTTGAGGCGCACGTCGACTACCCCGACGCCGATGCGCTTCAGGTCCTCGTCGACCTTTTCGCGCACGCGGCTCATGATCTGCTCGCGCTCGCCCGACACCACGTCGTGCAGGGCGCGAGCGCCGAACTCGTCGCGCAGCGCGCCCGACACCGTCTGGCGGATGCGCGTGGCGGCGCGAAACTCGTCGCCCTCCACGCTGACGTAGTACTGGCGCACGTCGTTGATGCGCCACTTGACGAACGAGTCGACCAGCACCGGGCGGTTGCCCTGGGTCAGGAAGCGCAGCGGCTCGGCATCGTCGTAGGTGAGGATGCGCATGTCGAAGTGGCGCACGTTCTGCAGCAAGGGCCACTTGAAATGCAGGCCGGGCGAGCGCACCACTTCCTTTACCTCGCCCAGCTGGAAGACGATCGCATTCTGCCGCTGGTCCACGGTGAACATGGTGCTCGACACGATGAGCGCGAGCACCACCAGGACCGCGAGGATCGGGCCGAAGGTCCTCACCGGTCACCCCGCTCGCGGTTCCTGAGCGTGTCGCGGGCGCGCGGCCCGGCTTCCGGCGGCGGCTCGGCCGGCACGGCGCGCGGCGCGGCTGCGCCCTCGCCGCCCTGCGCCCCGGCGCCCTGCATCAGCTTGTCGAGCGGCAGGTAGAGCAGGTTTCCCGCGCCGCGGTAGTCCATCATGATCTTGCTGGTCGCCGAGAGCACCTGCTGCATCGTCTCGATGTAGATGCGCTCGCGCGTCACCGCCGGCGCCTTGGCGTACTCGGTGAGCACCTGGCGGAAGCGAGAGGCGTCGCCCTCGGCGGTGGCGATCACGCGCTGCCGGTAGCCGTCGGCCTCCTGCTGCAGCCGCGAGGCGGTGCCGCGCGCGCGCGGGATGACGTCGTTAGCGTAGGCCTGGCCTTCGTTCCTCTGCCGCTCGCGGTCCTGGCCGGCCTTGACGGCGTCGTCGAACGCCGCCTGCACCTGCTCGGGCGGCTGCGCGTTCTGGATGGTGACGGTGCTCACGGTGATGCCCGTGCTGTAGCGGTCGTGGATCGCCTGCATCAGGTCGCGGGCGCCATTGGCGATGTCGACCTGCGTCTCGTACAGGATGTTGTCCATGCGGTTCTTGCCGATCACCTCGCGCATCGCGGTCTCGGCGATCTGCATGGCCGACTCGTCGGGACGGCGCACGTTGAACAGGAACTGGCGCGCGTCGTTCACCAGGTACTGCACCGCGAACTGCAGGTCGACGATGTTCTCGTCGTCGGTCAGCATCAGCGACTCGCGCAGCACCTTGGTGCGCACGTTGTTGCGGTAGCCCACCTCGAGCGTGCGCACCTGCGCCAGGTTAACGATCTCGTGCGACTGGATGGGCCACGGCAAGCGCCAGCGCAGGCCGGCGGTGGTCTCCTCGGAGAAGCGGCCGAAGGTCAGCACCACGCCGCGCGTGCCTTCGTTCACGATGTAGAAGCCGCTCGCCAGCCACACCACCAGCACGAGGGCGGCCAGCACGCCGGCGCCGCCGCCGATCTGCCAGCCCGAGGGCGGCGAGGGCGGCTCGTCACCGCCGCCGCGCCGCCGCCTGCCGAACAGATCGGACAGGCGCCGGTTGAAGTTGCGCCACAGCTCGTCCAGGTCGGGCGGCCCCTGGTTGCCGCCGCCCTGCGGCCCGCGGGAACCGCCGCGTCCCCAGTTGGGGTCGTTCAATGACATGGACGGAACGTTCTAGTGAGGTTGCAGTGGATGCGCCTCGCGAGCGGCCGCGCCCCGCGTCGCCGCCCGCTGCCGGGCGAACTCGGCGATCGCGACGCGCAACCCGTCCAGTCCGGCTCCGGTGCGCGCGCTCACGAAGACGCGACAGATCCTACCATATTGATCCCGCTCGACCGCCGGCTCGAGGCCCGTCGCGTCTATTTTGTTCCATACCAGCAGCCGGGGCGCGTCGCCCGCGGGAATCTCGGCCAGCACCTTGTCCACGTCGGCCATCTGCTGCTCTCGCGAGGGCGAGGCGGCGTCGACCACATGCAGCAGCAGATCCCCGTGCACCGTCTCTTCGAGCGTGGCGCGGAACGCCGCCACCAGACCGTGCGGCAGGTCGCGGATGAACCCCACTGTGTCGGACAGCACCACGTCTCCAGCCTCCGGCAGCCAGATGCGCCGCGTGGTGGTGTCCAGGGTAGCGAACAGCTGGTCGGCTTCGTACACCTTGGCGTTGGTGAGCGCGTTGAACAGCGTCGACTTGCCGGCGTTGGTATAGCCGGCGATCGAGACCGAAAGGACGTCGCGCCGGGCGCGGGCTCGCCTTTGCACCGTTCTTTGCTTCTGGAGGCCGTGGAGCTTGCCGCGCAAGACCTTCACGCGCTGCCCGATATAGCGCCGGTCGAGCTCGATCTGCTTCTCGCCCGGTCCGCCGGTCTTGCCGAGGCCGCCGCGCTGGCGCTCGAGGTGGGTCCAGCCCCGCACCAGGCGCGTCGACAGGTGCTCGAGCTGCGCGAGCTCCACCTGCAGCTTGCCTTCGCTGGTCTGCGCGCGCTGGGCGAATATCTCCAGGATCAGCCCGGTGCGGTCCATGACGCGCCGCTGCAGCTCGCGCTCGATGTTCCTTTCCTGGGCCGGCGAAAGCGCATGGTTGAAGATGACGAACGCGGCGTTCAGCTCCTGCGCGGCGCGCACGATCTCGCCGATCTTGCCGCTGCCGGCATAGAACTTCGGGTCCGGGCGGCTGCGCCGGCCCTTGATGACGCGGTGGTGGCGCACCCCGGCGCTTTTCACCAGCCGCACCACCTCCTCGACGCTTTCCTCGTAGGCGTCGTCGCCGAAGTCCAGACAGACGATGATGGCCGCCTGGGGATCGGCGGCCGGAAGGGGACGTTCCTGCAAACTACTCCGCGTCCTTGTCCGCTCCCAGGCTGATCGGGCGCGACGGCACGACGGTGGAAATGGCGTGCTTGTAGACCATCTGGGTGACCGAGTTGCGCAGCAGCACGACGTACTGGTCGAACGACTCGATCTGGCCCTGCAGCTTGATGCCGTTGACGAGGTAGATCGAAACCGGGACGTGCTCCTTGCGCAGCGTGTTCAGAAATGGGTCTTGTAGCAACTGGCCCTTGTTGCTCATGTTCTTCTCTCTTGGGGGTTTTGTAATCATACTCTAATTGATTTTCTTGGGCTTTTCTAGCTTCACTGGGGCGACGACGTCACCGCATTGCGCGCGGTGGCGAAGCGCATGGTCCATCAGCACGCAGGCGAGCATGGCTTCCGCGATCGGGGTGGCCCGGATCCCCACGCAGGGGTCGTGCCGGCCGGTGGTCTCGATGGTGGTAGCGCGGCCCTCGGTGTCGATGGTCCGGCGCGGCAGGCGGATGCTGGACGTGGGCTTGAGCGCGATCGATACCGTGACGTCCTGGCCGGTGGAGATACCGCCAAGCACGCCGCCGTTGTTGTTCGACAGGAACCCCGCGGGGCTCATTTCGTCGCCGTGCTCGCTGCCTTTTTGCAGGATCGAGGCGAATCCGGCGCCGATCTCCACCCCCTTCACGGCGTTGATCGACATCATGGCGGCGGCGATGTCGGCATCCAGCCTGCCGTAGACCGGCTCGCCCCAGCCCGGCGGCACGCCTTCCGCGACCACGTTGACCCGCGCGCCGCAGGAATCGCCGCTCTCGCGGAGCTGGTCCATGAACGCTTCGAGCTTTTCAACGATGTTCAAATCCGGGGAAAAGAACGGGTTGGCGCGCACCGCGTCCCAGGTCTGGAAGGCAATGGCGTGAGGGCCGAGCTGGGCGAGGTAGCCGCGCACCACGACACCGTATCGCTGCTTCAGCCACTTCTTGGCGATGGCGCCGGCGGCAACGCGCACCATCGTCTCGCGCGCCGAGGCGCGGCCACCGCCGCGCGCATCGCGCCTGCCGTACTTCTGCAGGTAGGTGTAGTCGGCGTGGCCGGGGCGGAACTTCTGCGCGATGGCGGCGTAGTCCTTCGAGCGCTGGTCCTCATTGCGGATTAGGAAGCCGATGGCCGTACCGGTGGTGTGGCCCTCGTACACCCCGGACAGGATCTCCACCGCGTCGGACTCGCGCCGCTGCGTGACGTGGCGCGAGGTGCCGGGCTTGCGGCGGTCGAGCTCCCTTTGCAGCTCCTCGCTGGACAGCTCCAGCCCCGGCGGACAGCCGTCCACCACGCCGCCGTACGCCGGGCCGTGGGACTCCCCGAATGAGGTCACGCAGAAGAGCGTGCCGAAACTGTTCCCCGACATTTAGGAGGATTCTACTGGGGAGCAGGAAGAATCAAGCGGGCCAGTTCTTGATATACCCTTTGAGCATCTTGTTCTCGAAGTCCTGCTCTTCGAGCACGGCCTTGGCGACATCGCGGAACGAGATCACCCCGAGCAGCCGCGCGCCCTGCATCACCGGCAGGTAGCGCGCGCCGCTCTCGAGCATCATGCGGCGCAGGTCGTTGACCTCCATCTCGGGCGTGGCGGTCACCGGGTCGCGCTCCATGATCTCGCTTACCCGCAGCTCGTTGAGAGCGCCGCCTTGAGAAGCGAGCGCCTGGAGCAGCTCGTGAAACGTCAGCATGCCGGCCATGCGGCCCTGCTCGATCACTACGAGGGAGCCGAGGTTCTCGGTCGCCATGCTCTTCACCGCGTCGGCCGCCCGTCCGGAAGGCTCGATGCTGACCAGGCGGTTGCCCTTGACCCGAAGAATCTCCTTGACCTGCATGGTGGACCTCCTCGCGCCTTGCAGAATACTCTCTTGGTCCATGGCGCAAAAGACGGCCCTCGTGACCGGCGCGGCGCAGGGCATCGGCGCCGGCATCGCCCGCGTGCTCGCCGGGCGGGGCTACGCAGTGGCCGTCGCCGACCTGAAGAAGCCGGCCGCCGGATTTTTCTTCGTGCGAACCGACGTTTCCCGCGAGCCGGCGGTGCGCGCCTGCGTGCGCGCGGTGCTGCGGCGCTTCGGGCGGCTGGACGCACTGGTAAACAACGCCGGCCTGGCGAACGCGGCCAACGGCCCGGTGGAAAAGCTCGCGCTGGCGGAGTGGAACCGGCGCCTGGGCACGAACCTGACCGGCGTATTCCTCATGACCAAGCACTGCGTGCCGCAGTTGCGCGCGGCGCGCGGCGCCGTCGTCAACATCGCCTCGACGCGCGCGCTGCAGTCGGAGGCGCATACCGAGGCGTACGCGGCCAGCAAGGGCGGGGTCGCGGCGCTCACCCATGCGCTCGCCATGAGCCTGGGGCCGCGCGTGCGCGTGAATTGCATCAGTCCCGGCTGGATCGCGCACGCGAAGCTGCGCCCGAAGGACCACGCGCAGCATCCGGTCGGCCGCGCCGGCCGCGACGCCGACATCGCGGAGCTCGTGGCCTACCTGCTGTCTGACGCCGCGGGCTTCATCAGCGGCCAGAACTTCGTGGTCGACGGCGGCATGACGCGCAAGATGATCTACTTGTGACCCCGAATTCACTGTCACCAAATAAGGATCGTCGCCAGGCCTAGCAGCATGCCCATGCTCACCACGTCGGTCGCGGTGGTGAGGAAGATGCTCGAGGCGGTTGCCGGATCGAAACCGAGGCGCTTCAGCGTGAGCGGCACCAGCGCGCCGGACAGGCCGCTTGCCACGCACGAGCCCACCATGGCGAGCAGCACGACGAAGGACAGCATGATGGGATGCTCGTTCGCCTGGCCGGTTGCAGTGATGTACATGCCGATGGCCGCGGCAAGGCCGACGCCCGCGCCGTTGAGCGCGCCGAGCAGCGCCTCCTTCTTGATGAGCGGCCTCTCCGCGCCGGGCTTGAGCTCGCCGAGCGTCATGCCGCGCAGCGTCACCGCAAGCGCCTGGCAGCCGGTGTTGCCCGACTGGCCGGCGAGCACCGGGAGAAACAGCGCGAGGATCACGAGCCGGTCGATGGTGTCCTGGAAGATGCCGACCACCGCAGCGGCGAGGAACGCCGTCACGAGGTTGAGCTGCAGCCAGGGGTGACGCATCTTCAGGCTCTGCTTCCACGGCGTCTCGAGGCGCTCCTCCTCGTTGACGCCGACCATGCTGCCGGCCTGCAGGGTGATCTCGATCGCCTGCGCCTCGAACATCGCCTGCCCGCGCACCAGGCCGATGAGCCGGCCCTCGGCGTCGACTACCGGGTAGACCGGGTAATGCCGGTCGAGCACCTGCTTCATCGCTTCCTTGAGCGTGGTGGAGGCGTGCAGCGTGAAGGGATCCTTCAGCATCACTTCGCCGAGAAAGCGCGCGCGCTCGCTGAAGAGCAGATCGCGCATGGTGACGATACCGACGAGCCGCTGGTCGGGATCGACCACCCATATGTAAGTGATGATGGAGCTGCCGGCCTTGACCGCCTCGCGCAGCGCATCGACTGCCTCGCCCACCGCGGCGTCGGGAGGAAAGGCGCCCACTACGGGCTCCATCATGCGCGCGACCGCATCGTCGTCATAGAGCGCATTGCGCTGCCATTGACGGCCGACCGCGGACGGCGCGGCGCCCAGGGTGCGCTCGCGCGCGTCGTCGGGCAGCGCAGCGAGCACATCCTGCGCGAAGCCGGGAGAAAGGCGCAGCAGGGCGGCGGCGATCTCCGCGCCGCCGAAGTGCGCCAGCTTGGCGGCGGCCCCGGTCGCGGAGCGGGTCTTGATTTCCTCGGCCAGGTCGGCCGCGGCTTCCTGGATGGTGATGCGGTCTATCAGGTCCACGGACTGGCTCCCCGTGAGCGGCATTCTTGTGAGCACAGGATACCCTAGTCTTTTCAGTTCATAGCGACGCTCGCCCCCCGCGGTGCGGTCATGGCACAATGCTTTACACATGACGCCGCGTGCCATCACCATCCGTCTCGCCGAGCCGCGCGATGCTCAGCCCATCGCGCTGATGTCGCGCGACTTCATCGAGGCCGGGCTGGGGTGGAAATACGACGCAGGGCGCGTGCTGCGCGCCATCCGCGACCGCGAAACACTGGCCGTGGTGGCCTGCGAGAGCGGCAAGGGCGCGGCACGGGGCGCGATCAGCGGGTTCGCCATCATGGAGCTCGGCGACGAGCGCGCGCATCTCGTGTTGCTCGCCGTACGGCCGTCGCACCGCCGCCTGGGCATCGGCCAACGGATGCTCGACTGGCTGCTCGAGTCGGCGCGCGTCGCCGGCATGGCGAGCGTGCACCTCGAGTTGCGCTCGGCCAACGAGGCGGCGCGCCGCTTCTATCGCGCCATGGGCTTCTACGAAACGGTGCTGGTGCCCGGCTACTATCGCAGCGGCGAGGGCCGCAAGGAAGGCGCCCTGCGCATGCTGCGCGTGCTGCGTGCGCCCGGACCGGTTCCGTACACCTGGCGCCCGCCGCGCACCGAAGACACGTAGGAACAGCCTGGCGCCGCCAAGGCGCCCCGGTGGTTACTGGACGGCGCTGCGCTCGGGCAGCGCCCGCGCCTCGTCCGACGGCCGCGAGACCTCGCGGCCGGAGCAAAGGAAGAGTACCGGGCGACCCACGCGGTCACGCACCGGCCGGATGACCTTGTCCTCGCAATAGCGCGAGCCGTCCTTGCGGTGGTTGATCAGCGTGCCACGATAGGTACGGCCGTCCAGGATCGTGTCCCACAACCGGCGATAGGTGGCGGGGGCGTGCGCTCCGGACTTCAGCAGAGCGGGCGTCAGGCCTGCCACGTCGGCGGCGCCGTAGCCGGTCATCGCCTCGAAGGCCGGGTTGACATACCGGATCTCGCCGTGACGGTCGGTCACCATGACCGCGTCCGCGGACCCCTGTCCGACGCCGCGAGGCCGGCGCACGTCCAGCATGAACAGGGTCTCGCCGGGCAGGTGCAGCGTCTCGCCGAGGACGCGCACCGGGACGCTGATGCGCGAGCCCACGAGCCGCAGCCTGGAGTCCGTGCACACGCCGCGGAACGGGCTCCAGCCGGGCAACAGCGTCCAGACCGGGCGTCCGGCAAGATCGTCCGCGTCGCGGCCGAGCAGCCCGGCGAGCGACTGCCCGCACGCCCGGACGCCGCCACGGTCGTCGATGATCAGCAAGATTCAGTCTCCGCGCCTTTGCGCACGAATACCACGGTACCTGCCGCAAAAGGGCCGGTGAATTCCCGGATGTGGGCAGTCCGACTACAGGAAAACCCTAGTATCGGGCCCGGCCGACAGGACTGCGGACTCAGTAGGGCGAGGTGAGCCCCTCTCGCAGTGCGTACTTCGTGAGGTCCGCCACGGTCTTCAGCCCGAGCTTGTGCGCGATGTTGCGCCGGTGCACCTCCACCGTGCCGACCCTGATGTTAAGCCGCGCGGCGATCTCGCCCGAGCGCTTGCCTTCGGCGATCAGCGCGAGCACCTGGCGCTCGCGCCGGCCGAGCACGCTCGCGGGCGGCGGCGCGCCGCCCTGCCGGTCGCGCAGCGCGCGCACCACCGGACCGGCCACCTCCGGCGAGAGGTAAGTTTGCCCGCCCGCCACCGCCCGCACCGCGCGCACGAGCTCGCTGCCGGCGGCGCCTTTGGACACATATCCCGCCGCGCCCGCCTTGAACGCTTCCTCCACGAAGCGCTTATCCATGTGGGCGGAAAGCATGAGCACCTTCGTGTCGCCGCCGCGCAGCCGGCGGGCCACCTCGATGCCAGTCATGTCGGGCAGTCCGACATCCAGCACCAGCACGTCGGGCCGCTTCCATTGCACCAGATCGAGCGCTTCGTGCGCCAGCTTCGCCTCGCCCACCACTTCGAAATCCGGCTCCCGGGCGAGCAGCTCGGCGAGCGCTTCGCGCAGCATGCGGTGGTCGTCGGCGAGCACGAGGCGCAGGCTCATGCGGGCGCGTCCTCGAGCGGCTCGCTCTCCGTCTGCAACGGCATGGTGAGCACGACCTCGCAGCCCCGGCCCGGTGCGCTGCGAATCTCCGCCTTCCCGCCGATGAAGCCCACGCGCTCCCGTACGCCCAGCAGTCCCAGCCCCTTCCGCGACGACGCCGTCAGCAACGCGGGATCGAAGCCCTTTCCGCTATCGCGCACCGTGGCGATCATGGTGTTTCCGGAAGCTCTGAGGTCCACCACCGCGTTGCCGACTCCGGCGTGCTTGGCGACATTGATGAGCAATTCGCGCATCGCGCGATAGATCACCATGCGCGTGGGCTGGCCGAACGGCTTCGGCACGCCATCGTCGCGCAGCTCCACCGCAAGGCCAAACGTGCGCTGCATCTCCTCGGCGAGCCACTCCAGCGCCGCCACCAGGCCGAACTCGACGAGCACCGGAGGGTTGAGCTGAAACATGAGGGAGCGCACGCTTTTCTCGGCATGTACCAGCAGCGCATCCAGGTCCTTCAGGAGCGCCTCCGCCTCCTTGTTGCCCGGCGCCTTCGCCAAGGCATCGAGTTTGAGCTTCGCCACGTGCAGCACCTGCGCCAGGTTGTCGTGCAGGTCGCGCGCGATCGCCTCGCGCTCGCGCTCCTCGGCTAGGGCCAGCTCGCCGGCCAGCGCGCGCAGCTGGACGTCGGCGACGACGATGCGGTCATGCAGCGTCCTGCCCTGCTCCTGGCTCGCCTCGAGCAACGCCGTGGCAGTGCGCCGCGTCTCGGTGATGTCGGAGAAGTTAACCACTACGCCGTCGATCTTCCGCTCCGCGGTGCGGTACGGTATCGTGCGCCGCAGGTACGAGCGCCCGTCTTCGGCGCGCACCTCGGTCTCCACGGGAGAATGCCGCTCGAGCACGGCGCGCGCGTCCCGCTGCAGGGACTCGCCGGCAAGCGTCGAGCCGAGATCGCCGATCGGGCGGCCGACGTCGCCATCGATCACCTTGAGCGTCTGGCGCGCCGCGGGCGTGAACCACCTGATGCGCAGGCGGCGGTCGAGGCACGCGGTGGCCACATCGCTCGACTCCAGCAGGTTCGTGAGGTCGTTGTTCGCCGACTCCACTTCGCCGATTTTGGCCTGCAGCTGCTGGTTGACAGTGCTCAGCTCCTCGTTGAGGGATTGCAGCTCTTCCTTGGAGCTCTCCAGCTCCTCGTTCATCGCCTGCAGCTCCTCGTTGCCGGAGACCACCTCCTCGTGCGCCACCCGCAGCTCGTCGTTGGCGTGCACGACGCGGTCGATGGTGGCCTGCAGGTCCTCGCGCGTCGCGCGCAGCTCTTCCTCGAGCCGGCGCACCAGCGACGGCGGCGCCTTGCCGCCGCGGCGGCGCGCCCCCGGCCCGGGTTCGTCCTGGAATACCACAAGGAGCAGGCGGCCCTCGGGCCCGGCTGCGGCGCCCGCCACCGGCGTCACGGTGATTCTCACTGGCTCGAAGCCGCCGTTGCGCTTGACGCTGCCGTCGAGGGCCACGACGCTCGCGTCGCCGGCGGCCGAGCGGCGCAGCACGTTGCCCAGGGCGGAGCGCATCCCGTCGCGCGCGAGCGCGAGCAGCTGGCTGCTCGGCGCGCCGCGCGGCTGGCGCAGGTAGCGGTCGGTCGGCCCGGCGTAGTACAGCACCTCGCGCCTGCCGTTCACCAGCACCGCGGCCGGCGCGAAGCGCTCGAGGATCATGGTCTGCGCGAGGGCGGCCGGGCTCGTCGTCCGGCCCGCGATCGCGGCGGACGGCAACTGCGCCGCCGGCTGCGGACCCGGGGTGGCCGGTCCGAACTCGGGGCGCTCGCGGCCCGCCGTGTCCAGGCGCTGGTAAATGCGCCACTTGCGCGACAGCGGCTTGAACAGCGCGCCATTCTGCGTCGCCGTCTCCGCGCTGCCGAGGAAGAGGTAGCCGCCGGGCCTGAGCGCGAAGTGGAAATTCCGGATCAGGCGCTTCTGCACCTCGGGCGCCAGGTAGATGAGGAGGTTGCGGCAGCTCACCAGGTCCACGCGCGTGAAGGGCGGATCGGTGAGCACGTTCTGCACGCTGACCACTACGCAGTCGCGCAATTCGCGCGTCACCCGGTAGTGATGGTCCTTGACCTCGGTGAAGTAGCGCGCGAGCCAGGCCTCGGGAACGTGCGCGGCGATCCCCGCCGGATACAGCCCGGTGCGCGCGAACTCGACCGCGCCGGCGTTGGTGTCGCTGGCGAACACCTGGATCGGACCTTTGTTTCGGGCGCGCCGGCGCTCGTCGAGGATCGCCATGGCGAGCGAGTACGCCTCCTCTCCGGTGCTCGCGCCCGGGACCCAGACGCGGATCCCCTCCCCCGGCGCCTTCGCCGCCACCAGCGGCCGGATCACCTCGGCCTCCAGAGCCTTCCACGCTCCGGGGTCGCGGAAGAACTCCGTCACGCCGATCAGCATGTCGCCGAACAGGCTGTTGACCTCGGCGGCATCGCGCTGCAGGAGCGAGACGTAGTCGGACATGCGATCGATGCGCCGCAGGCCCATGCGCCGGCGGATGCGCCGCAGCAGCGTGTTCTCGCGGTAGCCGTCGAAGCTGAAACCGCGCTGAACGCGCAGAATGTCGGAAATGACGCGCAGCGCGGCGAGCTCGGCTTCGGCGGCGTGCGCGGTCTCGCCGCGCTTCGCGGCATAGGGATGGCGCGCATAGACCAGCATCGCGCCGGGCATCTCGCCCGGATCGAGCACGTGCGCGACCAGGCCGGTGGCGACCGCGCTGCGCGGCATGCCGTCGAACTGCGCGCGCTCGGGCGTCTGCACGAGCACCATGCCGCCGTGAGCCGCGATGTGCTTCAGGCCGAGCGTGCCGTCGGTGCCGCCGCCGGACAGCACCACGCCGATCGCGCGCTCCCTCTGGTCCTCGCCGAGCGAGCGGAAGAAGCGGTCGATCGGCAGCCGGCGCCCCCGCGGGTCTTTCGGCGCCTCGAAGCTCAGCACGCCGCCGCGCAGCACCGCGTAGACGTCGGCCGGGATCGTGTAAACGTGGTTGGGCCTCAGGCGCTCGCCATCCCGAGCCTCCGCCACCGCCATTTTCGTGCGCCGGCCGAATAGCTCGGCAGCCAGGCTGCGCTGGCCGGGGCTGAGGTGCTGGATGACGATGAACGCGAGGCCGCTGTCAGCCGGCATCGCGGCGAGCAGCTCGCCGATGGCCTCGAACCCGCCGGCGGAGGCGCCGATGCCGACTACGCAGGCGGGGACCCCGGTGGCAGCCGGCGACTTGGCCTTGCGCATCGCCCTGGGTTTGCGTGGCATGGCTTGGCCGACAATGTTACCCGCCTTCGCGGTTACCAGCCTGCGCGGGGATTTTGGATGCCTACGGCACGATAGCAAAGCCGAAGCGGATCTGCGACTTGCGCTTCACGTTGTAGCCGAGGATGTCTTCACCGTAGCCGTTGAAGTACTGCATGTGGAAGTAGCCGCTCACCGGCCCGAACTTCAGGTCGCGCGCCCGCTTGGAGACGTCGAGCAGGATGCTGCCCTTGTCCAGCTTTCCATAGCGCGCGACGGTGG
>Ga0247825_10000502_pt1 | contig 24840 bp, 17 predicted proteins | sample 13C_Vanillin_Day_FD_194413 | JGI IMG/M metagenome (GOLD analysis project Ga0247825, IMG submission 194413) | Soil microbial communities from agricultural site in Penn Yan, New York, United States - 13C_Vanillin_Day48 | ecosystem: Environmental > Terrestrial > Soil > Agricultural land | place... | reverse complement strand
CCTCGGCACCGTATCGAGCGGGACATACTTTCTGACACAGAGCGGCACGGCCGAACGGCCGATCGTGATCAAGGCGGCCGGCGATGGCGAGGTGATCTTCGACGGCGACGGCGCCTACAACCTGTTCAACGTGATGGCCGCCAACTACAACTACTTCGAAGGCCTCACGATTCGGAACACCGATCTCGCCTTTCAGGGCGGGCTGAAGAACATCACCGGATCGACCGGGCTCACGATCAAGCGCAGCCGATTCGAGAACGTGGGCCGCGCGATTTACACCGACTGGTCGGGATCGAAGGACTACTACGTCGCCGACAACGTCATGATCGGCCGCTTCAATCCGAACTACCTGATGGGGTTCACCGGCCGCACCTGGCAGAAGCTGCCGGAGTTCAACCCGAAGCTGGTCTCGGAGTATGCGATCAAAGTCTACGGCTCCGGGCATGTCGTCGCCTACAACTCGATCGCCAACTTCCACGACGGCGTGGACGTCGCGACGTACGGGAACCCGGATGGCAGTCCGAACCCGATCCGCGATCGCATCCCGGTCTCGATCGACTTCTACGGCAACGACATCTCCAACGTCGAAGACAACTGCCTCGAGGCCGACGGCGGCGCGCACAACATCCGCATCTTCCGCAATCGCTGCTTCAACCACGGTCATCGCGCGCTCAGCGTTCAGCCGATGTTTGGCGGACCGGTTTACTTCATTCGCAATGTCGTTTATCACGCGCCGGAAGGCGGCGCCGTGAAGTTCACCGCATCGTCGTCCGGGATCATCGTGTGGCACAACACGCTGATCGCGCCGGTGAAGCCGATGCTGCTCGCCGCGTCGAACGTGCACTACCGAAACAACCTGATTCTCGGCAAGAGCGAGACACTCGAGACATTCGCGGTCGAAACGAACACCAACTACTCGACCTCGGACTACAACGGGTTCCGGCCGAACGAGGGCGCCGAGTTCTCCTTCGAGTGGAGCTCTCCGTCGCGGTCGCTGCGCGCGAACTTTCCGGGCGAACCGGGCAAGCTTGGCGTTCAGGAGCAGACGAAGCTCGAGGCTTCGTCGCGGGAGCGGCGGCGGTTCAAGACGCTCACGGAGTTCAGCGACGCAACCGGTCAGGACGCGCACAGCGTTCTCGTGGACTACGATGTGTTTGTAAAGGTCGCCGCGCCGGGACCGGATCCGCGCACGCTCTACCAGCCGTCGGATTTCGATTTTCAGCTTCGCGCCGGCTCGGCCGCGGTAGACGCCGGCGTCCGCCTGAACGGAATCAACGACGATTTCACCGGAAAGGCGCCAGATCTCGGGGCGTACGAAGTCGGCAAGCCAGTCCCGCATTACGGTCCGCGGCCCTAGGCAAAACTGTGAAGGGGTCTGACCCCTTCACACGGTGTCACCTTTGCTTGGGTTCTGACTCTATTCATCAGAGACGATGCATATCGTGAACGCGCCGGTGCTCGAGGGATGGGCTCTGCTGTCGGATGAGCAGGTAGTCACCCGCGTCCTCGCGGGCCAGACCGCGTTGTTCGAGGTGCTCATGCGCCGGCACAACGAGCGCATTTACCGCGCGGCCCGAGCCATTCTTCGAGACGAGCACGAGGCCGAGGACGTCATGCAGCAGGCGTACGTCAATGCGTATAGCCACCTGCGTCAGTTCGACGGCCGCTCGAAGTTCTCAACCTGGCTGACGCGCATCGCGGTGCACGAAGCGCTCGCACGCGCGCGACGCCGGGGCCGATACATGACGATGGATGGAGACGAGTCTTCGGTGGTCGATCTGCCAGGTGCATTCAACGCCACACCGGATCCTGAGCGGCTGGCGATTTCGCGCGAGCTTGGTGCGCTGGTCGAATCCGCAGTCGATCGACTGCCAGACGGCACGCGTGAAGTGTTCATGCTGAGACAGGTCGAAGGCTTGAGCACGGAAGAAGTGGCGGACTCACTTAACGTCAGCGAAGCCGTCGTCAAAACACGATTGTCGCGTGCGCGTGGCGCCATACGTCGCGAGCTCTTCGAGCACGCGGGGCTTCCAACGTCGAACACATTCCGCTTTCTGCGGCCGAGATGCGACCGCGTTGTGAGCGCCGTTCTCTCACGGGTCTCGTAAGCCCACGTCGTCGCACGCGACTCGTGCATCCGTAACCAAACGGTCGCAACGCACTCTATCGATCACGGGCTCGCGCCACACAGGTGACATGTCGAGCCCGGCGAACAGGAGCGAGCGTCATGCGACTCATTGGCGGTGCTGTAATCGCCTTCGTCCTCACGCTGACATGCATGTCAGTGTCTGCACCCGCGCAAGGGCAGCGGTCACAGGATGGCCAGGCCATCTTTCGTTTCGACACATTCGGTGACGAACAGCTCTGGACAGATTTCCTGCGCATGAACGAGGCGATCGAGGCCGTGAGCCCGGCGACGGCGTTGTCAGTCGGGCTCAAGGTCGACGTGCGCGCGCTGCCTCCCACGGTGATCAAGGCGCTCAAGGCGGATGAGATCGATCTGAACGATCCTGCCGTGACGCTGACGTTGCTCAAGCTCAATGCGGTGGTTGGCGTGATGGGCAAGGTCAACGACGCTGGTGAGCTCACGCGCGTCGGGATCACCTGTGCGCTCTGTCATTCGACAGTCGACGATTCGCTGACGACCGGCATCGGACGGCGACTCGACGGCTGGCCGAATCACGACCTGAATGTCGGCGCGATCGTCGGGCTGTCTCCGGCGCTACCCGCGGATCTCAAGGCGGAGTTCGCCAAGTGGGGGCCGGGCATGTACGACCCACGGCACCATGCCTTCGACGGAATGAATCTGATTGGATTGAACAGTCCGTCGGTGCCGGTCGTGATCCCCCCTGCGTACGGATTGAAGGGCGTCGGATTCGAGACCTATACCGCAGACGGACCGATCTCGTACTGGAACGCCTACGTCGGTATCTCGCAGATGGGCGGCCAGGGCACCTTCCGCGATCCGCGCATCGGTCTCTTCATCCGTCAGACACCGGATCTGGTAACCCCGAAGCTAGCCGCGCTGTCCCAGTATCAACTCGGTCTGCGAGCACCCGAGCCACCGGAGGGCAGCTTCAATCGACGGGCGGCGCAGCGAGGAAAGCGCGTGTTCTACAACGAAGGTGGATGCGGGAGCTGTCACTCCGGATCGACGTTCACCGATGTGTTGAAGGGTCCACGGAAGGGACGGCCCTTCCTGCACGACCCGTCTGAGGTCGGAACCGATCCCGATTACGCGAGTCGGAGCGCAACGGGCAAGTACCGGGCGACGCCGCTGCGCGCGCTCTGGCAGCATCCGCCGTATTTCCACGATGGCAGCGCAAAGGATCTTCCGGCAGTCGTCGATCACTACATTAGGCAGTTCGGATTGAAGCTGACGGACGATCAGAAATCCGACCTCGTCGAGTTCCTGAAGTCGCTGTGAAAAGCTGTGAAGGGGTCAGACCCTTCACACTATGGCAACATCACAAACTTCTGGACGCGCCGGTTCTCGGGGCGAAGCGGCGTGACCTCGGTTACATAGAGATTGCCCTTCGAATCGGCGGCCATGTGATGCAACGTGCCGAACTGGCCGGGCGCCGAGCCCCACTCGCCGAAGCTGTCGAGGAACTCGAGGCCGCGCCGTTCGAACACCATCACCCTGGCTTGGCTGCGATTGCCGACGTAGAGGAAACGCTGCTCCGGATCGGTCGAGAACGCGGTGCTCGCAGCAGTGGTGCCGTTGCCGCAGTCCGGCGCCTTGCATTCACGACCGATGAACACCTGCGTGACGTATGTGCCATCGAGCCTGAAGACCTGAACACGCTTGCCACCGCGATCCGAGACGTACACGAGGCCGTCCTTCGAGACGCGCGCCGCATGAACAGGCTGCACGAACTGTGAGGCTCCCTGCGGCTCGGCATCCGGGAGCGCGGGGTTCGGTGGATCATCCTTCGGCACATTGCCAAACGCGCCCCACATGCGTTTGAACTTACCAGTGTCTGCATCGAACACGATGATGCGGCGGTTGCCGTATCCGTCTGCGACGAAGAGCTCATTCGTGGGGGTGTGAACAAACGCATCTGCCGGCTGATTGAGATTCTCGGTATCGGCATTCCCGCGGCTCTTTCCCGCGTGTCCGATCTGCATCACGAAGCTTCCGTCTTTCCTGAACTTCAAGATCTGATGGTCGTTCGTGCCGTTGCCTCCGACCCACACGAAGCCTTTCGGGTCGACGTAGATCCCGTGCTCAGACGATGGCCACTCGTAGCCCTTGCCGGGGCCGCCCCAGGCGCGAACGAATGTGCCATCGGCGGTGAACTCGAGAACCGGCGGCGCCGCCTTCGACTTCTCTTCCGGACCGAGCGTGCCTGGGCGCTGCAGCACCCACACGTGATCGTCGGCGTCGATGGACACGCTCGACACCTGACCGAACTGCCAGCCGTTTGGAATCTTCGGCCACGCCGGATCGACGCGAAACTTCGGTGCCGCCGTCGCAGCGAGCGCAGGCGGAACCGGCAGCGTCACCTTGCCTGTCGCGGCCCATTCAGCGCCACGAGCGAATGTTGTTCCGAACCCGGACTCGCGGACTTCGTCAGGCCCGTGCCCGAGCGTCGTCACGAACACGCGTCCCGCTCCGTACTCTGTCGTCCACAGCATTGGCTGGTGAATGCCCGCACCAGGAATCGGCTGGCGCGCCTTGCCTTGGTAGAGCGTGTGATCGTCGTAGGCAGTCGCGAGAACGTGATAGCTGCCTTCGGGCTGCCAGCGAAGGTTGGCGTACAACTCGTCGGTCGTGACGCCGAACGACTTCAACCCGCGTGTGATCGGATGCTCGGTGTCCTTGATGTCGACGGTGAAATCGTGTCGCGCGGAATGATGGCCGTTGTTCGGCCGCCAGTTGCCGCCGCTCATCTTGTCGTATTCGGTCCAGCCGTCGAACGCGCCGAGCGCGAGGTGATAGAGCACCAGACCTTTGCCCGCGCGGACGAACGCTTCGAGCGCCGCGTTTGCGCGATCACCCCAGCGATCCTTGTCGCCACGGTTGTAGTAATTGACGACGACGAGGTCGTAGTTCGTGAGCGTCTCCGGGCCCGCGCCGCGGAACTCCTCATTGACGCGCACCTCGAATCGTCCTGTCGATTCGAGGATCTGCTTCAGAATCGGCGTCGTGCCTCGCCAATCGTGCACGTGCTGACCAGTGATGATGAGGACTTGAATCTTGGACGGGTCTGGCGGCGGGCTTGGCTGCCCGAATGCGAGTGATGCTATTCCGATAAGGCACGCCAGTGACTGCACGGCAAGACGTCGCATCCTCATCTGGACCACCTTTGCACTTTGCCCTTTGCCCTTTGCCTTACTCAACCGCGAATACCCAGACCGCTCCACCCTCTGGCACTTCGGGATACTCGCCGGGAAACAGTCGATTCAACGTCGCCTGCATCCCGCGTGAATCGCCGCCCCAGCCCGACTCCACGGCCACGTACTGCTTGCCATCCACCTTGAACGTCGTCGGTGGCGCCAGGATGCCGGAGTTCGTCGGAAAGTCCCAGAGGAGCTTCCCCGTTGATGCATCGAAGGCGTGGAACTTGCGATCCGCTGTGCCGCCGCTGAAGACGATGCCACCGCCGGTGACCAGCATGCCTCCCCAGTTCGGCGACTTGTCGTAGACGTGCGTCCACACCTTCTGGCCCGTGTCGACATTCCATGCCTGCACTTCGCCGACGTGATCGGCGCCCGGCTTGATGAACGGACGACTGCCGCTCACGCCGACAAATGGCCGACCGGGTGTGTATTGCGGCATCGTGCCCAGGTTCGAACCGCACAAGTTGTTGTTGGCGGGGATGTAGATCATCCGCGTGCGCGGGCTGAAAGCGATCGGCGGCCAGTTCTTGCCGCCGTGCACGCCGGGACAGAAATCCGCGCGCTTCCCCGTCATCGGCTTCTTCTCTGGGTCGACGTCGGGTTTACCCGTCACAGGATCGAGGCTGCGGAAGACGTCCTGATAGACGAACGGTTTCCCCTCGACAAACTTGATTGGACCCGCACTGCGCTCGAGGAACCAGATGTACCCGTCACGCGCGACGTCGATCAGGCCCTTGATGGTTCGGCCGTTGCGCTGGTAGTCGACGAGGATCGGAGGTGACACCTCGTCCCAGTCCCACGAGTCGTTCGGGTGATATTGGTGATAGCCCTTGATCGCACCGGTCGCAACGTCGAGCGCAATCGTCGACGTCACGTAGAGGTTGTCACCGGGGCGCTGATCGCCGATCGTCGGTCCGCCGTTGCCCGTCCCCCAGAACGCGAGGTTCGTTTCCGGATCGTAGTTGCCCGTGACCCAGACCGGGGCGCCGCCGGTCTTCCACTGATCGCCCTTCGGCCACGTCTCACTTCCCGGCTCACCAGGAGCAGGCACTGTGTAGGTGCGCCACTTCTCTTTGCCGGTCTCGAGATCGAATCCTGCGACGAAACCACGAATGCCGAACTCGCCTCCCGATGCACCCACCATCACGACACCGCCGGCCACGAGCGGCGCGAGCGTCGTGTAGTAACCCGCCTTGTTGTCGGCGACGACCGACGTCCACACTTCGCGTCCCGTGCGCGCATCGAGGGCCACGAGCACAGCCTCACCCGCAGCGAAGAACACCTTGTCGCCATAGAGCGCCACGCCGCGGTTGGTCTGATGCGGAACGTTCATGCCAGTCTCGAGCGGCCGTCGATAACGCCAGAGCAGGTTTCCGCTCTTCACATCGATTGCAATGACCTGGTTGTTCGGACTGGTGACGAACATCACGCCACCGTTGACCAGTGGCGCGGCTTGATGCACTCGCGCTTCGGCGGTCGAGAACACCCACACCGGCTTCAATCGCTGAACGTTCGCCGGCGTGATGTCTGACAACGGACTGAAGCCCCATCCGTCGTAGGTGCGGCGGATCATCAGCCAGTCCTGATCGTCGGGCTTGCGAAGTCGCTCGGCAGTAACCGGCTTGTAGTCCTTAAGGACGGCCGGCATCGGTGGATCTGCAGGGAGTTGCGGCTGCTGACCGGGGGCCGCGCCTTGTGTCAGAACAGTCGCGGCGACACTCATCACGAAAGCAGCGACGACACCGCGCAGGCGTTTCATGACGTGGGAGTCTACCAACCTTTCCCATCCGGGGTGCGTCCAAGAGATTCACTATGGGGAGCGATTTTCTTCAGGATCTCCGCTACGCGGCGCGAACGCTTCGTCGCGCGCCAGCGTTCGCCGCGATTGCCATCGTGACGTTGGCCCTCGGCATCGGGGCCAACACCGCGATGTTCAGCGTGCTGAACATGTACCTCTTCCAGCCGCTGCCCTATCCCCATTCGGAGCAACTCGTCCAGGTGCACCGAACATCCACTCATTCCGACAGCTGGCCGCACTCGACGGCAAACTTCCTGGACTTCCGCCAGCGGAACGATGTGTTCGAGGAGATGGTCGCCTACAACGGCATGGGACCGGTGCTCACCCGCGAGGGCCAACCTGCAGAGCGGCTCCTGGGCATGATCGTATCGGGCAACTTCTTCAAGGCGCTTGGTGTGCCGCCTGCGCTGGGGCGTGTCTTCACCGACGAAGAAGACCAGCCAAACACCAATAACGTCGTCGTCCTGAGCGATCGCTTCTGGAGAACACGCTTCGGCGCCGACGCCGGCATCGTGGGACAGACGATTCAGCTGGATGGTCAGAGCGTGCAGGTGATTGGCGTCATGCCGCCGGCGTTCGAACATCCGCTGCTGTGGTTCACGGTCGATCTGTGGCGTCCAATCGCGTTCACGGCGGAGCAGCGTCAGAACCGTGGCAACAACTACCTGCGAGCGTTCGCGCGTCTGAAACCTGGAGTGACGATCGATGCCGCGCAACAATCGATGGTCACGATCGCAGCCAATCTCTTCGGGGAGACGAAAACAAATCAGAACGAGAGCCTGCGGCTCGCGTCGCTGCAGCTGTCCACATCGAATGCGGTGACACGCAGTGTGATGTGGTTCACGTTCGGGCTTGCAGGTGTCGTCCTGCTCATTGCCTGCGCCAACCTCGCCAACCTTCAGCTGGTTCGCAGCATGGCGCGGACTCGCGAACACAGCGTTCGCGCGGCGCTGGGCGCGAAACGTTTCCGCCTGCTGCGACAGTCGATGACGGAGAGCTTCGTCCTCGCATGCCTCGGCGGTGCGCTGAGCCTGCTGGTGGCCTACGGCGCGATCGCATTCATCAACCGAAGCCTCTTCGCATCGCTGCCCGGCACGGCAGTCACGCTCGACCTCACCGTCTTCGGCTTCGCCTTCGTGTGTTCGGTGCTGACCGGGGTCGTGTTCGGAACCGTTCCCGCGTGGCTCGCCTCTCGAGCCGACGTCAATCAGGCGCTCAAAGAAAGCCCGCGCGGAGCGACGAGCAGTTCACATCATCGTCTCCGGTACGGCCTGATCGTCGGCGAAGTAGCATTCGCCGTGATTCTCCTCGCAGGCGCGGGACTCTTTCTCCGTGGACTGCACCGCTTCGAGAGTCTGGACTACGGTTGGCGCACGGACGGACTCATGACAGGGCAGCTTGGCCTGCTGGGCGATCGGTATTCGGCGCCGCCGCAGCGCCGGATCTTCCTCCAGCAGTTGGAGCAGCGTCTGCTTGCACTACCCGGGGTGCAGCACGTCGCGTTCTCGAACTCGCTGCCGGTGTTCAGTTTCAATTCGAGTGGCAATGTGTTCATCGAAGGCCGCCCGGAGCCGGAACCAGGCAAGGAGCCGGAAGCGTTCTTCGAGCAAGTCAGCTTGGGCTACTTCGACACGCTCGGTGTGCGGCTGATCGCCGGGCGGCTATTTACGTCGAGCGACGCCTTCGACAGCCCGCAGGTCGTGGTCATCAACCAGACGATGGCGCGTCAGTTCTGGCCGAACGAGAGCCCCCTCGGCAAGCGCATCAGCCGCACGAACCGCATGCCAATCGAAGTCGTCGGCGTTGTCAGCGACGTCAGTTTTCCGGGAAGCCTCGCGGAGCCGTACACACGCCTGCAGGCGTACCGGCCGTTGGCTCAGTCCCCGACTCCGTTCGTCAATGTCACGCTTCGGACCACGGGCGATCCAGAACAGTTCGCGACACCCATGCGCCGTGCGCTCGCCGAGCTCGATTCGACGCTCGCGCTCAACCTGGTGCGCACCGCACAAAGTGTCGTCGACCAGGGACTGGGCAACGTCTCGCTACTCGGCACGTTGCTAGGTGCATTCGCCGCGCTGGGGCTGGCACTCGCGGCAATTGGCATCTACGGCGTCACGTCGTACTCCGTCGCTCAACGGACGCCGGAACTGGGCATCCGCATGGCACTCGGCGCAGGGACTCGCGACGTGCTGCTGCTGATTCTCTCGACAGGGGCCGGCGTGATCGTGCTGGGGGCACTGATTGGCACTGCGGGAGCTGTCGCCGTCTCGCGCCTGCTCTCGTCGGCGATCCCGACATTGCCAACGCGCGATCCGATTGCGCTTGCCGCGTTGATTCTTTTCCTTGTATTCGTTGCGCTGGTCGCCTGTTTCGTGCCGGCGGGCAAGGCGGCCAGAGTCGATCCGCTGGTGGCGCTGCGACACGACTGAACAGCATTGACGATTTGCCGATCTGTGATTGTTGATTCGTTGTTGATTGGCAATTGGTGATTCTTGATCGCTGTTCGAACTCGCCATCAAATCAACAACCAACAATCTTCAATCAACACCAATTCAACAATCAAAGATCAACAGATCAGTAATGAATCGCCTACGACAACAACGCATCTCTCGCGGCGACCACGATGTCCTGCGCCTCTGCGACGGTGCGCGCGGTTGCTGTGAGGTGTCCCATCTTCCTGCCGGGACGCGGGGCACTCTTGCCGTACAGGTGCAGCTTGACGTCAGGGAAGCGGCACGCCGCAGCCCAGTTCGGTTCGCCCTCCGACCACAAATCGCCGAGCAGGTTCGCCATTGCCGCCGGCTTCAACAGTTCAGTGGACCCGAGCGGAAGGCCGCAGATCGCCCGCACCTGCTGCTCGAACTGACTCGTGACTGCAGCATCGAAGGTGAGATGACCCGAGTTGTGCGGGCGCGGCGCGAGCTCGTTGACGAGGAGCTCGCCATCGGTGGTGACAAAGAACTCCACGCACAGGATGCCGACGTAGTCGAGCGCCTCCAGAATCGCGCGTGCGATCTCACGCGCACGCAACGCCATGGCAGGCGGAACGGCAGCGGGTGCTGTCGTCACATCGAGGATGTGATTACTGTGGCGATTCTCGAACGGCGGATATTCGGCCACTGTTCCGTCGAGACCGCGCGCCGCAATGACGGAGATCTCTGCCTGGAGCGACACGAACTTCTCGACCAGGACCTCGCTGCCCTTGAGCGCCGTCCACACACGCTCGATCTCGTTCGCCCGCGTGACCTTGTGCTGCCCCTTGCCGTCGTACCCGAACGCCGCCGACTTGATCACCGCGGGAGTGCCGATGCGCGTCACTCCGTCCTGCACTTCCTCCAGCGTCGTCGCTCGCGCGAACGGCACTGTGGGAAATCCGCGGTCTGAAAGGAACGTCTTCTCGCGTCCACGCTGTTGCGCGGTGTAGAGAGCCTTTCCAGATGGTCGGACGGGCACGAGGCCATCCAGCGCATGCACGGCGTCACTCGGAACGTTCTCGAACTCGAAGGTGACGACCGCGACGTCTTTCGCGAACGTACGCAGCGCCTCGAGATCCTCGTACGGCGCCGTGACCTCGAGATCCGCAACCTGCCCTGTCGGCGTGTCCTGGTCAGGAGAGAACGTGTGGACCCGGTATCCCATGCGGCGGGCAGCGATGGTGAACATCCGCCCGAGCTGGCCACTCCCGAGCACACCGAGCGTCGCGCCCGGCGCGATGATCATGGCAGACGATCCTGCTGGACCTTCTCCGTCTGCTCGACGCGAAACGCGCGCAGCTTCGCGCGCAGATCGGGACGCGAATTCGACAGGATGGACAACGCAAGGAGGCCCGCGTTGGTCGCGCCCGGCTTACCGATTGCCAGTGTGCCCACAGGCACACCGCCTGGCATCTGGACGATCGAGAGCAGCGAGTCCAATCCCTGGAGCGCGGCGCCCTGCACGGGAACACCAAGCACGGGAAGCACCGTATGCGCAGCCACCATGCCGGGAAGGTGCGCCGCTCCGCCCGCCCCGGCAATCAGGACCTCGATCCCGCGCCCTTCCGCTCCCGACGCAAATTCGGCCATCCACACAGGCGTTCGATGCGCCGAGACGATGTGCTTTTCATAGGGAACGCCGAAGCGCTCCAGCACGTCGACGGCATGTTGCATCGTCTCCCAATCGGAGGACGAACCCATGATCACGGCTACTAGAGGAGTCACAAAACGGAAATGTTACCTGAATTGATGGACAATGAAACGTCCGCACGCTTTCCGGAGACACATGACAACCGCAAAGATCATCTACACGTACACCGATGAAGCGCCCGCCCTCGCCACCTACTCGCTGCTGCCAATCGTCCAGGCCTTCACGAGGGCCGCTGGCATCGTGGTGGAGACGCGCGACATTTCTCTTGCCGGTCGGATCCTCGCCAACTTTCCGGAGAGCCTGACCGCCGAACGGCGGCAGTCTGACGATCTCGCCGAGCTCGGTGCGCTCGCCAGAACACCGCACGCCAACATCATCAAGCTGCCCAACATCAGTGCGTCGATCCCGCAGCTCAAAGACGCGATCAAGGAGCTGCAGAAGCAGGGCTTCACCGTCCCTGACTACCCCGAGGATCCGCAGACCGACGAGGAGAAGAAGATCAAGGCGAAGTACGCCAAGGTGCTCGGCAGCGCGGTCAATCCTGTACTACGCGAGGGGAACTCGGATCGACGTGTCGCGGCCTCGGTCAAGCAGTACGCCCGATCGCATCCACACCCGATGGGGGCATGGAGCAAAGATTCGAAGTCACACGTCTCCAGCATGGCGGCGGGCGACTTCTACGCCACCGAGAAGTCCGCCGTCATCAAGGAAGGCGGCAAGCTCCGGATCGAGCTGGTTGATTCGAGCGGCAAGGTCACCGTCCTCAAGGACGGCGTCGCGGTGACCGAAGGCGATGTCCTTGGCGCATCGCTGCTGAGCCGACGCGCCCTCACCGAGTTCTTCACGCAACAGATCGAAGACGCCAAGTCAAAGGGCGTGATGCTGTCGCTGCATCTCAAGGCGACGATGATGAAGGTGTCCGATCCGATCATGTTCGGGCACGCGGTGACGTCGTACTACAAGGACGTCTTCGACAAGCACGCGGCGGCGTTCGCATCGCTCGGTGTCGATCCGGACAACGGCATCGGCGACGTCTACAAGAAGATTCAGACGCTGCCCGCCGACAAGAAAGCCGCGATCGAGGCCGATCTTCAGGCCACCTACACGAAGCGCCCGCCACTCGCGATGGTCGATTCGAGCAAAGGAATCACCAACCTGCACGTGCCGAGCGACGTGATCATCGACGCGTCGATGCCTGCGGCAATCCGCTCGTCCGGGCAGATGTGGGGACCGGACGGCAAGCTGCACGACATGAAGGCGATGATCCCCGACCGGTCGTACGCCGGCATCTACCAGGCGACAATCGACGACTGCAGGCAGCACGGCGCATTCGACGTCCGTACGATGGGCACTGTCTCCAACGTCGGCCTGATGGCACAGAGCGCCGAGGAATACGGCTCACACGACAAGACGTTCGAGGTCGCGGCTGCGGGAACGATCCGTGTGGTTGACGGCAGCGGGCGGACGATCTTCGAGCACGCTGTTGAGCCTGGCGACATCTGGCGCATGTGCCGCACGCGCGACCTGCCGATCCGCGACTGGGTGAAACTCGCGGTGACGCGCGCCCGGGCAACCGGCCACGCTGCGATCTTCTGGCTGGACGAGAAGCGCGCCTACGACCGCAACGTCATCGAGAAGGCGCGCCAGTACCTGAAGGACCACGACACATCGGGCCTCGACATCCAGATCCTCGCGCCGGTCGACGCCGTCCGTGCTACGCTGAAGCGCATTCGCGCCGGGCAGGACACGATCTCCGTCACAGGGAATGTGCTGCGCGACTATCTGACAGACCTGTTCCCGATCCTCGAGCTCGGCACGAGCGCGAAGATGCTGTCGATCGTTCCTCTGCTCGATGGCGGCGGTCTGTATGAGACCGGCGCCGGCGGGTCCGCGCCAAAACACGTGCAGCAGTTCGTGCAGGAGAACTACCTGCGCTGGGATTCGCTCGGTGAATACCTGGCACTTGCCGTGTCGATTGAAGACCTCGGCACCAAGACCAGCAATCGCAAAGGGCTCGTCGTCGCCGAAGCGCTCGACCGCGCCAACGGGAAGATCCTCGACAATGACAAGTCACCGCAGCGCAAGGTCGGTGAGCTCGACAACCGCGGCAGCCACTTCTATCTCGCGATGTACTGGGCGCGGGCGCTGGCCGATCAGACGCAGGACGCCGATCTGCGCGCGGCGTTCGGACCGATCGCGGACCGGCTCGAGAAAAGCGAAGCAACGATTGTGAGCGAGCTGAATGGAGTGCAGGGCCGACCGGTCGAGATCGGTGGTTACTACCACCCGGACCCAGCGAAGACGTCGAAGGCGATGCGCCCGAGCGCAACACTGAACGCCATCATTGACGGGATGAATACGTAATTCTTGATTTGACGATCTTTGATTGTTGATTCGTTGAAGATGGTTGAATTGCGATCGTTGATTTCAATTCAACAATCAACAATCCTCGATCAACAACGATTCAACGATCAAAGATCAACCAATCAATAGTCGACGGCCCGCCGCTACTTCCTGCCGATGAACTTCCTCAATTCCGCGAAGGGCACCGCACCGCGGCCGTGGATCGGTGCAATGGTCGCCACGTTCAATTTCAACTTCTGCACTTCGTCGTAGAGCGCGACCGCATTAGGCGGAGGAGTCGGCGGTACCGGCGCATCGGGCGGCCCCGGGCTGTACGCATCGCCTTCGATGAGGATTCTTGGTCCGGGCAGATAGATCAACGTGTATTCGTTGGTGTGAGTATCGCCGCCCGTGGCGTAGATCTCGATCGTCTGTTTGCCGTCGGTGAGGATGTCCTTGCCTGTCACACCCTGGAGCGTCGGTGTCTTCGCCGCCTTGCTCTGGGCATCCGGGCTGAGCGTCGCAGGAGCAACGAGCGTCTTCTCGAAGTAGGGCACGTTGGACTGATGCGTGACGACGGTCGCGCCCTCGGCCACATACGTGCGGAGCCCGCCGGAGTGATCGAAATGATGGTGCGTCGTCAGGACATATCGCAGCGGTTTGTTGGGGACGAGCTTCTTCGCTTTGGCGATCACTGCGAGTGAGCGCGCTTCGTCGAGCGGCGCTTCCACGACGGCCATGTAATCGGCGAACTCGACGACCACGCTGTGATGAGACCCGCCGGTCACGTGCCAGACGCCATTCGCCAGCTTCGTGCTCATCGTCTGAGGTGCTGACGGGGGTGCAGCGTTGGCGACCGTCTCCGGCACCGTGAGGTCGAGCGGCGCGTTCGGCATCACGTTCGCGATCGAGAGATCCCAGAGCGGGAATCCACCCTGCGTCACGACGATCTTCGTCGGGAACTGAACGCCGCTGAAGTCTTTGTAGTCGGAGTAGGTGGCCACGAGATCGGTGTCGCCGAGAACCGGATTGGGAATTGTGGTTGCGACCTTCGACACGTGGTTCTGAGCGTCGATAGTGCCTTCGACCTTGTACTTCCCAAGTGCGGTGTACGACAGCACGCTCGCCCCTTCCGTTCCGGAGAGCGTCGCGTTACCGGCTGCAGCCGCGCCTCTGAGAAAGCCATGCGGTGTCAGCCAGATGGCGAGCTGCCGCTCTTCGGCCGTCGCCGGAGGCTGTGGCGCCGGTCCACTGGGTCCGACGTTCCAAGCCTTGTCGCCGTTCACCTGCGTGTTCTGCTGCTGCCCGCCAAACGTGGGCTGCGCAAAGTTCATCTCGTCTCGAGCCGAGCGCTGCTCGTAGTTGATCGTGCGCGTGTAGCTCGACATGTCGCGGCGAGGCCACTCCTCCCCGGCGGTCAGTGCTTGCCCGAAGAAGGCATTCATGCCCGTCCCGGAGTATTGAATGGAGTTCACCGTGCCCATTGCCTGCTGGGCATCACGCAACACGCTCGCCGCGTCTCTCGGCGAGCTGCATCCAACTAGCGAGAGTGCGAGCGCGACCACGAGCGACAGTACTTTCGCCATGGGAGATCACCCCTTTTCTTTGTCAATTGTTGATCTCACGATCCTTGATTGTTGATTCGTTGTTGATTGGTGAATTGTGATCGTTGATTCAGGAACGAATCACAAATCACCAATCCGCACTCAACAACGATTCAAAGATCAAAGATCAAAGATCGAAAAAGCGACAACGCATCGTTAGGGCAACATCGCGGTGATATTGCGCTTCGGCACCTGTCCGACCGGGATGCGCGTCACTTCCTTGAGCGCAACGAGGTCCACCACCGACACATCGTTCGATCCGGCGTTGGCCACATACGCGCTCTTGCTGTCCGGCGTCAGCGTCACCCAGTCCGGCGAGCGGCCGACGTCAACGCCACCGAGCAGCTTCAGATCCGGCAGCGAATAGACGTAAACCGCGCTGTTCAGCCTGCTGTCCACGACCAGTTTCTTCCCGTCCACCGTCACCGCCATGCCGTGGGACGCATTACCGCCGGTGAGTACCGGCTTCTTACCGGGACCGAGCTTCGGCAGATCGATGCGCTGAGTTTCCTTCTGCGTCGCCCAGTCAACGACGGCAAAGCCATTGAGCTCCGTCAGCTGGACGAACATGCGTTTCGTCGAACCGTCAGGATTCGTCTCGAACGCCATCGGACGCACGCCGAGGTCGAAGTCCATCACCCACGCAACCTCCTCGGTCTGGGCGTCAATGGCTGTTGCCGTCTTGCCAGCGATGCTGCCGGCGACCACGTAACGCCCATCAGGCGTCGTGTAGGTGTTGTGGACGGCACCCTTGATCGGGATGCTCTTGGCCTTCTGCAAAGAGGCGGTGTCGATCACATCGACCAAGCCTTGCTGCTCGCGGATGGCCACGTAGACCCGCCTGCCGTCTTTGCCGATCGAGATGTTGTTGGGATGGCCGCTCAGCGGAATCTTGCTCGTCACCCGCAGCGTACGGGCATCCACAACATCGAGGGTGCTGTCAGCCTCGTTGCTCACGTAGATGCGACTGCCATCCGGCGCGGCCGCTGCCCCGTGGCCCACTTCGATCCCGCCGATCTCTCCCACGACCTTGTTCGTGGCCGGGTCGATGATGTGGACGTTGTCACCCGCGCTGTTGGTCTGGATGATACGGACCTTTCCGCGTGCGGGCGCCGCGCTTTTCAAGGTGTCGCCTTTGACCCAGGCGGCGAGCGTCTGCCATTCGGGATCGTCCTTCGAGGTCCAGTGTTTGCCGCCGTCATGATGATCGTCACCGCCGGCGCTTACGGCCAGCGGATGCAGCAGCAGGCGGCTCAACTCAGGTTTTCCGGCAACGACCCGCGATCGGACGATCTCGAAATTCTTGCGCGAGTCCTCTTCATTCCAGGTCGCGGCGCCGGCCGGCAACCGTTGCAACCGCATCGTCGTGCCGAAGCCGTGGCAGGAGACACAGCGCGCGTTGCCGTCGCGCTTGGTCGTGAACATCGGCTGGACGCGAGCCTTGAAGAAGTCGTAGTCGAGCGTGGGAGACGATGGAGACGCGGCGGGCTGCTGGGCGCGTGCGGGCACAACGGCGGCGAGCACAACGGCAACAGCCAAAAGGAAACGCGGCATACGGCCCTCCTGTGCGAGGGGATTATGCATCTAAATGAGGGACAATTAACCCTTGACCGTTATGCGGCCCGAGACGCGAATTCCCTACTCGTTGTGACCCCGCATGACGGTCTGGCCGCGCAAAGCGCGGCAAGAAACTGCTGTCAAACTCGCCGAGGCTTCGCCGGGATAGCAAGGGCGGAGCCTTGACGAGTTCAAGGGGGCTGCATGCGTCGTCGCATCCTGCTGATCCTGCTCGCACTCTTCACCGTTCCACTCGGCGCTCAGACGCCGGCTCCTCTCCAGGTTCCATACCAGCAGTTCAAGCTCGCGAACGGCCTGAACGTCATTCTGCATAGGGATACGAGCATTCCGGTCGTGGCCGTGAACATGTGGTACTACGTCGGCTCCGCCAACGAGAAGCCGGGACGCACCGGGTTTGCCCACCTGTTCGAGCACCTGATGTTCGAGGGGTCGAAGCACGTGCCGGAGGGGCGGTTCGACATCCTGCTCGAGGGCGCCGGCGGCGACAACAACGGGTCAACGTCGAACGATCGCACCAACTATGTGATCGATGTCCCCTCGAACGCGCTCGAGCTGGCGCTGTTTCTCGAGTCGGACCGCATGGGCTATCTGCTCGACACGATGACGCCGCAACGAGTGGACGGCCAGCGGGACGTCGTCAAGAACGAGCGGCGCCAGAGCTACGAGAACCGGCCGTACGGCATGGCGTCGATCGAGATCGACAAGATGCTGTGGCCGGCGACTCACCCATACAGCTGGCCCACGATCGGCTACATGGAAGACCTCACCGCCGCGAGCCACTCGGACGTCGTCGAGTTCTTCAAGAAGTACTACGCGCCCAACAATGCCAGCCTTGTGGTTGCAGGTGATATCGACTTCGATCGGACGCGCGCGCTCGTCGAAAAATGGTTCGGCGAGATCACGCGAGGAACAGCGGTGGAACCGGTTGCGCCACCGGCGGCGATTCTCACCGGCGTGCAGAAGAAAACGCTGACCGACAAGGTCACGCTGCCGCGTCTGTACCTGGCCTGGCTCACGCCGCGGTTCTACGCGCCTGGCGACGCGGCGCTCGACGTCACGTCGTCGGTGCTCGCGGGCGGCAAGAACTCGCGTCTCTACAAGCGGCTCGTCTACGACATGCAGATTGCGCAGGACGTGTCTGCGTATCAGCAGTCGGGCGCACTCGGCAGCCAGTTCCAGATCGTCGCCACCGCTCGCACAGGCCATACGGCCGCGGAGCTGCTGAAAGTCATCGACGAGGAGCTCGATCGTCTGCGCCGCGAAGGACCGCAACCGCGCGAGGTACAGCGCGCGATCAACCAGATGGAGGCGTCGTTCTATCAGCGGATGGAGCGCGTCGGAAGCTTCGGCGGAAAAGCCGATCAGCTGAACGCGTATGCATTCGCGGGTGGCGGACCCGATTACTTCGCGGAAGACCTTGCGCGATACACCTCGCTCAGCCCGTCAGACATTCAATCTGCGTCGGTGCGGTGGCTGCCGGTCGACCGGCGCGTTGAAGTCGTGGTGGAGCCGGAGGAAAAGAAATGACTCTTGGCTCTCGACTCTCGGCTCTCGGCCTTACCGTCGCTTGCGTCTTACTATTCGCCATTGTTCTCGCGGCGCAGAGCGCGCCAGACCGATCGAAGCCTCCTTCGCTTGGTCCGGTTCCTCAACTGAAGCTGCCGGCGATTCAGAAGCGCGCGTTATCGAACGGCGTGCCGGTGTGGGTGATCGAGGCGCACGAGGTGCCACTCGTTCAGGTGACGCTGGTGCTGAAGTCGGGCAGTAGCGACGATCCGGCGGACAAGTACGGGCTGGCAAGCTTGACCGCTGCCATGCTGGACGAGGGCGCGGGCTCCCGGTCGGCGCTCGAGATCGCGGACGAGATCGACTTCCTTGGCGCCGATCTCGGTACGAGCAGTTCCTTCGATGCCTCCGCGGTGAGACTCGGCGTGCCGGTTGCTCGATTGAGTCAGGCCTTGAGCGTGATGGCCGACGTCGCGTTGAGACCAACCTTCCCGGACGCCGAACTTGAACGAGTACGTCAGGAGCGGCTCACCGATCTGCTACAGGCGCGAGACGATGCGGCGACGGTGGCACCGATGGCGTTCGCACGGCAGCTGTTCGGGCCCTCGCATCGATACGGAACGGGAGCAATTGGCACAGCCACGACGATCAAGGGCCTCACGACATCGGATCTGAAGTCCTTCCACGCCGCGGCTTACCAACCTGCAAACGCGACGCTGATCGTGGTTGGCGATCTGACGGCGGACAGCGTCATGCCGCAGCTCGAGAAGCAGTTCGGATCGTGGCGTGCCGGGTCAACCGCGCCAGGCCATACGACGGTGCCAATGGCTCCGCAGCCCGCACAACGTCAGATCGTGCTCGTGGATATGCCGGGCGCAGAGCAGTCGCAGGTCCGCATCGGCTGGGTCGGCGTGCCGCGATCGGCACCCGACTACTTCCCGCTGCAGGTGCTCAACACGATCCTCGGCGGCTCGTTCACCTCGCGCCTCAATCAGAACCTGCGAGAGACGCACGGCTACTCGTACGGCGCGAGCTCGCGTTTCGATATGCGCCTGTCCGCCGGTCCCTTCTTTGCCGGCGCCGGCGTGCAGACCGACAAGACCGCGGAGGCGCTCCGCGAGTTCTTCAACGAGCTCACCGCGATCGGTAAGCCGATCCCGGCCGACGAGCTGACGAAGGCCAAGAACTACGTCGCATTCGGCTTCCCGAGCAACTTCGAAACGATCGGCGACTTCTCCGCCCAGATCGAACAGCAGATCGTGTACGGCCTTCCGGATTCCTATTACGCGGACTACGTGAAGAACATTCAGGCGGTCACGGCGGAGGCCGTGGCCAAGACGGCCGCGACGTATATCCAACCACAGCGGTTTCTCGTGGTCGTGGTTGGTGACCGCAAAGCGATCGAACCCGGCATCCGTGCACTGAATCTCGGGATGGTACGCACGATGTCTGTGCAGGAGGCGTTGGGCGAATGAGTGTGGCGTTGGAGCTGGCGGCCTTGATGGCCTACTCGGATCAGGAACGCAAGAAATGGCGCACGTGGATCGAGGCGGATCCCTCACGACTGTCGATCCCCTTTCAACGCGGCGGCCGTTTTCCAACCGTCGGCAGCCTGCTCGACCATATGTTCCTCGTCGAGCGGCGTCACCTCGCGCGCATGCAGGGCGGCGAGGTGCCCGACAAGACCGGTGTTCCACAGGGAGACTGGCAAGGTTTGTTGTCGTACGCCGATCACGTCCGCACGGATCTCCGCAACTATCTCGGCGGGCTCACCGAGCAGACTGCAGGTCAGTGGATGACCTTCTCCGTCCAGAGCGGCACGTTCACGATGACGCGGCGCAAACTTGCCTCGCACATCCTGCTGCACGAGATTCGTCATCTCGCCCAGATCGCCTACGCCGCCCGCCTCGCCGGTCACGAGCCGCCCGGTGAGCACGACTTCTTCTACGCTCCCGAAACCGAGGCGATGGACTGACGCATGGAGACCTACTATCACCCGCACGACCTCGCCAAGTTCGGCGACATGGGCAAGGAAGCGCCGGAGCTGTGGAAGAAGTTTCTCGAGTGGTACAACGCGGTGTTTCAGGACGGCGCGCTGACCGAGCGCGAGAAGGCGCTGATCGCGCTCGCGGTCGCCCACGCCGTGCAGTGCCCGTACTGCATCGATGCCTACACGACGGCGTCGCTCGAGAAGGGATCGACACCGGAACAAATGACGGAGGCCGTGCACGTTGCGGCCGCGATTCGCGGTGGTGCGTCGCTCGTCCACGGCGTCCAGATGCGGAATCACGTGGATAAGCTCTCGATGTAGCTGGGTTGCTCGGTGGCTGGGTTGCTAGGTAGCTGGGTGGCCAGGTGGCTGGGTGGCTGGGGGGGAGTTGGGAATTGGCGTCTTGGGAGTTGACCAGTGGCTCTTCCGACCCTGCTGAACACGCATAACCCGCTCGCTGACGCGGCGGCGCAGCGCGAGACACTCGACGCATTACCCCTGGCGCGCGAGTTCGGCGAGGCGCTCGCGGGTGTTGGGCGCGCACCGCTTCGCGCCGCCGAAATCTCAGTTCTGCAGATCAACGTCGGCAAGCGCTGCAACCAGACCTGTCGTCACTGCCACGTCGACGCAGGTCCCGATCGCACCGAGGTGATGCCGCCGGACGTCATCGAGGCGTGTCTGCGATTTCTCGAAACGAGCGATATCCCAACGGTCGACATCACGGGCGGCGCTCCTGAACTGCATCCGGCCTTCCGTGACATCGTGCGACGAGCCCGGGCGATGGGACGGCACGTCATGGATCGCTGCAACCTGACGATCACCCGTCTGCCGAAATACGAGGACCTGCCCGAGTTTCTCGCCGAGCACGACGTGGAGGTGGTAGCGTCGCTGCCCTCGTTCGCGCCGCGTCAGACGGATGCGCAGCGAGGCGCCGGGGTGTTCGACGAATCGATTGCCGCGCTGCGCCGGTTCAACGAACTCGGATACGGCGCCGAAGGTTCCGGGCTGCTGCTGAATCTGGTCACGAATCCTGTCGGCGCCTTCCTGCCGGCATCGCAACCGTCGCTCGAAGCCGACTGGAAGCGCGAACTGCATCGCAAGCACGGCATCGTCTTCAATCGCCTCTACACGATCACAAACATGCCGATCAGTCGCTATCTGCAGTACCTGATCGACTCCGGGAACCTGCAGGGCTACATGGACCGTCTGGTCGCGGCATTCAATCCATCAACGATCGACGGGCTGATGTGTCGGACGACGTTGTCGGTGGGATGGGACGGCCGGTTGTACGACTGCGATTTCAACCAGATGATTGAACTCGGCGCGGTTGCCGATGCGCCGCAGACGATCTTCGAGGCGACGCCCGCTGCGCTCGCCTCTCGGAAGATTGTGATCGGCCGTCATTGTTTCGGCTGCACCGCAGGAGCGGGCTCGAGCTGCGGTGGCGCGATCGCGTGAAAACGGGCGGGGCACGAAGAACACACGGTCCGACGGGGCGACGGGGCGGAAGTGCGAGGGTCCGGTGCGACGGTCCGGTCCGACAGTGCGACGGTTCGGTCCGGCGGTCCCACATAAGGCGGTCGCGCAGGAGAGTCGGAATGCATCGGATCGAGGACTGTCGGCCCTCGTACCTTCGCACCGGACCGTCGCACCGTCGGACGGACCGTCGCACCATCGCCCCGTCGGACCGCGCGAGACATATTCCGGTGACCTCACAACGATTCGAATACGCCGGTCTGGGTGTTCTTCCGCACGTGGTCCGACGGGAAGCACTGCCCGTTCATCGCGATGTAGATGCCCGGCGGCAGTACCTGCGCGAATGACAACGCGCTGCCAAGATTGAAGAGCCCATCCGAGCTGCCGAAGGCATACGGAATCATCGCGCCAGTCAGCACGACCGTCTTGCCAGTGACGCCGTCTGCGAGCGCACGGGCGGTTTCCACCATCGTGTCCGTTCCATGCGTGACCACGATCTCCCGCTCTACGCACTCGGCACACCGCGTCACGACCCGTGCGCGATCGTCATCCGTCATGTCGAGGCTGTCGATCATCATCAGCTTCTCGACCGTCAACTCCACGCGTGAGCGCCCGAGCCGAAGCATCTCCGGCACGTGGGTCTCACCAAATGACAGCCGGCCGCGGATCTCGTCGTACGTCTTGTCGAAGGTGCCGCCGGTGACGAACACGCGAACCATCGGTTACGACCGCTTCGTGACCAGGCTGACGGCCATCCCGACGATGACGACAGCGACGGCACCGATCACGTTGTGCCAGAGAAACGCGACGCTGGTTGCGCTCGCTACCCAGCCCACGGCGGCCATGCCTGCGAGAAGGCCGACGAACGCGCCGTTGGCCGTCGCGCGCGGGAACCCGACGGCGAGGATGAAGACCCCAAGGATCGAGCCGTAAAAGAACGAGCCGAAGCGATTGACGACCTCGATGAGAGAGCCGAGCTCGGCGGCCCACACGGCGACGACGCAGGCGAACAGGCCCCAGAAGCCTGTGGCCACCCGTGACACACGCAGGAAGTGTGCGTCGCTTGCCTCCGCGCGCACGAAGCGGCGATAGAAATCGATCACAGTAGCGGTCGACAGTGCCGACAGCTCGCCCGCGATTGTGGACATCGCCGCCGCCAGAATCGCCGCGACAAGCAGACCAGGCAGGCCGATCGGCATGTGTTCGGTGATGAACGTCGGGAAGACGTAATTCACATCGCTGTACGCCGCATCGCCGGTCGACGTGCGCACGAGCGCGATCGCTTCGCTGCGAACCGTACGCGTCTCAGCATCCTGACGCCGAAATTCCGCCTTTGCCGCCTCGACGCTGCGTGTGTCACCGGCTGCCTCCGCGCGAGTCATCACGCGCGCGGCTGCCGACCTCGACGCGGTAGCTCCGTCGAAACGTGACTCGAGCGCTCGATACTCCGTCGCCTGCGGTCCATCCCGCATCTCCCGTTCGTGCACGCGATTGAACAGCATCGGCGACGGCGTATAAAGGAAGAAGAGAAACATCAGCACGCCGACGAGCAGGACGAGCGCCTGCAGCGGAATCTTCCAATACGCACTCATGAGCAGCGATTCACGCGCCGCATCCACCGAGGGCGTCGTCAGGTATCGCTGCACCTGGCTCTGATCCGTTCCGAAGTACGAGCAGAAGAGAAACAGCGCAGCAATCGTGCCGGACCAGAACGTGTACTGGTTTGTAAGGTCGAACGAGAAGTCGAACGTCTGCAGTCGCCCTGCGGTGCCGGCAATGCGTAACGCAGGCAGCAACCCGACTTCATCAGGCAACCCCGCAATCAGCACGACAACTGCCGCGACAAGACCGAAGACGATGAGCACCATCTGCTTCACGTCGGTCCACGTCACCGCCTGCACACCGCCGAACATCGTGTAGATTGCTGTCGGCACTCCGATCAGCAGCACCGTCGTCGTCAGGTCAGTGCCCAGCACGACAGACAGGACGACGGCCGGCGCGGAGATCACGACGCCGAGCGACATGCTGCGCGACAGCAGGAACAGCAGGCTCGTGAACGCTCGCGTCTTCGCATCGAACCGGCGCTCGAGGTACTCGTAGGCCGTGTAGACCTTGGCGTTGTGGAAAAACGGTACGAGCGTGACCGAGAGGATGATCATCGCGATCGGCAGCGCGAAGTAGAACTGCAGGAAGCGCATGCCGTCCGCGTATCCCTGCCCTGTCGTTCCCACCATCGTGATCGCGCTGAGCTGCGTCGCCATCACCGACAACCCGACCGCCCACCAAGGCAGGCTGCGGCCGCCGAGGAAATAACCCTCGAGCTCATGGCTTCGCTTGGTCAATCGGAGGCCGTCCCACACGATCCAGATCAGATAGAGGGCGACGATCGCCCAGTCGACAGACGTCACGAGAACAGTTCCTGGAAGATGTAGAGCGCCGCGAGCACACCCACCCAGACGATGAAGACGCGGACGTATTGGCGTTGGATGTGTGTCACAGACTGAGGCTCCTCGCGCGCAGGCGTTCCTCGGCTGCTGTCACCGCGGCGCGTGCCCGTGTCAGCCAGGCACGGTCAGCGTCGAGAGCAGCGTCAGCCTGTTCCAGAGCGCGCGAGGTCTCGATGGGTGAGGGCCCGCCCAGTGTCCGGCGCACGTCCACGAAGTGCCGCGGACTCATGATCTGCGACAGTTCCGCTGCGGTGAGCGCCAGCGGTGCGCCGAGTACGTCTCGCGTGATGTCGCGTAGCATCGCTGCGACCGCTGCGGGATCGTTGAGCCGGCACGAGCCACTCAGCCGACCGGCAATGGCATGTGCGGTTCTAAACGGCACGTCGCGTTCCCGAACGAGTGAATCTGCGAGCTCGGTCAACGTGGTGCCGCCATCTGCCGCGCGCGCTTCCATGCGGGCGATATCGAACTCCGCGTCACGCATGGCCGCGGCCACAAGCGTCACCGCACGCGCCGCATCGCGGAACATTCCAGCCACGAGCGGCTGCAGATCGTCTTCGGTATCGACGATGTCGCCGAATGGCGTGTTGTGCACGCTCATCATGATCGCCGACACCTGACCGAGCG
>Ga0247825_10000501_pt1 | contig 24850 bp, 23 predicted proteins | sample 13C_Vanillin_Day_FD_194413 | JGI IMG/M metagenome (GOLD analysis project Ga0247825, IMG submission 194413) | Soil microbial communities from agricultural site in Penn Yan, New York, United States - 13C_Vanillin_Day48 | ecosystem: Environmental > Terrestrial > Soil > Agricultural land | place... | reverse complement strand
AACCACCGACAAGCTGTTCAGCCAGGAGCAGGAAGGCCGCAAGGACCACGAGCCCCTGGCGGTGCTCTACCACCGGGCGCTGCTCCAGGAGCGCGAGGAGCGCATCCGGACGCTGCGGCGCCTGGGCGATGTCTCGCTCTACAAGGCCGGCTTCTTCGCGGGCGCGCTGCAGAGCAGCGTGGTGGGCTCGGACTACTACATCCAGATGGGAGGGACGGCGTACGGGCAGGTGGCCCAGCTGTCTCCGACGGCGGGGTTCGCGGAGGTGTACCGGGAGCTGTGCGCGAAGTTCCGGGCGCTGGTGGAGGTGCTGGAGGAGATCGCCGCGCGCGGCATGGTGCAGGGCGGGCCCACGGGCACGCTGAAGGTGTACGAGACGTGGGTGCGCACGGGCAGCAACAAGCTGGAGCGAGTGCTGGTGGACGCAGGGATGCTGACGCCCAAGGGGCACCTGCCCAACTAGCCGGGAGCGTGCATGATCGACCGGATCCAGGCTCACCTGGAGGCCATCTACGGCATCTCCTGTGAGGCGCGGGCAGAGACGTTCGTCGTGGACACCGAGGCCGCCGTGCAGCTGGGCGCCACGGGCCGCGCGGACGAGGAGCTGCTGGTGAGCGAGGGCGAGGGCGAGCTGGAGCTGGCCCTGTACCTGGCTCCCTCGCTGCTGGACCGGCTCAAGCCGTACGAGGCGGGCCCGGTGGGCCACATCCTGGACAGCGATCTGGACGGGTACTGCCAGCTGGCCGAGGGCGTCTCGCACTTCCTCTATGTGGCTCACACCGCGGCACATGGGCGGGCCCTGTCCCTGCTCGAGCTGGAGGCCCAGGCGGAGGTGGACAAGTTCGCCGTCTGCCTGCTGCACCGCTGGGGCGAGGGGGTAAAGGCGTGGGCCGACGAGCTGCTGCACCGGCTGTTCGAGCGTGTCTCCTACCGCTCTCGCCTGTCCTCCCAGGAGCGCTGGCGGTACGAGGAGGCCAACAGGCTTTCCCGGACCTTCTGTACCCGGCTGATGGGCCATGTGGCTGGGCGCCGGCTGGAGCGGCTCCTGTCCGATCTGCGCTACGCCTACCGGCTGGGGGCGGAGGCCAAGCTGCGCCACTTCTCGCAAGGGATGTAGGCTACGGACAGCCCACTTTCAGGGTAGGGTGTCTCCCGTATGCCGCGTGAGGCGTCCGCCGGAGGCGTAGTCATCCGCGAGAATGCGGGGAGCTGGGAGGTGGCCGTGATCCGCCCCCACGGGCGCCTCCTGTGGGCGCTGCCCAAGGGGCACGTGGATCCCGGCGAGACACCCGAGCAGACCGCCACTCGCGAGGTGCGGGAGGAGACGGGCCTCACCGTCACGCTGGTGACCTCGCTGGGGGAGATTCGCTACGTCTACCAGTTCCGCGGACAGCGCATCTTCAAGCGCGTGCACTTCTTCCTGTTCCGCTATCAGGCCGGAGAGCTGGGAGTGCTCCCTCCTGGCCCGCGCGTAGAGGTGGACGAGGCGCGGTGGGTGCCGCTGGCGCAGCTCGTCCCGGTGCTGGGCTACAAGGGGGAGAAGTCCATCGCCGCGCGCGCGGTGCGGCTGCTGCGCGCGGGGGACTCGACTCCCCAGGGTTGAGCTCCTCGAGGGAGCTCCGGATCAGACGGCGGGGGGCAGCGGCGGCAGTGGAGGAGAACCCGCGGCAGCAGCCTTCGCCTCTTCGTTGGCGTACTTGCCAGACAGCGCCTCGCGCACGTCGCGGTCGAACTTCACGTGGCCGGTGGCGATCTCCCGGAGAGAGAGCACGGGCGGCTTGTTCTTGGAGATCTCGATGATGGGGCGGGCGCCGGCCATCAGCTGGCGGGCACGCTTGGCGCCCAGCAGCACCAGGGCGAACCGGTTGTCGACGAGGGGGAGGCAGTCTTCAACTGTGATGCGGGCCATGGAATCCCTTCTGGCTTCTCTTGAGCTTGCGGAACCTAAAGAGCAGGCCCGGCCGAGTCAAGGAAGGACAACAGCTGGAGCAGGCAGGCGGACAGACGGACCGGCCTGCCCCAGAGTCCTGGGGGAGCAGGAGAGTGCTCCCCGTCAGGGATTACTTCTTGTTGAGCTGGCCGCGGATCTCACCGTTCGGGTTCGCGCCGGTGTGGATGTTGACGTACATCTTGCCGTCCTCGAAGTCCTTGATCTGCGCGTCGGTCAGCGTCATCGCGCCGCAGGAGCCCGCGCCCGTGCCCTCATTGATGGTGCCGGAGGGGGCCGCCGGCACGTTCAGGTTGCAGAAGACGCCCGCAGTGCTGTTCGCATCAGCCGGGCCGTGGATGTGAGCCGCCGTGGCGTTGCCGCTCAGATCCTTGAAGCTGCCGGTGGCCTTGATCGACGTGCCGTCAACGGTGACGTCGGCGTTGCCGCTGGCGTTGGTGGTGACCGCGGTGGGCTTCTCCGCCGCGCCCGACAGCACTGCGGTGAGCTCCGTGCCACCACCGCAAGCCGCGAGAGACAGGGACGCCACGCACGCGATGAACAGACGATTCGCCTTCATTTTGTAAACCTCCAGAGTTGTGGCCACCTCGACGCCGGATCTGAGATGAGGGAGCCTGGCTCGCTGCCAGGCTTGGATTCCAGGGATACCTATAGGAGTCGGCCGGGTGGGGGTGCCTGCCTAACAAGAGGCTCTGACATCATCCAAATGATTTCGTTACGGAGACACACCGCGTCAGGCGGCCCAGGGCGTTCGGTGCGAGATTGTTGGATTATCAATCATCGAAGCCCGGGATGTTGGGGCAGTCACTGGCAAGGCCGATGCCGAACAGCTCCCAGCTGCGCTTGGCGTAGGTGAGCTTGTTCTGGGCGTCCCAGCACTCCTTGTAGCTGGCGCCCTTGAGGTCCCCCTCGAGGATGACGAAGGTGCCCACGCCCCCACGATCCGGCGTCCACCGGCTGGTGATCTCCAGATCCTCGCGCAGGCTGCCCGGCACCGCGTCCGTGTCCTTCACCAGGAAGCGCATCTCGCCGAAGCCGCCGGGCTGCTCGCGGTAGGTGTAGCGGACCTGCAGCGCCGTGGTGGCGGGGGTGGTGAAGATCATCTCCACCCGCGTGGGCAGCACCTTGTTCTGGTACCCGATGTCCAGCTGCTCGAACCCGCTCAGACCGCCCACGTTGAGGCCATGGGTCACCGCGTCGGAGACGAAGAGGTGCAGCTCGCCCTCGCCAATGCGGATGCCCGCGTCCGCCTTGAAGGTGCCCTCCAGGAAGGACCACCAGGCGTCATCCCCGGCCTTCGAGGGCTTGAACTGAAGGCGGTAGTCGAAGAAGGCGCCGTCGCGATCCATCACGAAGCGCACGTCGTGTCCCGGCTGGTTGCGGTCTGTGTAGGGCCCCCAGATGCGGCGGTCCGGCTCGCGCGTGGTGGGCGGCACGGTGCGGATGTTCTCGAGCAGGCTGAGGAGGCTCTCCGCCGCGTTGTTGAACTCGGTCGAGGCCTTCCGGGTGTCGGCGTAGAGCGGTGAGGCGTCTCCCACGGCCAGCCGATCCCGGCGCTGCGCCAGCCCTCCGTTCGAGCTCATACCGCGGTCGGGCAGCTTGCTGGCGAGCGCCTCGCGTGTGGGCAGCGCGTTGAGGTACTCGAGATCCTCGTTGGAGAAGGTGCCGCCGCACGCGGTCAGGAGGCAGAGGAGTGCGGGCCAGAGGTTTCGCATCGCGCGCTCCAGGGAGTTAGAGCTCATAGGTCACCAGGGCTGCCATCTCCCAGTACCCCAGGGAGTTGCTGGCGTTCGAGTTGCTCTGCTCGGCGTTGTTATAGGCGACGTAGTGGATCCGGCCGCGCCCGGTGAGGTGGAGGCTGCGCAGCAGGCGATAGCGCAGCCCCGCCACCAGTCCGGGAGAGAACGTCGCGTAGTACTGATCCGGGAACACTCCGCCGTCGAACTTGCGGCCCAGATAGAGGTATGCGAGCCGGGCACCCGCGAACGGGGACAGATCTCCCACGTGCCACTCGGTGGTGAGGGACGTGCCCAGGTTGAGCACCGAGTAGCGGTAGCCAGCGCCCGAGATGGTGTCCAGGTTCAGCTGCGCCGTGCGCCCGCCCATCGCCACGTCGAAGCTCCACACCCAGTCCTCGCGGAAGTAGTTGTGCAGGTTCGCCTCGGCGCCCACCAGCGGTACGGAGAGAAACAGCGACTCGCGGACGCTCCGGTTGAAGAAGGAGTGGTAGCCCCCCGTTAGCCCCACCGTCCAGAAGGAGGCGCCTCGCCCGCGGGCTCCCTTCACCGGATCGTCCGAGAAGGGGACATCCCGGAACCGGGCCTCCTCCAGCACCGTCTCCTGCCCGCGCCGCACTTGCACCTCACCCATGCGCAGCCGATCCTCTAGCCGGCGCTTTACCCGGTACGTGCCCGCCGCGAGCGCTACCCGGCGCTCCGTGTCCGGCGCCTTCTCCAGCTCGGCCACCACCAGCCCGCCCGGATCCACGAAGTAGTAGGCACCGGCGGGCGCGGTGCGCGGCACCACCAGGCCCTCGGAGGCGCGCAGATCCGTGAGCACCAGATCCCCGTTGCCCGCGAGATCGTAGCTGAAGGTGGGGTGCTGCGGCCCCGCGCTGCTGGCCGCCGTGTCCGCCACCGTCCGCGCGTAGGCATGCGAGTACGCCTCGAAGAGCGTCACCCGGCCATCCCCGGAGCGATCCGCGTCTCCCAGCAGCCCGCTGGCCAGGTGGTGCGAGAAGTAGCTGCCGCCGATCGCGTCCGACTCCTGCGAGTCCTCGTCCGCCGAGCTGGAGGTGAGGATCACCATGCCTCGCGCGTTCCGGGTGGCCCCCGAGTCGATCTCGAAGGCCGGAGCGCGCCGGGCGCCCTTGGTGCGAGTCAGCGTGCCGGAGCGGCACGAGTCCAGGATGGCGATGCGGATGTCCGCGGGCCCGTCTGCCAGCCGCCGCTTGAGGGTGTCGAAGGGCAGCCGCGTGTCTCCGAGCCGCAGCGCGCCGTCCTTCGCGTGGCCCGAGTAGTAGACGAACAGCGCGGTGCGCTCACCCTTCCCCTGGGCGTCCTTGACCCGCGTCTCCAGCTTCGACAGCGCGATGAGGAGATCCTCCGCCTCCTCGTTCAGCAGCAGCAGCGAGTCCGGCGCGGCGACTCCGCCCAGCCGCGACAGGAGCTCGTGCATCTTGCGCGCGTCCTCGCGGGCGTAGCTGAGAGGACGCGTGTCCGAGCCACCCTCGTCGTTGCCGACCACCAGGGCGAAGCGGCGCAACGTCTCCGCCTGCGCGGTGGTGGCCAACAGCAGCGCGAGGGCGAGGACGCCCAGCTGTCGTCGTGAGTGCATCATGGCTTGAGCAGCATCCAGTGGGTCTGATCCCCGTCCATGTTCAGGAGAGGCATCTGCGCCAGATCCCGCCTGCCCTCCTCGAAGGCCTGGCGCGCGGCGGCGGTGGCATCCTCCACCGTCACCGGAGCATCGCTCAGCAGCACCACCACGCGCTCGGCGCCCGAGCCGATGAACTCGATGCTGTCCGGCAGCCAGTGCGTGCCCGTGCCGGGCTCCACCGGCAGGCTCTGCCCGGCCTCGGGGTAGAGCGGCGTCACCTCTCCGGCCGCGTCCACTGAGAGCGCCAGGACGTAGCTGCGCGCATCGGGCGTATAGCCGAGCCGCACGCGCTCACCCGGTGCCAGCGGCTCGAGCACGTCCGTCCGAGCCATCCGCTGCGAGCCCTCGCCACCGCCGATGCGCAGCTCCGCCACCGCGCCGCCCTTCGCCCGCACTCCCGGCAGCGGGTTTGTCTCCAGCAGGGGCCGCGCCACCACCACCACCAGCACCGTGGCCGCCAGGGCCACCAGGGGGCCCATCCAGCGCTGGCTCCCGCCGGTCCGGGTCCGCTCCTGCCTCTGGGCCCTCTCCTCCGCCTGCTTCACGCCCTGCTCGAAGCGCTCGAAGGGGAGCCCGGCCTCGAACTGACGCTGGGCCTCCTCGGCACTGCGGAGCACGGCGCTGCACTGCTCACAGCTCGCGGCGTGGGTGCGGGCCCGGGTCGCCTCGTCGGCCTGCAGCTCACCGGCGTGCAGGCGGCGCAGCGTCCACTCGGAGGGATGCTCTGACAGGTGCGCGCTCATCGGACCCTCAACTCCTCTCCACCCAGCTCCGCGAAAGTCTCCAGCCGCTTGCGCACCGTGGGCACCGAACGCCCCAGCGCCGCGGCCACCTCCTCCAGCGTCATCCCGTCCACGTGGTAGTGGATGACGGCCTGCTGCGTCTCCACGTCCACCTTGGACAGCAGCCTGCGCACCAGGTCCCGCGTCTCCATCGACTGCTGGCCGCCGTGCCCCTCCGGCCTCGCCGCCTCTTCCCGCTCGAACCAGCTGCGCCAACCCGCCCGCTCCGATCGAATCTGGTTCAGGCAGTGGTGCGTGGCGATCTTCATCAGCCACGTCAGCGGCGAGGCCTCGGCTCGGAAACCGTCCGAGTGGGTGAGGGCGCGAGCGAACACATCGTGCATCGCGTCCTCGGCCTTCGCCGCATCCTTCAACAGGTAGCGGCAGCGTCCGAGGACGCTGCCGCCGTACTTCGTATACAGCTCACGGAGGAAGGCTCGCCGGTCCTCGGGAGGACCACCCTGGATGACTCTCAGGACCGGCTGGCTTGTTCCCATGGCGCGCGCAGTCTAGTGCGCGGCTTACAGCGAAGAGTAGATGGCCGTGGAGAGGCTGCCGCAGGCGGCCACAGTGCCGTACACAGGGCCGGTGGTCACCCAGCTGGCCTCCAGGTACTGGCTGGCGAAGTTCGCATCCCAGCACTCGTTGATCCGGGCGTCGGCGAAGCCGAAGTCACCGCCGGTGATCTTCACGTCCGCGCGGCCCGCGCCGCTCTGCGCCCAGCGGCTCTTGATCGTCAGGCGCTCGATGCCGGGACGGTTCGAACCGGGCTCGTCGAAGTTCTTGGACAGGCCGAAGTCGAACTCGCCGCCAGCGCCCGGCGTCTCCTTATACAGGTAGTCGGCGTTCACGCGGGTGCCCGGCCGCTCGTCATCCTTCACGTTGCGGAAGTTGGCGTCCACGGTGGTTACGCTCTGGGCATCCGGGCGCGAGTAGCGGATGGCCAGCGTGCCGATGTTGTTATCGTGCTCGGGCAGCGTCTGCGCCGCGTCCCAGTCGAGCTGCATGTCGCCGGAGCCGAAGTCGCGCAGCCGGTTGCCCTGCGCGTCCACCGCGATGCTGTGCGTGCCGGAGAGGATCGTCTTGAAGGCCGAGTCCGCCTCCGACTTCCCCTTGCCCTCCAGCTTGTAGCTGTAGGCGTTGTCCCCCGTCTGCGTGACGGTGAGCTTCCAGGTGTTGGGGCTCAGCGCGTCCGTGTGCGGGCCCCACACGGCCACGTCACCCTGGAGCGAGGTGGGCGTGTGCTTGGTGATCTCCTCCAGCAGGTTGAGGACGAACGCCGTGCCGCCATTGACGACCACCGTGGCGCCGCGGGTGAAGGTGTAGAAGTCGCTGCGTTGGCCCAGGGCCAGGCCGCTCTTCTCGTCGCTCTCCAGCCGCTGACCCGAGCTGCCGCCGGGCTCCTTCACCTGCACCATCTGCTTGGAGGGAAGACCGTCGCGGAACTCGTCCTCCTGGGTGGTCTGGGCATCACAACCGACGAACAGCAGGGAGGCGCACAGCATCAGGCTCTTACGGAACATGAGAATTGTCCTTTCGGGGGAAAGGCCCCTCCGGCGGGGCCGTGCAGCGTGTTTCCGTCCCCATGGACACAGCACTCCCGGAAAACAGAAAGTCGGCCTTTCTTCCCCCTTCTTTTCTTCCAAAAAGCCAGGAAAGACGCGGGGTTGCAGGCCGCCCGGTTGCCCACCGGGCGTTCTCGCGCACGTGTACGACAGGGAAATTCCCCCGTCCCTACCTTGTGCCCCATGGAAAAGAGACACCCGAACCATCCAGGGGAGCTGGGCGTCGACGCCGTGCTGGCTGTGCGCGATCGGGCCCCCGATGAGATCAATGCCCGGGCCCGGGCCATTGGGCTGCTGCTGGACGCGGGAGTGCCCTTCGTCGTCGGTGGTGCCTACGCCTATGCCACCTATACTGGCATCTACCGCGATACGAAGGATCTGGATCTGTTCCCGCGCAAGCGTGACGCGGGCCGGGCGCTCGAGGTGCTGGATCTGGACGGCTGGCGCACCGAGCGCACCGACGAGGTGTGGCTCTACAAGGCCTTCAAGGGCGAGTACTTCGTCGACTTCATCTTCAGCTCCGGCAATGGCGTGGCGGTGGTGGACGACGAGTGGTTCGAGCACGCGAAGACGGCCACCGTGTTCGGCCACCGCTGCCTGGTGGCGCCCGCCGAGGAGATGATCTGGTCCAAGGCCTTCGTCAACGAGCGCGAGCGCTATGACGGGGCGGACGTGAACCACCTGATCCTCAAGGCCGGGCGGCAGATGGACTGGGAGCGGGTGATGCGCCGCTTCGACCGGTACTGGGAGGTGCTCTTCAGCCACCTGATGATGTTCCGGTACGCCTACCCGTGCGAGCGGGATGTCATCCCGGAGTGGGTGATGGCGGAGCTGATGTCGCGCACGCTGGACACGGTGCGAGAGGGGAACTGGGAGGAGCGGATCTGCCGCGGCAACCTCGTCTCGAGGGTGAACTACCACGTGGACATCCACCACTGGGGCTTCCGCGACGGGCGGCACTGGGACGAGCACGAGAGGAAGCACGGAGGCGAGCGTGGCACGCGACCCGAGCGCGAAGATTCGGCTGGCAGCAGTCGGTGATCTCCACTGCCGTGAGGACCACCATGGCCGCTTCCGGCTGCTCGTGAAGCAGGTGAACGCCTCCGCGGATCTCCTGGTGCTGTGCGGCGATCTGACGGATCGCGGCATGGCCGAGGAAGGCAAGGTGCTGGCCGAGGAGCTGTCCGCTCTGCGTGTGCCCTGCGCCGCGGTGCTGGGCAACCACGACTACGAGCACAACCAGGTGAAGGAGATCGTCTCCGAGCTGTCCAAGGTCGGCGTGCACATCCTGGACGGCGATCACTTCATCTTCGAGAAGGTGCTCGGGGTGGCCGGGGTGAAGGGGTTCGGCGGGGGCTTCGGCAACGCCACGCTGCAGGCGTTCGGCGAGGGGCAGACCAAGGCCTTCGTGCAGGAGGCGGTGACGGAGTCGCTCAAGCTGGAGGCGGCGCTGAGCCACCTGGACACGCCGAAGAAGGTCATCATCATGCACTACTCCCCGATCCCGGAGACGCTGGAGGGGGAGAACATCGAGATCCGGCCCTTCCTCGGGACGAGCCGGTTGGCCATGCCTATCGATCACTACCGGGCGGAGGCGGTGTTCCACGGCCACGCGCACCACGGCGCCCTGGCGGGGAAGACCCGGGGCGGGATCCCCGTCTACAACGTGGCGATGCCGTTGATGGCCAAGCACACGCCGGAGCAACGCTTCGCGCTGCTGGAGATCTGAAGGCCTTGCGGTAGGGTGCGCGCGTGCTGCGGCTCTATAAGAAGGAAGGCGACACGCTCCGGTACTGGGAGGCGTGGGTGGACGACAACGGGCTCTCCATGCACTGGGGCACCGTAGGCGAGATGGGGGAGCACAAGACAGCCCCAATTCCTCCTGGAGAGGACCCGGATATGGCGATGGCGGAGGCCGCCGGGCCGCTCGTCGACGAGGGCTATGACGAGCCGGAGCCGGACGCTCTGATTCCACTCGTCGTGCAGTACCCGCTCCAGGGCAAGGGCTCGGGGCATGACTTCGAGAAGCGCAACGCCGTGGAGGAGCTGCTCACGGACATCCTCGGCTGGACCGGCAACGGCGAGGTCGAGGGCGGTGAGACCCAGCCCGGGCACATGAGCGTCTTCCTCCGAGTCATGGATCCGCGGATCGCCGTGCGCACGCTGGTCGAGGCCCTCGAGGAAGAGGGGTACCTCGAGGGCGCGATCATCGCCCACGTGCCCGAGGAAGGAGAGCCGCGAGTCCTCTGGCCCGAGGGTGGGACGGGGACCTTCCGCGTGTGAGGGGCCTAGGAGGAGCCGGGGGAGTTCCGCGCCAGCGAGCGGAGAGGGGCGTCTCGGCCCAGCGCGATGAAGGGAGCCCAATAGTGGGGATGAGGGTGGGTGAGGCGCAGTGAGCGCATGGCCTCGCGCAGAGCTGTGCCACGGCCCCGGCCCGCGAGCAGATGGCGGTAGTAGTCCGCCATCAGCTGGCTCGTGGTGTTGTCGTTGACCTTCCACAGGCTCATGACAACGGTCTCGGCGCCGGCAACGGTCAGGGCCCGGCGCAGGCCGTACACGCCCTGGCCCGGCTTGATGTCTCCGCGGCCGGTGTCGCAGGCGGATAGCACCACGAGCTCCGTGCCCCAGAGATCCAGGCCCGCCAGCTCGAGCGCCGTGACGAGGGAGGTGTCTCGCTGGCCCACCAGGACAAGCCCCGAGCGCAGGAGGGGATCCTGAGGGAGCTGGAGGGCATCACTCGCGCCGATCGCACCGAAGTGCCCCACGGCACGGGAAGCCTCGGCGACCTGGGTGTCCTTGAGGAAGAAGCCGTGAGTGGCCAGGTGGAGCACGCCTGGGGTGGGCAGGCTCAGCAGCCGCGTCTTGGTGGCCGAGGGGCCGAGGAAGAGCTCCGCCTGGGGCACGAGGCGCTGGATGGCCTCGGCTTCCTCGCGGGTGCCCGGCAGGGGTGTCCAGGGTTGGTTGCCGAGCGTGGCTCGCAGCGTGGTGAAGAGGTGCTCGGTCGGGGCGGACCGCTCCGCCACGGTGGCCGCGCCCTTCGAGGGCACAACGGTCACCGGGCCCCCAGCGCTGAAGTCCGGGTCCGCGAACACGGCCACTCCGCGCGCGGAGGCCTTGCCCTTGGGGCGAGGGAGCAGATCCCTGCCAGAGGTGAGGTAGGTGAAGTCGAAGGAGTCCACGAGGAACTGGTCCCCATCATGGAGGGCCGCGAAGGGGATGAGGTTGAGCTGGCCATCGGGCGCGAGGAAGAGGCGGCGGGTGCCTCCCAGCAGCGGCAGCAGGGGCTGGAAGGCCAGCTGGTAGAGCGCCTCGGCGGAGACCTGGAACTGCGCATCCCGCCGGGCCAGGGCGTCGCGCAGCTGCGTGGCGGCGCGATCAATCGGCTCCGCGGGGCCCAGATCGAGCGCGCGCGTGCTCGCATCGGGGAAGAGCACCAACGCCAGGTAACGGAGCTGGGCAGGCCGTCGCGCGAGGGGCTTGCCTGGATCCGGCAGGAGCGGGCGGTCCTTGTAGGCGATGAGCTCAATGAGGGCTCCATCCTTGGGAAGAGCCTCGGCGACACGGCTGGTGATGGTGGTCAACGAGGGCAGCGCCGTCAGCGCACGCAGGGGGGCGGAGCGCTTCGCCAGGCTGGCTTCGAGCGCATCACCCTGGGCGGTGAGCTTCTTCACGCGCGCCTGGTAGCTGCCAGAGTCCTGGCCGCTGGGGCCCTGGAGCGACAGCTCGGCGAGCTGGGTGCGCAGGCCCCGCAGCTGCTCAAAGGTCTCGCGGTCCCGCGCGCTCAGGCTCTGATAGATGGCTTGAGAGGTGCTCGCTGTCTCCTCGATGGAGCGGCCCTTGAGCAGCAGTGTGGCGGCAAGGGTGAGGTTGCGCACGCGGCTGTCCTCTGGGTGCACACTGGCCAGCGCATAGAGGCGCTCCTCGTCCGCTCGCAGGAACTGGAGAAAGCTGGCCAGGCGCTTCTCGGAGAAGTCGAGCGCCTCGCGGCGAAGGCGCCCTTCGGAGAGCGTGAAGGCGCGCGAGAGCAGCGGCAGGGCCTCTGCGAGGCGGTACTGGGCCAGCCGAAGCTCGGCGAGCGTGTTGAGAGAGGAAGCCACGCGGGGATGCGCCTCGCCCAGGGCGGCCTTCCAGAGGCCGAGCGCGCGCTGGAGCAGCGGCTCTGCCCGATCATACTCGCCCTGGAACATATAGAGACTGGCGAGGTTGCCGAGCGAGTAGGCGATGTCGGGGTGGTTGCTGCCGAGCATCCTCTCTCGAATGGCGAGCGCGCGCTCGAGGAGGGCACAGGCGCGGTCATTCACCCCCTGGTGCAGGTAGAGCTGGGCCAGGTTGTTCAGCGTCCGGGCCAGGTCGGGGTGGTTGCCGCCGAAGAGGGTCTCTCCCGTGGCGAGCGCGCGCTGGTAGAGGGGCTCGGCCCGCTCATAGAGCCCCTGATCCCTGTAGAGGTTGGCCAGGTTGTTCAGCGAGGTCGCCACGTCCGGGTGGTTGTTGCCGAAGACGGCCCGACGGATGGCGAGCGCGCGCTGGTAGAGGGGCTCGGCCTGCTCATAGAGCCCCTGGTCCACATAGAGGTTGGCCAGGTTGTTCAACGTCTGGGCCACATCCGGGTGGCTCTGACCCAGGACCGCCTGGCGGATGGCGAGCGCGCGTTGGTAGAGGGGCTCGGCTTGAGGGTAGGCCCCTTGTCGCGCATGGAGGCGGGCCAGGGAGTTGAGCGAGGCAGCCACATCGGGGTGGTTGCCCCCGAGGACGGTCTCTCGAAGCGTGAGCGCGCGGTGGTAGAGCGGCTCGGCCCGGGTGTAGAGCCCTTGGTTGGTGTAGAGGTGGCCCAGGAAGTTGAGCGAGGTGGCCACCTCCGGGTGATTGGTGCCGAGGCTGGCCTCCCGGATGGCGAGCGCGCGCTGGAAGAGAGGCTCGGCCTGGGCATACTGCCCCTGGGTGTCGTAGAGCGAGGCGAGGCTGTCGAGCGAATCAGCGACGTCGGGGTGCTTGGGGCCCAGAGCCGCCTCGTCAATGGCGAGCGCGCGCTGGTAGAGGGGGCCCGCCTCTTCGTACAGCCCCTGGACCATGTGCAGGTGGGCGAGGTTGCTGAGCGCATCGGCGATGAGCGGGTGCTGGGGGCCCAGGGCCGCCTCATCAATGGCGAGCGCGCGCTGGTAGAGGGGGCTGGCGCGATCGTACAGCCCCTGAGCCATGTAGAGGTGGGCCAGACTGCTGAGCGAAGCGGCGACGAGGGGGTGGTTGACGCCGAGGGCTGCCTCCCGCAGGGCCAGGGCGCGCTCGAGGAGCGGCTGAGCCTGAGCGTACAGGCCCTGGCTCCGGTCCAGCCCGGCGAGGCTGTCGAGAGCGGCGGCCACGTCGGGGTGGTCCTCGCCAAGAGCCTCTTCCGAGATGGCGAGCGAGCGCTCCAGGAGCGGTCTGGCACGGCGATACTTGCCCTGGGCGACATAGAGCTGGGCCAGGTTATCGAGCGTCCGGGCTACGTCCGGGTGCTTGTTGCCGAGAGCCGCCTCCAGCAGTGACAGCGAGCTCTCATAGAGCGGCTCAGCCCGGGCGTACTGCCCCTGGTTGGTATAGAGGTTGGCCAGGTTGGTGAGTGAAGCGGCGACCTCCGGGTGGTTGCCGCCGAGGCTCTTCTCCCGCAGGGTGATCGCGCGCTGGAGCAGCGGCTCGGCCTGGGCATAGAGCCCCTTGTCGACGTAGAGCGTGGCCAGGTTGTTGAGAAGGGTCCCGACGAGGGGATGGCTGCCGCCGGCGGCCGGCTCCACCATGGCGAGCGCGCGCTGGTAGAGGGGCTCGGCCCGGGCGTACAAACCCTGGTCCGTGTAGAGGTTGGCCAGGTTGTTGAGCGAGGCGGCAATGTCCGGGTGGTTCTTGTCGAGGGAGGCCGTCCGGATGGCGAGCGCGCGCTGGTAGAGCTCCTCGGCCCGGTCATTCAGACCTTGGACCTTGTAGGTGGAGGCCAGGTGATCAATCGCGGTGGCGACGTCAGGGTGATCCTTGCTCAGGCCTGCTTCCAGCGTGGTGAGTGCACGCTGGAGCAGGAGCTCGGCGCGCGCGGGGTTGCCTTGAAGGAGGTGGAGGTATCCGAGCAGCTCGAGACACCGGGCGGCCTCGGGATCTGTGTCCCTCTGCAGCTCCCTCCACAGCGTGAGTGAAGACTCGGCCTGGGAGATGGCGTCGGCGTACTTGCCCACCTCCTGGAGCTTGGTGGCGCTGTCGCAGGCCGACCGCGCGGTCCGCAGCCACGTGTCCAGAGGTTCCTCGCTGGCAGCGGCGGCCGCGGCGCAGCAAAGAACAGCAAGCATCGTCCACTTGTGGAGTTGGTTCATGTCCCCCTCTCGGCCCCGAGCAACTGAGCCAGCAAGGGAGAGTTTGATTCAAGATTTTTTAATTTTCTCGTGAGGCGGAAACTGCGAGCGCGGGTTTTCCCTGATGTCTCAGTGCGTCAAGCCTCCGTCCGTAGCGGAGGTGCCGCCATCCGTTGCCACGGTGGGGGAGGACTCCAGGAGATCCTCGGGCCGTGAGGGCAGCTCGGACAGCCGCGCCAACTCCACCTCCGCCACCTCGGCGTTTGAGCCGCGGGCGTAGACGAAGCCCTCCTTTCCGGGCACCTCGCTACCGATCCACAGCCGCGCCAGCTCCTTGCCATTCGCATCCAGCAGCGTGGCGCCACGCGAGGCCTCGGTGATGCCGTACTTGTCCCACTTCTTCGGGTGGGCCTCGCCGAAGGTGGATGCCTTGAGGTTGCTCAGGAGTTTGAGGAGCGAGGCCACCTTGAACCCTTGAGCCTTGCCAGCCTTGGGGGCCTCCACCTGCCAGCCATCCAGCGAGTTCGAGTCCGGCTTCGTGTGGGTCAGGACGATGGGAGCTCCTCCCGAGCCAGGATGGAACACGAGCCGCTTCACGTCCTCACGCTTGAAGCCCAGCACCGTCTTGGTTCGCAGCTCCGTGGGCGTCAGGTCCAGCACGGCGAGCGCACCCTCTGGCACCTCCGCGAGCGTCGCCTCCGGGCCCTGCTCGCGCAGCGCGTACACCTTCGGCTCCGTTCCTTCCTTCACCTGGGAGAGCCGCATGCGCACCGGCTCGCCCTTGTCGAGCGTGAAGCGCGCATCCACCACCGGCTTGTCCAGGCCCAGCCTCGCGCGCTCGTGGGCCGAGTTCGCGGGGAAGGAGAGCGCACGCTGGTCCCGGAGCGCCTTGAGAGCCTTGTTCACGCGATCTCCATCCGCTCGCACCGCCAAGGGCTTCGTCAATCGCCAGGACTGATCCGCGTCCCGCTCCAGCGTGTAGCTGTTCGCCTTCGCCGTCACGGTGAGGCTCTTCAGCGAAGCCTCGTCCAGCCCGAGAAACTCCTTCTCGCGCAGCGCGTACAGGTCCTTCTCCAGCGCGTAGCGCACCGAGCCATCCGCGGAGTACACGCGCGGATCCGTATCGCGGCGCACGTACACGGAGCCATCGAAGGTGTTCTCGATGCCGCCGTACAGCGTCACCGTGCGCTGGCGAGCGGGATCGTCCTTCCCACTCCCTGAGGCATCGGGGACGTAGGCCTTTGCCGCCACGGAGAACACGGGCGTCTTGAGGCCATACTTCTCCAGGTCCGCGTCGGTAGGAGCCTCCTCGATGGTGGCCTTGAACTTCCCGGACTGGAGCTGCGCGAGGATGCTCTCCACCGCCCACGTTTCCGCCTTGGCTGACACCGGGGAGGTGATGCTCCAGGTGTCACCCTGGCGCTCCAATGTCACGGTGACACCCTTGGCCTGCACGGTGAGCTGCGTGAAGACGGGCGCCGCGGCACCGCCGTCCTTGGACTGCTCGCTTGGCGCACTCGTGGCGAAGAGCTTCTCGGACTGCTCCTTGCGCTGGACCTCGGCCTCCTCGGGCTGCTTCACGCCGAACCATGCGTAGAGGCCCAGGCTCGCCGCGGCGGCCGTGACGGCGAGCAGGGTGACCAGGGTCTTCTCTGTCTGCTTCACTTGTTTCGCCTCGACAGCCAGATGGCCATCCCCAGGCCCATGAGGGACAGGGGCAGCAGGTCCGTGGACACGAAGCGAATGTTCTCCAGCATCTCGGGCTCCAACTGCAGCGTGGAGATGTCCCGATCCGGCGGGCGGATGGTGATCTTCTCCACCTGGTTCGATGCCCAGCCGAGCGCGTTGAGCACCAGGTTGCGGTTGGCCTCGTGGCCCCAGTTGGGATCCAGGAGGAGCTCCGAGTCGCCCATCACCACGATACGCGCCTCATCGAAGCGCTTATCCGGGGCGCTCTTCGTGTCCCGCGTGGCGGCGGCCGCCAGGGTGAGCTGGCCGGACTTCTCGCCGTCCGAGGGTGTGGCGTCCTCCTCCGGCTTTGTCTCCACCCACGCGAAGGGCGAGGAGAGCACCAGGGGCTGCACCTTCACGCCCTCGGCCAATCCCTGACGCAGCACCGTGAGGCTGCGCGTGGTGGGGAACTCGATGTTGAGCTTGCGCTGGCGCAGCGGCTGCGTCAGCTCGTGCTCGGTGTAGAACGTGGAGACGAGGGCGAAGGGGTTGCCGCTGTTGAACTGCAGGTCCGCGGCGATGCCCTTGTCCACCTCTACGCCGTACTCGGCCAGGAGCGCCTCCAGCTTCGGCTCGCTGTTGAACTCGGCGAAGTAGAGCATCCGTCCGCCGGCCGCGAGGTACTGACGCAGCGCCGTCTCCTCCGGCTGCGTATAGGGCGTCCTCGCCCCGGCGATGATCACCAGCGACGTATCTCTCGGCACTTCCTTCTGGCCCGCGAGGTTCAGCTCCTCCACGGTGTAGCCCTCTTGAAGGAGGTGCTTGCGGAGCTCCGAGAGCGCCCCGCCCGGATCGTTCGGGGGAGCAGCCTCACGATCCAGCGGCCACTCGCCGTGGCCGGAGAGGAAGTACACCTTCTGCGATCCCACCGCGTTGAGCTTGAGCAGGGCGTTGGTCAGATCCTGCTCGGAGATCACGTTGAGGGTGGTGTGGGACTCCTGATCTCCCTCGCCACGAGCCAGCACCAGCGTCGTCTGTCCCTCCTTGAGCTGGTACTTCGCCGCCAGATCCGGGTGACGCTGCGGATCCTTGAAGGAGTACTCGAACCTGTCAGGCGCCTCGGCCTTGTAGCGCTGGAAGAGCAGCTCCACCGCGTCGTAGGAGGGGTGGCTGGGCGGCAGGAAGCCGACGGCGCGTACCTTCTCCTTGAGCCCTGTGAGCGTGCTCGTCGTCTGCGGCGCCAGGGTGAAGATCTTCTGCTTCGTCAGGTCCCAGGTCTTGTTCTTCTTGAAGGCGATGTAGTTGATCGCCACCAGCCCGCCCAGCGTCACCACGCCCAGCAGCACCGTGGTGCCGAAGAAGAAGCTGGAGCGGCGCGTGGCGAACTGGCCGAACTGCTGGAAGTTCGTGGCGACGTACACGCCCAGCAGCAACAGGCCCGACACAGCCTTGGCCGCCGTGAGCGCCAGCGAGCCCGAGGTGAAGAACAAGGTGAAGGGGCTCGACAGCAGGAACAGCAGTCCAAACGCGCCGAGGATCTTTCCGACAGAGGAGGCTTTCATGGTTCCCTCGCGCCAGCGGCTAGGCCCAGCGCTGCGCCTCCACGGTGCGGTGGGTGAGCAGCAGCGAGAAGAAGATGACGGACAGGAAGAACACCAGCGCCTTCAGATCCAGCACCCCCACGAGCATGTTCTGGAGCTGCGAGTCGAAGGCCATGTAGTTGACGAAGGAGCGCAGCGGCTCCTCCACCCCCTGAGCCAGCCCGCGCAGCAGCATCCACGGCAGCAGCACCACGAAGGTGAGCAGCGCGGCCACCATCTGGCTCTCCGTCAGCGACGAGATGAACATCCCCACCGCCATGCAGGTGGCGCCCCACAGCAGCACTCCGCCGTAGCCCAGCAGCACCGTGGGCCACTCCAGCGCCGCTCCCGCCTCACTGGCGCTGGCCCCGAACACCGAGAGGATGAGCGGGAAGACGATGGTCAGCCCCAGCGCCGTGGAGATGATGCCCAGCCCACCCAGGTACTTGCCCAGCACCAGCTCGATGGGCCGCACCGGCGTCGTCAGCAGCAGCTCGAACGTCTTGTTGCGCCTCTCCTCGGCGAACAGGCGCATGGAGAGGAAGGGGGCCACGAAGAGCGTGACGATGAGGACCACCCCCCAGAGCTGGGCGACGACGCCGTCGGTGAGGTTGCGGTAGACGGCGGCATCCGGCGGGAGCCGGTTCCAGCCGTGCTCCTGGGCCATCTCCTGCACCTGCTGGAAGCTCTGCAGCAGGCCCATGAAGAAGAACGAGGACAGCGCCACCATGGCCGTGAAGACCGCGTAGGCCCACGGGGTGGTGAAGTAGATCGACAGCTCCTTGCGAGCGATCGCCAAGGCGGTACGCATGCGGAATCCTCTCGGGGAATCGTGGGGAGCGGGGGCTCAGGCCGCTGTCAGCTTGATGAAGATCTCCTCGAGCGAGACGCTCTCGGCCTGGCCGTGCACCGAGGCCAGGTTCTTGATCTCGTCGTAGGCGACCATCTTCCCCTGGTTGATGATGAGCACCTTCTCACACGTCATCGTCACCTCCGGAAGGATGTGCGTGGAGAGGATGAGGGTGTGCTTTCCGGCCAGGCCCTTGATGAGCGAGCGGACCTCGGCGCGCTGGGAGGGATCGAGCCCCTCGGTGGGCTCGTCGAGGATGAGCACCGGCGGCGAGCCGAGCAGGGCTTGCGCGATGCCCACGCGCTGCTTGTAGCCCTTGGAGAGGTTCTGGATGACGCGGTCCATGACGTTCGTCACCCCGGTGCTCTCGGCCACCCGGTCCACCTCAGCCTTCAGCCCGCGGCCCGGCACCTGCTTGAGGGTGGCCACGAACTTCAGGTATCCGCGCACCGTCATCTCCGGGTACAGCGGCGGCGTCTCCGGCAGGTAGCCGATGCGCCGCTTCACCTCGAGCGGCTGCTCGAACACATCGAAGCCCGCCACCTTGGCCGTGCCCTCCGACGGGGGCAGGAAGCCGGTGAGGATCTTCATCGTCGTGGACTTGCCCGCGCCGTTGGGCCCCAGGAAGCCCAGGATCTCTCCTTCCTTGACGCTGAAGGTGAGGCCGTCGATGGCACTCCGATCCCGGTACCGCTTGGTGAGGTTCTGCACCTCAATCATCGCCATGGGAAGCCTCCGGCCTCCGGTATAAGGGGCGATCCCAACCTGTCAAGGAGGCAGCCGGGCGACTGGCGGGCCGGCCAGCCCTGTTGGCCAGAGTCCTGCATGAAACCCTCTCAGCGTGGTTTTCCGGCCACGCCTAACAGAGGTATCGAGGCGGTTATGCCCATCGTGGTCCAGAAGTACGGCGGCTCCTCCGTCGCCGATGTGGAGAAGATTCGCAAGGTGGCGCAGCGCGTGAAGGCGAAGCGCGATGCGGGCTATCAGGTGGTGGTGGTGGTCTCGGCCATGGGGGACACCACGGACGAGCTCTTGTCGCTGGCCAAGCAGGTCTCCCCGGATCCGCCCAGGCGCGAGCTGGACATGCTGCTGACGTGCGGGGAGCGCATCTCCATGGCCCTGCTGTCCATGGCGCTTCAGGAGCTGGGGGTGTCGGCCATCAGCTTCACGGGGAGCCAGAGCGGCATCATCACCAACGACACGCACTCGCAGGCCCGCATCGTCGAGGTGCGCCCCTTCCGTGTCTTCGAGGAGCTGGACCGGGGCAAGGTGGTCATCATCGCTGGCTACCAGGGCGTCTCCTACAAGAAGGAGGTGACGACGCTGGGGCGTGGCGGCTCGGACACAACGGCGGTGGCGCTGGCCGCGGCGCTCGAGGCGGAGGCGTGTGAGATCTACTCCGACGTGGACGGCATCTTCTCCGCGGACCCTCGGGTGGTGCCGGACGCGCGCAAGCTGGAGTCGCTCTCCTATGACGAGATGCAGGAGCTGGCGAGCGCGGGCGCCAAGGTGCTCAACGCGCAGGCGGTGGAGTTCGCCAAGGCCAAGGGCATCGTCATCCTGGCGCGCACGGCGCACGGGCAGGGGACGGGGACGGCGGTGCAGGAGCTGTCTGTCCCCTCGGACACGCGCGTGAAAGGGGTAACTGCGGAGCAGGAGATGGCGGTGCTGTCAGCGGCGTCGGAGCGGGTGCGGCTGCCGGAGCTGCTCGAGTTCCTGGACGCGCGGGGCGTGCGAGGCCGCGCGCTGAGCTTCGACGGGCTGCAGGGGCGCGAGGCGCGGACCTATATCGCGGTGCCGCTGCAGGACGTGCACGGGCTGGAGACGGTGCGCCGGGATCTCGCCGTGCGCTTCGGGAATGACGTGTCGCTCCAGGAGCAGGTGGGCACGGTCACCTGCGTGGGGGCGGGCATCAACGGGGACTGGGGCTACCTGAACCGGGCCCTGCTGGCCGCGGAGGAGCTGGGGGCGAGGGTCCATGCGGTCCACACCTCGCCGCTCCAGCTCACCCTGCTGGTGGACAAGGTGTACCTGAAGCCGCTCACGGCCCAGTTGCACCGCGAGTTCCTCGGGGCGTGAGCGCTACTTTGGATCTTCTGAGGTGGGCGGGCGAGGCGGCTCTAGAGAAGGGTTGTAGCATGTGCCCTGCCACTCGTAATCGCCGACGCTACAGGGGGGGGTGCTGCCGGCAATATGTCCCCAGCAACCGCCATTGATCACCACTTCCCAACGGTTCTGACATGGAGGGCGCCGCTGACGCGGGAGCGGTTGTTGCGGCATCTTCTGAGAGACAGCGTTCAGCGTGACGGGTGACGCTGGAGCCTCCGCTCGCGTTGTCAGCGCGTCTTCACCAAGCGCTCGAGTTCCACCGTCTGGAGCCGACTGATCCTCTTGCGCTTCACTCTGCGCCACTGCGGGCATCATCGCGGGCGGCGCAGGGCCCCGCCACACGATAGCTGCTAACAGCAATACCGGGCCCCCGAGGATGATCATCAGCCTGAACCGGGACTCCCAGGGGGGGGCGTGAGTCTCGGTGCGCCCACGACTTGGCACGGCCTCGACTTCAACCGCAGGCTCCGGACTGGAAGGTGGAACATCCCGGACAGGCACAACCCGAACCTTGGCCTCCGGCCGCCCCAAGTCGAGGAAGGGCGCATCCGCTTCGGGCCTCACATGCTCTGCCGCCGACTCTGCCGCCTCAGCCACCTCTCGCGCAGTGCCCCTCGCCTCGGGCTCTTTCGCCAACATCCGCTCAATGAGCGCCGACAGCTCCGGCGCTACCCTCTTGTTGAGCTCGTGCACCGGCCGTCGCTGAGGCAGCGGCATCTGGAACTGGGCTTTGAGCGCCTCTGGATCGGTCCCTGGTGGTGGATAGACTCCCGTCACCAGCCTGTACGCCGCAACTCCCAGCGCATAGATGTCATCGGCCGGGCGCGTTTCGTAAAGAACTCCGTGCTTGCGCCCATGGGTCCACTCAAAGCGCAGAGACTCAGGGCTGCGGTACTCCCGCGTATTGGGAGGCACTACCCACTCGGTGAGAGGAGGAGCTCCCTTCCAGGTCCCCGAGCCGAAATCCGTGAGCACAGCTCGCCCCTCAGGCTCCACCAGGATGTTGTCGCCCTTTACATCGCGGTGCAGGCACTCACCGTGGTGCAGCACCTCCAGCGTCCGCGCCACTTGCGCCAACACCCGCAGCACATCGCAACAGGTGGGGTTGTGCACCCGCGCCCACTCGTACAGGGAACGTCCGCGAATCCACTCCATCACCACGTAGGGGTGTGCCACCTCGGGGCTGGCATGCCATAAGCCCTGATCCAGCAACTGCGGCATGCCCGGGTGATGGTTGCGCGAGAGCAACTCCACCTCGCGGCTGAAGCGAGGATCCGAGGGGAACACCGCGATCTTGAGTGCCACGGGCTTTGAGTGGGGCTGGCCCGCACGCCGGGCTTTGTACACCGCCCCGTAGCTCCCCCGTCCGGCATAACCCTCTACGCGCCAGGGGCCCACGAGATCCCCTGGCCGGAGCGAGTCGGGAGTCTTCGTGTCCTTCATCGCGGCCCTCGGCATGCACTGGGCGGCCCACTCCGCCCGGGCACATCCTACCCAATGAGTAGGCTACCGTCATGCCGCTCTGACAGGTATGGTGAACTTCTTCTCAAGGTCCATGTGTCGCTCATGGCCAGGTATGAACTCCGGGTGCATGAGACACAGGCTCACGGGAGCAGACCGGGGATGCTCCCTCCGGGCGTGGCCTTGATGTTGTAGCGCACAGAGCCCAGGTTGGGTCCGCAGACGGGGCCCGTACCCAGGTGACACCCTGGGAACAAGGGCAAGCCATCCGGGGTGACGATCACCGGAGGGCGCTCTTCCTCGGGCTCATCGGGAGCGAGCGGGGGAGCATCATTCCCCATGGCTATCCCCTCGGGAATGATCTCGGGATGAGGCTCGGGCCGCATGGACTCCTCGATGCGCGCGATCTCGTCGTCCTGCACCGCGTGAGGGCCCGCAGCGCACGCCACGAGCAGGCCAGCAGCCAGCACCACTCCACTCTGGAACGCGGTTCTCATACCTCTCTTTTTAGTGCATCTCAGCGCGTCATGCTCGACAGCCCGGCTGGGCTCGGGGCCTCATGCGGGGGCTTCGCGGCGCCCAGTGGGCGCCCCAGGCCTTGGGCCCTTGGGCTCCTGGTCGTGTCGGCGCTGCCGGGAGCGAGCCCTCAAGCTCGCGGCCACAGCAATGCCGATGCACACGATGATGATCGCCACCGAGGCCAGCGGCGGCACGTGGACCCACGTGTCGGGAATGACCATCTTCAGTCCCGCGAATGCCAGGACCGCGGCGAGGCCGTAGTGCAGGTAGCGCAGCTCCGAGATGACGTGCGCCAGCGCGATGTAGAGGGCTCGCAGGCCGAGGATGGCGAACACGTTCGAGCTGTAGACGATGAAGGGCTCGTGGCTCACCGCGAGCGCAGCGGGCACCGAGTCCACCGCGAAGGCGATGTCGCTGAGCTCGATGGAGATCAGCGCGACCAGCAGGGGCGTGGCCACGAGCCGGCCCTGAGACCGGGCGAAGAAGTGCGGCCCATTCACGGCCGTGGTGATGGGGAGCCTTCGGGAGAGCCACCGCACCACGGAGCTCTCGCGCTGGCGCGACGGATCCTCGATCGCGACCCGCACGGCCGTGAACAGCAGGATGGCGCCGAACACGTAGACCACGGCGTGCCAGCGCTCCAAGGCCTCCACGCCCGCGAGGATGAAGAGGCCTCGAAAGATCAGCGCTCCGAAGATGCCCCAGAAGAGCACCCGCCGCTGCTCGCTCTCGGGGATGGCCAGGCTGCGGAAGATGAGGAGGAAGACGAAGAGGTTGTCCACGCTGAGGCTCTTCTCGATCAGCCAGGCCCCCAGGTACTCATGGGCGGCGCGAGAGCCGTAGGTCTTCCAGACGAAGAGGCTGAAGCCCAGCCCCAGCGCGATCCAGCCAAGGCTCCACGCAATGGCGCTGCGCTTCGACTCACCGATCTTCTTCCGGTGGACCAGCAGATCGACGACGAGCAGCCCCAGCACGAGCGCGATGAAGGCGAGCCACCCTGAGATTGAGACCTGAATCGAGCCCATCTGCCCTCGGCCTGCCTCCCCGTCTGCACGGACGATGCAAGGAAGGTATGCATGCGAGTGCACGCACTGGCCGCTTGCCAGGTCTACGGCGGGGCATCCAACCGCGCCTCAGCTCGCCATGGGCTGCGAAGAGAGGGCCCGAGTCACCCGGCGGACGATCTCCGGGCCCAGGTTCTTCAGGTGCACCACCTGGTGGGCCAGCCCCGCCTGGAGCACCGCCTGCGGCATGCTCCCCACGATGCAGGTGTCCGGATCCTGGATGAGGATGCGCCCGCCGGCCTGGCTCACCGCCTGACAGCCCTTCAGCCCGTCCTGTCCCATCCCCGTCATCACCACGGCCAGCACCCCCGCGCCATAGGCCAGCGCGGCGGAGCGGAAGAGCACATCCACGGCCGGGCGGCAGGAGTTCTCCAAGGGCCCGCGGTGCGTCAACAGCTTCACCACCGGACCCTCCCGGGTGAGCGCCAGATGGTAGTCCCCGGGAGCCACCCACACCTGGCCGGCGCGCAAGTGCTCGCCCGACACGGCCTCGCGGATTCGCAGCGGGGAGATCGTGTCCAGGCGATCGGCGAACAGCTTCGTGAAGCCGGCCGGCATGTGCTGGGTGATGACCATGGGCACCGGGAAGTCCGCGGGCAGCGCCGAGATCACCTCGACCAGCATGTTGGGCCCTCCCGTCGACGCGCCCACCACCACCACGCCAATCCGGGGCTGCCGGGCCGGGCTCTTGGCCAACTCGTGCCGCTTGCGCACCGCGGACGCCTTGGGCGGCTCGGGCTGGATCCGCGTGTACTGCTCCTTGATCTTCGTGATGAGCGTCTCGCGAGCCTGCTCGAGGATGGGGATGCCGCCAGCCGTCGTCGGCTTGGTGATGTAGTCGCTGGCACCCTGGGCCAGAGCATCCAGGGTGATGTTCCCGGTGCTCTCCGTGAGCGAGCTGAAGATGAGCACGGGCATCCGGGGCGCCAGCCGGCGCAGCGCCTTGAGCACCTCCTGGCCCTTCATGTCCGGCAACATCAGCTCCAGCACCAGGATGTCGGGGTGAAGCTGTTCCACCTGCTCCAGGGTCTGGCGCCCGGTGGACGCGAAGCCGACCACCTCCAGCTCTGGGTCGGAGCCGAGCATCTGGGAGATCTCCCTCCGGGCGACCGCGGAACCGTCCGCCACGAGGATTCGGATGGGAGCCATGAGCAGAAGCAAGGTCCAGGAAGCCCCCTGGAGTCAAGCAGGACTCGCCTTGCCGGGTGGGCTCAGGGGGAGGACCGGACGCTCTCCCCGATCCACTGAAGGTAGGGCAGGTGGCCCCCGGCCACGTCGAGCCGCAGCACCTCGGGGACCTGGTAGGGGTGGAGGGCCACGATCCTCGAGCGCAGGGCCTCGAAGAGGTTCGCCCGCGTCTTGAGGATGAGCAGCGCCTCGGGCTCGTCCTGGAGCTTGCCCTCCCACCGGTAGATGGAGCGCAGCGCCGGCAGGACGTTGCCGCAGGCCGCCAGCTGCTCCTCGACGAGCGTCCGGGCGATCTCCGCGGCCTTGTCGGCCGAGGGGGCCGTGACGAGGACGACGACGGTGTCAGTCATATTCGGGCCTCCAAGGAAAGGAGCGGGCTACTCGTACGGACTTGGGGAGTGCTCAGGCTCCGCGCCGATGAGCC
>Ga0247825_10000500_pt1 | contig 24895 bp, 26 predicted proteins | sample 13C_Vanillin_Day_FD_194413 | JGI IMG/M metagenome (GOLD analysis project Ga0247825, IMG submission 194413) | Soil microbial communities from agricultural site in Penn Yan, New York, United States - 13C_Vanillin_Day48 | ecosystem: Environmental > Terrestrial > Soil > Agricultural land | place... | reverse complement strand
GCGCGCCTTCCCCCGACAGGCGCGCCATTATACGACCCGCGGACAAAGCTGAGGCAGCCGGTCGCCGGCCTCGACGTGCCGCGCCAGCAGGCGGCCGAAATGGGCGGGATCCTTCGCATGCGTCAGTTCGCCCGGCCGCGGCAGGTAGAAATCATACAGGCGCGAAACCCAGAACCTCAGCGCGCCTGCCCGCAGCATGAGCGGCCACGCGTCGCGCTCGGCCTCGGTGAACGGTCGTAAGCCGGCATAGGCTTCCAGCAGCGCGTGCGTGCGCGAGCGATCGAGCGCGCCGTCGTCCCCTAGGCACCAGTCGTTGACCGCGATGGCAATGTCGTAAAGCAGCGCCTCGTTGCAGGCAAAATAGAAGTCGATCACGCCGGAGATACGGCCGTGGTCGAACAGCACGTTGTCGCGGAACAGGTCGGCGTGGATCGGGCCCTGTGGCAGCGAGGGCGGCCGGTGCTGCGCCTGGAATCGCACTTCCTGTTCGAGCAGCGCGACCTCCCTGGGCGCAAGGAACGGGACGATCTCGGGCATGACCGCCGACCACCACTTCGGGCCGCGCGGATTCTCCATGGCCGGCGCATACGAGCGGCCTCCGACGTGGATGCGGGCGAGCATTTCACCGGCCTGGGCGCAGTGCACGGCGGTCGGGGCCGCCACATCCTTGCCGGGCAGAAACACGACGAGCGCGGCCGGCTTGCCGTTGAGCTCGCTCGAGAACCGGCCGGCGTTATCGGGGATCGGCTTGGGGGCAGGGACGCCCGCGCCGGCCAGGTGATTCTGCAATCCGAGGTAGTAGGGCAGCTCGTGCGCCTTCAGCTTCTCGAAGAGCGTGAGCACGAAGCGCCCGCGCGATGTCGTGACGAAGTAATTCGTGTTCTCGATGCCGGCCGGAATGCCCTCGAGCGCGACGAGGGTTCCGATGGAGTATTGCTGAAGCCAGGTGGCGAGCTGGTCGCGGGTGACCGTGGTGAAAACCGACATGCGGTGAATGGTAAAGGGTGAACGGCCAAACGCAAAACCCCCCGCAGGGGCGGCCTCTCACGCTTCGCGATTCACCACTGGAATATGACCCACATCGGCGGCCGGATATCGCTGCGGTAGTTGTCCTGCCGCACGAAGCTGCCGTCGCCCTTGTGATCGACTAGGTAATAGGGCCTGCCGGTCGGCGGCGTGACCTTGATCATGTAGAGCTGGCCGTTGATCCGGTATTCCTCGACCGTGTCCTCGCCGCGCTTGCGGATGGTGACCTGCGGTTCGAGCGCCGGATCGAGCTCATAGCCCGGCGGCGGGGGCGGCGGCTCGGGTACCGGCTGCAGCGCCGGAGGCTTGGCTTGCTGCGCGGCCGCGGGCAGCGCCGGTGCGATCAGCAGCGCAAGCAGGACAGCCGCAAGCGGAAAAAAGGAACGCGGGGAATGCATGCTCATGCCATTTAGACCCGACCCTATTATCAGGGTTTCGCGCGTGATTTGAAAGCGACCGGTCGGATTTCACGCCCGACGGCCGAACTGACATAATCTCAAGCTCATGACGAAAACGCTCTTGCTCGTCGACGGCTCGTCGTATCTGTATCGCGCTTTCCATGCCTTGCCCGACCTGCGCAACCGCAAGGGCGAGGCCACCGGGGCGATCTACGGCGTGATCAACATGCTGCGGCGGCTGCAGAAAGACACCTCCGCCGAGTACTTGGCTTGCGTGCTCGACGCAAAGGGCAAGACGTTCCGCGACGAGCTCTATCCCGAGTACAAGGCGACGCGCACCCCCATGCCGGACGACCTGTCCGCGCAGCTCGAGCCGTTGAAAGAGACCATCCTCGCGCTCGGGTGGCCGCTCATCGAGATTGCGGGCGTGGAAGCCGACGACGTGATCGGCACCCTCACCCGCACGGCCGAGCGCGACGGGCTGCGCGTCGTGATTTCGACCGGCGACAAGGACATGGCGCAACTCGTGAGTCCGAACGTGACGCTGGTGAACACCATGTCCAATGAAACGCTGGACGAGGCGGGCGTGCTGAAAAAGTTCGGCATACCGCCCGGGCGCATAGTCGACTACCTCTCGCTGATCGGCGACAGCGTGGATAACGTCCCGGGCGTGGACAAGGTAGGCCCCAAGACCGCGGTGAAATGGCTCACGCAGTACGGCACGCTCGAGAAGGTGATCGAGCATGCGCCGGAGATCGGCGGCGTGGTGGGTGAAAACCTGCGCAAGGTGCGCGACTGGCTGCCGCAGGCGCGCGGGTTGCTCACGATCAAGTGCGACGTTCCGCTGCCGGTTAAGCCCTCCGACCTCGCGTTGCGGGCTCGCGACAACGCCCGGCTGGCCGGGTTGTTCGAGCGTTTCGAGTTCAAGACCTGGCGCCGGGAGCTCGAGGACCAGGCCGTCGCGGCCGAGACGCCGGCAGCCGTCGAGCCGATGGCGCGCACGGCGGGACAGTGCGATTACGAGCTCGTGTTGACCGAGGAGCAGCTCAACAGCTGGGCGCTCAGGCTCGAGGGCGCCGAGCTTGCGGCCGTGGATACCGAGACCACGGGCATCGACCCGTTCAAGGCGCGCCTGGTTGGGCTGTCCGTCTCGGTGGAGCAGGCGTGCGCCGCCTACGTGCCGGTTGCCCACCGCTACGCCGGCGCGCCCGAGCAGCTGTCGCTGGACACCGTTCTCGCCCGCCTCCGGCCGTGGCTCGAGGATGCGCGCTACGCCAAGGTCGGGCAGAACATCAAGTACGACATGCACGTGTTCGCCAATCACGGCGTGCGGCTGGCAGGCGTGCAGCACGACACGTTGCTGCAGTCCTATCTCCTGGAGAGCCACAAGTCGCACGACATGGACAACCTTGCCGAGCGCCACCTGTCGTTGCGGACCATCACCTACGACGAGGTGACCGGCAAGGGCTCGGCGCGTATTCCGTTCGACCAGGTCGCGGTCGAGCGCGCGTGCGAATACGCGGCCGAGGACGCGGATGTCACGCTTCGGCTGCACCGCGCGCTGTTCCCGCAGGTCGACGGCGATTCCAAGCTCTGCCCGATCTACCGGGACATCGAAATGCCGGTGCTGCACGTGCTGCAGCGAATGGAGCGCCACGGCGTGCTGCTCGACGCCGCCCTGCTCAGGCAGCTCTCCCGCGAGTTCGGGCAAAAAATGGGCGAGATCGAGCAGAAGGCTCATGCCGAGGCAGGGCAGCCTTTCAACCTGAACTCGCCAAAGCAGATCCAGGAAATCCTGTTCGAGCAACGCAAGCTGCCGGTCATCAAGAAGACGCCGAGCGGCACGCCCTCCACCGACGAGGACGTGCTCGAGCAACTCGCCCTTGACCACCCGCTGCCGAAGCTGATCCTGGAGTACCGGGGCCTGGCCAAGCTCAAGTCGACCTATACCGACAAGCTGGCGGAAACGGTCAACCCGCAGACCGGAAGGGTGCATACCAATTACGGCCAGGCGGTGGCGGTAACGGGGCGTCTCGCCAGCAACGATCCCAACCTGCAGAACATCCCCATCCGCACCGCCGAAGGCCGCCGCATCCGGGAGGCCTTCATCGCGTCTCCGGGCGCGCATATCGTTTCCGCCGACTACTCGCAGATCGAGCTGCGCATCATGGCGCACATCTCGCGCGACGAGAGCCTGCTGAAGGCGTTCGCGGCCGGCGACGACATCCATCGCGCGACCGCGGCGGAGATCTTCGGCCTCGCGGGCGGCAGCGTCACCTCCGAGCAGCGGCGTTATGCAAAGGTGATCAATTTCGGCCTGATCTACGGCATGTCCGCCTTCGGACTCGCGCGCCAGCTCGACATCGAGCGCGCCGCCGCGCAGCAGTACATGGACCGCTATTTCTCCCGCTATCCCGGCGTGGCCGATTACATGAAGCGCACGCGCGAGGCGGCGCGAGAGAGCGGCTATGTCGAGACTGCCTTTGGCCGGCGGCTGTGGCTGCCCGAAATCAAGAGCAGTAATCCCGCTCGACGCTCCGGGGCTGAGCGGGCCGCGATCAACGCACCGATGCAGGGCACCGCGGCCGATCTCATCAAGAAGGCGATGATCGCGGTGGACGGCTGGATCGCGGAGCGCGGCCTGCAGTCACGCCTCATCATGCAGGTCCACGACGAGCTCGTGCTCGAAGTGCCCGACGCGGAGCTCGAGGAGGTCCGGCACGAGCTCAAGCGATTGATGAACGGCGTCGCGCAGCTCTCGGTGCCGCTGGTCGTGGACGTGGGGGCCGGTCCCAACTGGGACAAGGCCCACTAGGCGTCAATCGCGTGGACGGTGAGCGGTCTCCGGCGCCGACCGGATCCGGTTTCAGTTCGATACGATCACGGATCGCCAATCACCGATACGCATCTCAGCGTAATGCGCCGAACACCCGCTTGACGATGTCGCTCGATGCGCCGACCGGGTTCTGGCGAAACGCCTTTTCCTGCTCGCCGATCATCAGGTAAAGCCCGTCCAGCGCCTTGCGCGTCACGTACTGCTCGATCGAGGCATCGTCCTTCTTGATCAACCCGAGCTGTGCCCCCTGGCCGGCGAGCGAGTTGTATTGCTGGGCCAGGCCGACGCGGTCGGTGGCTTTCTTGACGATCGGCAGGAACCGCTGGGCGAGCTGGGACTGGGTGTTGCGCTTGAAATACTCCGTCCCGGCGGTGTCACCGCCGGTCAGTATCTGCTTTGCGTCCGTGACCGACATTTTCTTCACCGCCTCGACCAGCAGCTGCTTCGCCTCCGGCGCCGCCGCCTCCGCAGCGCGGTTCATTGACAGCACCAGCTCGTCGGCCTGCCGCTTCATGCCGGCAAAGCGAAGCGCGCTCTCCACGCGCTGCAGTGACGGCGGCAGCGGAATCTTCACTTTAGGATTGGTGAAATAGCCGTTCTGCACGCCGAGCTTGGCCACCGCGGCGAGCGACCCCTCGTTGAGCGCCTGCTTGAGCCCGCTGACTGCGTCGGCGTTGCTGATACGGTCAAGACTGGCGGCGGCGGGACTGCTCATGACCAACAGTGCAAGCACACTCAGGATATGACGCATGAAAAATCCTCCAATGATTGAAATTATCCGAGGCCGGCTTCGTGCGCTTGCCGGTCGGCATGATAGCTTGAACGTATCAGCGGCCCGCTGGCGGCGTGCATGAATCCCAGCGCATGGGCCTGGCGCGCGTACTCGTCGAATGTGGCCGGCTCGACATAGCGCAGCACCGGGAGGTGATGGGCGGAAGGCTGCAGGTACTGGCCGATCGTGAGCATGTCCACGTCGTGCGCGCGCAGGTCGCGCATCACTGAAATGATCTCATCGTCGGTCTCGCCCAGGCCGACCATGAGGCCGGACTTGGTGGGTATGCCGGGGAACCGTGATTTGAAATCCTTCAGCAATCTGAGGGAGTGCGCGTAGTCGGCTCCGGGCCGCGCCTGACGGTAGAGTCGCGGCACCGTTTCAAGATTGTGATTCATCACGTCCGGCGGCGCTGCGCCGAGGGCGTCCAGCGCGGCATCGAGCCGGCCCCGGAAATCCGGAACGAGCACTTCGATCCGGGTTTGCGGCGAGCCCTGCCGTATCGCGCGAATGCACTCGGCAAAGTGCCCGGCGCCGCCGTCGCGCAAGTCATCCCGGTCCACGCTGGTGACGACCACATAGCGCAGCTTGAGCGCCGCGATCGTGGTCGCCAGGTTGAGCGGCTCCGCAGCGTCGGGAGGAAGCGGCTTGCCGTGGGCGACGTCGCAAAACGGGCAGCGCCGGGTGCACAGGTCTCCGAGGATCATGAAGGTCGCGGTGCCCTTGCCGAAGCATTCGCCAATGTTCGGGCACGAAGCTTCCTCGCACACCGTGTGCAGCCGGTGCTCGCGCAGGACGCGCTTGATGTCCTGGAAGCGCTCGCCGTTGCCGAGACGTACGCGGATCCAGTCGGGCTTAGCGAGCGGTTGGGCCGGCACCACCTTCACCGGGATGCGCGCGGTCTTGAGCCGCCCCTTCTGCTTTTCTCCGATCGAGCTCATACCAGACGCTCGATGTTGCGCGCCAGCCTGCGCCCGAGGGTCGCCACATCGTCGCCGATGCCGAGGTCGCGCGCCTGCGTCACCGCGAGGCCGGGATAGCCGCAGGGATCGATCGCGTGAAACGGCGACAGGTCCATGTCGACGTTGAAGGCGAGCCCGTGATAGCAGCAGCCATTGCGCACCCGCAGACCGAGCGCAGCGACCTTGGCGCCGCGCACGTAGACGCCCGGCGCCTCGCTCCGTCCTTCGGCCTCGACGCCATAGGCGGCCAGCAGATCGATGACGGCTCGCTCCATGATTCGCACGAGCGGCCGCACCGATAGATTGCGCCGCCGCATGTCCAGCAGCAGGTAGATCACCACCTGCCCGGGGCCGTGGTAGGTAATCTGGCCGCCCCGATCGGTCCGCACCACCGGTATCCCGTTCGCTGCTCGGGGAAGGTGCTCGTCCCGGCCGGCGATCCCGAGCGTGTAGACCGGCGCGTGCTCGAGCACCCACAGCTCGTCCGGCGAGTCGGACGAGCGCGCCGAAGTGTAGGCCTGCATGGCGCGCCATGTGGCCTCATACTCCACGCGTCCGAGCCGGCGCACGGTGATATTCCGCGCGTGCGCGCTCCCGGCGGCAGGAGCAACCGCTACAATTCCATTCATGACCACGATGATACTCTCGCAGGCACGAGTCGGCCGCTGGGCGCGGGTGCTTGCCATGACCCTATTGGGATTAACGCAGGGCACCGCCCTGGCAGCCGAGGCGAGCGGCGATTACGCGCAAGACCTCGCCTCCGTGTACTGGGGCTATCAGCGCATGCTGGCGATGAAGGAGGCGTGCGATGCCGCGGAGCCGGCTTCCCGGTCCGCCAACGACAAGGCGTTTGCGTCGTGGGAGAAGCAGCAGCGCGCCGTCATCCAGGAGCTGCGACAACGCGTGACCGCCATGATCCGCAGGGCGTCGCAGGACGAGAAGGACTATGCGCGCAACCTCGGCAAATACGAGGGGGCCATCCTGGCGGAGCGGCAGGAGTATAAGGAACACCTGCTCGGTATGGGGGCGGAAGCGTTACGCGAGCAGTGCCAGAGCATGCCGGACACGCTGAGAAGCGCCGACGCCGACTTCGAGAAGGTCTACGCGCAGGAGCTCGCGATCATACGCAAGCGCAAGTAAACCGCGCTTTTTGTTGGGCAAGCCCGTGCGAGCGCTGCGCCCGTTTTTCCCTACTTTCTGCCTACAGCACCATCACGACCATGGGATGGTCGCACAGCTCCTGGTAGAGGGCGTCGAGCTGCTCGCGGGAGGTCGCTCGGATTACGCAGGTCACGCTCAAGTACTTGCGCCGGGTACTCGTCCGCAGTTCCATGGTCGCGCCGTCAAACTCGGGCGCGTGCTTCTTGACCACGTCGAGCACCGCCTGCGCGAAGCCCGCCTGCGTATGGCCCAGGATCTTGATCGGGAAATCGCAGGGGTACTCGAGTAGCGAGGCGTTCTCGATCACGCGGCTCGCCGCATCACGGCGCGCTTGAATTCCTGGAATGCCTGATGGACCGTCCTGAACACGGGACCGGGCTTGCCGCTACCCACCGGCTTGCCATCGAGCCGGGTGATGGCGAGGACTTCCTTCGACGAGGAGGTGAGCCACAGCTCTTCCGCGCTGCGGACTTCCTCCTCGGAAATCGCGCGCACGCCGATCGGCACCTGCTTCGCGGCCGCGAGCTCCAGCACGACATCGTAAGTGATGCCCGGCAGGACAAGGTGGTTCTTGGGCGGGGCGAGCAGCGTCCCCCCTTTCACCGCGAACACGTTGCTCGAGGACCCTTCGGTCAGGCAGCCGTCACGAAACATCACCACTTCGTCGGCGCCCGCGTCCGCCGCAGCCTGTCGCATCAGGCAGTTGGCCAGCAGCGAGGTGACCTTGATGTCGCAGCGCAGCCAGCGGAAATCGGTAGCGGTCACCGCAGATGCCCCATTTTCGACCTGGTCGCGCGACGGCGTCACCAGCGGGTTCGACATCATGAATACCGTGGGCGTGACGGCTTTCGGGAAAGCGTGATCCCGGCGGGCCACTCCACGCGTGACCTGCAGGTAGATTCCCTGGTCTTCGCCCGGGTGGCGCGCGATCAGCTCGTTGATCAGCCGCGTCCACTCGGCGTCGGACAAGGGGTTGGCGAGCCGCACTGCTTCCAGGCTGCGGTGCAACCGCTGCAGGTGCTCGGGCAGGCGGAAAGGCCGGCGCGAGTAGACCGGAATGACTTCGTAGATGCCGTCGCCGAAGATGAAGCCGCGGTCGAGCACCGGAATTCGCGCCTGCTCCAGCGGGAGGAACTCGCCATTGAGATAGACCGTATCAGTCATTGCCTGGTCCTCGCGAAATCACGAATGGTACGCCGCCAGTCTACACCCGATGCGGCGCCGCCTCACCGCAACATCAGCCGCAGCGTGTCCCAGCCGCGTCCGAAAAAGCCGGCGACGGGGACGTTCTCGAGGGCCACGACCGGTATCTCGCGGAAAGGCTTTCCATCCATGGTCAGCTTCATGGTTCCCACCTTCTGACCGACGCTGATGGGCGCGAGCAGCGGTTGCATGCTTTCGACCGTCGCCTTGAGCTTGTCGCTGGTTCCGCGCGGCATGGCGAGGTGAAGATCCTCGATGAATCCGGCCTTGACCCCGTTCGAAGAGCCCTTGAACACGGTCAGCGTGGCCACCGGCTGCTTGCCGGGATACAGACGCACCCCGTCGTACGCCCGGAATCCGTGGTTCAGCAGCTTCTGGCTCTCGGCCGCGCGGCCGGCTTCGCTGGCTGCGCCGACGACGACGCTCACCAGCCGGCGATTCCCGCGACGAGCGGAGGCGACAAGACAGTATCCGGCGTTCTCCGTGTAGCCCGTCTTCATGCCATCGACGGTGGGATCGGTCCACAGCAGCCGGTTACGGCTGGACTGGGTGATGTTGTTGTAGCGATATTCCTTCTGGGCGTAGAGCGGGTAGTACTCCGGAAAATCGCGTATCACCGCGGCGGCCAGCCCGGCGAGGTCCTGCGCAGTGGTGTAATGCTGCGCATGGGACATACCCGAGGCGTTGACGAAATGCGTGTTCTTTAACCCCAGCCGCCGCGCTTCGCGGTTCATCAGGACGGCGAACGCCTCCTCGCTGCCTGCGATCGTCTCGGCGAGCGCGATCGCCGCATCGTTGCCCGACTGCACGATCATGCCGCGGAGCAAGTCATCGATGATGACGGGCTTCTTGGGCTCCACGAACATGCGGGAGCCCTCGGTCCGCCACGCGCGCTCGGATACCGTGACGGCCTGGTCCGGCCGCAGGCGCTTCTCTTTCAGCGCGGCAAACGTGAGATAGGCGGTCATGAGCTTGGTGAGCGAGGCCGGTTCCACGCGCGACTGCGCCTCGTGCGCGGCGAGCACCTGGTTGCTGTTGTAGTCCAGCAGCACGTAGGCGCGTGCCGCGATCTCCGGCGCGGGCGCGGCGGGATACAGGGTCGGCTGGGCGAACAGGCAGGCGGGCGCCAGGGCCAGCAGGAAAAGCAGTCTTACGGGCATGTTCAGGACGGAAAGCGGCGATTATATCAGGGCGTATTTCCACTATTAATCAATGTGATATGGCTTCAGGACGGGCCGACCTTGAAATTCCGCAGACGACGCCCATATTTGCACTGTCGGCGCCCGAGCGCCTCATTGAATATGGAGAGACGACCATGGCAAACCTCACCCGCTTTAGTCCTTTCGACGACACGATCGACGACCTGTTTCGCGGTTTTTTCGTGCGTCCGGTCAGCTTTGACAATCCCGCCGCCACCGCCGCGCAGTTCCGCGTGGACGTGACGGAGAACGACAACGCCTACCGGCTGCATGCCGAAATCCCGGGCGTGAAGAAGGACGATATCCAGATCACGATCGACGGCGACACCGTCGCAATCAGCGCCGAAGTCAAGAACGAGAAAGACGTCAAGAACGGCGACCGCGTGCTGCGCACCGAGCGCTATTACGGCAAGGTCTACCGCGCCTTCACCCTGGGGCAGCCGGTCGAGGAATCCAGCGCATCGGCCAAATATGCCGACGGCGTGCTGGAGCTGACGTTGCCGAAGAAGGCGGCGGTTCAGGCGAAACGCATCACCATCCAGTAACGGGACGAGCTGCCGGTTATTGCGCATCGAGCGGGCGACGCGCTGCGCGATGCGCGGGCAGCAGGCGCCACGGCGGGCCGAAAGGCCTGCCGTTTTTTTTGGTGTTCCCGTAGAATAGCCGTGACACCCGGACGGCGGCTGCCGCCGGCTTAACTTCACGCGTTCGACCGGCCGGGCCAGCCTTCCGGTCAACGCGCGGGATCACAATAAGCAGCGGGCAGGTCGCGCGACCATGGCACTCACCGGCAACACCGCCGCCGAAAAGGCAAAGATCCTCGCCGAGGCGCTGCCCTACATCCGCCGCTTCCACGGCAAGACCATCGTCATCAAGTATGGCGGCAACGCGATGACCGAGGAGAAGCTGAAGAACGGCTTTGCCCGCGACATCGTGTTGCTCAAGCTGGTGGGCATCAACCCCGTCGTCGTGCACGGCGGGGGCCCGCAGATCGACGACCTGTTGAAGCAGCTCGGGAAGAAGGGCGAGTTCGTGCAGGGCATGCGGGTCACCGATGCCGCCACCATGGACGTGGTCGAGATGGTGCTCGGCGGCCAAGTCAACAAGGAGATCGTCAATCTCATCAACCAGCACGGCGGGCGCGCCGTGGGGCTGACCGGCAAGGACGGCGGCCTCATACGCGCGAAGAAGATGCTGGTGCGCGGCGACGGCGACTCGGACGAGTTGATCGACATCGGGCAGGTGGGCGAGGTCGACAGCATCGATCCGGAGATCGTGCACCGCCTGCACACCTACGATTTCATTCCCGTGATCGCCCCCATGGGCGTCGGAAAAAAGGGTGAAACCTACAACATCAATGCCGACCTCGTGGCAGGCAAGATGGCCGAGGTGCTGAAGGCCGAAAAGCTGATCGTCCTCACCAATACGCCGGGTGTACTGGACAAGAACGGCAATCTCCTCACCGGGCTTACCTCCAAGAAGGTCGACGAGCTGTTCGCCAACGGCACCATTTCCGGGGGCATGCTGCCCAAGATCAGCTCGGCGCTCGACGCGGTGAAGAACGGCGTCAATACCTGCCACATCATCGACGGGCGCGTCGAGCACGCGCTGCTGCTCGAGGTCCTCACCGACGAGGGCGTTGGCACGCTGATCAGGCGGCGCTAGGGGACCCGCCGGAGTTCGCGGCGCCCGCGCGGGACGACAGTATGCGGGAGCGGGTGTGGATCTTCGACCTGGACAACACGCTCCATAACGCGCGCGCGCACATCTTTCCTCACATCAACAGCGCGATGACGCAATATCTGCAGGTCCACCTCGGGCTCGACGCGTCCGCGGCAGGCGAATTGCGGCGTCATTATTGGAGGCGATACGGCGCCACGCTGCTCGGCCTGATGCGCCACCACCAGACCGACCCGGCGCATTTCCTATGGCATACGCACCAGCTCCCGGATTTGAGGCGCATGCTGGTTCAGGAGCCGCTCCTGCGCGCGACGCTGCGGCGATTGCCGGGCCGCAAGATGGTGTTCTCCAACGCGCCCGTGCATTATTCCCGCGCGGTGCTCAAGGCGCTCGCCGTTTCCGATCTGTTCGACGACGTATTCTGCATCGAGCGCACGCGCTACCGGCCCAAGCCCGACACCTACGGTTTCCTTCGCCTGTGCCGGGCTCACCGCCTCAAGCCGCAACGCTGTATCATGGTAGAAGACACCCTGGAAAATCTGCGCACCGCCAACCGGCTTGGCATGAAGACGGTGTGGGTGACCCGGGAGTCGAAGGCGCCGGGCTACGTGGACTTCAAGATCGCCAGCCTGAGCCAGCTGCAGCGGATGCTGCCGCAACTGCACTAGGGACCGACCCAGCGAGGAGAACATGGGGGTAAAAAAAACGGGCGAGCGCAAGGACCAGATCCTGCAGACACTGGCGCAGATGCTGGAGAATCCAGCCGGAGAGAAGGTCACCACGGCCGGGCTCGCCGCGCGGCTCAAGGTCTCGGAGGCCGCGCTCTACCGGCACTTCCGGGGGAAGGCGGAAATGTTCGAAGGGCTGATCGAATTCATCGAGCAGACGCTGTTCGCGCTCATCAACAAGATCACCGGAGAGGAAAAAGGCGGACTGAGGCAGGTCGAGGCTATCATCACGGTGCTGCTCGCGTTCGCGCAGAAGAACCGCGGCATGACGCGCGTGCTGATCGGCGATGCCCTGGTCAACGAGGACGACCGGTTGCAGCTGAGGATCAACCAGCTTCACGATCGGCTGGAAGCCGCGCTCAAGCAGGCGCTTCGCTTCGGCATCAACCAGAAGGAAATCGCACAGGACGTGGACGTGACCGCCCAGGCGAACCTGATCATGAGCTTCGTGACGGGGCGATGGCACCAGTTCGCCAAGAGCGGCTTCAAGCGCGAGCCGGCGGAGCTTTGGTCGAAGCAGTGGCGTCAGCTGATGGAAGGCGTTATCGCGTAGGAGGCGAGGGGAATGAACGAGGGGATGGCCCCTTGCTTTCGCTCTCCCCTGATGCGACCCGACATCAGCAGGGTATGGCGACGAAACGATAGGGAGAGACAGGCATGGCGAATATCACTACTCAGCAGCTCGCCGAGCTGATTATCGGCATCGCCCGCGCACAGCAGGCGATCGTGGATGCGCTGGAGAGCCAGAAGGCCGGCTTCAGGGGCACGCACCTGGCGCCCGCCCTGGACAATGCGGCCAAGAGCCGGGTCACGACGCGGCCACTGACGCTCCAGGAATTTCCGTCGCGCGTGCTGCAGCAGTGCATGGGCCGGGCGGGTCCGAATATCGATCAGCTCACGCGCGATCTGGAGGCCTTGCTCAGCGGCCAGGCGCCCGCCGGCGCCGCGCCGTCCGATGGCGCGCAGTCCCTCGACATGACCCAGAACCCGTGAGCCGCCGTTCAGGCGCGTGAGGCGCCGGCTGGCCCGCAAACGGTACAGGCGGGATCCCGGGCGAGCCGGATCGTCCGCAATTCCATCGCGAGCGCATCGAGCAGGAGCAGGCGCCCATTGAGCGTTTCCCCGGCTCCGGTCAGCACCTTCAGCACCTCAGCCGCCTGCAGAGATCCCACGATGCCGGTCAACGGGGCAAACACGCCCATCACCGCGCAGCGCATTTCCTCTTCCTCGCCCTGCTCGGGAAACAGACAGGCATAGCAGGGCGAGCCCGGGACACGCAAATCGAACACCGCCACCTGGCCGTCGAAGCGCACCGCCGCGCCCGACACCAGCGGCTTTCCCAGCCTGACGCAGACCCGGTTGGCGGCGTGGCGCGTCGCGAAGTTATCGCTGCCATCCACGATGACGTCGACGCCGGCGGCGAGCGCCGCAAGACGTCCTTCGTCCAGGCGCTCGGCCACGGCTTCGACGGTTACCTGCGGATTGATCGCGCCCAGCGTATCGCGGGCGGATTCGACTTTCTTGCGGCCGATCGAGGCAGTGCGGTGCACGATCTGCCGCTGGAGATTGGTGAGGTCAACGGCTTCGTCATCGCAGATCACGAGGTGGCCGATGCCCGCGGAAGCAAGGTAGAGGGCGACCGGCGAGCCCAGCCCGCCGGCGCCGATCACCAGCACCCGCGACGCCAGCAGCTTCTCCTGCCCCTCGATGCCGAGCTCCGGCAGAAGAATGTGGCGGCTGTAGCGCAGCAGCTGCTCGTCGTTCATGTGAGCGCCTGAGGATACGTCGGGAGGAGAGGAAAAACGCGCGGCGACAGTGTACAGCGAAACGCCCGGCATCGCCGGGCGTCGGTCCTCGCTGCCGGTTGCCCCGGTAGCGGTCAGTTCACCTGTGCGACCAGCCGGCTCTTGAGGAAGGCCACGGCCTGGTTGAGCTCGTAATCGTGTTTCGAGACCACCTGACCGGGCTCGGGCCGCATCAGCTTCTCGTCCACGTCCTTCGGGCGCGGGGCGGGCGTGAAGTTGTACTGGCGCACGGCCTTTTCCGTGGCTTTGGCCTTTTCTTCCTCTTTTTCCTTGCTGTTGTCGGTCAGATGCTTGGTGAGATCCGCTTCGCGCAGCTTCAGGCTGGCCATGCGCTCGCTCGCGCTGTCGTCCAGCGGGATGTCTGGCATGATTCCCTTGGCCTGGATCGAGCGTCCGCTCGGCGTGTAGTAGCGCGCGGTGGTGAGCTTGATGGCGGTGTTGTTCCCGAGCGGCAGTATGGTCTGGACCGAGCCCTTGCCGAACGTGGGCTGACCCATGATCACGGCGCGCTTGTGATCCTGCAGCGCTCCGGCCACGATCTCCGAGGCCGAAGCCGAGCCGCCGTTCACCAGCACCACCATCGGCACGGTCTTGATCTCCGGCGGCAGGCGCTTGTTGAAGTCCTCCTTCATGCGACCCCGCAGGTAGTTTTCCGGGCGCGCCGATAGCTTCATCTTCGAGTCCTCGGTGCGGCCGTCGGTGTATACCACCAGCGAGCCGGCGGGCAGGAAAGCAGCGGACACGGCGACTGCTCCGTTCAGTAACCCGCCCGGATCGTTGCGCAGGTCCAGAACGACGCCCTTGATCTGCCCCTGGTTCTCCTTGAAGTGCCTCTCGATCGAGCGGGCGAGCGTCTCACCGGTATGCTCCTGGAACTGGCTCACCCGGAAGTACGCATAACCGGGCTCCAGGATGGTCGACTTCACGCTCTGGATCTTGATTACCGAGCGGGTCAGCGTCACTACGATCGGCTTGGTCTCGCCCTTCCGCACGATCGTCAGGGTGATCTGGGTGCTCGGCTTGCCGCGCATGCGCTTCACGGCGTCGTTCAGCGTCATGCCCTTGACCGATGTTTCGTCGAGCTTGACGATCAGATCGCCGGGCTTGATGCCGGCGCGCGAGGCGGGCGTATCGTCGATCGGCGCCACCACCTTGACAAATCCGTCTTCCATTCCGACCTCGATTCCGAGGCCGCCGAACTCGCCCTGCGTGCCAACCTGCAATTCCTTGAACGCCTCCTGGTCGAGGTACGCGGAATGCGGGTCGAGTCCCGTCAGCATGCCGTTGATTGCCTCGGTGATGAGCTTCTTGTCCTCCACCGGCTCGACATAATCGCTCTTGACGCGGCCGAACACTTCCGTGAAAGCGCGCAGCTCCTCGATCGGCAGCGGCGCGCTGGTGACGCTGCGCTGCGCTTCGGCCGAAAAATTGAGGCTGACGGCGACGCCAATCAGAACGCCCACCACCAGCAGCCCGATCTGATTCAGTTTGCTGCCCATTTTGTTGCCCATCGCTGCTCCTTGACGCCTTCAGTCGAAAAAGCCCGGTCCCCCGGGCTGCGCGCGCTGCTGCGGAATTCGCCGGTCATCGGATGACGACCCATTCCAGGGGGTCCAGCGGCCTGCCCTGGTGTCGAAGCTCAAAGTATAAACCTGAATCGGCATTGCCGCCGCTCGCGCCGACTGCGGCAACCGGCTCACCCGCACGGATCGTGTCGCCGACCTGCCTGTAGAGGGCTTCATTGTTCCCGTACAGACTCATATAGGCATCGCCGTGGTCCACGATGAGCAGGTTGCCGAAGCCGCGCAGCCAGTCGGCGAATACCACCCGCCCATCGGCAATGGCCCTCACTTCCTCGCCTGCCCGGGCGGCGATGAACAGGCCCTTCCAGACCACACCGCCGTCTGCCCGTGGACTGCCGAAACGGTTCGCAAGTTCCCCACGCACCGGCAGATTCAGCCTGCCCTTGAGCCCGGGAAAGGGGCCCGAGCCGGCCGCGGCCTGCGGCACGCGCTCGTTTTTCACGCGGGGCGCGGGCGTGCGCGCGACCACCTTGGCGAGACGCTCGACCAGTCGCGCGAGCCGGCTCTCGTTGCGCTTCAGCGTGCCGATCTCGCGTCGCTGGCGCTGAATGTCGCGCGAGAGGCGGGCCAGGACCCGGTCGTGCGCGCGCTTCTCGCGCCCGAGCCGTTCGCGCAATGACCGGCTCTCGGCGGTGACCGCGGTGAGCTCGGCCGCCTTCTGCTCGGTCTCGTGCGAGAGGACCTTCAGGCGCTCGAGACTCGCGCGCGTTTCCTCGATCAGCTGACCGCGCGCGCGCGAGATATAACCGAAATAATGCAGCCGCCGCGCGATCACGTTCGGGTCCTCGCGGTTGAGCAGCAGCCTCAACGGCTCGGCATGCCCGCCGAGATACTGCTGATGGAGCAGTCGCGCAAGAAGTTCCTGCTGGGACTTGAGCGCCGCCTCGCGCTGCCGGGCTTCCTCGCCGAGCTCGCGCAACCGCTGGTCCAGCTCGCGCGATTGCGTGCCCAGCTCCCGCAGCGCGCGGTTGGTCTCGGAGATGGCGCGCTCGGATTCCCTCAGCGCGTCGACCGCCTCGGTTTTCAGCTCCTCGGCCTCAGCGAGACCCTTCTGCAGCGCCTCGATGCGGCCGCGCAGCTCGCGCAGCTCCTTTTCCCTGGGGCTCGCGCCCGCGGGGGCAGCATCGTGACTCGCCAGCAGCAGCAGGAGGAAGAGGCCGGCGAGGGGAGGTCTCACGTGAACTGGACGAGAGGTTTCCCGGTCATCTGCGAGGGGGCGGGCAGGCCCATCATGGCCAGCAGCGTGGGCGCGACGTCCTGCAGCGAGCCGCGCTCGGCGATCTTCGCCTTGCGCCCGATGTAAAGCAATGGCACGAGGTTGAGCGTGTGCGCGGTGTGCGCCTGCTTCGTACGAGGATCTAGCATGGTCTCGGCGTTGCCGTGGTCGGCGGTGATCAGGACCTCTCCGCCGACGTCCTTCATTGCTGCCACGACCCGCCCGATACATTCATCGAGCACCTCGATGGCGCGCGTCGCGGCCGCAAGGTTGCCGGTATGGCCCACCATGTCGCTGTTGGCGTAGTTACAGACGATGGCGTCGTAGCGCCGGCTCGCGATGGCCTGCTCGAGCTTCTCGGTCACCTCGTGCGCGCTCATCTCCGGCTTGAGGTCGTAGGTCGCCACCTTGGGCGAGGGCACGAGGATGCGATCCTCGCCCGCATAGGGCTGCTCGACTCCGCCGTTGAAGAAATAGGTCACGTGCGCGTACTTTTCCGTTTCCGCGATGCGCAGTTGCCTGAGCCCCTGGGTCGCAAGATATTCGCCGAAACCGCAATCGACGCTCTGCGGGGGGAACGCCGCGGGGATGTGCGCGAAGTCATTGCCATAGCTCGTCAGCGTGCAGAAATAGCCCAGGCGCGGCGTGTGTGCCCGTGAAAAGGCGTTGAACGAGGCATCCGTGAGCGCGCGGGTCAGCTGGCGCGCGCGATCGGCGCGGAAGTTCATGAAGACAACGGCATCGCCGTCGGCCATGCGCGTTTCTTCACCCACTACCGTGGCTTTGACGAATTCATCGGTTTCGCCGCGCGCGTAGGCGGCGCGCAGCGCTTCGACCGCGCTGGCGGCGCGGTACTGGGCCCTCCCCTCCGTAATCAGCTCGTACGCCGGCTGCAGCCGTTCCCAGCGATTGTCGCGATCCATCGCGTAATAGCGCCCGCAGATCGTCGCGATCCGTCCGATGCCGAGCTCCGCCAGTTTTCTCTCGGTTGCGGCGAGGGAGGCCTCGGCGCTCTTCGGCGGCGTGTCGCGCCCGTCGAGGAAGGCATGGAGCCTCAAGTCCTTCACGCCCGCGCGCGCTGCCATCTCCAGCAGCGCATGAATCTGCGATTCGTGGCTGTGCACGCCGCCTGGAGAGAGCAAGCCGAGCACGTGCAGTGCATGGCTCGCGCGCGCCGTACTCATCGCTTTGACAAGCGCGGGATTCTTCGCCAGCTCGCCGCTCTCGATGGTGTTCTCGATGCGCGTGTAATCTTGGTAGACGACCCGACCCGCGCCGATGTTCATATGGCCCACTTCGGAGTTGCCCATCTGCTCCTTCGGCAGCCCGACCCATTTCTCCGAGGCGTCGATCAGCGTATGCGGATAAGTCTTCCACAGGAAATTCCAGTGAGGCTTGCGCGCCTGGCAGATGGCGTTGTGCTCGCATTCCTCGCGGTGCCCGAAACCGTCGAGTATGATCAAAAGGACGGGAGTTACTTTCATGTTTTCACGGGCTTTGCGTAGCTTTGTCCGACGGTAATTTTAAACCATCGCATGCAAGCCTGTGGCTGATCGGGTTGGCATGGACGCTGCCGTTTCTCCAGCCCTACCACCGATATCCGCTGACCGGCTTCTACAGCGAATGGCTGGCACTGGCGCTGGGGCTGGCGGGCGCGCTTCTGCTCTTGCGCAAGGACGCGTGGCAGGATGCCGCCCTGCCGGCGGTTGCTCTCGCGCCCCTCGGGCTCGCCGCCATCATCGGACTGCACGGCGCGCTCGGCTGGTCCCCCTACGCGGGACAGCCGACAACGGCGGCGCTCTACTTGCTGTGGGCGGCGATGATCGTGGTGCTCGGGCATGCGTTGCGCGCACGGGCGACGCTGCCGGACGTTGCGGCGACGCTGTCGTGGTTTCTCCTGGCGGGCGGGATGCTCACCGCCGTAGTGGGGTTGCTGCAGCACTTCCAAGTGTCGACGTCGTTTGATTTCCTGATCGGCCGCAAAGTCGCGGCGCAGGTCTACGGCAACCTGGGCCAGCCCAATCATGCCGCTTCGTATCTCGCGCTCAGTCTCGTGGCCGGGACTTATCTGTACTGTACCCGCCGGCTCGGCGCCGCGCCCGCAACGGGCTGCGCCTGGCTGTTGCTGCTCGTCCTCGTCCTGACCGGATCGCGCAGCGCCTGGCTCTATCTCGCCGTCGTGGTTGCTCTCGCGCTGCTGCTGCACCGTAAGCGAAAAGACGCGGAAAGCCGGAAGTTCGCGCTGGCCGCGCCCGCGCTGCTCGCCGGATACGTCGTTGCGCATGGCGTGGCGGCACTGCCGTTCATGGCCGGTAGCGGGGGCCAGGCAACGGCCATGGACCGCCTGTTCGAGATGGCAACCGGCGTCGATGCGCGGCTGCAACTCTGGGCAGAAGGATGGGCGATGTTTCAGCAAGCGCCGATCCATGGCGCCGGCTGGGGATGGTTTTCCTGGAATCATTTTCTTCACAGCGAAGCGCAGCCCGTGGCGCCCGCGCCCGGCGTCTACAACCATGCGCACAACGTGCTCATACACCTTCTCGCCGAAACCGGGCTCGCAGGGGCCGCGATCCTCGTGGGGGCCGCGGCGATGTGGATCTCGGATCTCAAGCGCATGCGGATGGATCCGGAATACTGGTGGGTTTTCTCCCTGCTGGGCATCCTCTCCGTCCATAGCCTGCTCGAATATCCGCTGTGGTATTCGTATTTTCTCGGCATGGCGGCACTGCTGGCGGGGCTCGGTTCGCAGCGATCGCTGCGGCTTCGCCGAACGCTGGCGACGCGAGTGGCGATCGGAGCGGGGATCCTGGCCGGTTGCATGCACCTGGTCCTGTTCCTCGCGCCATACCGCGATTTCGAGCGGCTGGTGTTTTCCCCCGGCGCGGGCCGACAGGCAAGCGACGCGGCTTTCGCGGAAGCCGTAGTCGCGTTGTATCGCGAGCCGCTGCTGGAGCCCTACGTGGAGCTGGCGATTGCGTTGGGCACTGAAGTCAGCGCCGACCACCTGCCGGAAAAGATCGCTCTCCTCGAGCGTGCATCGCATTTCGCTCCGGTGTCGATCGTGGCCTACCGGCAGGCGATGCTGCTTGCGCTGGCAGGAGACGACGATGCCGCTCTCAGGCAGTTCCACCGGGCCTTGCATGCCTATCCTGGAGATATCGAGGAGGTGGTGAGCCAGCTCAGAGCGCTCCGGGCGCGGCATCCCGGCAGGTTCGAGCGGCTGCTGGATTCGGCGCTGGCTCGCGGCGCGGCGCTCCGCCATGACGCGCGCTCCCGGTAGTGGATCAATCGATGGGCGGTGCGTGGCAGGCGCCGCTGCGAACGCGCGCCCGGTTGAGGCCTCTGATAAAATTGACTGTTGTTGCGATGGCGGCGACGCCACGGCGGCCCGCCGATCGTTCACCGTGCAAGTCAAAAGAGAAGGGCACTGATTGGAGCAGTTCATAGCTTTCCTGCAAAAAAGCCCGTTCAACATGCTGCTGTTCGGGCTGGCGGTGTCCTCCGGTGCCATGTTGCTGTGGCCGCTCGTGTCACGTTCCTTCCGGCAGACGCACGAGATCAGCGTGCTGGAAGCGGTCCAGCTCATAAACCGGCGCGATGCGGTGATGCTGGACGTGCGCGATACGGGCGACTACGCGGCCGGGCACATCACCCACGCCAAGCACATTCCCGAGGCGCAACTCCAGGAACGCATGAAGGAGCTCGAGCGCTTCAAGACGCGGCCTGTCGTCGTTTATTGCCGGTCGGGCACCCGCGCGGGGACCATTAGCGCCCTGTTGCGAAAGAACGGGTTTGCAGAGGCATTTGCCCTGCGGGGCGGCGTCGCCGCATGGCAGCAGTCCAGCCTGCCGCTGGAGAAGGGCTGAGCGCGATGGCTAGAGTGATCATGTACAGCACTGGCGTCTGCCCGTATTGCCAGATGGCTGAGCGCCTCCTGCGGTCGAAGGGCGTGGCGGACGTCGACAAGATACGCGTGGACCTGGACCCGCAGCGGCGCGTGGAAATGATGGAGCGAACCGGCCGGCGCACGGTGCCGCAAATCTACATCGGGGAAACGCACGTCGGCGGCTATGACGATCTCGCTGCGCTCGACCGCGCGGGCAAGCTCGACGAGCTGTTGCGCGCAAGCCCGGCCGGACCGGCCGGAACATGACTCGGACAGGATAATTCATGAGCGAGCAGGAACAGGTATTCACGATCGAGAGGGTGTACATCAAGGATGCGTCTCTCGAAGTCCCGCACGCGCCGCACATCTTCCTGCAGCCGGAAACGCCGGCGGTGGACATACGGCTGCATAACGAAACGATGCAGATCGACAACGGGCTGTTCGAGGTCGTTCTGACCACGACCGTGACGGCCAAGATCCAGGAGAAGACGGCTTTCCTCGTCGAAGTGGCGCAGGCCGGGATTTTCCAGGTTCGCAATTACGACCCGCCCGCGCTGGATATGACGTTGAACGTGACCTGCCCGCGCGTGCTGCTTCCCTACGCGCGCGAGGCGGTCTCCTCCCTGCTGGGGCGGGCCGGCTTTCCGCCGATCCAGTTGCCCCACGTCGGCTTCGAGACGATCTACCTCGAGCGGCTCAAGGAGCGGCAAAATCAGGCGGCGGGCGTGCCGGCCGCGCCGGCTGCATGATCGCCCGCTGGCTGTGCGGGCTGGCCGCGGGCATGCTCGCTGCGGCCGCGCCCGGCCTCGCCGCCGAATTCCGCTCGGTCTCCGAGAACGCGGCCGTGCTCTACGACGCACCCTCCGGCAAGGCCCGGAAGCTTTACGTGGTGAACCAGGGATTTCCGCTGGAGGTCGTGGTCGTCGTGGAAGGCTGGAGCAAGGTGCGCGATGCGAGCGGAGAGCTCACCTGGATCGAGAGCAAGCATCTGACCGACCGCCGCACGGTCATGGTGAAGGCGCCCCTCGCTTCCGTGCGGGAAGCGGCGGACGACAGCGCGCCGGTGGTCTTCCAGGCACAGCAGAACGTGCTGCTGGAGCTGGTGGAGGTCGCGGGCGGCTGGCTCAAGGTGCGCCATCGCGACGGTCAGGCCGGTTTCGTCAGGGCGGCCCAGGTCTGGGGCGCCTGATTCATCTGCATCCAGTGCCGCGATGAAAATCGCCGTCCTCGGCGCGGGCGCTTGGGGTACGGCGATCGGCATCGTGCTGAGCGCGCGCCACGACGTCACGCTGTGGGCGCGCAACGCAGACCAGATCGTGGCTCTGCGCACCGACCGGTCAAACAAGCGCTATCTACCCGGATTCCAGCTTCCGTCGTCGCTCCGGCTCGCCGGGCAGTTGGGCGAAGCGTTGGAAGGATCGGAACTGCTCCTGGCCGCGGTTGCGACCGACGGCTTCCGCACGCTGGCTCGCGCCATCCGCGCCACCGGCAACAGCACGCCGCTGGTCTGGCTCTGCAAGGGGTTCGAGAGCGGCTCGGCGCGTCTGCCGCACCAGGTTTGCGCGGAAGAGCTGGCGCCGGGCGTGTTGCGCGCTGCGCTGTCCGGACCGAGCTTCGCCCAGGAGGTGGCGAAGGGATTGCCCGCCGCATTGACGCTCGCTTCGACCGAAGCAGCATTCGCTCGCGATGCGGCGCGCGCGCTGCATGGCCCGACGATGCGCATTTATCCGAGCGGCGACGTGGCAGGCGTCGAAGTCGCGGGGGCGGTCAAGAACGTCATCGCTATCGCCGCCGGCGTCAGCGACGGACTGGAGCTGGGATTGTCGGCCCGCGCGGCGCTCATTACGCGCGGCCTGGCAGAAATGGCGCGGCTGGGCCTGGCGCTCGGAGGGCGATCGGAAACCTTCATGGGGCTGGCCGGCGCAGGCGATCTCATCCTGACGTGTACCGGCGATCTTTCGCGCAACCGCAGAGTCGGGCTCGCGCTTGCGTGCGGAACGGCGCTGTCAAAGGTACTGGAAGGACTCGGCCACACGGCGGAGGGCGTTCCCACCGCCCGCGCGGTGGCCGGTTTGGCTACCAAGCTCGAAATCGACATGCCGATTACGCGCGCCGTATGCCGCGTGCTGGACAATCCGGGACAAGCCCGGGCCGCCGTTCAGGAACTGCTGGCGCGCGAGCAAAGAGCGGAGTACTGACCGGCAGCGGGTTTTCAGCCGCCGCCAGCAAATCCGAGCTGGCGCCATGCTTCGTAGATCACGACTGCCGTTGCATTGGCCAGATTGAGACTGCGTCCGCCGGCCTGCATCGGCACGCGGATGCGGCTTGCTCCGGGAAACCCGGCTAATATTGCTTCAGGCAGCCCACGGGTTTCCGGCCCGAAAATAAAAACATCGTTTTCTGCGTAGCGCGGCTCGTCGTAGCGCAGCGTTCCTCGCGTCGTTACCGCGAACATCCGCTTTCCCGTAAACTGCGCGCGGCACGCGGTCCAGTCTTCGTGCAGCACGGTTTCTGCCAGCGCGTGATAATCCAGTCCCGCGCGTTGCAATTGCTTGTCGTTCAACGAGAAACCAAGCGGCCGTACCAGGTGCAGGCGAGCGCCGGTGTTGGCGGCGAGGCGAATGATGTTGCCGGCATTCGACGGAATTTCCGGCTCGTACAGCACGATTTCGAGCATGGCGGTTGCCGTCATCTGGAAAACAAGATAGCCTTACAGATCAATGAGATGTGAAAAAACACGCTCGGGGGATAGGAGTCGCCTGACTCTGTTCCCGCGGGTCGGTGCCCGTCTCATGCAACGTGAAGCGGCTTGCGAACAAGCATTTCGCAAGCGCGAGCACAGGGGAAGCGCGCATGGGCCGGCCTGAGAAAGTACGCCTGGGCGAGATACTAATACAGCAGAAGCTCATCTCCGACGAGCAGCTGAAAAGTGCGCTCGACGATCAGCGAAAATCCGGCCGTCGCTTCGGCCGCGTGGTGATCGAGAAAGGCTACGTCACCGAGGAGCAGATCTCCCAGGCGCTCGCGCGGCAGCTCGGCGTGCCGTACGTCACGCTCAAGCAGTTCAATATCAAGCGCGAAGTCGCGTCCCGCCTCTCGGAAACGCAGGCGCGCCGCTTTCGCGCGCTCGTGCTCGAAGACGGCGGCAAGAGCTACCGCGTCGGCATGGCCGATCCCTCCGACCTCGCCGCCTACGATGAGATTTCGCGCATACTGAAGCGCGACATCGACCTGGCCGTCGTCACGGAAACCGAGCTGCTGCGCGTCATCGACCGGCTCTACCGGCGGACCGAGCAGATCACCGGGCTCGCGCACGAGCTGGAAGCGGAAGTTGGCGAAACCGTGGCCATCGATTTCGGTGCGCTCGCACTGAGCCCCGGTGCCGAGGAGGCGCCGGTCGTCAAGCTGCTGCAGACCGTGTTCGAGGACGCAGCCCAGGCCCGCGCTTCCGACATCCATATCGAGCCGCAGGAGAAGCGGCTGCAGATCCGTTTCCGCATCGACGGCGTGCTACACCTGCAAACCGAGTCCGACAGCAAGATCGCGTCGGCCGTCGTGCTGCGGCTCAAGCTCATGTCGGGCCTGGACATCTCGGAAAAGCGCCTGCCGCAAGACGGCCGCTTCAACGTCAAGGTTGGAGCCCATACCATCGACGTCCGCATTTCGACGATGCCGACCCAGTACGGCGAGTCGGTGGTGATGCGCTTGCTCAGCCAGGCGAGCGGGGTACTGGGACTCGAGCGGATCGGACTTCCGCCCGACATGCTTGCCAAGCTCCGCGATGTCATCCACCGGCCAAGCGGGATGGTGCTGGTGACAGGGCCCACGGGCAGCGGCAAGACGACGACGCTCTATGCGGCACTCGGCGAGCTCAATACTCTCGAGCGCAAGATCATCACGGTCGAGGACCCGGTCGAGTACCGGCTGCGCGGCATCAACCAGGTGCAGGTCAACGAAAAGATCGAACTGTCGTTCGAGCGCGTGCTGCGGTCGGCCCTGCGGCAAGACCCCGACGTGATCCTGGTGGGCGAAATGCGCGACCAGCCCACGGTGGAAACGGGACTGCGCGCCGCGATCACCGGCCACATGGTTTTTTCGACTCTGCATACCAACGACGCGGTGTCTACGCCGGTGCGCCTGCTCGACATGGGCGCGCCCCGCTACATGGTTGCGCTCTCGCTACAGCTCGTGCTCGCGCAGCGCCTGGTGCGTGTCATCTGCGAAAGCTGCATCACCGACCACGAGCCCCTCCCGCACGAGCGGGAATGGCTGCGCCTCGAGCTGGGCGACGGGGTCGACCAGCATCGCTGCAAGCGCGGCAAGGGATGCTCGCACTGCAATGCCACGGGCTACGTGGGCCGCACCGGCGTCTACGAGATGCTGGAGATGACCGGGCCGGTCGTCGAAGCCGCCAACCGCGACGACATTCAGAATTTCGTC
>Ga0247825_10000499_pt1 | contig 24927 bp, 25 predicted proteins | sample 13C_Vanillin_Day_FD_194413 | JGI IMG/M metagenome (GOLD analysis project Ga0247825, IMG submission 194413) | Soil microbial communities from agricultural site in Penn Yan, New York, United States - 13C_Vanillin_Day48 | ecosystem: Environmental > Terrestrial > Soil > Agricultural land | place... | reverse complement strand
AAGTACGCCGGCGGCTGAAGCCGCCAGGAGGGCGTCGCAGATAAGGCGCAGTATCTGAGACGATCTACCTGGGACGCTGTATCTGGGACGTAGCACCTGGGACGCCTCTCCCACGAGCGACGAAGGAGCGAACATGGGAATGACCATTGCCGAAAAGATCCTGGCCAAGAAGGGCGGCCAGGCCAAAGTAGTGCCGGGCGACGTGGTGACGGTGGAAGTCGACACGCTGATCCTGTTCGACAACAACTTCATGCCCAGCATCTGGCGCGAGATCCTCAAGCTTTACGATCCCTCGCGAATTGTGGTGACGCTCGACCACCGCGTGCCGGCGCCGAACCAGCAGGCCGCCGCGGCGCATGCCACCTGTCGCGCTTTCGTGAAGCGCTTTGGCATCAAGCGCTTCCACGACGTCGGCCACGACCAGGGCATCGGCCACCAGCTCGTCGCCGACCACGGCTACGCGCTGCCGGGCACCGTCCTGCTGTGCAGCGATTCACACACCTGTAGCGCGGGCGTATTCAACTGCCTGGCGCGGGGCGTCGGCGCGCCGGACGTCATGTACGCCGCGACCAAGGGCACGACCTGGTACCGTTGCGGCGAGACGGTGCGCTACGAGCTGGAGGGCAAGCTGCCCGACGCCGTCACCGCCAAGGACGCGTTTCTCCAGATCGCCGGCGTGCACGGCGCCCACGCAACGCAGAACGTCGAGTATGGCGGGCCGGGCATGGCAAATCTCTCGATAAACGCGCGCAAGACGCTGACGACGATGTCCGCCGAGCTCTCCGCGGAGTTCGCCACGTTCGAGGCGGACGAGACGATGCTGGCGTGGATACGCGAGCGCAATCCAACGGCCAAGCTGGAGCCGGTGCATCCGGACAAGGACGCGAAGTACTTCGCCGTGCGCAAGGTCGATCTCGGCAGCCTCGAGCCGCTAGTGGCGCTGCCGGATACCGTGGTGAACAACTCCCATCCGGTGAAGGCTGCCGCGGGAACGCGCATCGACCAGGCCTACGTGGGTTCCTGCGCCAACGGCACGCTGGAAGATCTCGAGCTCGCCGCGAGGGTCGTGAAGGGCCGCCGCGTCGCGGCCGGGACGCGCTTCATCGTCACTCCGGCATCCGCGATGGTTTACCGCGACGCCGTGCGCTCGGGAGCGATGCAGACATTGGTCGATGCCGGCGCAATGATCGCGCCGCCGACCTGCGGCGCCTGCGGTGGCGGGCACATGGGCGTGCTTTCGGACAACGAGGTGTGCATCACTTCCAGCACCCGCAACTTCAAGGGCCGCATGGGCGAGCCGAGCTCGAAGGTCTACATGGGATCGCCTGCCACTGTGGCTGCTTCAGCCATCAGGGGTGTGATTACGGATCCCAGGGAATTCCTCAATTAGGAAAGGGTGGTTAGTGGTTTGTGGCCCGTGGCTCGTTCTTTTTCCAACCACCAACCACCAACCACCAGCCACGGATTTGATATGAAATTCAAAGCAAAAGTCTGGAAAGTCGGCGACAACATCAACACCGATCTGATCCTCCCGATCACGGTGTTCTACGAGACGCCGGAAAAGCAGGCGCGCATGGTATTCAGCGCCAACCGGCCGGGCTGGGTGGACCAGGTGCAGAAGGGCGACATCCTGATCGGCGGCAAGAATTTCGGCATGGGCTCGAGCCGGCCGGCGGCGCGCTCGCTGAAGAACGTCGGCCTGTCCTGCGTCATCGCGCATTCGCTGAACGGCCTGTTCTACCGCAACTGCGTCAACTTCGCTTTTCCGGGGCTGGAGTGCCCGGGCGTGGACCAGGCGTTCGAGGAGGGCGACATCGCGGAAGTGGATTTCGAGGCGGCGGTGGTGCGCAACGTCACGCGTAACGTCACCCTGAACGGCCGCCCGACGCCGCCGCGGCTGCTCGATCTGCTGAAGGCGGGCGGGATTTACCCGCTGCTGGAAAAAGAGGGGCTCATCGCGCCGAAAGGCTGATAGGGTGATGGGTAATGAGTAATGGGTAATGGGTCTCAATGGAGGAGACGATGATACTTCGACCGCTGAACGCACTACTGTTCGCCGCCGTGCTGGCATTGAATCCCGCACTCGCCTTCGCCCAGGGCAAGAAGCCTCCCGCCCTGCCAGACGGGCCCGGCAAGGACCGGGTGGAGGCCATGTGCATGGCTTGCCACCAGTCCCGCGAGATCGTGAACAGCTCGGGCTACACGCGCGAGGGCTGGCAGGAGCTGATCGGCACGATGATCGACCTGTCGGGGGCGCCCGAGGTGCGGGACAGCATCACGCAGTACCTCGCGACGAATTTCCCGCCGAACAAACGCCGCGCGCCCAAGCTCGTCGCCGGAAGCGAGCGTATCGTGTTCAAGGAGTGGCAGACGCCGACGCTGGGCTCGCGCTCGCGCGATCCCATCCAGGCGGCCGACGGCACGATCTGGTACGCCGGCCAGTGGACCGACCGCATCGGGCGCATCAATCCGAAGACCGGCGAGATCAAGGAATACCCGCTCCCGGCCAAGGCCAAGCCGCATACCGTCACGCTCGACGCCAAGGGCAACGTCTGGTACATGGGCAACGGCAACGCGACCATCGGCTACCTCGATCCCCGGACGGAGAAGATCACCGAGTACAAGATGCCCGATCCGGCGGCGAAGGATCCGCATTCGGCGATTTTCGACAAGAACGGAATACTCTGGTTCACCATGCAGGTGAGCAACCGGGTGGGGCGCCTGGATCCGGCCACCGGCGACATCCGGACCACCGAGATGCCGGTGTCGAACTCGCGGCCGTATGGCATCAAGATTTCGCCGGTGGACGGCGCGCCGTGGTTTGCGTGCAACGGCCGGGGATGCATCGTGCGCGTCGACCCGGCGACGATGGCGCTCACGGAAGTCAAGGTGCCGGGCGACAACGCCACGGTTCGGCGCCTCGATTTCGACCGCGACGGGACGATCTGGTACGTCAACTCGGGCGAAGGGCGGCTCGGCCGCTACAACCCGAAGACCGGCGAGATCAAGGAATGGCCTTCGCCCAGCGGGCCGAAATCGCACCCCTACGCCATTGCGGTGGTGAACGGCATCGTCTGGTACAACGAATCGGCGCAGCGACCGGACACGCTGGTGCGCTTCGATCCCCGCACCGAGACGTTCCAGAGCTGGCCCATTCCGTCGGGCAAGGTCCACGCCGGCATCGTCCGTCACATGCGCCCGACAAGGGACGGCGGCCTGGTTATCCACCAGAGCAGCACCAACCGCATCATCCTGGTGACGCCGGTCAAGAGCAGCGCTAGCCGATAGCCGTCCCCGACCGCGTAGCTCGACGGAAAACGCCCGCCTTGGCGGGCGTTTCTCCCTTCTGCCATCCACCATCCACCACCCACTATCCACCGGTTGCATATGCCGTTCTACCGCTTCGAAGGCATGAAGTCGTACCGCTTCAACCCGAAGCTCTCGACCGCGGACGGGCCGGTGATCGAAGGAGAGTACCTCTACTTCCGGATGGTCACCAAGAAGGCGGGTACTGGCGCCGAGCTGCACTATCACCCGAATGAGCTGCTCGCCTTCCCGCTGCGCGGCAAGGTGGATTGCATCGTGGGCAAGGACCGCCGCATCGTCGCGCCCGGCATGCTCGTTCACTTTCCGCCGTTCGCGCGCCACGGCTTTAAGGCGACCGAGGACGGCGATCTCAAGTACCTCTACATCAAGGACCGCACCTGGACGCTCAAGGGCACGGCGGCCGACGAGAAGATGCCGGAGGGGCGCGCGATCATCGAGGGACTCGGTAACTGCTACTACCCGATGCTCGACTCGCTCGATGCTCCGGCGTCATCGGGACGCAGCGTGCGCTGGATCGAGGGTACTTACATCGCATTCGGCTTCGTCGAAGCTCCGCCCGGTCACGAGGAAGGCGAGAAGCGCGCCGCGCACGAGCGCTTCGCCTACGTCCTGTCGGGCGGGCTCGATGCGCGGGTGGCGGGCAAGAAGCACAGGACCAAGGCGGGCGACGTCATCCACGTGCCGCGCGGTGCGTCCTGGAACTGGACTGTGAGGAAGGGCGTGTGCGTCCGCTATGCCGCCGTGCGCTCGACGCCACGGCTCGAGGCCTATGTGAAGAAGCACGGCGCGGCGGACAACTGGCGCGGATAGCGCTCCGCCGCGCTGGGCGCTAGTTACAAGTTTCAAGGTACAAGGTTCAAGGTACATCGTCAGTCGGGCAAAACTTCTGCAGTACCTTGTACCTTGCAACTTGTACCTTGTACCTCGCGAAGCGACGGTTACTCGGCCTTGACTCCGGCCAGCTTCACCAGCTTGCCGAAGTTCTCATAATCTTCGCGGATGAGCTTCGCGAAGTCCTCGGGCGAACCGCCGGTCGGCTCCTCGCCCAGGTCATGGTAGAGCTTGCGCAGCTCCGGCGTCGCGAGCACCTCGTTCATCACCTTGTTGAACTTGAGAACGATCGGTCGCCAGGTGCCGCGCGGGGCGATCACGCCGTTCCAGCCGTAAAAGCGGAAGCCCGGCACGCCGGACTCGGCGATGGTGGGCAGCTCGGGTGTGACCGAGGAGCGCTTGTCGCCGCCGGTGGCGATGCAGCGCATGCGGCCCGCTCGCACTTGCGGCATCCCGGCCGAGAGGGGCGGCACCGTCCATTGCGACTCACCCTGCGCGACCGATGCGACCGACGGACCGCCGCCCTTGTAGGGCACGTGGTTCGCCGGGATGCCGGCGAGCGTCGCGAGCATGAGCCCCCCGAGATGGCTGGTCGAGCCGATGCCCGCTGATGCCATGTTGAGGCCGCCAGGCTTTGCCTTCGAGAGCTCGACCAGGTCGCGCACGGATTTCACGGGAAGGGCGGCGTTGACGCAAAGGGCCGTCTGCGCGAGCACGTAGAGGCCGACCGGGATGAAATCCTTCAGCGGGTCGTAGGGGAGCTTGCGGTAGACGTGCGGCGTAATCGCGAGCATGGAAGCGGCGACGGCGGTGAGCGTGTAGCCGTCCGGCGTGGCGCGCGCCGCCATTTCCATGCCCAGCGTGCCACCGGCGCCGGGCCGGTTGTCCACGACGATCTGGCGGCCGAGGCGATCAGCGACGCGCGTGAACACGAGGCGCCCGAGGATATCGGTGGTGGCGCCGGGCGTTTGCGGGAGGATCATGCGGATCGGCCGGATCGGATAGTCGGCGGCGTCCGCCGCGAGCGCCGCCGGCGCCGCAGGTCCAACGGCGGCAGCGCATCCAGCCAGTATCCATAGGCACCGTGTCATGATTTCTCCCCGGTAATACTTCAATGACAGCCGTTTCAAACGACTGGAAGTAGTCTCAAGAACAATTCAACGGCCATTGAGCCGCCGATGAACGCAGATGAACGCAGATAGACGCAAGACCAACCATTTGAATTGTTTCTGTTTTTTGTATCGGCGTTAATCGGCGTTTATCTGCGGCTAATTTCTGTTTTTGATTTTAAGACAGGTTCTAGTATAGTCGCCGCGCACATTCACGAACACGGAGAAACGCATGCCCCGTCTCACCCTGAAGCAGGCCAACACCATCATCGAAAAAGGATTAGCAAAGGCGCGCGAGATGAAGATCAAGCCGCTCGCGATCGTCGTGCTCGACGATTCCGGCAACATCGTGTCCGCGCAACGCGAGGACGGCGCGAGCATGTTCCGCATGGATGTGGCCAAGGGCAAGGCCTGGGGCTCGGTGGCGATGGGCGCCTCGAGCAAGGCGCTCGGCAAGCGTGCCAAGGACAACCCCAACTTCTTTCTCTCGCTCGCCGCGACCGCGGGCGGCAAGTTCCTGCCGCAGACCGGCGCAGCGCTGATCAAGGACAAGGACGGCACCATCATCGGCTCCGCCGGCGCGAGCGGTGGGACCGGGGAGGAGGACGAGGCGTGTTGTGTAGCCGGCATCGAGGCAGCAGGACTTACCGCTGACGCCTCCGCTTGAGAGGCGTGATAAGTGATAGGTGATAAGTGATAAGACGCCCGCCGTGGAGCGGCGGAGCACAACGAAGAAGGGCGGCACTGCCGCCCTTTTTTATTGCGAATCCCTATCACCTATCACATATCACCTATCACGCATCATTGCTTGGCAACGACGCCAAGCTCGCCAAGCATGCCTTTAAGCAGCGCCTGCTCGCTATCGAGATGCTTGCGCGTCGCCGCGCTGCCGAGAAAATCCTCCGACCAGACGTTCTGCTCGAGGTCCTTTTTCCAGTCGTCGCCTTTTACCATGCGCGCGAACGCCTGGTCCCAGAAGGCGATTTGCGGGGCAGTGAGTCCTTTCGGCCCGATGAAGCCGCGCCAGCTGAAGAAGACCGCGTCCATGCCCTGTTCCTTCAGCGTCGGGTAGGCCGCCAGCGCGCCTGCCGGGCGCTGCGCAGCACTGACGCCGATGATGCGCGCCGTGCCGGCCTGCACGTGCGGCATCAGGTTGGCCGGCGCGCCGACGAAGACGTCGATGTGGCCGCCGAGCATGGCGGTGGCCGCTGCGCCGCCCGATTTCTGCACGACGATCTTCGCCTTTTTCATGTCGGCGCCGGCCGCCTTGAGGATCATGCCGATGATGACGTGGTTATGGTTGCCCGGGGCCGATGCGAACGCGAAGGAAAGCGATCCGGGGTCCTTGCGCAGGGCGTCGAGCAGGTCCTTGCCGCTCTTGATCGGCGACTCCGCGCGCACCGCGAGGGTCGGGTACTCCCGCAGCAGTATGGAGAGCGGCGTGAAATCGCTGTAGTGGAGCTTGCTCACGCCGAGGATGTGATTGGTGACCATCGTTGCCGAGAAGGTGCAGATGATGTGTGCGTCGCCGGCGTGCTGGCTCAGGTGCGAGAACGCCACCGAGCCGCCGCCGCCCGGGCGGTTGGTTACGCTCACGCTGGGGAAGGCCGGGTCGCCGGAAAGGAGCTTCTGCACCACGCGCGCGCTGCGGTCGGATGATCCGCCCGCGCCGGATGCCACGACCACGTCCACGTTGCGGGCGGGCTTCCATTCCTGCGCAGGTGCGACGATAGGGGTGAGTGCGGCACACGCCGCCGCGAGTATCCAGAATTCTGAGCGCATGTTCCCTCCTCGAGATCCAGCCGTGTTCCCGGCCTGGCTGGACTATACCTGATCAGCAGTTTGGTTCGCTCTTGCTTATAATTACTCATGCTTTGTCATCCCTCTGCCCGATCCGCTGCATCGGATCGGGCGTTCGCCGGCTCGAATGTGCGCAGGCACATTCTTCGAAACCCCGACTCACTCCCTCCGCCCTCATCCCTGGTATGAGCTTCTACCGCCCCGCCGAAATCGGCATGCCGCTCTCCGAAGTGGACACGCCGGCCCTGATCCTCGATCTCGGCGCGTTCGAGCGCAACCTGGACCGCATGGACGCCTCGCTCGCGGGGAAGCAGATCAAGATCCGCCCGCACGCGAAAAGCCACAAGTGTCCGGAGATCGCGCTCGCGCAGATGAAGCGCGGCGCGGTGGGCGTGTGCTGCCAGAAGGTGAGCGAGGCCGAGGCGCTGGTGGCAGGCGGCGTGCCCGACGTGCTGATCGCCAACGAAGTGGTGGGTGCGGCGAAGGTGAAGCGACTCGCGGCATTGGCAAAGCGCGCTCGCGTCGCGGCCTGCGCCGACGACGCGGGCAACATCGCCGCGCTCGACGGGGCCGCGCGGGCGGCCGGCGTTAAGCTCGACGTGCTGGTCGAGGTCAATGTCGGCGCAAACCGCTGCGGTGTGGAGCCGGGCGAGCCGGTGGTGAAGCTGGCCCAGGCAATCGCTAGCTCAAAGAATCTGCGTTTCGCCGGCCTGCAGGCCTACCAGGGGGCGGCACAGCATTTGCGCAAGGTCGAGGAACGGCGCGCGGCGATCGAGAACGCCTGCGCGAGCGTGAGGAAGACGACGGATCTTCTGGCAAAGGCCGGGATTGCCTGCGAGAAGGTCACCGGTGCGGGCACCGGCACTTATTTGTTCGAGGCGGCAAGCGGCATCTATCACGAGCTGCAGGCGGGCTCGTACATCTTCATGGACGCGGACTACGCGAAGAACGACTGGACCGAGAGCGGCATCCCGCGCTTCGAGCACAGCCTGTTCGTCTGGGCGACCGTGATGAGCAAGCCGTCCGCCGCGCACGCCGTGGTGGACGCCGGCCTCAAGGCGTCCAGCGTGGATTCCGGCATGCCGCGCGTCGCGGAAGTCGAGGGCGCCGAGTACACCAAGGCTTCCGACGAGCACGGCGTTCTGAAGCTCGATTCCCGTGCGCGCCTCGCGCTGGGCGACAAGCTGAAGCTCATTCCCGGCCACTGCGACCCGACGGTCAATCTCTACGACCACTACGTATGCGTGCGCGACGGCCGCGTGGAGGCGTTGTGGCCCATCTCGGCGCGCGGCGCGGTGCTATAGCGGCGGGCATCCGTCGCTTTCCCATTACCTGCCGTTCGGTCCGCCCACCCGCTCCTTTGTCCTGATCAGGGCGCGCACCAGCTGGATGTGCAGCCTCAGGTTGTAGAGCAGGTCGGCAAAGGCGAGCGGAACCTTTACCCGGGCTGCACGATCTTCGATATTTTCGAGGCGCGTCAGGAATGCGTCGACCTGCTCCGGCGGGTGCGGCTGCTCGACGTCGTGCTCCAGCTGCTTCAGCTCACCGTACCAGCGATAGATGCGGCGCTTGACCCGCCAGGAATAGATGGAGGGCAGGAAACGCATGACGGGAATGAGCACCACGATCAGCGGGATGATCAGCACCACCGTGCGCTCGACGAACACCGCGAGCCAGAACGGCAGGTAGCGCTGGAGGAACGGCGGGCCGGACTTGTAGTGACGGACCGCCTCCTCGCTGAGCTTGAACTCGGACGCCGTCGCGGCCGGAAATTCACCCGCCGCCTGAAAGAGGCCGGGCGGATCGTGCACCTCGATGGCGGCCTGGATCAGAAGGCTCGCGAGGGCGGGGTGCAGTTCCTTGCGCACGACCAGGTTCGCGTTGGCGGCGAGCAGGATCGTATCCTGTGCCGGGATGTCGCGAACGAGGTCGATGACGCCGCGCGGCAGCATCACGCTGGAAAGAAACGGAAAGAGCCGCGTGTAGCTTGCCGCCTGCGTCACGTTCATGAGACGCACGTTCTCCATGCGCAGCAGATCCCGCACCACCGTGGACTCCGCGCTCGCTACGATGAAAGCGACGTCGATCTCGCCGCGGCCCATGGCGCCGACCGACTCCGCGATAGGCAGGTCGAGCAGCGTCGTGGTGTCCTTGCCGATCCCGTGCGCGGTCAGGAGCCGTTGCACGAGTGCGCGCACGCCGCTACCCTCGGGTCCGATCGCGAGGCGCTTGCCCTTGAGCTGCACGAAGCGCTCCAGATTTTCTTCACCGCGGTAGAACACCCAGAGCGGCTCGGGATAGACGCTCCCGAGCGAGAGCAGGCCCTCCTTCTGGGGCGGCTCGACCACTCCGCTTTGGACGAGGGCCGCATCGACACTGGGATCGCTGGCGAGGCGCCGCAGATTCTCGACCGATCCGGACGACGAACGCAATTCGACCTCGACCCGATTGCGCGCGATGATGTCGCGGTAGCGCTTCGCGTAAGTTTGATAGGCGCCCCCTTCCGGGCCGGTGGCGATGACCAGGCGGTCCGACGGTGCCGGCCGCACGAACTGGAACGCGAACCAGAACGAACCCGCGACGAACAGCGCCAGGGGGATCGACGTCACGCTGAAATCCCGCAAGGCGACCCAATCGGCAAGTCTTTTCATCGCAATGATTTCGTCATTTTTTATATGGGCAGGGGCGGGGCGAATTAGTTCAACCGCGCCAGCTTGTAATATGATTCGACGACGCTATTGCATCGCAGAGACCCCTCCATGGACCCCATCAAGAAAATCGGTTTCATCGGCGTCGGCAACATGGGCAATCCCATGGCCGGCCACCTGGTGAAGAAGGGCTTCGACGTCACTGTCTACGACGTCCGGCCGGAAGTAATGCAGGCGTTCGTCGCGCAGCACGGCGGGAAAGCGGCGAAATCGCTGGTGGACGCGGCGCATGGCGCGGACGCGGTGATCACGATGCTTCCGGACGACAAAGTGGTGCGCAAGGTGGTGCTGGGCGATGGCTCGGAGAACTGCATCGCGGCCGGCCTCGCAAAAGGCGCGATCGTGATCGACATGAGCACCAGCAACCCGTCGGGCACGCGCTCGCTCGGGGAGGCGCTGAAGCCGCGCGGACTCGAGATGGTGGACGCGCCCGTGATGGGCGGCGTCATCTTCGCGAAGGACGCGACGCTCGACATCATGGTGGGCGGCGAGGCGGCGCTGGTCGAGCGCGTAAAGCCTGTGCTTGCGGCGATCGGCCGCAACATCATTGCCTGCGGCGGCACCGGCACCGCGCACGCGATGAAGGCGCTGGCCAATTACGTCAACGCCTGCGCGCTGATCAACGCCATCGAGGCGATGACCATCGGGCGCAAGTTCGGGCTCGACTCGAAGCTGATGGCCGACGCGCTGATCCCGATGTGCTCGGGCCGCAACCACCCGATCGAGAAGAAAGTGGTGCCGCACGTGCTCACGCGGAAATTCGGCACCGGCATGGCGATGTCGTTCATCGCCAAGGACGTGCGGATCGCGATGGAGACGGCGAAATCGGTCGGCGCTTTTGCGCCGCTCGGCGAACGTGTCTCGGAGCTCTGGACTGCGGCGGCGGAGAAGGTGGGCCCGAACCTGGACCAGACCGAGATCGCGCGCTATTGGGAAGAGGCGACCGGCGTGCGCCTTTAACTGCAGCTGCAAGCTACAAGTTTCAAGGTACAGCGCTAAATAAAGAAGGAGGAATGGTGGAGAAGACGAAGATTGTGATGGGCACGGCGACGCCGGGCGGGGGCTTTCCCGCGTACGGCTGGCCGTACGCGGAAATACTCAACGCGACCGATGCGTCGCTCGGGATCGAGCCGATCAATACCAAGGGCAGCAACGAGAACGTGGTGTCGCTCGACGAGGGCAAGCTCGACCTCGGGCTCGTCACCGGCGAGGTGACCTACGAGGCGATCAGCGGACTGGACGGGCGCAAGAAGGCGAACAACCTGCGCATCATCAACGCCACCTACTCGCAGGCGGGCATGTTCATGGTGAAGGCCGACAGCCCGTACAAGACGATCTCCGACCTGAAGGGCAAGTCCATCGCCTGGGGCGCGGCAAGCTCCGGCTTCATCGTGCTGGCGCGCTACGTGATGGACGGACTCGGCCTCGACTTCAAGAAGGATTTCGACTCGCACCTGCTGGAGAAAGCGGGCGACGGTCCACCGATGGTGCTCGACGGGCGCGCGGCCGCGATGTGGGGCGGCGGCGTCGGCTGGCCGCCATTCATGAATATCGCCAAGGGGCCTGCCGGCATGCGCTTCATCGCGCCCAGCGCCGACGAGATCAAGCGCATCCAGGCAAAGCACTCGTTTCTGAAAGGCACCACGATGCCCGCCGGCAGCTACCCGGGACAGGCGGGGCCGGTCAATTCTGTCGGCTCCTGGCCATTCGTGCTCGCTCGCGCCTCGTTGCCCGACGATGTTGCCTATCGGCTCGCGAAGGCGCTGCACAAGGGACACGCGGCGCTCACGAAGAAGCTCGACCAGGCGCAGGAATCCACGCTGGAGAACACGCTCGCCGCCGCGCCGACGCGCGACCTGATCCATCCCGGTGTACTCAAGTACATGCGCGAGGTCGGCTTGCTCAAGTGAGCAAGAAAATCGTCCCAGATGAGGCGTCCCAGGTAAGGCGCATTACTTGAGACGCAGTAACTGGGACGTAGTATCTGGGACGTAGTACCTGGGACGCAGTTCCTGAGACGCTGTTCTCGTAACGGAGTGAAACGAAGTGAAGCTATATGGATCCCCCGGCAGCCCCTACGCGCGCAAGGTGCGCATCGTGCTCGCCGAGAAGCAGATACCGCACGAGTACGAGGTGCAGCGCGGCTCGGCGCCGGGCTCGCCCGTGCCGCAGTTCAATCCGCTGGGCAAGGTGCCGACCCTCGTGCTCGACGACGGGCGCGGGCTCTACGACTCTCCGGTCATCGTGGAGTACCTCGATGCGCTGGGGAAGGGGCCGCGGCTCATACCGGATGCGCTGGCCGAGCGCATCGAAGTCCGGCGCTGGGAAGCGCTGGGCGACGGAATTGCCGATGCTACCGTGAACATCAATCACGAGCGGCGCGAACCCGCGACAAAGCAGAAGGAGCCGGCGTGGTTTCAGCGCCAGCGCGACAAGGTCGACCGGGGGCTTGCCGCGATGGAGAAGGAACTGGGGCAGAACCAGTTCTGCTTCGGCGGCCGCTTCACGCTCGCGGATATCGCTGCGGGCTTCGCGCTCGGATACATGGACTTCGCGGTGCCCGACATAGAATGGCGGAAAGGGCATCCCGCCCTCGCGCGACTCGCGGAGCGGTTGTTCGCGCGGCCGTCGTTCAGCACGACGGGACACGCGCAGCGGCAGTGATCATGCAGTGACGAGTGACGGGTGACGAGATGGCGCTAAAGAAAGGCATCAAGCAGCTCCTCGCCGAGGCCGAGCACAAGGCGCCGGCCATTTCCGTGCAGGATGCGCAGAAGAAGCACGGCGATGCGAGCGCGGTGTTCGTGGATATCCGCGACGTGCGCGAGCTCGAGCGCGAAGGCATGATTCCCGGCGCCTTCCACGCGCCGCGCGGCATGCTGGAGTTCTGGGTGGATCCGGAGAGCCCGTACTACAAGCCGGTATTCACCGAGGACAAGACCTACATCCTTTACTGCCAGAGCGACTGGCGCGGCGTGCTGGCCGCGGCGACGCTCAAGGAGATGGGGCTACCGAACGTCTTCCATCTCTCGGGCGGCTTCAAGGAATGGCGCAATTCGGGCGCGCCGACTGCTGAGCGCCCGAAGAAATTGGAGAAGAAATAATCCAGCAGCCGGGCATGGGTAAAAAAAGGCGGCTCAGCCGCCCTTTTTTACGACCGGTCACTGGTCACCGGTCACAAGTCACGCTGCTGGGGCTAGAAGCCGTAGAGCTTCTCGGCATTCCTCACCAGCACCTGCTGCCGCAGCGTCGGATCCGGTATCCAGTCGAACAGCACGTCGGCGAGCGCGCCGTCGTTCGGCATGGTGCCTTTCAGCATCACGTGCGGCCAGTCCGTGCCCCAGATCACGCGCTCCAGGTTGGCTTCGAGCAGCGCTTTGGCGAACGGCAGCGTGTCCGGATAGGGCAGCGGTGCGGCAGTGACGCGGTACGGACCGGTCAGCTTCACCCACGCCTTGCCGCTCTTCATCAGCCGCAGCAACGCCTGGAAGCCGGGATCCTCCGGCGCTTTGCCGATCGTCAGGTAGCCGAGGTGGCCGAGGACGATGTCCACCGGGAAATCGGCGAACTGGCGATCGAGGTCGGGAAACTCGTCGGCGTGCATCAGGAATTCCATGTGCCAGCCCATTGGCGCGATGCGCTGCGCCAGCTTCTTCAGCGCCGCCATCGGCAGCGTGCCCGGCTTGCGGTCCTTCACGTCGACGATGTTCACGCGCACGCCGCGCACGCCGGCGGCGTCGAGCTGCTTCAGTTCCGCTTCGGAGATGTCATCCGCGACGACCGCGACGCCGCGCAGCCGTCCGTTTGCCGTCTTCATCGCTTCCAGCATCACCGTGTTGTCGGTGCCGTAGACGCTGGGCTGGACCAGGACCGCGCGCTCGACGCCGAGCGTGTCGAGCATGTGAAGGTAGTCATTGAGCAGGCAATCGGGCGGCGTGTAGATGCGCGCCGGCGAATACTCGTAGCGCGCCTTCGGCCCCATGATGTGCGCATGGGTGTCGCAGGCGCGGCGCGGCAGTCCACGCTTGGACGAGCGTGGATTGAAATCCGGCCCCGCGCATTCCGGCGCTTCGGTTTTCGCGGGTTCCGGCTTGGACTTGGCAGCCTCCGCCTTGGGCGCGGGGACGGCTTCTGCTTTGGGCTTGGGAACTGCTACTGCTTTGGGTTTGACGGCCATGGGTTCCTTACTGAAAGTACATTCCGCCGTTCACCAGGTAGCACTGCCCGGTGGTATATCCAGCCTGGGGGCTTGCGAGGTGGAGCATGATCGAGGTCACTTCCTCGGGACGGCCCTTGCGCTGGATCGGCTGGGTGGATTTCACCGACTTCTCGGATTCGCGCTCGTCCTTCTCCCCGCGGCCGATGGTGCCCGGCCCGATGCAGTTGGCGGTGATGTTGTGCGGCGCGAATTCGCGCGCGAGGCCGCGGGTGAAGCCGACGATGCCGAGCTTGACCATCGCCTTGGTGGCGCCGCCGCCGGTGTAGGGCGACACACCGGAAATGTTGATGATGCGGCCCCACTTGCGCTCGATCATGAGTGGCAGCACGTTGCGGCAGACGTGGAACGGTCCCGAGAGATTGACGTCGATGGCGTGGGCCCATTCTTCCCACGTCGCCTCGAGGAAGGGGCTCTCGGCGCGGAAGCCGGCGATGTTGACCGCCACGTCCACGCCGCCGAGCTGGTCGCGCGTCTTCTTCACGAAAGCCGCCACCGCGGCGCCGTCGGTCACGTCGCATTTTTCCGCGACGACCTTGACGCCCAGCTTGCGCGCGTCGTCGGCAACCTGGTTAAGCTCCTTCATCTTGGCGCTGGTGCAGATCGCGAGATTGGCGCCCTCGCCGGCGAAAGCGAGCGCCGCTGCGCTGCCGAGATTGCGGCTAGCGCCCGTGATGAGTACGGTCCTGCCTTTGAGCCCGATATCCATGGATGGCCTGCCCGTGAGGAAACTGAATGGTGGACTGCGGAAACGCCTGCGCGGGGAAGTATGGTAATCGCTTGGGCGATATCCATACAATAAGCTTCGTTCCCGACGATTCTACAACACGCTGGCCAATCTGCGGCATGGATAGCCGCGCAAGGAGGTCGATTTGTCAGGCAAGCAGTCTGAGACCGTTTCGCCGGTGATGCGGCAACTGGCGGGTTATATCGCCACCGCGCTGCGCCGGCCGTTGCCCGCGGCGGTGGCCGAGAAGACCCGGCACCACCTGCTCGACACGGTTGCCGCCATGATCTCGGGCGCGAAACTGCCGCCCGGGAAGATGGCGATCGCCTACGCGAAGAAGCTCGGTGGCACGAAGGAGGCCGCGGTCGCGGGCAGCTGGCTCGTGACGAGCGCGGTCAACGCCGCCCTTGCCAACGGCATGTTGGCCCACGCCGACGAGACGGACGATTCGCACCAGGCGGCGCTGATGCATCCGGGGTGCGCCATCGTGCCGGCTGCCCTGGCCATGGCCGAGCGCGGGAAGGCGAGCGGCGCCGCGTTGCTGCGCGCGGTGGCCCTGGGATACGACGTCGCCGCCCGCATCAACCTGTCGCTGCACAGCCTGGACTTCCGGCTCGCGGGGCACCTGACACACTGTTTCGGACCGGCATTCGGCGCGACGGCGGCGGGCGCGGCGCTGGCCCGGCTCACGCCGCGCCAGGTGCGGCACGCGCTCTCGTACTGCGCGCAGCAGACGGCCGGAATCTCGACCTACCCGCGCGATACCGATCACATCGAGAAAGCCTTCGATTTTGGCGGCTTGCCCGCCACCCGTGGCGTCTATGCCGTGACCATGGTGCAGGCGGGCTGCACCGGCGTCGAGGACGTGTTCTCCGGCGAGCGCAATTTCTTCATCGCCTGGGACGAGTCCGGTCGCATCGGCAGGGCGCCTCGGCCCGAGATCCTGACGCGCGATCTCGGCTCGGTCTACGAAATCGTCAACACCAACATCAAGCGCTGGTCGGTGGGTTCGCCGATCCAGGCGCCGCTCGATTCGCTGCTCGAGTTGATCCGCGCGCACCAGTTGAAGGCGGATGAGGTGGAAAAGGTGCTGGTGCGCGTCTCGCACAACGGCGCGGCCACGGTGGACAACCGCGAGATGCCCGACATCTGCATGCAGCATATGTGCGCGGTGATGCTGCTCGACGGCATCGTCACCTTCGGGTCTGCCCACAACGAGCGGCGCATGAAGGACCGGAAGGTGCTCGAGCTGCGCCGGCGCATCGAACTGCGCGGCGATGACGAGCTGCAGAAGCTGTTGCCGAGCCGGCACGGCATCGTCGAGATCGAGCTCAAGAATGGGCGCAAGCTGCGCCATCACACTCCCGCGGTGCGCGGGACGGCGGAGAACCCGATGACGCACGCCGAGGTGGACGAGAAGTGCTTTCACCTCATGGCGCCGGTGATCGGCGCCAGGCGCTCGCGCCGGCTGTGCGACGCGATCTGGGAAATCGAGCGTCTGAAGGATGTCAGGCGCCTGAGGCCGCTACTGCAGGCCTAGCGCCGAAAGACGTGATGAGTGATGGGAACCCCCGGCACGCCGGGGCTTTCCTTTCGCCATCCGCCATCCGCCATCCGCCATCAGGCGGCGGCCTTCGCCGCCTCAGCCAGCCCCGGCATGTCGAAGCCGAGCTTCTTCAGCCCGTCGATGACCGTCTTCGCCTGGACGGCGGTGAGCTCGGTGAGCGGGGGCCGCACGGCGCTCCACTGCGGATCATTCGAGAAGTGCGCGACCACCGCTTTCAGCGCCGGGATCATGACGTACTGGCCGGTGGTCTTGCGCACGACGTTGAGCGCTTCCTGCTGCACGTCGGCGTCGGACTTCTTCCAGTCGCGGTAGAGCTTGTCGATCGCGGCGGGATTGACGTTGGCAGTAGCAGAGATGCAGCCGGCGCCGCCGTTCCTCAGCCCCGCGAGCAGGAACGATTCGCTGCCGGGGAAGATGTCGAAGCCGCTCTTGGCGAAGGCGTCGAGGAAGACCTTGGTGTTGTTCCAGTCGCCCGAGCTGTCCTTCATGCCGGCGATCGCCGTGGGATATTTCTTCAGCAGCCGCTCGACCAGCCCCGGCGTGATGCCGACCACGGCGACGGGCGGGATGTGGTACAGGTAGATCCTCAGCCGCGCGTCGCCGACGCGCTCGACCACTTCCGAGAAATTGCGGTAGAGGCCTTCCTCGGAAACATCCTTGTAGTAGAAGGGCGGCAGCATCAGCACGCCGGCGCAGCCGGCCTTGACCGCGTGCTCGGTCAGCCGAACGGTGTCGGTCAGGGCGCAGCAGCCGGTGCCGGGCATCATGCGCGAGGGGTCGATGTCCGCGGCGAGCAGCGCGTCGAGGAGGGCGATGCGCTCGTTCACCGACAGCGAGTTGGCTTCGCTGTTGGTGCCGAACACCGCGAGCCCGCAATTCTGCGTGAGCAGCCAGCGGCACTGGGCGATGAAGCGCTGCGGATCGGGGCTGAGATCCTTGTCGAACGGCGTGACGACGGGCGAGAGCACACCACGGATGCGTTGCTGTTGTTTCATGCGGTCTCCTCGGAGAACGGCGGCCTGGGAAGAAGCCGGGGGCGAATTGATGCGCGCAGAATAGCACAGGGATATTGCGGAAAAAAGCGTGGAAAGTTGTAACTGAGGCAGGGCTTTGCTAGTCTCAAACCCCCCGCGGTCCCGCCGTGGAAAAAAGGGGCGCCATGGAAAGCAAGTCAGAAGTCGGAAGGCAGAAGGCGGACAGGTCCTGGCTCAAGGGCATCCTTCATCCTTTATCCTTCATCCTTTGCTGCGCCATGGCAGCGAATGCCGCGATGGCGCAACAGTACCCGACGCGGCCGATCCGGCTGGTGCTCGGCTTTGCCCCCGGCGGCTCGAGCGACACCATGGCGCGGACGCTCGCCACGCGGCTCTCCGAGGGCCTCGGGCAAACGGTGGTGATCGACAACCGGCCCGGCGCCGGCGGCAACATCGCGGCCGAGATCGTGGCGAAAAGCAATCCCGACGGCTACACCATGCTTCTTGGCAACAACGGCATCCTTGCCGTGAACATCAGCCTGTACTCGAAGCTCCCCTTCCACCCGCTCAAGGATTTCGAGCCGATCGTTCTCGCCGCCTCGCAACCCAACATCCTGGTAGTGAATCCGTCGGTGCCGGTGAAATCCGTGAAGGATCTGATCGCGCTCGCGAAAGCGAAGCCGGACGGCCTCAACTACGCTTCCTCGGGCGCGGGTACGACGCCGCACCTCGCGGCGGAACTGTTCAAGCGCATGGCGGGCGTGAGCTATACCCTCATCCCGTTCAAGGGCGGCGGCCCGGCGGTCGTCGCGGTCATCGCGGGCCAGTGCCAGTTCATTTTCGCGACCTCGCTCTCGGTCCAGCCGCACATGAAGTCGGGGAAGGTCCGGGCGCTCGCCGTCACCACGCCGAAGCGGTCGCCGAATTTCCCGGAATTGCCGACCGTGTCCGAGGCCGGCGTGCCGGGCTTCGAGGCGCTCACCTGGCACGGCTTCGTCGCGCCCGCGCGCACGCCGCAGCCGGTCATCGCGCGGCTGAACAGCGAGTTCAACAAGGTGTTCCAGCGACCCGACATCCGCGAACGGCTGACGACGCTCGGATCGGAGATCATCGGCGGCCCACCGAAGGACCTCACCGCCTACATCAAGAAGGAGATCCCGGTGTGGGCGAAGGTCATCAAGGAGACCGGCGCGCGGGCCGACTGATCATGGCTAAACTCAAGATACTCGGCGCCGGGCCGGTGAAGCGCGGCGTCACCAGGCTGGCGGCGCAGTTCGAGAAGAGCTCGGGACACCAGGTCGAGGTGGAGTTCGCCGGCGCGCCCGGCGTGCGCGACCGGGTGCTCGCGGACGAGGCGGTGGACGTGGCCGTCGTGCCGAAGGCGGCGATGGACGAGTTCGAAACGCAGGGGAAGGTGGTCGCCGGCACCAGCGCGCTGATGGGGCGCTCGCGCATGGGCATCGTCGTGCGCAAGGGCGCGGCGCTTCCGGACATTTCCGACACCGAGGCATTCAAGCGGGCGATGACCGGCGCCGAGGCGATCGTGGTGAACGTCGCCTCGAGCGGCGTCTACATGGTGAAGCTGCTGGAGAAGCTCGGCATCGGCGATGCGACGAACGGCAGGATCCTGAAGCTGTCGGACACCGTGAAGGTGATGGAGCATGTTGCCGGCGCGCCCACGCGCGCGATCGGCGTCGGCCAGCTCGCGGAGATCAGCGAGCTGGTGGAGAAAGGGCTCGCTATCGCGCTGGTCGCGCCGCTGCCGGACGCGATCCAGAACGTGACCGCCTACAATGCGGCGGTGACTTCGGCGAGCCGCGAGCAAAGCGCGGCCCGCGCGTTGGCAGCGTTTCTGGCCGCGCCCGCTGCCAAGCCGGTATTCGCGGCGACCGGCATCGACTGAACACCTCACGCTTTAGATCGGGAGAAACAACATGACGAGAATGGGCGCGGCGCTTGCCGCTCTGGGATTCCTGCTGGCAGGCGCGGCGGGAGCAGCCGAGATCACCGTTATCTCGGGCGGCGCGATCGAGCCGGGACTGAAGGCAGCCGCCGCAGCGTTCGAGAAGGCGGGCGGGCACACGGTGAAGATCACGTTCAACACCACGCCGCAGATGCGCAAGCGTGTCGCGGCGGGCGACACCTTCGACGTGGTGATCGCCCCTCCCGCCGCGGTCAAGGAATTCGCCGCGGCTGGCAAGGTGGACGCCGGCGGCGTGGATGTGGGGCGCGTGGGATCCGGCGTCACGGTACGTCCTGGGGCGCCGGTCCCGGTCATCAAGACGGCCGAGGACGTAAAGAAAGCGGTGCTCGAGGCCGAGTCCATCGTTTTCAATACTGCGTCCACCGGCATCTATTTCGAAAACCTGCTCAAGAAATGGGGCATCTTCGACGAGGTCAAGAGCAAGACCGTGCGCTACACCACCGGCGCCGAGGTGATGAAGCACGTGCTGAAGGGCAAGGGCAAAGAGGTCGGCTTTGGCCCGATTACCGAAATCCTGCTCGAGAAAGAACACGGCATCATCCTGGTCGGCCCGTTTCCGGCGGAGATCCAGAATTACACCTCCTACGTCGCGGTGCCGATGGCTGCCGGCACTCAAAAGGACGCAGCGCAGGCGCTGGTGAAATTCCTCGGCGGGCCGGTCGGCAAGCCGCTGTTCGTCAAGGCCGGGATCGAGTGACGAGCGATGAGCAATGAACTCAAGGTGTTGAGCGCAGGCGCAGTGAAGAGCGGCGTGTCGCAGGTGGCGCAGGAATTCGAGCGGACGACGGGCACGAAGGTGAGCATCGAGTTCAACACTGCCCCCGAACTGAGGAAGCGCATCGCTGCTGGGGAGGCCGCGGACGTCGTGGTCGCGCCGCCGGCGGCGATGGACGAGTTCCAGAAGCAGGGCAGGATCGTCCCCGGAAGTCGCGGGTTCGTCGGGCGCTCGCGCATGGGCGTGGTCGTGCACGCCGATGCGCCGGCGCCCGACGTGTCGAACGCCGTCGCGTTCACGAAAGCATTGGCGGCGGCCAGCGCCGTGGTGCACAACAAGGCGTCCAGCGGGATTTATTCCGCGACCCTGCTGGAGAAGCTTGGGCTGAAGGAAAAGCTCGGCGCGAGGATCGTGGTGGTGGATACCGGCGGCGCGGTAATGAAGACCGTCGCGGAGAAGGGCGCAGGCGCAATCGGTCTCGCGCAGATCTCGGAAGTCATGGTGATGATAGACAAGGGCTGCAAGGTCAAGCTGGCGGCGCCGCTGCCCGGCGAGATCCAGAACGAGACGAGCTACGAGGCGGCAGTGACCGCCGCGAGCGCATCGCCTGAAGCGGCGAAGAAACTCGCGGCCAGCCTCGCGTCCGATGCCGCGAAGAAGGTCTTCGCCGCGACCGGGATCAGCTAGTCACGCAGGTGCGGCGGCGATGAAGATTGCGATACTCGACGACTACGCGAACGCGTCGCGTACGCTGGATGCCTGGACCAAGCTCGCCGGCCACGACGTCACCGTGTTCACCGATCACGAGAGCGACCCCGCTGCGCTGGGCGCGCGCCTGGCGGGATTCGAGGCCGTGGTCGTCATCCAGCAGCGCCTGTGGATGCCGCGGGCGATTATCGAAAAGCTTCCCGCCAGCGTCAAGCTCATCAGCCAGACGGGACACTGGTATGCGCATATCGACGTGTCCGCGTGCACGGAGCGCGGGATCGCAATCACGGCCGCAGGCACGACGAACTTTCACGCGCCCGCTCAGCTGACCTGGGCGCTGATCCTGGCCTCGCTGCGGCACATCCCGCGCGAAGTCGCCGCGATGCGGTCGGGGCGCTGGTTGTCGACGCTGGGGGAAGAAGTGAACGGCCGCACGCTCGGCATCTACGCGTACGGCAACATCGGCAGCATCGTCGCGGCGGCCGGCTGCGCCTTCGGGATGAGGATCCTGTGCTGGGGCCGCGAGGGCTCGACCGGGCGGGCGCGAGCGGCGGGCTACGACGTCGCCGCCTCGCGCGAGGAGTTCTACGAGACGAGCGATATCGTGTCGATACACCTGCCGTTGCGGACGGACTCGCGCGGTATCGTCACTGCTTCGGACCTTGCCCACATGAAGCCTACTGCGCTGTTCGTGAACGTGAGCCGCGCGGGGCTGGTCGGTGACCACGTCCTGGCAGAGGCGTTGAGAAAAGGACGGCCGGGCCGCGCGGCGGTGGACGTGTACGAGGAAGAGCCGGTGCTGAACACGAGCAACCCGCTCGTCGGCCTCGATAATTGCCTGTGCACGCCGCACCTTGGCTACGCCGCCCGCGACACCTTCGAGCGTTACCTCGGCGGCGCATTCGATCACGTTAACGCTTTCGCAGCGGGCAAGCCAGTCAACGTCGTGAACCCGGAAGCTTTGCGAAGCGCCGCATGAAGAGAATCTGCCTGGCGTTGCTGCTGCTGGCGGCAACCCCATCCATCGCCGCGCAGGCATATCCGGCCCGGCCGATCCGGATGATCGTGCCGTTCACCGCCGGGAGTGGCAGCGACACCGTGGCGCGTCTCATCGCTCCGAAACTTCTCGACGGGCTGGGCCAGCGCGTGGTTGTCGACAACCGCGCCGGCGCCGGCAGCACGATCGGGACGGCCATGGTCGCCTCGGCGGCGCCGGATGGCCACACGCTGCTGCTGACCTCGTCCGGCTTCGCCGGCGCTGCTTCTCTCTACCAGAAGCTGCCCTACGACACTGTCAGGGATTTCGCGGGCATCACGCCGGTCATGAGCACCGCCCTTATCCTGGTGGCGGCACCGTCGCTCGGCGTGAAGTCCATGAAGGATCTCGTCGCGCTGGCGAAGCAGAAACCGGGGGCCCTGACCTATGCCTCCACCGGCGTCGGCAGCGGCACCCACTACGGGGCCGAGCTGTTCCGGCGCGCCGCTGGCTTCGAGGCTACGCACGTCCCGTACAAAGGCGTGCCGGAAGCGATGAACGACGTCATGACCGGCCGGGTCAACTTTTACGTTGCGTCGGTGCAGGCGGTGGTGCCGCTTGCCCGCGAGGGTCGTGTCACCGCGCTCGCGATCACGGGACCGCAACGTTCGCGGCTGCTGCCGGAAGTGCCGACGATGGCCGAGGCGGGCCTGCCGCGCTTCGAGTACGTGGGATGGTGGGGGATGCTGGTGCCCGCCAGGACGCCCCGTGTCGTCGTTGACCAGCTGTCGAAAGAAATGAAACGCATCCTCGATCTGCCCGAAATCCGCGAGAAGTTCGAGGGCCTCGGCGGGGAAGCCTGGTGGACGGCGCCCCAGGCATTCGACCGCTTGATCCGCACCGAGGTCGAGGCGCGTGCCAAGATATTCGGACCGGCGAGCGGGCAGGTGCAGTAGCCCGGGCGCGGTCCGCCGCAGTCCGCCAACTGTAAGAGGAGAGTGACCGATGACCGGCATGACCGTGACCCGCAGCCTCGATGCCCGCGAAGCCTCCGGTTTTCCGCTCGCGACGGCGAGTCCCGCCGAACTTGGTTTCCACGAGCCGGCGCTCGGCCGGCTGCGCGGGCTGATCGAAAGACATATCGCCGAGGGCCGTTATCCCGGGGCGCAGATCGCGCTGGCGCGCCACGGCCGGCTCGCGCTGTTCGAGACCTTCGGCCGGGCGACGCTGGAGGCCGAGGCGGCAGCGGGACCGCGCACCCTCTGGCTGTTGTTCTCCAATACCAAGGTAATTACCGCCGCGGGCATCTGGGCCCTGGTCGACGACGGCGCGCTGTCGTTCTCCGACCGGATTGCCGATCACATCCCGGAGTTCGCGCGCCACGGCAAGGGCGAAATCACCCTCGCGGATGTACTCAGCCACCGTGGCGGCTTCCCCAGCCAGGACGTGACGCCGGCAGCGTGGGACGATCACCGCGAGATGCGGCGCCAGGTCTGCGAGCTCACCCTGGAGTGGACGCCGGGCTCGCGCCTGCAATATCACCCGAAATCGGCATTGTGGGTGGCGGCCGCCCTGATCGAGACGATTGCAAAGACCGACTACCGGGACTTCCTGCGCAGCCGGATTATCGAGCCGCTCGGGCTGGGCGGCGATATCTTCGTCGGCCTGCCTGGCGCGGAGCACGCGCGCGCCGCTACGATCTACGAGCCGGACGGCGACGGAAGGCAGCGCGCGCTCCCGGCGGAAAATAGTGCGCCGCAGCGGCTGGCGGGGATACCCAGCAGCGGCGGCTATGCGACTGCCCGCGGCATGACTGCGTTCTACCAGATGATGGTGAACGGGGGCAGGCTCGGCGACCGGCGCTTGTTCTCGCGCCGCCTGATCGAATTCGTCACTCGCAATCACACCGGCGACATGCATGACCACGGCATGGGCATGCCGATGCACCGCGGCCTTGGCGTGCACGTCCGGGGCACGACCCTGAAAATCCGCGGGCTGGGCGCGCTGGCGTCGCCGCGTACTTTCGGGCACGGCGGCGTCGGCTCGTCCTACTGCTGGGCTGATCCCGATTCTGGCGTCTCGTTCGCCTACATTACCAACAGCCGGATTCCCGATCCCTGGCATAGCCGCCGGCTCGACCTCGTCGCGAACCTGGTCCACTCCGCGATCGAATAACGCGTCCGCAGCGAAAAACGGGCCGAGGCCCGTTTTTTTCTCTCCGTCGCCGGTTGCGAATCTAGTAGATCTTGAGGTTGAGCGTCTTCAGCAGCTTGTCCACTTCGTCGTACTCCCGCACGACGTAGGCGCGGAACTGCTCGGGCGAGTTCGGTTCCGCGGGCTCGGAGCCGTCGGCCGAGAGCCGCTTCATCATCTCCGGCGAGTGCATGCCGTGGCCGACGATGCGGTTGAGGGTGTCGGCGATGGGCTTGGGCATGCCGGCGGGGGCGAAGAGGTTGTAGGTGTTTGTCACCTTGAACCCCGGCAGCGTCTCCGAGACCGTGGGTAGCTCCGGAAAACTCTGAACGCGCTTCAGCCCTGTTGAGGCGAGCACGCGCAGGCGGCCGCTCTTGATGTGCGGCGTGGCGGAGATCGTGCTGGCGAGCACCATATGTATCTGGCCGGCGATGATGTCGAGCATGGCGGGCGCGGCGCCCTTGTACGGCACATGCAACATCTTCGTTCCGGCCATGTAGTCGAACCGCTCCAGGCCGAGGTGAGAGGTGGTGCCGATGCCGGAGGAGCCGTAAGTCAGCGCGCCCGGCTTGGCTTTCGCGTACGCGATGAGGTCCTTCACCGACTTGATCGGCAGGCTGGGCGTCATGACCAGCATGTAGGACTGCGTCGTCATCTGCACGATGGGCGTGTAGGCCTTGCGCACGTCGTAGGCCACACGCTTCGAGGCGCCGACAATATAGGTCGTGTCGGTCGCGCAAAGCAGGGTGTAGCCGTCCGGCGTAGCTTGCGCCACGACGTCCATCGCGAGCACCGTGCCGCCGCCGGGGCGATTGTCCACGATGAACGTTTGCCCGAACTTCTCGGTGAGCATCTGCGCGGCGGCGCGGCAGATGGTGTCGAGGCCGCCGCCCGGCGCCACGCCCGCGATCATCCGCACGGGACGCGTCGGGTACTGCTGCGCGCTCGCGGCGCTCGCCGCAAGCACGCAGCAAAGGAGAATGGCGAATGGCGAATGGCGAATGGAGTTCATGAATAAAAACGGGGCCGCGGCCCCGTTTCCTCTTGTTAGCCGTCAGTCATCAGTCGTCACGCATTTTTCTTGAATTCGAG
>Ga0247825_10000498_pt1 | contig 24956 bp, 25 predicted proteins | sample 13C_Vanillin_Day_FD_194413 | JGI IMG/M metagenome (GOLD analysis project Ga0247825, IMG submission 194413) | Soil microbial communities from agricultural site in Penn Yan, New York, United States - 13C_Vanillin_Day48 | ecosystem: Environmental > Terrestrial > Soil > Agricultural land | place... | reverse complement strand
CCCTTCTCCCTCTCCCCGTCCTTACGGGGAGAGGGAGAAGGGGAGGCGCCCGCTCCGCGACGGACCTCTACTCCGGCATCATCGTCTCGCGCTTGGGGAAGGCTGCGAACGTCTTCTCGGGCACGCCGAAGTTGGTGGCGAGCACCTGGCCTGGCGTCGCCGCCATCCAGGCCGTGATCGAGATCGACTCGTAGCTGCCGTTGTTGAGCGCCAGCACCAGCTCCACGTCCTCGCTGCCGACGTTCTCGATGTAGTGGCCGTAGCCCTGCGGCACGTAGCCGACGTCGCCGGCGCCGAACTCCTCGGTGCATCAAAGGCCGTGCGAGCCGAACACCGTCATGCGCGCGCGGCCTTTGATGTAGTACTGCCACTCGTCCGCGTTGGGATGCCAGTGCAGCTCGCGCAGCCCGCCCGGCTTGATGCGCATCAGCGCGCCGGTCACCGTCGTGGAGATCGGGAACTCGCGCTCCGAGACCAGCCGCAGCGAGCCGCCGGCGAACCTCTCGGGCCGCTGAGCCAGCAGGCGGTAGCGGTGCGTGACAGCGCCGACGTTGAGCGAGCCGGGCGCGGGGTCGGAGGGGAGCGGCGCCGGCACGGGCCCCTTCGCCATGTAGACCTCGCGCTTCGGGAAGGTCGCGAAGGTCGATGCCGGTACGGCGAAGTTCCTGGCCAGCACCTCGGGGGGCGTGTGACCCAGCCAGTCCGTGATGCTGAAGGTGCCGAACTCGGAGAAGTAGCCGTTGTCGAACACGAGGAGGAACTGGCAATCGCCGGGTCCCAGGCCCTGGATCGAGTGGCCGTGCCCGCGCGGGAAGTACCAGACGTCGCCGGCATCGCAGTCGACGATCTCGGAATGCCCCTGCGGGTCGATGGTGGTGACGCGGCAGCGGCCCTTGATGACGTAGGCCCATTCGGCGGCGTTGGCGTGCCAGTGCAGCTCGCGCAGCGCGCCGGGCGAAAGCTGCATCAGGACGCCGGCGAGCTTCTCCGACACCGGAAACTCGGCGACCGTCGCCTCCTTCGACCAGCCCCCGTCCCAGGCCTTGGCGGACTGGGCACCGAGCGCGTACTTGAAGGAGGGCAACTCCTTGCCGCTGAGCGGCGCGGGCGTCGGCCCGAAAGGCGGCTGCACATCGGCGCTGGCACTGGCTGCACCCATTTGCGCCATTGCGAACCCTCCCGATACCGCGATCCCGCTGATGACGTTGCGCCGCGACATGCCGGCCATCGATGACCTCCCTGGAGCATGGGAGGCCTTATCCGCGCGCCGCAAAAAGGGTCGCGCGGGCGACAGCCCCGCCGCCCCCAGTGTTAGGCGGGAGCAGGTTGAGGATGTGCCCGCGAAACCCGAAAAATTGCGCGCAAGTCCGCTAGCGGACCCTGCCCTCGGCGGCGCATCAGTAGGGCGACCGTACCCTGACGGCGGGCACGATGCCGGCGCGCGTGAGACCGATGTCCTTGAGCTCGCGGTCGCTCATGGACCGGAGGCGCTCGATTGCCGCCGTCTCCATGCGCCGGATCATATAGGCGCTCCACCAGCGTTTCAGGACGGCCAAACAGCCTTCCGCCTGGGACTCGGTGAACGCGTCTTGCGCCGCAGGCGGCGCCAAGGAACTCATGCTCATGACCATCTCCATTTCGGCTTCTTGTTTTCGACGCCCTACGTCTCGCTCAAGAGAGACGGAGAGGTCGTCAGCCGTTCGGTTGATGGTCTTGGAGATGTGTTGTGCGACGCAGGTCTGGAGGGGCGAAGCCTGACGCCGCCCCTCACTCTCGGCCTACGCCGAGGGCAGGCCCCAGCCCTCTCCCCGTCAAGACGGGGAGAGGAAACGACGGAGCATGAGCTACATCGCCGGCAGGATGGCGATGTCGCCGATTTTGCCCTTGAGGCCCGAGACCTGGCTGAACGGCTTGGCGGCGCCGGTAGCAATGTCGACCGTGTACAGCGCGCCGCCGGCGAGCAGCCAACCGGTGTTGGCGCCCTTGCCGTCCGACCAGACGTCGAAGGCGACGGGGCCGTCCAGCTTCACGCCGAGCTTGCCGATGGTGTTGAGGATGCCGTCGTTGGGCGGCGCCTGCTTGACGAGCGTGCCGTGCGCCGCGTCGATGTCGTAAAGCGCGGTCTCCTTGGTGCCGGCGTAGCTGTTGGAATAGGCGGCGGCCGTGACCTTGGGCTCCTTCCCCTTCATGGCGTCAGCGTCGGCGTACTTGAGCGCGCCGTCGACCAAGGTCTTGCCGTCGTCGACGTTGATGCGATAGCTCATGCCGGTCGAGGACACGACGCGCATGCGGTCGGCGACGGGATTGAAGTCGACCGAGAACGCGGCGCCGTCGGGCAGCTTCTCGCTGAGCTGGCTCTTCTTCTCCCACTTGCCCGTTTTGACGTCGATGGTGACGATGGCGCCCTGGGGGGTGAGACCGTAGAGCTTGCCGTCGGCGGGCCGCACGTCGAAGCCGACCAGGCTCGCGCCGCCGTCGAGGCCGACCTTGCCGATCACCTTCTTCTGGTCCGTGTCGATCCACACGATGGTCTTGCCGTCCTGCAGGGCGGCGAGCGTGGCGGCGCTGGCGGAGCCGGCGGCGGCAACGCCCAGGGTTGCCGCCAGCCCGATAAAGGCGGTGCGCGGAAGTCTCGTCATGTCGTATCTCCTCTGGCTCTTCGTGAGGCTCCCTTCGCGGAGCTGAAGGGGTTACGAGCCGTGGAGGCACACGGTTTTTGACGATGCGTCACGATTGAGTGAGAGGCGCGCGACCCCCCGTCATACCGGCGTCATGTCGAAGACATGCCTCCGGCTTGAAGGCCGGTACCCAGCTCGCCGGGATAGGTGCATGGGTCCCGGCCTTCCTCTGCGAGCGCCCTGCCGGGCGCTCGCAGCGCCGGGATGACGTGAGCTAGCCCGTGGCCGCGCGGGGGCCGAGGGCGATTGCCAGCTCGTCGTGGATGTTGGCGGCGGCCTCACGCCAGTCGCCGCGGCGGAACACGTGCGCTGGAGGCGGCTGCGGCGGCGCCTCCTGAGCTGGGAGCTCCTGCACCGGCTCCTCCAGCACGGCGAAAGGCGCCCGCGGCCGCGGCAGCGCACCCATCCGCTGGGCGAGCCCCTGCAGCTCTTTCAGGATCACGCCGCGCCGCTGCTCGTGCTCCTGCGCCACGGCGCGCACGTCCTGCAGCAGCTTCTGGTCGGCACGGCCCAGAGCCTCCCCCAAGGCGCGCACAAGGTCCTGCTCGCCGGTGGCGAGGTCGTTCATGCGTACGCGCATTTCCTCGATCTGCTCGATCAGGCTCGTCATGCTGTCCCTCAACGTTCGTTGCAGTTGTGACGAATCACCCTGAGACCAAAGGGTCTGGGACAAATGCGGTGGAGACGGGGCAGCTGATTCGCGGGCTGTGCAGACAGGCCTACGACCTACCCGGCAGCGTCGGCAGGCGGCGCAGGGAGATGGCCTTCGCCGGCACGACCGCGCTGATGACCTGCGCGCGCTTGGGCGCGGCGATGCGGGGCGCGGAAAGGAACTTCACGCCGACGTCTCCGCCCTTGCGCCACACCACCTGGCAGGGAGCCTCCAGACCATCGAGGGGGATCAGCAGCTCGAAGGTGTCGGGCACGGTCATCGAGCCTTCCACGCGCAGGCGCGCGCCGGTGTCGGAGATGTCGCGCACGGTGCAGTTGACGGTCAGTCGACGGTCATTGGAAGCGGCAATGCCGGATTTCAGGACGCGCCGACGCGCCGCCATACGCCCGTCGCCGTCCTGCTTCACGAGCGCATTTCCGATAGCACTGAACGCGACGACCGTGCCGCCGGCCCGATTTGGTGCTTCCAAGGCAACTACTCACACTCACGACCAGACATCCCCCTCCCATGCCAGTCTCCCACCAATATGTGAGCACGGCTTCCAAACGGTAGTGCCGGGCCTGACGTTTTTACCTGGGCAGTTAATCATTTATGGCGCAAGCGGCACCGTAACGCCCCGCTAACACTTGCAGCGCGAACCGGAGGTTGGGCATGCCGGGAGCGGCGGCGCTCACCAGGCGAGTTCGAGGATCTCCTTGACGTCGGCAGCGCTGCGGATCGGGCGGGGATTGAGCAGCACGGGCTGATAGCCGAGGGAGCGGGTGGCAAGCTCGTCGAGGCTCTCGCGCTTGATGCCGACACCGCGCAGGGTCACGGGCTGGTCGAGGCCCATCACCAGCTCGCGCACGAGGTCGCTCGCGGGCCGGCCCGGCTGGCCCATGGCGGCGGAGAGCGGCTTCTGCCGATCGGCGTTGACGGCGGCATTCCAGGCCAGCACCGCCGGCAGCATGACGCAGGAGGTGTGGCCGTGGGCGACGCCGAAGCCCGCGCCCAGCGCGTAGCCGATGCCGTGGCTGGCCCCGGTGGGGATGCCGGAGGCGCCCGGCGAGATCGCCTGCCACATGCCGAACTGGGCCTCGAGCCTGGGGGCGAGATCCCCAGGGTTGCGCTTGATGGCAGGAAGCGCGCGGGCGAGCAGGGCCAGCCCCTGCAGGGACAGCGCCTCGGTGCCGGGATGCGCCCGCTGGTTGCAGTAGGTCTCGACCGCATGGTCGACGGCGCGGATGCCCGTGCAGAACAGCAGCCAGTCCGGCGTGTCGAGCGTGGCGGCGGGATCGAGCACCACCGTGCGCGGGGCGAACAGGCGGTGACGGAAGGACTGCTTGGTGTGGGTCGCCGACTGGGTGATGCCGGCGTTCTGGGTGAACTCGGAGGCCGACAGCGTGGTCGACACCGCCACCATGCGGATCGGGTTCGGCGGCAGGGCAAGCTCCACGTCCTTGTAGCGGTCGGCAAGGACGTGGGGCTCCATGTCCTCGGGCGAGTTCAGGCCCAGCCACAGGCAGAGCTGCATGGCCTTGGTGGCATCGATCACCGAGCCGCCGCCGATCGCCACCAGCAGATCGGCGTTCGCGGCGCGCGCTGCGGCTGCACCCGCCACCACGTCCTCGCGCGGGCTGTGCGAGCTGATGGTGGAGAAGGTGCCGACGTGGGCCGCACCCAGCGCCGCCTCGACGCGCTGCAGCGGCCCCATCTCCTTCTGCGCCAGCGAGCGCGTCGAGGTGACGAACACGCGCCTGGCGCCGACGCGTTGGGCCTCCGCCGCCACCGCCTCGCCGGCCGCCACCCCGAACACGACCCGCTCCAGCGCCTGCACGTGGAAGACGCCGGAGGGAAGGGAATTTCCCGATTGGCTCATGACAACTCACTCCGACCCTTCCGACCGTGCGTGACGCTCCCTGCTCGCCGGACGACCAGCTAGCGCATCACCAGCACCAGCTTGCCGCGGAAATGGCGCCCTTGGCTGACCTTCTGCGCCTCGACGGCCTGGGCCAGCGGATAGCGCCTCACCTCCGGCGGCTTGACCACGCCTGATGTCACGAGCTCGACGATGCGCTCGAGATGCGGACGGTCGCGGGCGACGTTGGGCCGCAGCGACTGCACGTCGCCGCGCTCGGGCTTGGGCGCCTGCGCGCCGGAGGCGATGAAGGCCGCGCGCCCGCCGGGCTTGAGCACGGCGAAGGAGCGCTGGGCAACGTCGCCGCCGACCGTCTCGAACACGGCATCGATGCCGGACAGTACCTTGGTGAAGTCCTGGGCATTGTAGTCGATCACCTGATCGGCGCCGAGGCTCTTGACGTAGTCGACGTTGGCGGCGCTCGCCGTGCTGATGACGCGCGCGCCGATGTGCTTGGCGAGCTGGATGGCGAAGCCCGCGACGCCGCCGGCGCCACCCTGGATCAGGATGGTCTCGCCCCGCTTCAGCTTCAGGGTGTCCTCGACGGCGACCAGCGCGGTGAGCCCGGCGAGAGCCAGCGCGGCGGCATCGACATGGCTGATGCCAGCGGGCTTCTTGGCCACGATGGACGCCTTGATGGCGATCTTCTCGGCGTAGGTCCCCTCCTGCCCGACCTCGCACACGGCAAACACGGGATCGCCGACCCTGAAGTCGGCGACGCCCTGACCGACGGCGCTGACGATGCCGGAGAAGTCGCGCCCCAGCACGTAGGGGAACGTCGAGATCTTCGCGTAATCGCCGGTGCGCACGCGCCAGTCCGCACCGTTGATGCTGGCGGCATGGATGTCGACGACGATCTCGCCGGGCTTGGGCACCGGATCGGGCAGGTCGCCGTACTTCAGGACCTCGGGCCCGCCGTGCCGCTCCATGTAGGCCGCCTTCATCGTCATTCCTCCCCTGCAAAAATCCGCGGGCGCCGGCCAAGAAACCAGTTGGCGCCGCCGGGCCCGCACCGTTACATCGGCAGCATCGCAGACAACCGGCCGGATTTACAGTCTGAAGGAGGACACCCATGCGCCACAGGATCATGCGGGCGGCAACCCGCCCAACCAACAAGGGCCCCGCCTCGAATTTCGGCGGCACCGTGCTGCACGAAGAGGTGTTCGCGCCGGAGGCGCCGTCGCGCCTGCGCGCCTCGCGCGTCACCTTCGCGCCCGGCGGACGCACCAACTGGCACACGCACGCAGTGGGACAGGTCCTATACGTGCTCTCCGGCGTCGGCCGCTACCAGATGCTGGGCGAGCCGGTGCAGATCCTGCTGCCCGGCGACACGGTGGTGATCCCGCCCAACCTCAAGCATTGGCACGGCTCCGCGCCCGACCACATGATGTGCCACCTAGCGCTGTCGGAGTCCGACGACAAGGGCAATGCCACCACCTGGCTCGAGCCCGTCAGCGACGCCGACTACACCAAGGCGCCGGTGAAGCCGGAGTAGCAGCGCACGCCGCTCCTCCCCCTCGAGGGGGGAGGGCGGAGCATCCGCGGCTTGGACGGCGATCACCGACGTTTCCACCCATGCACGACCGCCGTCCAAGCCGCTGGATGCACCGGGTGGGGGTGAGCCCCCGGTGAGCGTCAATCGCCGAGTGCGCGACAGACACCCCCACCTGGACGCGCCGAACGAGTTAGCGTCTCGGGATGCGCGTGCAACGGCGCTCGCAGCAAGAGGACGACGCCAACTCGTGGCGCGTCTTCCTCCCCCCTCCAGGGGGAGGGGCGGCCCCGATCTCCGCGTCGAGCATGACGCCGCCCCTCACCCCAGCCCTCTCCCCGCTTGCGGGGAGAGGGAGCTACGCGGGCATGGCGGTCTCGACGAGGCGGGCCCAGTAGGAGACGCCGGCGGGGATGGCGCCGTCATTGAAGTCGTACAGGGGGTGGTGGACGCCGGCAGTGCTGCCGTTGCCGAGCAGGATGATGGCGCCGGGGCGCGCCTCCAGCATGAACGAGAAATCCTCGCCCCCCATCAGCGGGGCGACGTTGGCGTTGACCTTGTCGGCACCCGCGACCTCGGCGGCCACGCCGGCGGCGAAGGCGGTCTGGCGCTCGTGGTTGAAGGTCACGGGGTAGCTGCGGATGTAGGTGGCCTTGGCGGTGGCGCCGTGCAGCTTGGCCGTCGTCTCGGCCACCTCTACGATGCGCCGCTCGATGAGGTCGCGCACGGCCGGCGTGAGCGAGCGGGCGGTGCCCTTGAGCTGCGCCGTCTCCGGGATCACGTTCTCGGCCTCGCCCGCGTGCAGCATGCAGATCGAGATCACGCCCGCCTGCAGAGGATCGACGTTGCGCGACACGATCGAGTGCAGCGCGGTGACGATGTGGGAGGCGACGAGCACGGTGTCGACGCACTCGTGCGGGCGCGCGGCGTGGCCGCCCTTGCCCGTGACGTCGATGTAGACGCGGTCGCTGGCGGCGAGCAGCGGCCCGGGCCTGAGCGCGAACTGGCCGACCGGCAGGCCCGGCATGTTGTGCATGCCGAACACCTCCTGGATGCCCCAGCGGTCCATCAGGCCGTCGTCGACCATGGCCTTGCCGCCGGCGCCGCCCTCCTCGGCGGGCTGGAAGATGACGACGGCGGTGCCGTCGAAGTTGCGGGTCTCGGCGAGATACTTGGCAGCACCGAGCAGCATCGCGGTGTGGCCGTCGTGCCCGCAGGCGTGCATGCGGCCGGGCGTTTTCGACGCGTAGGGCAGCCCGGTGGCCTCGGTCATGGGCAGCGCGTCCATGTCGGCGCGCAGGCCGATCACCTTGCCGGACGCTGCCTTGCGGCCCCTGATGACGCCGACCACGCCGGTCTTGCCGACGCCGGGCACCACCTCGTCGCAGCCGAAGGCCCTCAGCTTGTCGACCACCACGCCCGCCGTGCGGTGCACCTCGTAGAGGATCTCCGGATTGGCATGCAGGTCGTGGCGCCAGCCGGTGATCTCGTCCTGCAGGTCGGCGACGCGGTTGATGACGGGCATGGTTGGGCCTCCGGGTGCGTGTACGGCCCGTTGTACTAGGTTCCGGCCTGCGCCGGAATGACGAACGTGGCGATGCGCACCTGCCGCCTTCCCTCAGCCCAGCACCTCCTTGTTGATGACGTTCTCGCGGATGGGAGCGCCGTCGAGCACGCTGATGATGTTCTTGGCGGTCTGCAGGCCCATGCGGTCGAGCGACTCGCGGGTGACGCCGGCCATGTGCGGGGCCGAGATCACGTTGGCGAGCTTCAGCAGCGGGTTGTCGGCGGGCGTGGGCTCCTCGGCGAATACGTCGAGGCCGGCGCCGGCGAGCTTCCTGCCCGTGAGCGCGGCATGCAGCGCCGGCTCGTCGATGATGCCGCCGCGGGCGGTGTTGACGAGGTAGGCGGTGGGCTTGAGGCGTGCCAGCCGCGCGGCGTTGAACATGCCGACGGTCTCGGGCGTCTTGGGGCAATGGATGGTGACGAAGTCGGCGCGCGGGAGGGCGGCATCGAGGTCGGCGACCGGCTCGCAGCCCGCAGCCTTGATGGTGGCGGCCGGCACGTAGGGGTCGTAGATCAGGACGTTCATCTCCATGGCCTGGCAGCGCTTGGCACTCCTGGTGCCGATGCGGCCGAAGCCGACGACCAGGACGGTCTTGCCGTAGAGGTCGAACGGCACGGCCTCGAGCCGCTTGTTCCACTGATTGTCCTTGACCATGGCATGCAGCTCGGCGCCGCGCTTGGCGAGCGCCATCATCATGAACATGGCCTGCTCGGCGACGGAGGGGGAGTTGGCGGAGCCGGCCACCATCAGCGGGATCTTCTTGGCGGTCAGCGCCGGCACGTCGACGGCGTCGAAGCCGACGCCGATGCGGGCCACCACCAGCATCTCGCGGGAAGCCTCCAGCTCCTTGGGGCCGAAGCGGGTAGCACCCAGCGCCACGGCGTTGACGGGTGCCTCCTTGGCAAGCAGCGCCTGGAAGTCCGGGCTCGAGATCGTATTGAGAAAATCGACGATGACGATGTCGCCCCGCTCCTTCAGCAGCGCCCGCCCCGACGGCGACATCGATTGCGTGAGCAGGATCTTCTTCTTGTTGGTAGCCATTTCACTCCCCAGACATGCATGATTTGGACGGCGGCACAGTAGGGCCCCGCGCGCCGTCTGCCTACCGGCTTTGCGCGTGTGCGGCTATTCCGTTTTTGGTTGGCTCGCGGGACGAATATGGGCGCCCACCACCATCTCCGTGACGCCGTATCCGGCCTCGGCGGGGATGTGCAGCTTGCGCCCGCCCCCTTCGAGACGCTCGGCCCTCGGCATGACCGTGACGACCGGGGTCGCGCGGGTGGCGGTCACCGCGTCGGCGACGGTGGCGTAGCGGAAGAGCTTGGTCAGGTTCATGAAGGTCGGAAACACCAGCGTGCGGGTGCCGGCGTCCGCATCGCGCACGGCCTGACCCGGCGCGATCCACAGGCCCTCGACCGACTCTGCGCCGTCGTGGGCGCCGAGCTGCGAGACGGGGGCTGCGACCAGCAGGAAGTGCGTGTCGAAGCGCTTGGGTTGCGACTTGGGCGTGATCCAGTGCGCGAAGGGCACCATGACGTCGGTGGCGAGCATCAGGCTCTCGGCGCGGACGAGATCGAGGAAGGTCGTATCGCCGGCGAGCAGCGGGGTACGGTATTGCTCGACGAGGCCGTGCGCCTCCTCGGCACTCAGCAGGGCGACCGAGCCGCGGCGCCGGGCGAGCACGAGGCCCGCCTCCTCGAAGGTCTCGCGGGCGGCAGCGACTACGAAGGCGCGCTCTGCGCTCGTGCCGGTGTGCGGCGCGAGATCGGCCCAGGCCTCGGCGTGGTCAACGGCATCGACCTTGCCGCCCGGGAAAACCAGGGCGCCCGAGGCGAAGTCGATCTCGTGGTGGCGCACCACCATGAACACCTCGAGGCCGGCGGGGCCGTCGCGCAGGATGACGACGGTGGCGGCCGGCCGCGCCGGCACCGGCTCGCGCGCGCTCTGTGCTGCGGTGTTGCTCATTTCCGGCCCTTTCCGGCGGCGGGAAGCGGGAACTCGTCGAGGTAGGGCTGGTAGTCGGGCTCCACGTCGATCTCGAGGCTCGCCAGCACGCGCACGACCGCGTTGTAGAAGCCGATGGTGACGACGAGGTCGACCATGCGCTCCTTGTCGAGGTCGCGCGAGAGGGCATCGAAGGTGGCCTTCGACATGGCGCCGTCCTCGGTCATCTCACGGGCGCCCTTGAGGACGAGCTTGGTCAGCGGCTCGAGCTTGGTCGGCTTGCCGTCGCTCTCGTCGATGAGGGCGCGGATGTCCTCGGTGGTGACGCCGAAGTCGCGGCCAATCTTGATGTGGTGCGACCACTCGTAGGGCGCGCGGGCGAGCCAGCCGACCTGCAGGATGGCGAGCTCGCGCAGGCGCGGGTCGAGCCGGCTCTTGTGGCGGATGAACTGGCCGAGCCCGCCGAAGGCGCGCGCCGCGTTGGGGCTGTGCACCAGCGCCCGGTGCAGCGTGATCATGCGCTTGAGGAGATCGTGGTTCTCGGGCGCCAGGTCGGACTTGTCGAGATAGGGTACGCGGGCCATCGCTTGTGCTGCCTCCGGCTTCTTTTGTGTCAGTGCGTTTGGTCGTCGCGGACGGGCGACTGCAGCGTCACGCCACCGTCGACGATGAGCGTCTGGCCCGTGATGTAGCGGGCGTTATCCGACAGCAGGAAGCGCACGGCCATGCCGATGTCCCAGCCGGTGCCCTCGACGCCGAGCGCAGAGGCCTTGCGGCGCTGATCGCGGGCGGCGGGCGTCATGCCGCGCTCGTAGACCATGGGCGTATAGACGGGGCCCGGCGCCACGCAGTTGACGCGGATGCCGTCCTTGGCGTGGTCGACGGCCATGGCGCGCGTGAGCGCGATCACGGCGCCCTTCGACGCGGTGTAGGCGGTGAGCCCCCGCGGGCGGATCGCCGAGATCGAGGAGATGTTGACGATGGCGCCGCGCTTGGCCGTCTTGATCATGGCGGGGATGGCGTGCTTGGCGGCCAGGAACATGGGCTCGACGTTGACCTGCATGACGCGGCGCCAGGTCTCGGGGTCCTCCTCCACCACGCTGCCGCGGCTGCCGATGCCGACGTTGTTGTCGAGGAAGTCGAGCCGCTTGTAGAGGTCGAGGGCGGCCTCCACCATGCGCTTGGCCTGGGCGTTGTCGGTGAGGTCGGCCTGGTGCGCGGCGGCTGTGCCGCCTTCCTCCGCGATCATGGCAACCGTGCGCTCGGCCGGCGCCTTGTCGCGGTCTACCACGAGCACCTTGGTGCCGGCGCGGGCGAGCAGGATGGCGGCCGCGCGGCCATTGCCGATGCCGTCGCCGGCGGCGCCGCCGCCGGCGATGATGGCGACCTTGCCGTCGAGCCCGCTGTCGTCCTCGCGCGCTTTCTTGGCGGCGCTCATGATCGTTCCTCCCTCGGTCCCGGGACGGGCCTCATGCTACGCCCGCACGCCCCGGCCGGGATAGGCGCTTCGATGCCGCTGTCGCCGCGGGGGCGCACGCCTCCCCTGCCGCCGGCGCAATGCTCTACTTTGCGCGCCTGGTGGACGGGTGGCTGGGTCCCGGCCTGCGCCGGGATGACATCATTGCGACGAAGGCCGCAACCCATGCGCCGCGCGGCATGGCGAGACCGCGTGCGTCACGTCCTCTTGGGGAGCGAGCCGCAGCCGATCACGGTGAACTCAACGCGGCGGTCGAGCGCATCGCTGGCATCGTCCCGGCCTGTCCCGACGATGTTCTCGCGAAAGCCCACACCCCTGGCGGCCAATCGCGAGCCGAGCTCGGACGCCTCTCCCTCCAGGCGCTTGCGGATGGCCTCGGCGCGCAGCCTGGAAAGCTGATCGTTGAGGGCGACCGAGCCGGTCGGGCTCGTGTGCCCCACGATCTCGAGGCACCGGTTCGCCTTGACCGTGCGCCTGGCGATCTGCTGCAGCCACATCGAATACTGGCCGCTGATGCGCCGGTCGGCGACGAACTGCGTCGAGCCTGGGCGGAACAGGAACTTGGCCGCCAGCCGCTCGCGCTGCAGGCCGAAGTCGACCACGTCGCCGAACGCCGCCGCCGCGGCATCGCGCTTGTTGAGCTTGAGATTGGCGAGATAGAGACCGTTGAGAACGCGCAACTGCTCGCCGCCGGGCATGTGACGCGCCTCCTCGTAGAGGCCGAGGGCGGTCTGGTAGCGGCGTCCATCGTAAGCCTCCGCCGCATTGCTCGTCTGCGCCGCCACGTGCACTCTCTGCGCGTATGCATCGGGGATGGAATCGCCGACCTTGGTGTGATGGCAGGTCTGGATGTAGGCCTCGGTCGCGGGGTCGTTGGCGAACACGGGGCTGTCGGCGAAGAAGGCCGTCGGCAGCGGATCGACGCCGGTCGGCAGCGCACGCGCCTGGCTCTTGGCGACGATCCGGTTCGACTTGAGGTCCATGAGCGTGAGCCAGACCCGGTAGGCATCCTTTCGCCCGCCGGCGGTCCCCGCATTGTTGAGGTGCGTCAACGTGCCGATCAGCAGGTAGGGCGACTTTGAGACCGAGGTCGTCGTGAACGGCACGATCGTGAACCGGCGATAGGAGCGCCGAACGAGATCGGCAATGAGCCGTGCCTCCAGTCGCGTGGCATTGGACTGCGCACCCGTGTCGCTGTCGATCAGGGGATCGATCGCAAGCTCGATCCTCTCGGGCGCCCCTTCCTGGCTCGCTTTGGTGAAGACCTCGTTGGCCGCCTGCAGGACGGCGCGCTCGAAGGCGATGGGGGTTGGCGCGTTTGTCGACGTTTCCGGGGTTTGCGCGCCGGCTCCGGCGGGCAACAGCGCCACCGCAGCCAGCACCGCACAGGCGGCAAGACGGCCTGCGAGCAGCCGCCAACTCGGAAGCGATTGGGTCTTCATGTGCTCTCTCACGCGAATGAGCCGGCTGGGCGGCCGACGGCCTGCCCGCCCTGATTGGTACCCGAGCGGGCCTGGGAGCATACGCTTCCACCCGCCGCAAAAGAGTTACGAACGAAACAGCAAAACGGCTCGACCTCGACGGCGACGTTGCCTCTCCCGACCGGCCGCGCTAGGCAGCTCGCATCCAACAGGATCGATCCAATGCGCATCTTCGCCGCCTCGCTCGCCACCGAGACCAACACCTTCTCGCCGATTCCCACCTCGCGGCGAAGCTTCGAGGCCTCGTTCTACGCACCCCCCGGCCAGCACCCCGACGAGCCCAAGCTGTGCACGGCGCCGCTCTACGTCGCACGCCGACGGGCGAAGGAGGAGGGCTTCACGCTGATCGAGGGCTCCTGCTTCTGGGCGGAGCCGTCGGGCACGGTGGTGCGGGCCGACTACGAGTCCATGCGCGATGAGATCCTGGGCCAGCTGCGCGACGCCATGCCGGTCGATGCCGTGCTGCTCGGGCTGCACGGCGCGTTCGTGGCCGAGGGCTACGACGACGTCGAGGGCGACCTGCTGGAGCGCGTTCGCGGCATCGTCGGGGAGACGTGCGTGATCGGCTGCGAGTACGATCCGCACTGCCATATGACCGAGAAGCGCATCCGGCTCGCCACGGTATCGACCGTGTTCAAGGAGTATCCGCACGTCGATTTCCTGGAGCGGGGCGAGGAGCTGGTCGAGCTGGTGCTGCAGACCATGCGCGGCAAGGTCAGGCCGGTGGCCTCGCTCTACGACGCGCGCATGTGGGATTTCTTCCCGACCACGGTGGAGCCGATGCGCTCCTTCGTCGACCGCATCAAGGCGCTCGAGGGCAAGGACGGCATTCTCCACGTCTCCATCGCGCACGGCTTCCTGCATGCGGACGTGCCGGACATGGGCACGCGCGTGCTCGTCTACAGCGATGGCCGCAAGGCTGACGGCGACCGGCTCGCGCGCAAGCTCGGCGAGGAGATCTTCGCCAACCGCGGCAAGTGGTGTCCGCCGACACTCGATATGGGATCTGCCTTCACGGCGGCGCTCGCCCACAACGGGCGGCTCGCCATCATCGCCGAGCCCTCCGACAACGCCGGCGGCGGGGCGGCGTCGGACTGCACGCTGGCGATCCACGAGCTGATCAAGCGCAAGGTCGACAGGTGCGCGGTCGCGCCGGTGTGGGATCCGGTCGCCGTCGAGTTCTGCATGATGGCGGGGCCCGGCGCGCGCATGGCGCTGCGCCTCGGCGGCAAGGCGGCGGCCGAATCCGGCCCGCCCGTCGATGCCATGGTCGAGGTGCTCGCAACCAGGCGCAACGGCTGGCAGATGTTCGGCTCGGCGCGCGTGGGCGTCGGCGACACCGCGGCGGTGCGCATCGGCGGCGTCGACGTGATCCTGATCGGCAGGCGCACGCAGGCATTCGGCACCGAGCTCTTCACCCAGCTCGGCCTCGATCCCACCAGCTACCGCGTGCTGGTCTTGAAGAGCGCGCAGCACTTTGCCGGCGCCTACGGGCCGCTGGCCTCCCTGATCGTCAGCGCGGATACCGGCGGCTGCTGCCCGCAGGACCCCGCCAAGCACACCTACGCCAAGCTGAACCGCCCGCTGTGGCCGCTCGATCCGCAGGTCGAGGGGCGGCTGGTGGTGTAGGATGGGTTAGCGCGGGCAGGGCATTTCGATAGCACTCGACGTCGATCCGCGCGTAACCCAACGAGCCCCGAGTGTGCGGCATGTTGGGTTACGCGCCGATCTTCCGCCGAGCATCACCGCATCCGATCGGCGGCGCTAACCCAACCTACAGCGTGTGATACGCACCTCCTGGTGGTGTAGACTGCGCAGGCGACGCGACACGAGGGGCGAAAGGCGATGGCAGCATTCCTGGACGGCGACGGGTGGCGGGCGCGCATCGGCATCGTGGTGCCGAGCGTCAATACGGTGATGGAGCCGTGGGCGATGCGTGTCGTCCCCGAGGGCGTCAGCCTCCACTTCTCCCGCATGTTCATCCCGGCCGCCATGACCGCAGACTCGCTGATCGAAATGGACCGCACGGAGGGTAAGGCGGCCATCCGCCAGCTCTCGAGCATCCATCCGCAGGCGATCGCCTACGGCTGCACCGCCTCCTCGATCGTCCAGGGGCTGAACTACGATGCGCACCTGCGCGCCGAGATCGAGGAGGCCCACGAGACGCCGGCCACGACCGCGGCCCACGCCATCCTCACGGCGCTGAAGGCCGTGTCGGCCGCGCGCATCAGCATCGTCTCGCCCTACACCAAGGAGGTCGACGAGGCCGAGCATCGCTATTTCGCGTCCGCGGGCCTCGAGGTGCTGGGCGGCGGCTTCCTCGACATCAACGACGGGTTCAGGCTCGCCGAGCCGTCGCCTGCCGCCCTCTTCCGGCTGGGCCGCGAGGGCTGCGACGCGCGCGCCGACGCGCTGGTGATCTCCTGCCTCAACACGCGTTCGCACACCGTCATCGCGGCGCTCGAGCAGGCGCTCGGCCGGCCCGTCATCACCTCGACGCAGGCGACGCTGTGGCATGCGCTGCGCCTCGCAGGCGTCAAGGACCGAATCGCGGGGCTCGGGCGGCTGCTGGCGGAGCATTGATGGCCGTGATGGCCGTAGGTTGGGTTAGCGCGGGCACGAACTATGCGTTGGTGCGCCAGCGTCATTTCCGCGCGTAACCCAACGAGCCCCGAGTGTGCGGCATGTTGGGTTACGCGCCGATCTTCCGCCGAGCATCAACGCACCCGACGGGCGGCGCTAACCCAACCTACATCCTACAGACGGTGCACCGGCCGGCGCAGGAAGCACGCGAGCGGCGTGGCGATCAGGGCGGCGAAGCCCATCAGGTAGAAGGCGTTGACGTAGCCGATCATGGCGGCCTGGCGGAAAATCTCGTTCGACACCCGCAGCAGCCCCGTCGTCGTCTCCACGTTCCAGGCCTCGGGCATGCCGGCGGAGGTGAACTCGCGCCGGTAGGGCGTCACGAACTCGGTCATACGCGCGTAGTTGATGCTGGTGGAACGCACCAGCACCAGCACCGCCATGGAGATGAACAGGCTGGAGCCGAAGTTGCGCATCATCGTGAAGACGGAGGAGCCCTCGGTGATCTGCTCGCGCGGCAAGGTGGCGAACGCCATCATGGTCATGGGCGTGAAGGCGACGCTCTGGCCGAGGCCCATCAGGAAGTGGCTCCAGAACACGGAGAACTCCGTGACGTTGATGTCGAATTGCGCCATCCAGAAGCCGCCGGCGGCCTGGATGCCGAGGCCGGAGCCGATGGCCAGGCGCGGCGCCACGCGGGTGAGCTGCACGATGAAGAAGAAGGCCGTCCAGTTGCCGAGGCCCCGGGCCGCGATCAGCGTGCCGATGATGTTGTCGGGATAGCCGCGCAGGTCGTGCAGCAGGCTCGGGAACAGCACCAGGCTGGTGAAGTTGAGCATGCCCATGACGAAGGCGATCATGGTGCCGACGGCGAAGTTGCGGTCGAGCAGCAGGCGCGGGTTGAGGAACGGCTGCTCGGCGGTCAGGCAGTGGGCGACGAACACCCAGAACGCCAGGACGCCGACGATGGCCAGCAGCGTGATCTCGCGCGACTCGAACCAGTCGAGCCGCTGGCCGCGGTCGAAGATCAGCTGCGCGGCGACGATGGCGATCGACAGCGCGATGAAGCCGATCCAGTCGAAGGTGACGGCCTTGGGCTTGCTGTGGTCGGCGAGCGCGAACCAGATGGTGACGAGCGCGCAAATGCCCGGCGGCACGATCATGAAGAACGCCGCGCGCCAGTTGTAGGCCTCGGTGGCGATAGCCCCCAGGATCGGGCCGACGACGGGGCCGAACACGGCGCCCACGCCCCACATCATCAGTGCGGCGGGCTGCAGGTGCGGCGGGAAGGTGGCGAGCAGGATCGCCTGGCCCATCGGCATGATCGGCGCGCCGAAGAAGCCCTGGGCGACGCGGGCCAGGATCAGCGTCTCGAGGCTGTTGGCCATCCCGCACAGGAACGAGGAGACGGTGAAGCCGAGCACCGTGAAGAACATCAGGTTGCGCCAGCCGAGCCGGCTCGACAGCCACCCCGTCATGGGCGTGGCGAGCGCGGTGGCGACCAGGTTGAGGGTGATGACCCAGGAGATCTCGTCCTGGGTGGCCGAGAAGGTGCCGCGGATCTGCGGCAGCACCAGGTTTGCCAGCGTGATGGTCATGCCGAACAGCATGTTCGACAGCTGCACCATCAGGAGGATGAGCCACTGCCGTCCGCTGATGCTGAAAAAGCCGCCCTGCGCAACCGCAGCGCTCATCTGGGTGACGTTTCCTCGTGTCGGCGGGGCCTCATGGCCCTCTTGCCCGACCTCAATAGCAGATTTGCCTGCAAAATGGGCAGGCCCCGGCGCGCATCAGCCCTGCGCCGCGTGTGGACGGCAAATGAAATCTTACCGGTGGCTCAGCGGCCGAAGCCGCCCTTGGGGTCGAACACGGGTTGCTTGTCCCGCTTGGCGACGCCCGGCAGGTCGCGGAGCCAGGCCAGCGCCGAGCGGAACCAGTACTGGTCGCCCGGCACCAGCTGGCCGCGCTGGCGGATGGTGCCGACGCGCAGGCCGACGACCTTGGCGCCCTCGCCCGGCGGCCCCGAGTAGATCGGCGAGCCGCAGTCCGGGCAGAACGTCTGTACGCGCTTGTTGCCGCTCTCGCCGGTCTTGACGTAGGCCTTGGGCGTGCCCGCCAGCAGCTTGAAGGTGCCTTCGTTGGTCGGCACGACCGTGCGGAAGGCGGTGCCCGACAGCGTCTGGCAATCCGTGCAATGGCAGAGCACGACCTTGGCGGGGTCGACCTCCGCCTCGTAGCGGATATTGCCGCAGTGGCAGCCGCCGTCGACCTTCATGACCCATCCTCCCGAGATGCTCGCAATGGCTTTGATCTTACAGTGTCCGTCCTGGATAGTAAGGCCGGCCTTGGGCGGAGGAAGCGATGACCGAGGAGGGACTGCGGGCGGGCGCGGAGCGCATCGTGGCGGCGCGGGCGGCCGTCGCCAAGCTCGACGGGCTTCCCGATGCCGAGCGCCCGCGCACGATCGAGGACGGCTACCGCTTGCTGCAGATCGCGGCCGAGCGCTGGGCGGACGAGCCGGTCGGCTGGAAGGTCGGCGCCACCTCCAGGGAGGTGCAGGCGATGTTCGGCATCGCAGAGCCGGTCTATGGCCCCATGTTCAAGACGACCGTGCATGCGAGCCCCGCGCGCCTGCAGGCTGCCGCCTTTCAGCACCTGCTGCTGGAGGCCGAGTTCACGTTCGCGTTCCACGACGGGCTGCCCCCGCGCGCCAAGCCCTACGCGCGCGAGGAGGTGCTGGACGCGGTCGAGGCGGTGATCCCGAGCATCGAGGTCATCAGCCCGCGGTTCAAGCGGCTCAGCGTCGACCATACGCCGCAGTTCATTGCCGACTTCTCCGGCAATGCGGCGACCGTGCTGGGCACGCCCTGCCGGGACTGGCGCGCGCTCGACCTTGCGGCGCAGGGGGCGGCGATGATCATCGGCGGCGTGAAACGGCAGGAGGGCACCGGCGCGGTGACGCTGGGCAACCCGCTCAACGTGCTGGAATGGCTGGTTGCCGCCATGGCCACGCGCGGCCAGGCCATCGCCAAGGGCGACCTCGTCATGACCGGCACCATGACCGGCCTGCACTCGCCCGAGCCCGGCGAGACGGCCGCGGCCGACTTCGGCGCGCTGGGCCGGGTCGAGGTGGTGTTCGAGTAGCTGCAAACGCTCGACAAAACCCCTGCACCGTAGGTTGGGTTAGCGCGGGCACGACGTCTCGCCTGACGTTCGAACGCTGATCCGCGCGTAACCCAACATCGCCTGGAGCCCGCAAATGTCGGGTTACGCGCCGATGTCACGGCGAGCGCCCGACGCACCCGATCGGCGGCGCTAACCCAACCTACGCTACCCGCCAGCCAGGCCTGCTGCTACACATGTTGCGCAGACAGCCTGCAAACGGGGGGAACCCATGTTCAGCGTCGGCGAGGTCGAGGTTCTGCGGGTGGAGGAGAGCCTGGGGCACGGCTTCCAACCCAACGTGCTGCTGCCCGACTGGAACGCGAAAGACATCGAGCCGCATCTGCCGTGGCTGGCGCCGACCTACTACGATCCCGCCGTCGACAAGCTCGTCTCCTCGATCCACAGCTGGGTGCTGAAGACGCGCCACCATACCATCCTGATCGACACCTGCGTCGGCAACCACAAGGAGCGCCCGACGCAACCGCGCTTCCACATGCTGAACCGGCCCTACATGGAGAACTTCGCCAAGGCCGGCCTCAAGCCCGAGGACATCGACTACGTGCTGTGCACGCACCTGCACGTCGATCACGTCGGCTGGAACACCAGGCTCGACAACGGCCGCTGGGTGCCCACCTTCCCCAACGCCAAGTACGTGTTCTCCAGGACCGACCGCGACTACTTCGACCCCGCGCGCGGGGAGGGCGGCAAGGAGGACCGGCACGCGCGCGTGTTCAACGACAGCGTGCTGCCGATCCTGGAGGCCAAGCAGGACATGGTGGTCGACGGCATCCACAAGCTCGGCGACGACATCACCATCTCGCCGGCGCCGGGGCATTCGCCGGGGCACGTGCTGATCACGCTGACGTCGAAGGGGACCGAGGCGCTGTTCATCGGCGACATCATGCACAACCCCATCCAGATCTATCACACGCACTGGAGCAGCGCCTTCTGCTCCGACCCTGAGCAGGCGCGCACGACGCGGCGGCGCATGCTCGAGCATGCGGCGGCCAAGGGCAGCCTGGTCTATCCCTGCCACTTCGCCGGCCCGCACTTCGGGCGCATCGGCGAGCGGCCGGGCGGGTTCGCGTATCTGCCGGGGCGCGGCTGAGGCCGCCTGCTGGGCGTGCGCCGCCATTTCCGCGGCAAGGCCCCGGCTCTGCGCGCCTTGGACTGCGTCCGCGGCGCTTGGCCGGGGATGCAACACGTATCGGCTCAGTTGAACGTGTAGCCGAGACGGAGCCCGCCGCTGGTGAGGCCGCTGTTGCGGTCGCAGAGGCCGGCGTTCGACATGTGCGCCACCGTCGCGTAGAGCCACAGGCGCTCGGTCAGGCCCACGCCGATCGATCCCGACTCGCGGAAATTCGCGACGCAGCCGAAGGAGCTGCCCTCGCCATTGGTGGGGCCGTCGTGCACCGCGCCGCCGAACGTCACCTCGACGGAGAAGCGCTCGTGCAGCCGCAGGTCCCAGGTGAAGCCGGCGTAGAGCTGGCTGGTGTCGCCGTCGACGTTGATCTGGGTGCCGATGTGGATGCGCGGCATCAGGAAGGAATGCAGGGAGCCGCGGTCCTGGGCCGCGATCGGCTTGGCAAAGAGAAGCTCGGCGTTGACGTCGAGGCCGCCCTGCTCGGTGCCGGAGGGCTCGATATGGTGCCCGAAGACGCCGAGGCGGATCTCATCGACGATCGAGCGCGACCGCCAGCCGTCGGCTGATTGGGCAAAGGCACCGTCCGTCGCCGCCATCGCCAGCAGCGAGACCAACACCCCCCAACACGTACGCGAGACTCGAGACAAGATACCCACGAGATACGCCGACACACCCGGCACCAGCGCCCGCCCCCAACACGTCAGGCAGCCCCCAGCGCACCACACAACGTCCGAAATGATCCTGTCACGACCGATCGGGCGCTGGCGAGGGGCGCGGGCTGCTAGCCAATAGATGATGGCGGACTGTTGCCGCGAGGCCACTGGCCGTGCGGCGATACAATCCGCGAGCGGACAGACAGAGTGCCGGCCTAAGTCCAGGAAATCTCAGGCGCTATCGGACCGTCGCCAGCTTCGGCGCCCACGCATCGAGCTGGGGCAGCACCACGTCGGCCTTGGCGGAGTCGATGCTGAGCACGATCCGCTCGATCCCCGCATCGCGATAGGCACCCCACGCCGCGGGGTCGTGCTCGGCGCCGGAAGCGGTGATGGGAAGCGTGCGGCCGGCAGCCTTCTCCATTTCGCGGTACTCGGGAAGCTTGTCGAGCAGACGATAGGTCGGGCGCTTCGCATGCGGCATCCAGCCGTCACCGTAGGCCAGCGCCCGGCGGGCGCCGTAGGGCAGACCGCCGCCGACGAGGATCGGCGGATAGGGCTTCTGCACCGGCTTGGGCCAGGACATCATCGGGCCGAACTTCACGAACTTGCCGTGGTACTCGGGCTTCGTCTGCGTCCAGATCGCGCGCATGGCCTCGATGCGCTCGCGCATGACCTCGTTGCGGCTCTTGAAGTCGGTGCCGTGGTCGGCCATCTCCTCCGCGTTCCAGCCGGCACCGACACCGAAGAGAAAGCGTCCCTTGGAGATCTGGTCGATGCTGGCGACGGACTTGGCGGTCTGGATCGGGTCGCGCTGGGGCACGAGGCAGATGCCGGTGCCGATCTTGAGCCGCGTGGTGACGGCGGCTGCCGCACCCAGCACGACGAACGGGTCCATGACGTCGTAGTATTTCTTCGGCAGGTCGCCGCCCTGCGGCCACGGCGAGGCGCGCGACAGGGGGATGTGGCTGTGCTCGGGCAGCCAGAGCGACTCGAAGCCGCGATCCTCGAGCGCCCGCGCCAGCTCGGTCGGCGCAATCGAATAGTCCGTCACGAACATGGCGACGCCGACGTGCATGGCTCGGCTCCTCCCCTGGATGGCCCGAGGTGGAGAGTAGGGCAGGCCGGCGCCGACGTCACGGGCGTGCGCGCAACTCGACTATTGGTTGGCCGAGTGGCGCTGCTGCGCCTCCGAGCTCGTCGAATCGGGCTGGGCCTGCTCCTGGCGCGGGGGCAGCGTGTTGCCCCCGCCCCCGACCGCGGCCGAGAAGGGCCCGGCCGAGTAGGAATTGCGCTGCTCCTGCTGCATCTGGCGTTGTCGCCGCAGCTGTTGCTGGAGCCGGAGCCGGGTAGATGGAAACTCGGTCATGCCACCTCCTCACCTGGCGCTCTCGAGGCAAACTGCAGGCGTAAGGCCCGCCACGGAGGAACCAACCTCTGATTGACCGCAAAGTTCCAGCCTCGACGGCTGGACGAAGTTACCCAACGGTTTACCGCGCAAGATGGTAGGAGGGCGGGTCGCCCGTGCCTTGGGAAGCAGCTCCCCGCGGTCCCGCGGACCACGAGTAGACCAGGGCGACGGCAACGACGAGGACGAGGCTCAGATAGCTGAGCATGACCGCGCTCGCCCATCGTTCGTCCGTATCGCCGTCATCGGATCGGAGGTCCTCTCTCAGCAGGCGCGGAACAGGAGCGCGGACGATCTCGACGCGAGGGTCGCCGTAACGCCGAAAGACATGATGGACCCCGTTTCTGTGGCTCTGCTTGCATAAAACGTCCTGCCCAAGCTTGGGTTCCACCGAGGGCGTCGCCGCTATTGCAGCTTCGACATGCGGATTTCGGCTTCGAGCTTCTGGCGCTCGCCCTTCAGGTGAACGATGTCCTGCAGCATCGTGAGCAGGTCGGAGCGCACCTCCTCCGCCTCCACGGTCTCCCGCGGGAGCGAGCGCAAGTGCAGGCGCAGCTGCTCGGAGACGATCTCCAGTCGGGTAATCTGATTGTCGAGCTCGAGCATGACAGGTGTCTCCGAATGCGGCGGACGCTAACAGGTCCGGCCAGAAGCCAATCGCCGGATGCCAATTTCCGCATGCAAGAACGCCCCTCCCCCCTTGCGGTTCCAGCTGGACGCTCGCGTGTGCCGGCATCGGTAGCGGGCCTGTTGGGCTGCCCAGAAACTGCGCAGCTCGGCGGCCCCTCACTTCAGCGAAAGGATGTAATCGGCAAGGTCCCGCACCTCGGACCCATCGAGGGGGGTTGCCGGCATTGGGCGATGCGGGGTCGTGATGAAGGCCTGCAATCGCTCCGCGCTCCAGCCGAGGCCGGCAATTGCCCTGAAGCTCGGCACGTCCCTGCCCTGGAAGATGCTTCCCTGCCTGCCGTCCATGGCGTGGCACCCGGCGCAGGCCCGCTCGGCTATGCCCTGGCCCCGGACAATGCTCGACGGCGTTTGCGCCGCAGCCGGCACCGCGAACGCACAGGCAATCGCCACGATCGGCACAAGACGCCGCAGGACGCGACCATGGTGGGGCTCGCCGGACATCTCTGCCTTCCTCCTCGGTTTTCCGGGGTGCATGCGATGCCAGTCGGCTCGACCCCGCCTTGCGCCAGATCAAGCCTCACGCGACCGCCCCGACTCGAGCGTGCCGCTCATGGCCCGTGCCAGCCCGATATAACTGCGCGGGCCGTATGCCTAAATTCCGCGTAAACCACCCGAGCCCCGGTCCGCGTCAACGTGACCAAGTCAGGGCGGCTCGGGGGTTGACCCTGCAGGGGAAAAATGTCCTGGCTTGAATGTCCCGGGATGAAACGCAAATGGCGGTCGGAGATCACACGATTGAGCGTGCGCGCGGCGCTTGGATGCCGCATGCGGGCCGGCTGGCGCAAGCGGCAATGCAGGTCTGGCACCGGGGCAGGCCCGTTCTTCTGTCTTTCCTGCTTGTGGCCGCGACCACGCTGCTCCTGCTAGGGATCGACCGCGTGTTCGGGATCGCGCACGTCTCCATCGCCTACGTCCTGCCCGTGCTCGTCGCGGCGACGATGCTGGGCCTCGTGCCGGCCCTCGTCGCGGCCGTCGCAGCCGTGGCCGTCTCGGCGTTCTTCTTCTATCCGCCCATCTACGACTTTCGCGTTGCCAGTCCCCAGCAGCTCATCGACCTGACGATGTTCGTCATCGTGGCGGTCACGACGGGCCAGCTCGCCGCCGCCGCGCGCGCCAATGCCGTCCGGGCGAAGGAGCGGGAGGCCGAGATCCGCGCGCTCTACAATTTCTCCCGCCGGCTTGCAGTCGCCACCGAGCCTGCCGAAATTTCCGCCGCGGTGCAGGATCATCTGAGCGCCATGACGGGCCGCCGCGTCGTCTATTTTGCCGCGGACCAGCCCGCTAGCCCCTCGGATCGGCGCCAGTCCGGACCATCGATACCCAATGCGATCCGCGACGCCGTCGACCGCCTCGCCAGCGCCAGGACGGCAGACGGCCTGACGGTCGCCGATGCCGAGACCGGCACGCGCTGGCTGGTGCGGTCGGTGTCGCCCAGGAACCCGGAATACGGACTGCTCGCCATCGATATGGGCGATGCCAGCGACGGCGAGCCCTCCGCCATGCATGCGCGCATCGATGCCCTCCTCGCCGACGCGACCGCCAGCTTCGAGCGCCTCGGCGTTGCCCACGCCATCAGCGAGGCGCGCCTGCGCGCGGAGGCCGAGACGCTACGCGAGGCGCTGATGGGCTCGGTCACGCATGGCCTGCGCACGCCGTTGTCCTCGATCATCGGCTCGGCGTCGATCCTGGTGGAGACGCCCGCCGTGGCGGCCGACGAGCGCTCGGCAAACCTCGTCGGCATCGTGCGCGACGAGGCGGAGCGGCTCGATCACGACATCCAGAGGCTCGTCGACGCCACCCGCATCAGCAGCGCCGGGGTGCGTCCGCATCTGGCCTGGGCCGATCCCGCCGACATCGTCAACGCAGCGCTCGCGCGACAGCGCCGCGGCCTGGCCGCGCACACGGTCGAGCTGCGGCTGTCCGAGGACATGCCGCTGGTGCATGTCGATCCGGTGCTGATCGAGCAGGCGCTCGCGCAGATCCTCGACAATGCCGCCAAGTACTCGCCGCCCGGCTCCGTCATCCGCATCGACGGCGCCCGCCGCGCCGAGCAGACCGCCATCGCCGTCCGCGACGAGGGCGCCGTCGATGCGGATGACGGAGC
>Ga0247825_10000496_pt1 | contig 25032 bp, 26 predicted proteins | sample 13C_Vanillin_Day_FD_194413 | JGI IMG/M metagenome (GOLD analysis project Ga0247825, IMG submission 194413) | Soil microbial communities from agricultural site in Penn Yan, New York, United States - 13C_Vanillin_Day48 | ecosystem: Environmental > Terrestrial > Soil > Agricultural land | place... | reverse complement strand
CGCGGTAGCGGGTCGCGACCCGCTGGTGCACGCGGTACAGCGTGCGGTGCATGGTCTCGTACGAAGCATCTTTCTTGAAGACGCCTTGAAGCTTTCGCTCGGCGGAAGCGAGCACCTCCTCGTCGCTTTCCTCCTGCGTCGGGAACAGGCAGCGCCACAGGCCCGGCACCTTGAGCAGCACGCAGAACTCCTCGGTGTCGGCAATGTAGTTGACGTAGCACAGGCGCTCGAGCACCGCGGCGAAATCGAACGGCGTGCTGACCACGAAGAAGCGCTCCGGGAAAGTGAAGCCCTCGTAGTCGACGCCGATCGCGCGGCGCACCGCGCTGCCGGCGCCGTCCGCGCCGATGAGGTAATCGCCTTTGTGCCTCGAGCCGTCGTCCAGCGTAACCTCTACGGTCTTTTCATTCTGGAATACCGAAGCTATCCCGGCGCCGAAGCGCACTCCCGCCTGCAACCTTCCGTAAACCAGATTCGTGTACTTGAACTGCTCGTACTGCACGCGGTACGGGTGGTTCGTCTCGCCGCGCAGCAGCTCCATGTCGAACTCGGCGATGGCGCCGGTCTTGCGGTCGCGGTGCTGGGTATACCGCGCCCTCAGTCCCCCGGAAATAATGTCTTCGGTCAAGCCCAAAGGCGAAAGCAGGTCCAGGGTCGGCGGATGCCAGGTGGAGGCGCGCAGGTCCTCGGCCAGGCCGGACTCGCGCTCGAATACCGCGACCTCGATGCCGGCGCGCTCGAGCGCGTGCGCGGCGGTGAGGCCGACCGGGCCGGCGCCGGCGATGAGAACCTTTTTCAATGCTCGGACAGCAAGGAGCCCCAGCCGTGCACCTTGTCCTTGATGCCGTACTGGCGCAGCGCATACCAGTAGGTGGCGGTGTTGATGGCGATCACCGGCTTGTCCAGCCAGAACTCGGCCATCGCCGCCACCTCGGCCATCGCCAGGTTGGTGCCGACCTGCACGATGGCGTCGACCTTGCCGCGGTTCACCTTGATGATCGCGTCGCGCAGCGTGCGCTTGGACTCGTGCGCGATCAGCACCGGGCTCTTGCACTTCAGGCCGAGCAGATTCACGACCTCGAAGCCGCATTCGGTGAAGAAGCGCCGCACCTGCCGGTCGCCGATCGGCATGTAGGGCGTGATGACGCCCAGGCGCTTGATGCCGCGCCCGTACTTGCGCAGCGCGGCCTGGCAGGCGTCTGACCCCATCACCACGCCGCATTTCGCTACCCGATCCAATTTTCTTTGTAAAACCCTGGAGCCTTCCAGCCCGTCCCAGAAGGTCTCGGCCGACATGCCGAGCACCACATAGTCGGGATGGCAGCTCATCACCGCCTCGAGCGCCGGGAAGAGCGCCCCGCGGATGTGGTCCATCATCACCATGAAGCTCTTGTCATCGCTCACCTTCGTGTCCGGGATGATGAGCCGCGAGTGGTGGTGCGTGATGCCCCAGGGCTTCATCGCCTCGAACTCGGGCTGCACCGAGGTGTTGGTGGAGGGCGCCAGCACGCCGAACTTGCCGCGGTGGCCGAGGGAATCCGTCATGCGTTCGCTCCTTCTTTATACGGTCCGAGGTCGTGCATTGCCCGGGCAACGTAGCGTTCGAACAGAACCTCTTCCAGGGAAAGTGTTTTTCCAGGATTCAATTCGTGGAACAGAGCGAGCTGCGCCTGCCAGTGCGGCCGGGTCATCTCGCCGTCCACCGCCCAGCCGCCGCTGTCGTGCTCGCGCCGCCACAGCAGGCGCGCTTCGTCGGTGGAAAGCTCCACCGACACGTGCGCCTTCACCACCTCGTGGAACGCTTCGAAGCGCCCGTGCAGCGTGCGCGAGGCGAGCATCATCGCCGTCGCCAGGCCCTGGAGTACTTCGGGCTCGGCCGCCTCGTACGCCTCGGTCGTCGCCAGCACGCCGTGCGGCTGCAGCGGCACCAGGCGTTTCAGTTGGTCGAAATCCAGCATGCGCGACAGCTTGTCGCCGTGGTCGCGGTCGAGCGCCAGGGCTTCCTCGGTACGGATGAGCGAGGCGCCGGCGCGGCCCTCGAGCAGCGCTGCGATGCGCTGCGGCGGCGGACCGACCGCTTCCCAGCGGATCTCGGCTTCCGCGATGTTCAGCGCGCGCACCACCAGCCGCGCCATGTAGTGGCTCAATGCGCCGAACCCGTCGATCGCCCAAGTTACGCCCCGAAGGGAGGTTGCAGTCTTTTTAACTACTAACGCTTGAGCAAGCGCCCGCGCCTGCGACACGAAGATGCGGCACGGATGGCCCTGCGCGCGCAGCGCGAGCACCGGGCCGAAGCCGGCGTACGCCACGTCGGCTTGACCTTCGAGCACGGCGCGCGTCGCGGCCACGCCTCCGCGCCAATCGGACCACTGCACCTCCAAACCCTGCGCGGCGAACAGGCCGAGCTGCGTGGCGGCGGCGCAGGAGATGTCGTCAACGCCGAAGGTGGCGCCGGAAGCGCGGGCGAGGCGGACTTTCATCGGAAGGCAAAAAGTGTACACAATAGGCAAATGCTCAAGCTCGCCCTCGGCCTGCTCGCGGCTGCCATTTCACTTCCCCTCCTCGCACAGTCCTATCCGTCGAAACCGTTGCATCTCATCGTGCCGGCCGCGGCGGGCGGCACCGTGGACATCCTCGCTCGAGCGCTGTCGGCAAAGCTCGGCGAGGGCCTTGGCCAGCCGGTCATCGTGGAGAACCGCCCCGGCGCCGGCACCAACATCGGCATGGAAGCCGTGGTGCGCGCCGACCCCGACGGCCATACTGCGGTGCTCGGCGGCGTGCCGGTGGCGACCAACAAGACGCTCTACGGCAAGCTGTCGTTCGACCCGGCGAAGGACCTTGCGCCGGTCTCGCTGCTGGTCACCTCGGGCAACGTGCTGGTCGTGAACCCGTCGCTGCCGGTGAGCTCGGTGAAAGAGCTGATCGAGTACGCGCGAAAGCGCCCGGGCGAGCTGCACTTCGGCTCGCCTTCGACCGGCAGCACGCCGCACCTTGCGGGCGAGCTGTTCAATTCGCTGGCGGGCGTGAAGATGGTGCACGTGCCGTACAAGGGCGCGGCGCAGGGCCTGAACGACCTCATCGGCGGGCGCCTGCAGCTTTCGTTCGACAACATCCCGCCCGCCATTCCGCACGTGCGCAGCGGCAAGCTGCGCGCGCTCGCGGTCACGGCGGCGCGGCGCTCGCCCCTGCTTCCCGAGCTGCCGACCGTGTCCGAGGCCGGCCTGCCCGGCTTCGACGTGTCGGCGTGGTTCGGGCTGCTAGTGCCGGCGGCGACGCCGGCGCCGTTGGTGCAGCGGCTCAACGCCGAGACGGTCAAGGCGCTGCGCGATGCGGACGTGCGCGCGCGGCTCGAGCGCCTGGGTTTCGACGTAGTGGGGAGCTCGCCGGCAGAGTTCGCCGCGCACGTCCAGCGCGAAGCTGCGCGCTGGTCGCGCATCATCCGCGACTCGGGCGCGAAGGCGGACTAGCGGGCCGAGAGTGCGGCGAAGATCTCGTCGCGCTCGAGCACGTCGGCGTACTTCTGCGCCATGTCGAAAAGGTTGGCTTCGTGCGGCGCAGCCGCGCGGTCGCCGACGCAGTCGCGCGCCACGATCGGCCGGAAGTTGTGGCTCAGCGCATCCACCACGCTCGCGCGCACGCAGCCGGAGGTGGTGCAGCCGGTAACCACGACCGTGTCGCAGCCCTGTTGCACCAGCCAGGGGGCGAGGCCGGTGCCGAAGAAAGCCGAGGCCTGTGTTTTTCGAACCATGAGCTCGCCCGGCAGGGGTTTCAGCTCGGGTACCACCTGTCCAGCCGGATGCGTCTCGGTAAGCATGCGCAGGTTGGGAGCCTTCAGGCAGAACACGCCGGCGTCGGAGCCGTCGTCGGCGTAGACCACACGGGTAAACGCCACGGGCAGTTCCTTTTCTCTGAAAAACTGAAGGAGGCCCGCGGTGCGCCTGATCGCGGCATCGATGTTGCCGCCGCCGAAGAGGGCCGGGTCGTTGAAGCCGACGGTGAAGTCGACAATCAGCAGCGCGCTCCTGCGGCCGAAGCCGATGCGGTTGCCGAAGTTCTGCTGCCGGTAGATGTCGCTCATTCGGGGCTAGAATGCCACAGAGTTCTTCGAGGGAGAGGAATCATGGCGAACCGCGACGAGTACGTGCAGAAGCTCAAAGCCCAGATCGACCAGTGGAACGCGCAGGCCGCGCGCTGGGAGGCGCAGATGAGGGAGGCGCAGGGACGCCTGCGCCAGGAATATTCGCAGCAGCTCGAGCAGGTGCGCAGCCGCCGCGACGAGATGCTCTACCAGCTCAAGCTCCTGCAGAGCGCCTCGGCGGGCGCCTGGGAGGACCTCGCGCGCGGCGCCGACCAGGCGTGGAAGGGGATGCAGGAGGCGCTCGACCGGGCGCGCACGCACTTCGAGAAGAAGTGATGGAGGTTGTCGGCCGGGGGTTCACCTTCGAGGACTTGTCTCCCGGTTTCAAGTTCAGGACCCATCGGCGCACCATAGCGGAAGCCGATCTTGCGGCGTTCATCAACCTCACGTGGCTCACCGAGGAGCTGTTCGCCGTTGCAGACGAAGCCGGCCGCGCGATCCAGGGCCGCCCGGTGCCCGGCGCGCTCGTCTATTCCTTTGCCGAAGGGCTGCTGCTGCCGACCATGCAGGACACGGGGCTCGCGTTCCTCAACTGCACGCTCGACGTCAAGGCGCCCACCGTGGTGGGCGACACCATCCACGTCGAGTGCGAGGTCATCGAGCACCGCCTCGCCTCCAAGGGCGATCGCGGCCTGGTGCGCTTCGCCAACAAGGTGTTGAACCAGCGCGGTGAGCCGGTCCTCGAGTACAACCCGCTTCGCCTTCTGAAACGAAAGTAATTGGGTCCGCTGTCCGGAATTCGGGTTCTCGAGCTCGGTACCCTGATTGCCGGGCCTTTCTGCGCCAAGACGCTGGCGGACTTCGGCGCCGAGGTGATCAAGGTCGAGCCGCCGGGTGAAGGCGACCCGCTGCGCCGCTGGCGCAAGATGCGCAACGGCGTGTCGCTGTGGTGGCACGTGCAGTCGCGCAACAAGAAGTCCATTACCCTCGACCTGCGCCAGCCGGAGGGCCAGGACATCGTGCGGCGCCTGGCGCGCGAGTGCCACGTGGTGATCGAGAATTTCCGGCCGGGCGCGCTGGAGAAGTGGAACCTCGGCTGGGAGGTGCTCTCGCGCGAGAACCCGAAGCTCGTGCTGGTACGCATCTCGGGCTACGGACAGACCGGCCCGTACCGCGAGCGCCCGGGCTTTGCCGCCATCGGCGAGGCGATGGGCGGCCTGCGCTACGTCACCGGCTATCCCGACCGCCCGCCGGTGCGGCCCAACCTCTCGGTCGGCGACACGCTCGCATCGCTGCACGGGGTGATCGGCGCGCTGCTCGCGTTGCGTTCCGGGGAGGGCCAGGTGGTCGACGTGGCGCTGTACGAGTCGGTGTTCAACGTCACCGAGAGCCTGCTGCCGGAGTACGACGCGCTCGGCGAGGTGCGGCAGCGTTCGGGCAGCACGTTGCCCGGCATCGCGCCGTCGAACCTCTATCCGTGCAGCGACGGCTCGCATGTGCTGATCGCGGGCAACGCCGACGCGCTGTACCGGCGCCTGATGAGCGCCATCGGCCGCGAAGACCTGCGCGATGACCCGGCGCTCGCGCGCAACGACGGCCGCGCCGCGCAGATGGAGCGCATCGATAACGCCATAGCGGCATGGACCTCGCAGCGTACTCAAGATGAAATTCTTCTCGAGATGCAAAAAGCGGAGGTGCCGGCCGGGCGCATCTATACCGCCGCCGACATAGCCGCCGACCCGCACTACGCCGCGCGCGGCATGCTCCAGCAGGTGACCGCCGGCGACGGCGAGCCGCTCAAGGTGCCGGGGATCATTCCGAAGCTCTCGGCCACACCGGGCGCCATCCGCAGTCCCGCGCCTCGGCTCGGCGAACATACGGCGGAGGTGTTGCAAGGCCTTGGGTTCTCGCAGGGGGATATATCCGTCATGAGAGCGAAGAAAATCATATGATCGACCACATAGACCACATCGTGCTCACCACGCGCGACAAGGAAGGCTGCATCCGCTTCTATACCGAGGTGCTTGGAATGAAGCTGGTTTCATTCAAGACCGCCACGGAGGAGCGCCTGGCGTTCAGCTTCGGCAACCAGAAGATCAATCTCCATGAGTGGGGCAAGGAGTTCTCGCCGCGCGCCCACGTGGCGGCGCCCGGCACGCTGGACCTGTGCTTCATTGCTGCAGTGCCGCTGGAGCAGGTTGTAAACCGGCTGAACGAGATGCGCGTTCCTGTCCTGGAGGGGCCGGTGATGAAGACCGGGGCGAGCGGCCCGATACGCTCGGTTTACGTGCGGGACCCGGACCTGAACCTGATCGAGATTTCGGTCTCGGTCTAGAATAGCCGACCAACAAGGAGGAGGCAGACATGAGGAAGCTGTTGTTCGCAATGCTTGCGCTGGCCGCCGGCTCGGCGCAGGCGCAGGTGATGGGCTTCGGCAGCGCGCCGCAGGGCTCGATCGGCTACAACATGAGCTCGGCCATCGCGCGCGTCATGGCCGACGCCGGGATGCAGAGCCGCGTGCAGCCCTATTCTGGCTCGAGCGCCGTGCTGCCGCTCGTCAACAGCGGCGAGCTCGACCTGTCGGTGTGCAACGTGCTGGAGATCGAGGAGGCGACCAAGGGCGAGGGTCCCTACAACGGCCGCAAGCAGGCCAACCTGCGCGTGCTCGGCGTGATCTTCCCGCTGCTCTCGAGCATCTTCGTGCGCAAGGACTCGGACATCAAGTCGCTCGCCGAGCTGAAGGGCAAGCGCCTGCCGGCGGGGTTCTCGGCGCAGGTGACGCTGGACCGCATCATCGACGCGGTGCTCGCCAACGGCGGGCTGGAGCGCAAGGACATCGTGCCGGTGCTGGTGCCGAACGTGATCCGCGGCGCCGACGACTTCGTCGAGCGCAAGATCGACGGCGGCTTTTTTGCGCTGGGCGCGGCCAAGGTGCTGGAAGTGCACAAGTCCACCGGCGGCATCCGCTTCCTGCCATTGTCCGACGACCCGCAGGCGACCGCGCGCATGAAGAAGCACATGCAGTATGCGTACGTCACCGAGGTGAAGCCCGGCCCGGCGTTCGCCGGCGTGGACGTGCCCACCAAGCTCATGGCCTACGACTACCTCATCGCGGTCGGCTCGCACGTCAAGGACGACGTCGCGTACAAGGTCGCCAAGGCGGTGTACGAGAACAAGCCGAAGCTGATCGAGAGCCTCGGCGCTTTCCGCGGATTCAACCCCGACCTCATGAACCGCGCGATGCCGGCGGCCTTCCATCCGGGCGCCATGAAGTTCTACAAAGAGAAGGGTATCGCCAAGCAGTAAATGGCCGAGGAATATTACGAGGGCCGCGAGCAGCCCGTAGAGAACGGGGCGCGGTCCGCGCAACGGCCATTTCCCAAGACGCTGTTCGTTCTCCAGGCCCTGCTCATCGCGATAGTGGTGGGCTGGGTCCTGGATCTGTATCGCAAGGCCGGCCTCAACCTGTACACCGAGCAGATGCTGCTCACGGTGCTCGGCCTGGGCATCGCCATCTGCTTCATCGTCACCTCGAAGAAGAACCATCCGGTCAACCTGGCGGTCGGGCTGGCGGGCCTGGCGCTGTGCCTTTGGCTCGCCTGGCGCTACCCGCAGCTCAGTACCGAGCTCACCTCGCGCCCGCTCGACGGCGTGCTCATGTCGGCGGCGCTCGCCGTGCTGGTGCTGGAGGGCACGCGCCGCATGGCGGGCTTCTCGCTCGTGGGCTTCACGCTCGCCGGCGTGGTGTACGCGATGGTCGGGCACAACCTGCCCGGGGTGTTCGCGGCGCGTCCGGTCGATTTCACGCGGCTGCTCGTTTACCTGGGCCTCGATACCAACGCGCTCCTCGGCACCTCGCTGCAGATTGCGATCATCGTCGTCGTGCCGTTCATTTTGCTCGGGCAGGTGCTCGGCCGCTGCGGCGGCTCCGAGTTCTTCACCGACCTGGCGCGCGCCTGGATGGGGCGCTATCGCGGCGGCTCGGCCAAGGTGGCGGTGGTGGGCTCGGCCTTCTTCGGCATGATCTCCGGCAGCGCGGTGGCCAATGTCTCGGCGGTCGGCGTGGTGACCATCCCGCTCATGAAGCGCTCCGGGTTCCCGGCGCAGATCGCCGCCGCTATCGAGGCGGTGGGCTCCACCGGCGGGCAGCTCATGCCGCCGGTCATGGGTGCGGCCGCCTTCCTCATGGCCGAGGTGCTGCAGGTGCCGTACGTGGAGGTGATGATCGCGGCGATCATTCCCGCGTTCCTCTACTACCTCGCGCTTTTCTTCCAGGTCGACGTCGAGGCGGCGAAGCGCGGCATCCGCGGCGAGCCGGCCGACCGGTTGCCGCAGCTCATCGCGGTGCTGCGCTCCGGCTGGTATTTCCCAATCCCGTTCGTTGCGCTGGTCTACACGCTGGTGGCCTGGAACTGGCCCGCCGAGTACTCGGCGCTGGCGGCTACCGCGATCCTGATCGGTCTCGCCATGGTATTCGGCTACAAGGGCCAGCGCGTGCCGCTGCGCGATGTGCTGAAGGCGATCGTCGGCACCGGCAGCGCGGTGGTGGACCTGATCCTGATCTGCGCCGTGGCCGGCATGTTCATCGGCATCCTCAACATTACCGGTCTTGCCTTTGGCCTCACGCTGCAGCTTCTCACCATCACCGGGCAAAGCCTCCCCGGCATGCTGGCGGTGACGGCGGTCATGGCAATAATCCTCGGGCTCGGCCTGCCGACCGTGGGCGTTTACATCATCATGGCTACGCTCATCGCGCCTGCCCTGGTGAAGGTCGGCGTCGCGCCCATGGCGGCGCACATGTTCCTGCTGTACTTCGGCATCATGTCGATGGTAACGCCGCCGGTCGCGCTGTCGGCTTTCGCCGCGGCCAACATCGCCGGCTCGGACGTCGACAAGACCGGCTGGACCGCCACGCGCATCGGCTGGGCGGCCTACATCGTGCCGTTCCTCTTCGCGCTGTCGCCGAGCCTGCTCATGAAGGGCGAGCCGCTCGCCATCGTCTGGGCCGTGATCAGCGCCTCGCTCGGCATCTGGCTCGGCACGGTGGGCGTGGTGGGATTCCTGCGCCATGCGATTTCCCCCGCCACCAGGGTCCTGTTCATCGCAGCCGGCGTGCTCACGCTCATCCCTTTCGACATGTTCCGCGGCGCGATCTTCACCGACGTGGTCGGCATCGCGCTCGGCGCAGCGCTGGTGGCGCGCGAGTTCCGCGTGCGCCGCGCGCCGGCCTGATGGCGAGGCTGGTCGCCGCCTTCGGCAGCTCGCACAGCCCCGCGCTCAACAGCCCGGCGCAGGACATGTCCGGCCACGCGCGGCGCGACGAGCAGTACCAGCACCATCGGGATCGCGACGGCCGGCGGGTTTCCTACGACCAGCTTCTGCGCTCCGCCCCCACGGGCATCGAGGAGCAGATTTCCCCCCAAAGAATCGAAAGCCGCATCGCGGCCTGCGAGCGGCACATCGAGCGCCTGGCGCGCGCCATTGCCGAGGCGTGCCTCGACGCGCTGCTCGTGGTCGGCGACGACCAGAAGGAGCAGTACTTCGAGGACAATCTGCCGGCGTTCCTCGTGTACTGCGGCAAGACCATAGTCAACGGCGTGCAGGACCTTCCGCCGGCCGCGCCCGAATACTGGAAGCGCGCGCGCTCGCAATACTTCGAGCCCGACGCGCCGCGCGCGTATCCGGTGGCGGCCGAGCTCGCCCTCCACATGATCCAATTTCTGGTGGAGAGCGGGTTCGACGTCGCCTATGGCCAGGCGTTGCCCCGGCCGCGCGGCGAAGGGCACGCCTTCGGCTTCGTCCACCGAAGGCTGCTGCGCGAGCACGTCGTGCCGGTGGTTCCCGTCGTCGTAAATACCTACTACCCGCCGAACCAGCCGCGTCCTGGCCGCTGTTATGCGCTGGGGCAGGCATTGCGCTCCTCGATAGAAGCCTTTCCCGGAGAAGGGCGCGTGGGCATCCTCGCCTCCGGCGGCCTCAGCCACTTCACCATCGATGAGCAGCTCGACCGGCGCGTGCTCGAGGCCTGCAGGAGCGCGGACGCCGCGGCGCTCGCCTCCTTGCCCGTCAGCAAGCTCGATTCGGGCAGCTCCGAGATCCGCAACTGGATCGTCGTCGCCGGCGCCGCCGAGCGCCTCGAGACCGCCTGGCAGGAGTACGAGCCGCTCTACCGCACGCCCGCCGGCACCGGCTGCGGCATGGCGTTTGCCTGCTGGAGCTGAGAAACAATCCGGCAACAAACGCGCAACCGGGGCGTGCCGTTCCGCTGCGTAGCATCGCTCGCCTGGGGCCCTTCTATAATCGGGAGCATGCGAGTGCTGATCGTTGAAGACGACAAGCAGGTACGCGAGACGGTGGCCGACTACCTCGAGGCGCACGGCTTCAACGTGGCGCAGGCGGCCGACGGCGAAGCCATGCGCAAGGCGCTCGCGCGGGAAGTTCCCGAGGTGGTGCTGCTCGATGTCCGGCTGCCCGGCGAGGACGGCCTCGCGCTCGCTCGCTGGCTGCGCGAGCGCCACGACGTCGCCATCATCATGGTGACGGCCGCCGGCGAGGTGATCGACCGCGTGGTCGGCCTCGAGGTGGGCGCCGACGACTACATCGCCAAGCCCTTCGACTTGCGCGAGCTGCTCGCCCGCATCAAGAGCGTGCTGCGCCGCTCGCGCAAGCCCACGGCGGGCACCTCCCGGCGCGTGTCATTCGGGGCGTGCACGCTGGACCTCGACCGCCACCAGCTCATCGGCCGGGACGGCGAGGAGATCCCGCTCACCGGCATGGAGTTCGACCTGCTGCGGGCTTTCGCCGAGCATCCCAACCGGGTGCTGTCGCGCGACCAGCTCCTCACGCTCACGCGCAATCGCGAATGGGAGCCCTTCGACCGCTCCATCGACATCCGCATCGCGCGCCTGCGCCGCAAGATCGAGCTCGACCCGGAGAACCCCAAGACCATCAAGACGGTGCGGGGGTCGGGGTACATCTTCATCCCCAAGGAAGCCTGAGGAATTCCGCTTTGTAACCGGTTCGTTTCAATGGTACCGGGCGGGTAACCGGGCCCCCCGGCAGCGCGCGGGTCGCCTAAACTCGCTGCCATGAAGGACCCGCTGCAGGCCGCGGCGCTCGCGGTCTCGAGCGCCAAGGGCGACCAGGTATTCCAGGAGCTCACGCGCTACCTCGCCACCATCCTCGGGGTGCAGCTGGCGCTCATCGGCCGGGTCACGGACAAGTTTCCCCGCAGCGTGCGCACGCTCGGCCTCTACGGCCGCGACGGCTACCGCGAGAACATCGAGTACCCGCTCGACATTACGCCCTGCCGCAACGTCATGCGCGGCAGCTTCGCCATCGTGCCGCGCAATGTCGTCGGGCTCTTCCCCGACGATCACTACCTGCCGCGCGACGCCGAGGGCTATGCCGGCTATCCGCTGCTCGATGCCGCCGCCCACCCCGCCGGGGTGATCGCGGTGATCACGCGCGAACCGATCGCCGATCCCGGCCTGTTCGAGTCGGTGCTGAAGATCTTCGCCGTGCGCGCCGCCGCCGAGCTCGAGCGGCGCGCGCACGAAGAGGCGCTCGCCGCCTCGGAGGCGAGCTACCGCGCCATCTTCGAGGCGAGCGAGGACGCGATATTCCTCCATGACTACGAGAGCGGCGCCATCCTGGACGTCAATCCCAAGGCCTGCAGCACCTACGGCTACAGCCGCGAGGAGCTGAAGCGCCTCTCGGTGGGCGACCTGAGCGGCAACGTGGCTCCCTACACCAACGAGGAGGCGCTGCGCCTCATTCGCGAAGTGCGCGCCGGGGGCGGACCGCTGCGCTTCGAGTGGCGGCGCCGCAACAAGGACGGCAGCCTGCACTGGGACGAGGTCACGCTGAAGAAGGTGGACATCGCCGGGCGGCCGCACGTCATGGCGATGACGCGCCAGATCACCGAGCGCAAGAGCGCGGTCGAGGCGCTGAAGGCGAGCGAGGAGCAGTACCGCGCGATCTTCAACGCTTCCGCCGATTCGCTGGTGCTGCGCGACGCCGAGTTCCGTGTGGTCGATGTCAACCCGGCTTACGAGAAGATGAGCGGCCGCAGCCGCGAGGAAGCGCTCGGCCGGAGCGGCCTCACCATGAGCCCACCCGAGCTCACCGAGCACGTGAAGGGCCTGCACGCGCGCGCCCTTGCCGGGGAGCACGTGGTGTTCGAGGCGCTGGCACGCCGCAAGGACGGCTCGCGCTTCAACATCGAGACGCGCGGCGTGCCGATCCTGCACCAGGGGCGGCCGCACGTGCTCTACATCGGGCGCGACATCACGGCGAAGAAGAGCGAGGAGGAGCTGCTGCGCGCGAGCGAGGAGCAGTACCGCGCCATCTTCGACGCCTCGGCCGACGCCCTGGTGCTGTGGGACGAGCACGTCCGGCGCGTCGACGTCAACCCGGCGTACGAGCGCATCTACGGCTATTCGCGCGCCGAGGTGCTGGCGGCAGCCTATGGCGAGCAGGCGCCGGCGCAATACGCCGAGCGCCGCCGCGACCTGGTGCGCCGCACGCTCGCCGGCGAGCGCTGCCATGTCGAGCTGGAATCGGTGCGCAAGGACGGCAGCCCGATCCACGTCGAGGTGCGCACCATCCCGATCCAGCATCGCGGCCGGCCGCACGTGCTCGCCATCTCGCGCGATGTGACCGAGCGCAAGCGCGCCGAGGCCGCCGTGCGCGCGAGCGAGGAGCGCTACCGGCTGCTCTTCGAGATGGACTCGGACGCCATCCTGCTGGTGGACGCCGAGTCGCTCGACATCATCGACCTCAACCCGGTGGCGGGCACGCTGTGGGGCTACACCCGGGACGAGCTGCTGCGCATGAAGGCCACTGAGCTGTCGGTGGAGCAGGAGCAGACGCGCGCCGCGGTGCAGTACGGCGTGGGCACCATCACCATCCCGCTGCGCTGGCACCGCAAGAAGGACGGCACCGTCTTCCCCATCGAGATCACCGCCAACCGCTTCGAGCTCGAGGGCCGCAAGATCGTGCTCGCCGCCATCCGCGACATCTCGCAGCGCCAGCGGGCCGAGGCCGAGCGCGCGCAGCTCGAGGCGCAGCTGCGCCAGGCGCAGAAGATGGAGGCCATCGGCCAGCTCGCCGGCGGCATAGCGCACGATTTCAACAACATCCTGCAGAGCATCCTCGGCAACCTGACGCTGTCCGCCGAGCGCGCCGAGGACCTGGAGGACGCGAAGCTCGCGCGCTACGTCGAGCGCGCGCAGCTCTCGGCGCAGCGCGCCCGCGAGCTGATCCAGCAGATGCTCACCTTCAGCCGCGGCCGGCGCGGCGAGCCGCGCGTGATGGCGCTCGCGCCCCTGGTGAGCGAAGCCGCCAAGCTGTTGCGCCCGATGCTCCCCTCGACCATCGAGGTGCGCACGCAGTTCTCGGACGAGGCGCTGCGCGTGAAGGTGGACCGCGTGCAGGCCGAGCAGGTATTGCTCAACCTCTGCATCAACGCGCGCGACGCCATGCGCGGGCAGGGCACCATCGCGCTCGGCGTGCGCGCGATCGACGCCGCTTCCGTCTGCACCGCGTGCCGCCAGCGCTTCTCCGGGCGCTTCGGCGAGCTCGAGGTGCGCGACACCGGGCCCGGCATCGCCCCCGAGGTGGTGGACCGCATGTTCGAGCCGTTCTTCTCCACCAAGGAAGTGGGCAGCGGCATGGGCCTGTCGATGGTGCATGGCATCGTCCACGAGCACGGCGGCCACGTGGTGGTCGAGACCGCGCCGGGCGAGGGCGCGCGCTTCCGCGTGCTGCTTCCGGCCACCGACGGCCTGGTCACGCCGGAGGAGAAGAAGCCCCGTGCGCACGCCAGGCCGAAGCTCGCCGGAAGCGTCCTGGTAGTCGACGACGAAAACATGATCCTCGAGTTCATGGGCGACCTGCTCGCCAACTGGGGGCTCGATGTCACGCTCAAGTCGAGCAGCATCGAGGCGAAGCACGCCTTTGCCGCCGAGCCGCAGCGCTACGACCTGGTATTGACCGACCACACCATGCCGCGCATCACCGGCCTGGAGCTCGCCCGCCAGATCCGCGGCATCCGTCCCGGCACGCCGGTCATCCTGTACACGGGATATGGCGAGGACATCGCCGAGGCCGAGCTGGCGGCGGCCGGGGTGCGTGCGCTCGCGCGCAAGCCGGTCGAGCCGGCGGAGCTGCTCGTGCTCCTGACAACCCACCTGCAACAAACCCGCAACACCGTGAAATAGCCCGGCGACGCGCCGCCGGTAGCCTGCCGTCATCGATTACGACGGAGGCTCAGATGGACCGCAGCGGACGGCAGGGCAGCATGCAGTTGGCGCGCGGCGCTTTCGCGCGCATCCGGGACGCAAAAGGCCTGCGGGTGCAGGTGCACGAGGGCGAGCTGTGGATCACGCAGGATGGCGACCCGCGCGACTACTTCGTCCGCAAGGGCGAGTCCTTCCGCGTCCAGCGCAGCGGCCTGATGCTCGCGTACGCCCTGCGCGGCTCGAGCCTCAGCCTGATCGCGCCGATGCCGTCGCGGTCTCGGTGGATGGAGCGCCTGGCGCGCGCCTGGTTCGGCGCCTACGTCAGCGTCTCGCGGCCCACGAGCGCGAGCTTCTGAATGAGCCAGGCGCTGCACGCCTTCCTCTGTCATCGCGGCGATCCGCTGTCGCTCGCGCGGCAGGAGGAAGGCTTGCGCGCGCGGCTTCTCGAGGCGAGCCTGCTCCTTTGCAGCCGCGAAAAGCGCCAATTCGAGCAGGCGGGCTGGGTCTACGCGCAGCTGAAGGACTATTCCGACCCACACATCGCCGCCATAGGAGTGGCGGTCGATGGCGACTATGCGCGTGCCTGCCGCGTCTACGACGAGATCCTCGCGCGCAACCCGCGCGACCTGCTGGCGCTCGCCGTAGCGCAGGTATTCGACTACTACCTGGGCGATCCGCAATCCATGCGGGCACGCTCCGCAAGGGTGCTGCAGGCATGGCCCGAGCACCACGCGGTGCTCTCCATGCATGCTTTCGCGCTGGAGGAGTGCGGCGACTACGGCCGCGCCGAGGAGCTTGCGCGCCGCGCGCTCGAGCTCGAGCCGCAGGACCTGCGTGCGCACCACGCGGTCGCCCACGTGATGGAAATGCAGGGTCGCTTCGAGGAAGGCGTGCGCTGGATGGGCGAGCGCAGCCGCTGGTGGAGCGGCGCCGGCCCGGCCTCCACGCACCTCTGGTGGCACCTCGCGCTCTACCACGTCGAGCTCGGCAGGCCCAGGCACGCGCTCGCCATCTACGACCGGCGCATGCGGGGCGAGGCGTTGTCCGAGCTGATCGACGCGTCCGCCCTGCTCTGGCGCCTTCATCTTCAAAAGGTCTCCTTGGGTAACCGCTTCAAAACCCTGGCAGCGCGCTGGTCGCCGTACGCCGAGGACGCACACTGCGCCTTCAACGACCTGCACGCCATGATGGCGTTCGTCGCCGCCGGACGCCGGGACTGCGCGCAGCGCCTGCTCGCGGCGCAGGAGCGGCGCGTGCGGCGCGTCTGGGGCTGCAACCACGACATGACGCGTCTCGTCGGCCTGCCGGCGTGCCGCGCGCTCGCCGCCTTCGGCGAGGGCGACTATGCCACCGCCGAGCGCCTGCTGCGGGCCCTGCCGCCGGTGGCGCACCGCATCGGCGGCAGCCACGCGCAGCGCGACGTGCTGCAGCTCACGCGCTTCGCCGCGCTGTCCCGCAAATCCAGCCCGGCATCCGCCGCCAGGATCCGCGCGCCGGCTCCGCTCTCGCTGGTGTATGCCGCCTGACCTCGCGCTTCGCAAGGTGGAGCCGGGCGATGCGCACGCCGTACAGCAGTTCGTGCAGCGGCTGTCGGCCTGGACGCGCACCGAGCGCTATTTCACGCCGATTCGGGAGCTCAACGCCCGCCAGCTCGAGCGGGTCACGCGCCCGGCCGATCCGCGCGATGTGTCGCTGGCGGTACTGGCCGGCGGCGAGATCGTGGCGCTCGGCGAATGCTACGGCGGCGAGTTCGCCGTGGTGGTCGCCGACGCCTGGCAGCGCCTGGGCCTCGGCGGGGTGCTGCTGCGCGCGCTGCTGGCGCACGCGGGCGACAAGCGCCTGCCGTCGCTCCATGGGCTGGTGCGCGAGCGCAACCGCGCCATGCTGAAGCTCGTCCGGGGGTTGGGCTTTTGCATCGCACGCGACGACGACCCGGGATACATGCGCGTCGAGCACGCGCTGTCCGATGCGTGAGCTTGTCGCGGCGCGCGGGAATGCGGGTTGCTTGATACAGGTCCTCCCCATAAGGAGGTACCCATGGCAGGCATTCCCCGAAGGCAGGGCCGCGCGGATCCCAAGATCGGCCCGAGCGACAGCTCCGATACTTTCTCCGACCGGCCGAACCAGTCGACCGACACCGACGACGCCGGCACGGGCGAGCGCGTCACTACCGGCCCCGATCCGCATTCCGAGCTGCATAACGAGCGCGGCGTCGACCGGGTGGTGGATTCGAGCGAGGCCGGCCTCGGCGGCGGGCTCGATCAGGCCGAGGAAGGACGGCTCGGCGTGACGGACGAAGAGCTCGAGGGCAAAGAAGCCGGCCGGCCGCCGGAGGCCGCGAAGCGGCCGAAACCCTGAGCGTGCGCAACGAAGGAAGGATTGCGCAGGCCCGGCTTGTTGTAGGTCATTGGGCGCCCCTGGAGGTCGCGCACCGATCCTCCGGTCTCCTCGAGCACGCACTGCCCGGCCGCGGTGTCCCATTCCATCGTCGGGCCGAACCGCGGATAGAGTTGCGCGCGGCCCTCCGCTAGCAGGCCGAACTTGAGGGCGCTGCCCGCGCTTAGCTCGCTGTAAGCGCCGAGCGTGGCGAGGAAGGCGGCCGTGGCGCCGTCGGCGTGCGACCGGCTTACCGCCACCGTCAGCCCGGCGGACCGTCCGCGCGGGCGCAGGCGCTCGAGCGCGCCGCCGCCCCTTCTCACGAAGGCGCCGCGTCCGCGCGCCGCGAAGTAGGTGAGCGAAAGGGCGGGTGCATGAACCACGCCGAGGACCGGCGCGCCGTCGTCGACGAGCGCAATGTTTACCGTGAACTCGCCGTTGCGCTTGACGAACTCCCGCGTGCCGTCGAGCGGGTCGACCAGCCAGAATTGCCGCCAGCCGCTGCGGGCCTCGTAGGCAGCCTGGGCCGATTCCTCCGAGAGCACCGGCCACGGCGTGGCCGCCGTCAGCGCGCCCAGGATGAAATTGTGCGAAGCGATGTCCGCGGCGGTAAGCGGCGACCGATCCTCCTTCAGCTGCACATGCGCGTCGCCGGCGCGGTAATGGCGCAGTATCAGGCGACCGGCGTCTTCGGCGATGGCCACCACGCTATGGGAATCGAGCATCTCGTCCCTCCACCTTCCATGCCTGCGCGCTGGCGAGCTCCAGCCGCTGCAGCAGCGCGTCGCAGAGCCGCTCGACGCCCGCCGAGAGCTTCACGTGCCTGCCGTTGCCGCTGGACTCGCCGTGGACCAGCGCCGCAACGGCGGGCGGGCAGCGCAGGCCTACGAAGCGGTAGATGCCTTCCATCGCGGCGGACGGCTCTTGCACCAGCCCTTCGTACTTCAGCGGCTTCACCGCGGCGTGCCGCTCGAGGCCCAGGTCGAAGAAGAAGCGGTTGCGCGCATACCAGAACAGCGCCGCCGCGTCGTAAGGGTCCATGCGTTCGTGGAAGCGTGCCTGGATCTCGGCGCGCACCTCGGATGCGACGCCTTGCGCGCGCCAGTTGGCGCTCTCGCCGTTCACCAGCGGGCGCAGATTGTCGATGCCATTGCGCATGCCGAACCTTTTCAGATCGGACGCGGCGACGGCCGCGTAGTGGCGGTAGACGAACAGCCCCTTCGCCTGCGGAAAGAAAGCCAGCAGCTCGCGTGCGTTCTGCGTTTCCACGATCGGCTTGACCACCACGAGACGTGCGCGCTCGCGCGCGAGCACCTTGCGCACCTGCTCGAGCGGCTTCAGCCTGAAATGCCGCGCCGCTTCGCGGCCTTGCCGCTCGGTGGCTCGACCGTACACCCGGGAGTCGAATTCGGGGTAGACGCGCGCGTCGAAGTCGCGGTCGAAGAGCTCCTGGATCAATGTCGTGCCGGAGCGCTGGCAGCCGAAGATGAACAGCACCCGGCTGGCCTGCGACGCGCCGGGCGCCCTGAGCACCCGGTAAAGGAACTTGCCGGCGTGAAGGCCTTTTCGGGAGATCGCCTTGAGCAGCTTGTCGGGGAGGTTCTTTTCCGCAGCCCGCATCGCGGCAAGCATAGGGGGCCGCAGTTAAGCGCGTCGCCGGCAGGCGGGCGCGGCGGTAGGTCGAATGGAGGATGGCGCGCGACGCGCCGTCGCGCTCAGGACGTCGAGACCCGCACGCTCCTTTCTTCCAGGGCGCGCACCAGCGTGTCGGTGTGCGCGCGGTCGCGCGTCTCGACCAGGAACTCCACCTCCGGCGAGCGCACCGACGAGGTGCCGAAGATCCGCTGGTGCTGGATCTCGACGATGTTGCCGCCGGCCTCGGCGATGACCGCGGCGACCTTCGCCAGGCTGCCCGAAACGTCCGGCATGGTGACGCGCAGCCGCACCAGGCGCCCGTCGCGTACCAGGCCGCGCATCAGCACCGAGGCGAGCACGCGGCTGTCGATGTTGCCGCCCGATACCAGGATCCCGACGCGCTTGCCCGAAAAGCGCGCGGGGTGCTCGAGCAGCGCGGCGAGCCCCGCGCCACCCGCGCCCTCCGCCACGGTCTTCTCGATCTCGATCAGCGCCACCACCGCGCGCTCGATGGTCTCCTCCTGCACCACCAGCACTTCCTCCACCAGGCGCCTGATGATCTCGAGCGCGGTGGCGCCGACGTCCTTCACCGCGATGCCTTCGGCGATGGTGTCGCCGCCGCACTCGACCGGCAGGTTGTTCAGGCGCTGGTACATGGAGGGGTAGTTGCGGGTTTCGACCCCGTAGACCTTCACGGAAGGCTTGAGGCTCTTCGCCGCCGTGGCAATCCCGGATATCAGGCCGCCGCCGCCGACCGGCACGACCAGCACGTCGAGGTCGGGCACCGCGGTCATCATCTCCAGTCCCACGGTCCCCTGGCCGGCGATGATGCGCGGATCCTCGTACGGGTGGACGAACACCAGGTCGTCGCGCGCGGCTAGGGCGCGCGCATGCTTGCCGGCCTCGAACAGGTTCTCGCCCTCGAGCATCACCTCGGCGCCGTGCACCTGGGTGTTCTTGATCTTGGTGTTGGGCGAGCCCTTCGGCATGACGATGGTGGCCGGTATGCGCAGGCGCGCCGCATGGTAGGCGACCGCCTGCGCGTGATTACCGGCGCTCATGGCGATCACGCCGCGCGCGCGCTCCTCCGCCGACAGCGACAGCAGCTTGTTCAGCGCGCCGCGCTCCTTGAAGGAGGCGGTGAACTGCAGGTTCTCGAATTTCAGGAATACCTGCGCGCCGGTGAGCTGCGACAGCGTGCGGCTGTGCACCAGCGGCGTCTGCTCGACCGCCCCGGCGATGCGCCCGGCCGCCGCGCGGATATCCTCGAGCGTCACCGGCGCCATTGGCGAGTGCTGTTGCTAAATGTACATTTCATATGTACAGATTAGGGGCATAGAGCATGGCAGAGGTGAAAGTTACCGATCTGAGGCAGAACCTGCCCGCTTACCTGGCGCGCGTAAAGCGCGGCGAGCGGCTGCAAGTCACCGCACGCGGCAAGGTCATCGCCGAAATTGTAGCCCCCGCGGCCACCGCTTCAGAGGCGCAGGCGGCACGAGCGCGCTTGCGTGGGAGCGTCGTGCGATTCGACAGGCCGCTGGATCCCGTGTTCGATCCAGAGGAATGGGAAATGGATCGATGATCCTGCTGGATACCCACGCGCTCATCTGGTGGGTGTCCGGCATCGAGCCGCTGTCCGCAAAGGCCCGCCGGGCGGTAGCGGATGCGCTCAAGCGCGGTCCCGTGTCCGCGTCGGCGATCAGCCTGCTCGAAATTGCCATGGCGGTAAGACGCGGCCGCCTGGCGCTCGGCGTGCCCATCGAAAAGTGGTTCGACGACTTGAGCGCATTGCCGGAGCTTCGGCTGGAGCCCGTCAGCGCAGACATTGCGCGGCAAGCGGGCTTCCTGGGAGAAGGCATGCACGGTGACCCGATAGACCGCATCATCGTTGCAACTGCGCGCATACTCAAGCTGAAGCTGGTGAGTGCCGACAGCCGCCTGCGTGGCGCTGACGAGGTGCAGGCGATCTGGTAGAGCGCGCGGATGTAGCCGAATGACTACATCGGCTCCTCGGAGGCTCCCGGGTAGAATGGCCCGCGCATGGAGCTCGACGCCGGCATCGCGCAGCACCTCGCCGCTCGGCACCCGAACGACGAGCAGTTCCGCCTGCTCGTCGAGAACGTCACCGAGTACGCGATTTTCCTGCTCGACGCCACCGGCCGCGTGATGAGCTGGAACACGGGCGCCGAGCGCATCAAGGGCTACCGCCCGCAGGACATCATCGGCCGGCATTTCTCGATCTTCTATCCGCCCGACGAGCGCGCCGCCGGCACGCCGGAGCGGCTGCTGCAGCGCGCCGAGCGCGAAGGCCGCGCCGGGCACGAGGGCTGGCGCCTGCGCAAGGACGGCACGCGCTTCTGGGCCGACGTGGCGCTCACGGCGCTGCGCGCGCCGGACGGCGAGCTGCGCGGCTTCGCCAAGGTGACGCGCGACATGACCGCGCGGCATCGCGAGCAGGAGAAGGACGCCATGCTGGCGGCGATGTTCGAGCGCACATCGCTCGGCATCACCCTGGTGGATGTCTCGGGCCACTATGTGCGCACCAATCCGCAGTTCCAGCGCATGCTCGGCTACAGCGCCGAGGAGCTGGCGCACAAGACGGTCGGCGAACTGGCGCATCCGGACGATGCCGAGGAAGGCTGGACCATCCTCGAGGAGCTGGTGCAGGGCCGCCGCAGCCATGCGACTTACGAGCAGCGCTACCTGTGCAAGAACGGACAGGTGATTTGGGCGCACAACAGCGCCACGCGCCTGCCCGACGCCGACGGCCGGATGCGCTACGTCATGGCGACCGTGGAAGACATCACCGACCGGCGGCTTGCGCACGACGCGCTGCGCGAAAGTGAAGCGCGGCTGCAGGCTTTCACCAGCCACAGCCCGGTGGTCATGTTCTTGAAGGACCGCGAAGGCCGCTATCGCTTCGTGAACGAGCAGTTCCTGCAGAGCTTCGGCCTGCGCCGCGAGCAGGTCATCGGCCATACCGACGCCGAGCTCTTCAGCCGCACGCAGGTCGACAGCTCGCGCGCGAGTGACGCGGAGGTGATGACGCGCGGCGTGCCCCTCGAATACGAGGAAGCGATCGAGCTCGCCGGCGGCCGGCGCGTCAGCGCCGTATCGAAGTTTCCGGTGTTCGACGCGCAGGGCGCGGTGGTGGGCGTCGGCGGCGTGGCAACGGACATCACCGCGCGGCGCAAGGCCGAGCAGGCGCTGCGCGAGCAGGGCACGCTGCTTTCGGAGGCGCAGCGCCTGGCTGGCCTGGGATGCTGGGAATGGGATCCGGCGAGCGGCCGCGTGACGTGGTCCGACGAGCTCTACCACATCTACGGCGTGGAGCGCGGCGCGTTTCAGCCGTCGTTCGAAGGCTATCTCGAGCGCGTGCACCCGCAGGACCGCGACAGGGTGGCAAGGCGGGTGGCCGCGGCGGTGCGCGACAAGGGCGCCGGCTTCGACTTCGAGGAGCGCATCCTGCGGCCGGGCGGCGAGGTGCGGCAGCTGCGCAGCCACGGCGAGGTGGTGCGCGATGCCGCGGGCCGGCCGCTCAAGGTGGTGGGCGCTTGCCTGGACATCACCCAGCACAAGGCCGCCGAGGAGGCGCTGCGCGCCCTGTCGCGCAGGCTGGTCGAGGCCGAGGAAACCGAGCGGCGCCGCATCGCGCGCGAGCTGCACGACCAGGTGGGCCAGAACCTGTCCGCGCTCAACATCAACCTGGATATCGTCCTTGCCCGCCTGAAGGAGCCCGCGTTGAAGACCCGGCTGGAAGATTCGCTGCGGCTGGTCGACGGCACGCTGCAGTCGATCGAGGCGGTGATGTCCGAGCTGCGCCCGCCGCTGCTCGACGAATACGGGCTGGGGGCGGCGCTCGCCGGGTATGCCGAGGAATATGCGCAGCGCACCGGTGTCCGCGTGTCGTTCAACAAGCCGCAGGAGCTCGGCAGGACACTGCGCCCGGAAGCCGCAGTGGCCCTGTTCCGCATAGCGCAGGAGGCGCTCAACAACGTGGCGAAACATGCCAATGCTAGGCTGGTGCGCATCGGGCTTTCGCTCGAGGAGAAAGAAGTGAACCTGACCATCGCGGATGACGGCCGCGGTTTCGACCTCGCCCAGGCGCCGCGCGGCCGCTGGGGCACGAGCACCATGCGGGAGCGCGCCGAGGCCGCCGGCGGAAGATTCATGATCGACAGCGTCCCGGGCAAGGGCACTACCGTGCGCGCGGCGGTGCCGCTGTGACGATCCGCATCCTCATCGCCGACGACCACGGCGTCGTGGCCGAAGGCCTCAAGCACCTGGTGGAAGCGCAGACCGACCTGCAGGTGGTGGCACTGGCGGTCGACGGTCGCGACGCGGTGCGCCAGGCGCGCGACCTGCAGCCTGACGTGGTGCTGATGGACCTGTCGATGCCCGAGCTCAACGGCGCCGACGCCACGCGCGCCATCCTCGACCGGGACCCGAAATGCCGGGTCATCGTGCTCTCGATGTACTCGGAGCGGGAGTACGTGCGCCGCGCGCTCAAGGCGGGCGCCGTGGGCTACGTCGTGAAGCGCTCGGCGGCGAAGGAAGTCGTGGACGCGATCCGCGCGGTGCACGCCGGGCAGCGCTACCTCAGCCCTCGCGTGGCAGACGTGGTGCTCGACGACTATGCCGGCGACGGCGGCGACGACCTGCTGGCGAAGCTTTCGCAGCGCGAGCGCGAGGTGCTGCAGCTCCTCGCCGAAGGCCATACCGGCGCCCAGATCGCCGAGCGCCTGTCGCTGTCGCAGAAGACGGTCGAGACTTACCGCGCGCGGCTCGTGGAAAAGCTCGGCATCCGCGACGTCGCCGGGCTGGTTCGCTTTGCGATTCAACGGGGTATCGTCTCGCTGGACTGAGCTGTCGGGTTTCGCCCGACCGCGGTTGTCCCAAGCTCCCGACTGACCGTCCGCGCGGCAGGCCCTTAGCATGCAGGCATCCAGTCCCCCGGCCCAAGCGATTGTCGACCTTCCTGCATCCTCAGATCATTCCCCCGACCCAGGCAGTGCCCTGCGTGCTGCTGGTCGAGGAGCACGACGAGATGCGCAGCGCGCTTCGGGACTGGCTTCTCACCTCCTCTTTCCCTCCCCTTAGGCTGCGCGAAGCGCGCACCATGGAAGAGGCTCTTCGCCTCGCCGAGCAGGCGGCGCTCGACCTTGCCCTAATCAACCTCGAGCTTCCCGGTCCCAACGGCATCGAGGCGACGCGCCTCATGCGCAAGCGCTATCCCGCCTGCCGCGTGGTGGTCATGTCTCTGAACGACTCGGTGGCGCTGCGTATCGCGGCGCTCGCCGCCGGGGCCGAGGCCTTCGTGTGCAAGCGCGACCTGCGCTACGCGCTCCATCCGATCGTCGCCACACTGGGCAAGCGACCCTCATGAACCTGCTGCTGGTCGACGACGAGCCAAGAAACCTGTACGCGCTGCGCGCGCTGTTCGAGGACATGGGCGCCGAGGTGCACTGCGCGCAGTCCGGCGAAGACGCGCTGCGCCAGGTGTTGAAGCGCGACTTCGCCGCCATCCTGCTCGACGTGCGCATGCCGGGCATCGACGGCTTCGAGACCGCGGCGGCGATCCGCAGCGTCGAGCGCTTCAGGCGCACGCCGATCATCTTCCTCAGCGCGCACCACGACCGTCGCGCGGAGCCGCGCGGCGATCCCCTGGTCGAGTTCGTGCTCAAGCCGGTCGATCCGGACGTCATCCGCCCGCGCGTCGCGGCGCATCTGGAGATCTTCGCACGCACCTAGTGCGCGGCGGTTGCCTCGAGCTCGACGCCGAGCGAGACCAGCTTGGTGACGCGCTCCTGCAGGTCCGCCTCGATCTCGCTTGCTTCAGTCAGGTCCTGGATCAGGATCACCGCACCGAGGATGCGGCCCTCCGGCCCGCGCAGCGGCGAGGTGGACGCCACCAGCGTCATCGGCTTGCCGTTGAAGCGGCGCACGCGCAGGCGCTCGCTCTGCGAGGTCTCGCCTTGGTACAGCGCGCGCGCCAGTGGCCCATCGTGATCCTTGAGCGCTTTCCCGGCGCTGTCCCACCAGCCCAGCAGCTCGCCGTAGGTGTCGGCCTCGGCGACGCCCGCCGTGTTGAGGATGCGCGCGGCTTCCTCGGTCGTCTGGCAGATGCGCCCGTCCGCGTCGGCGATCAGCACGCCCACCGGCAGGCTCTCGAGCAGGGCGGACAGCTTGCGGCCGGCGCGCAGCAGCTCTTCCGACTCGCGGATGTGGAGCTCGCGCTCGCGCAGGAAGTTCTCCCGCTGGCGGAAGCTCGAATACACCGCCACCTTGAGCTTGAGGATCTCGGGATCGAACGGCTTGCTGAAGTAGTCGATGCCGCCGACCTCGTAGCCTTTCCGGATCCACGGATCCTCGGTGAAGATGGCGGTGACGAAAATGATGGGGATGCCGGCGCAGGCTTCGAGGCGCTTGATCAGCAGCGCGGTCTCGAAGCCGTCGAGGCCAGGCATCTGCACATCGAGCAGGATGAGGTCGACGTCGTGCTCCTTCTGCAGCATGCCAATCGCCTGCTCGCCCGATTCCGCGAACAGCAAGTCGTAGCCTTCGCCCAGCACCGCCTGGAGCGCGATCAGGTTGGCGCGCTTGTCGTCGACCAGCAGCAGCCTCGGTTTTCTTGCCGGCATGCCGGAAAACCGCAAGGCCCGTGCCTGTCGGTGCGCAACGACACGGCGCCAATATGAC
>Ga0247825_10000495_pt1 | contig 25034 bp, 19 predicted proteins | sample 13C_Vanillin_Day_FD_194413 | JGI IMG/M metagenome (GOLD analysis project Ga0247825, IMG submission 194413) | Soil microbial communities from agricultural site in Penn Yan, New York, United States - 13C_Vanillin_Day48 | ecosystem: Environmental > Terrestrial > Soil > Agricultural land | place... | reverse complement strand
TCCTCATCCGCGATGGGCATGGGCCGGAACTCTTTATCGAAGGGCTCCTCCAGGACTATGACGGCGAGGTCCGCGCGGCTCGACACCACATGTCCTTGCGTGTCCAGGAGGATCCGCAGGTCTGGATGAGGATGGACGACCCCCTGGTATTGGGTTCTGTGCCAGAGAACCTTCTCCTTCATTTTTTCGACGGAGCCGTAGAGGGTCGTGGAGATGGCCGCAGTCGTCGCGCAGGCAGAGCCATCGATAATGCTCTGGATGCCATGAAGCGATGAGGACCCCTGCTGCCGCTGGCATACGCAATGGCCTGCGGTGAGAACGAGGCGCCGGCCAACAATGGTCCCGCTACAGAACTGGCCCTCATCCGTACTGAACCTTACCTGGACCAGGACAGCCGACAGGTAGCGATTCGCCACATCCACTTTGCCTGCCAATGGCCACAAGGAGGTCACAAGTGGCTGATCGATCGCTGGCCCTATTTCGAACTCCTGCCCATCCAGGGAGATGACTTCCATGCTGCCATCCCACTGCCCCTCGCCGGGGGTGGTTATGTCCGACTCGGTCTCATTCAGGGCACTGCTCGAATCCGGCACATGCGCGTCCATGGCTGCGCTTGGCACTGGACCTTGCGCCGATGTTCGTTGCTCGCACCCATTGCAAGCAGAGAGGAGCGCCAAGACCATGACGGCAGGAACGAGCCAGGCGGGTGATGGTGCGGACACGAGGGTTCCTTTGGCGAGCAGGGCGCTGGGCCGCAAACTACCGGGCCCCTCCCGCTTGGCGACGACCCTCAACGATCTTCAGGAACGAGCGGCTCCGCAGCTCCTCCAGGGAGAGCCCGGCTGCCTGGGCTTCCTCTTCGGTGATGGCCCCGCAGGCAATCCCGCGCAGGAAGGAGTTCAGCAGCCCCTGGCCCGTGGCCGCATCATCGAACACGTTCCCCAGCAGCGTCGCCTGCGCCGCCTTCTCGAGGAAGCTCTTCAGCCGACGTGAGGCAGCGTCCATCCCCTCCAGGAAGAACGCGTACACCGCCGCGTAGCGCACCGGGAGCTGCGCCGGGTGCAGATCCCACCCCTGGTAGTACCCCAGCGCCAGCGAGCGCCGCGTGTGCTCGTATGCCAGCCGCCACGCCCGGTGGACCGCCTCGCGGTTCTCCTTCTGCTGCTCCATCGTGAGCATGCTCGCGTCATCCCGCTTATGCGGGCCCACAGGCATCACGTTCGTAGCCCCATCCGACAGCGCGACGCCCGTGCCGGCCAACGACACCTGCGCCACATGGCGCGCGAAGTCACAGGCCGGGTGCGCCATGCTCTGGTGCGCCGCCGTGATGTTCAGCGAGGCCGTGTAGTCATACACACCCAGGTGCGCCGCCACGCAGCGCCCCTCGGCCGCCGCCACCAACGAAGGCAGCGCCAGACGGCCCTGCGCGTCGAACAAGGACTGCGGCGTCTCCACCATCAGCTCCAGCTTCAGCGCGCCCGCCGGCAGGCCTCGGTCCTGCTCCAGCACCTCCAGCATGCGCACCAGCGCCGTCACCTCTTCGGGCGAGGTGATCTTCGGCAGCGTGACGACGAAGTTCTCCGGCAGCTTCCCGCCCGTGCGCTCCAGCAGCGTGGTGATGAACAGCTCCAGCGTGCGCGCGGCGCGCTCGAACAGCTCCTCCGAGAGCGACTTGATGCGGATGCCGATGAACGGCGGCAGCGTGCCCTCCGCCAACCCCTTCGCCACCTGCTCCGCGGTGCCTACCGCGTGCTCGTCCTCCTCTGCGCCGGGCCGGTGCCCGTAGCCGTCCTCGAAGTCGATGCGGAAGTCCTCCACCGCCTCGCGCTCGAGCTTGGCCTCCACGCGCTCATACACCCGCTTCGCGAAGTCCTGGTGACGCGGCAGATCCAGGCACCAAGCCAGCTCCATCGCATCCGGGGCGTACTCGCGCAGCGCAGCCAGCGCCACCTTCCCTATCTTACGGGCCGTCTCCGCCTTGAAGAGCTGGGCGCCACCGTACACCGTGTGCACGGGCTGGCGGCGGAGAGACTCTCCCGGATACGCCCGGGTGTACGCCTCGTGGGCCTTCGTCAACGCCGCGCGCGCGGCGGGGATCCGGGAAGAGAGCTTCGCTGTCATAGGCAGGAGGGCTCAGCTACCACGGTACGTGGAGTAGCCGAAGGGGCTCAGCAGCAGCGGCACGTGGTAGTGCTCGCCCGCGGAGTGGATCTCGAACACCACTGAGACATACGGGTAGAAGCCCTTCACGGCATGCGCCCGGAAGTACTCCGCCGTGTGGAACGTCATCCGGTAGGTGCCGGGCACCAGGTTCGTGCCCGAGGGCAGGAAGTCCCGGACGCGGCCGTCCGAGTTGGTGGTGCCTCGGGCCAGCTCCCTCCAGCCGGAGCCGTCCTGGGCCTCCAGGGTGATGGGGACTCCGGCCGCCGGGCGGCCCCACTGCGTGTCGAGGACGTGGGTAGACAGGGTGCTCATGGGGAGGTGAGGAGCTTCTCCAGTCGAAGACGGGTGATCTGTGCCTGCTCGCCGGCCGCGATGCGCAGCTCCAGCGCCGGTGGGTTGCTCATGCGCTCGCGCAGGCTCTCGAGCATCTCCCGCGCGCTCTTCCCCGTGGCGCAGATGAGGAAGATGAAGCCGAAGCGTGTCTCATACTCTTGGTTGCCGTCCGCGAGCGCCTGCACCACATCCTCGCTCGCGCCCTGCAAGCCCTGCTGCTCCTGCTCGGACCAGGCTCCAGAGGCCTTGAAGCGCTCGCGCAGCTTGTTCACATCCCCGATGCGCGGATGGTGGGAGATGGCCTCGCGCCAGTCATCCGGCCCCGTCTGCGACCAGAGCCAGCCGGCCTCTGCGTACACCGCGGAAGCATCCTTGAAGGGGCGCGCGCGTGCCATCGCGTCTGCCCAGCGGCTGGAGCCGCAGCAGCGCATGAACTCCGCCTTGGCCTCCTCGTGGGGCAGGCGATTGAGCCAGTCGAGCTTGCTCACTCAGGACGCCCGTGGACCCGGAGCCGGCTGATGCCGCCATCCGGGAAGATGTTGAGGCGCACGTGGGTGAACGGCCCCGCGGCGCGAAGCTCCGCCTCGTAGAAGTGCCGGTGGTGGGCCTGCAGCTTGGTGCGAGGGAGGATCTCCTGCCAGACGAGGTCCTTCGCGTTGGCGAAGTCCAGGATGTCCTCCTTCAGGAAGCACCCCTCCAGCGAGCACATGTCCGGGTAGTTGCCCTTGAAGTGGTTGGTGTCCACCTCCACCTTGTGCACCGTGCCCGGCACGGCCAGCTTGACGACGATCCAGTCGAAGCCCGGCACGCGCTTGCGCCGCGTCTCCCAGCCCTCGCCCATGGTGGTGGCCCGGCCCGGGAGGATGAGGTTGTCCTTGGGGCTGAAGAAGGCGTCATTGGTCGTGACGACGATGCCGCCGTTCTCAGCCGCCGCCAGATCCACCAGCTCTCCCGAGCGCAGCTTCGCCGGATCCGGCTTCACCACCCCGTGGACGCGGAAGCGCGCCACGCCGCCGTCCGGGTAGATGTTGAGCCGCACGTGCGTCCACCGCCGCTCGCTGGCCACGGGCAGGAGGTTCTGCGTGCCGCCGTGCAGCTTCGTCCTGGGGACAATCTCCGTCCACGAGGCGCTGGTGAGAGCCTCGGTGGTGGGTGAGCCCTCCACCTCCAGCCCGTCCACGGAGGCGTACTCGGGGAAGTTGCCGAGGAAGTGGTTCGTGTCCACGTTCACGCCGCGGATGACGCCCGGCAGGCCGAGCTGGAGGATGCACCAGTCGTAGCCTGGCACACGCTTGCGGCGCGTCTCCCAGCCGTCCATCCACTTGCCGAACTCGGTGTACTTGTCCGGGATGAAGACACCGCGCCCGGGCTTGAGCAGGTTCTCCTTGGGCGCGAAGAACTCGTCGTTGGCGATGAGGGCCTTGCCGCCCACCTTCTCGGAGACGAGGTCGATGAGCTCGGCGAAGGCGACGCGTACCTTGCCATCCTCGGGGGTCTGCATGCGGGAGCTCCTCCTGCGGATACCTTACGCCACCGGCCGGGCCATTCCAGAACGGCGCACCCACTGTCCGGCGGGTGGGGGCATGGGCTCACCCCGCGTAAAGACGGGGAGGCCTCGGACGAACAAGCGCTCCACCACCCCGTTGAGGGTGCGCCCCGTATAGGGAGTGAGCGGATGGCGGTGGAGCACGCCCGAGGGCTCAGGGGTGAAGGTGGCGTCCGGGTCGAAGACGAGCAGATCCGCGTCCGCGCCGGGGGCGAGGGTGCCCTTCACGCCCTCCAGGCCAATGAGGCGGGCAGGCTGTTGGCACATCCACCGGACGAGCTCCTGCAGCCCGTAGCCACGCTCGCGCATGCCGGTCCACACCGCGGGCAGGCTGAACTGGAGCGAGGCGATGCCGCCCCAGGCCGCCGCGAAGTCACCACGGTCCAGGTGCTTGAGGGCGGGCGTGCAGGGCGAGTGGTCCGACACCACCATGTCGATGTCACCTCGCCCCAGGCCGGCCCACAGCTTCTCGCGGTTCTCGGCCTCGCGGATGGGAGGGGCGCACTTGAGGTGGGTGGCGCCGTCGGGGATGTGCTCGGCGTCGAAGGTGAGGTAGTGGGGGCACGTCTCCACGGAGAAGGGGAGGCCCTCTTTTCTGGCGGCGGCGATGTCCTGCAGCGCGTCCGAGGAGGACAGGTGGACGATGTGGACGCGGCCCCGGTGCTTGCGGCACAGCTCGATCATCATCCGGATGGCGTCATCCTCCCAGCGGCGCGGGCGGGACTGCAGGTAACTGCTGTAGGTGCGCGTGTCGCCCTTGGGCGGGTGCTCGTGCTCGGTGAGCTCCGCATGGACGATGAGGGGCACGCCGCGCCGGGCGAGGATGGGCATGGCGCGCTCCAGGTCCTCACGGGTGACGTGGGGGAACTCGTCCACTCCCGAGTGGATAAGGAAGCACTTGAACCCCGTCACCCCGGCATCGACCATGGCGTCCAGCTCGCCGGCGTTGCAGGGGATGACGCCGCCCCAGAAGCCATAGTCGATGGCGCAGCGGCCCTCGGCGGCGGCGGCCTTGGTGCGCAGCGCCTCGCGCGAGGTGGTGGCGGGGATGGAGTTGAGCGGCATGTCCACCACGGTGGCGATGCCGCCAGCGGCCGCGGCGTGGGTGGCCGTCGCGAAGCCCTCCCACTCGGTGCGGCCGGGCTCATTGATGTGGGCGTGGCAGTCCACCACGCCGGGCATGACGACCTTGTTGCCCACGTCCCTCACGGGCAGGCCCGGAGGCACGCTGCGGTGGGGCACCACGGCCTCCACCTTCCCGTCTCGAACGACGACCGCAGCCTCGCGCACGCCGCTGTCCGTGACGACGCGACGGCTGGCCAGCACCCAGAGTCCTCCGTTCATGGCTCGAGCTCCTTACATGCGGGGTAGGACCGAGTCAGCACAACCCTAGTCAAATCACGCTCTACCCCCTCAGCGCCAACCCAGGCTCAAAGGATGTGCGCCTTCCCCCAGTTCTGGGCCTGTTCAGGGTCAGCTTCTACCCCGTGCTCCCTCCTTTCCTGTGCGTGAGAAATTGTGCTCCCCGAGGCTTCACGGCGCCCATATGTTTCCCCAATGAACATGAACCATTCCCGGCTGTTGCCTCTGGCCTTGTCCGCCTTGCTGTGGAGCCCAGCACTGCTCGCGCAGCCTCAGTCCGCCACCGCGGATGACGAGCTCAAGGCCTCCATCGCGGAGCTCAAGGCGAGCCGTGCCACAGCCTCTGCGGAGATGCAGAAGCTCCTGGATCAGCAGATCGACGCGCTGGAGAACGCGCGCAAACTGCTGCAGCAAGCCGGGGAGGCCAACGAGAAGAACAAGGCGCTGCGGCCCAAGCTCAGCGAGGAGACCAAGGCCCTGTTCACTCCAGCGCCTCCGGTGAAGCCGCCAGCGTGGATCCCCGACACGCTCACACGCTCGGAGGCGAGAGACGCGATGCTCAAGTGCCCAGCGGGCGCGAAGGTGTACTCGAGCGAGGACTCAATGGACTGCCGCACGCCGCCTGCAGAGCGGGGAGGCATCCCGAAGCCTCAGGGTCTGGCACTCTGGTTCTACAAGTCCACGGGCAAGCTGAAGGCGCAACGCTTCTACGAGAACGGGCTGCTGCGCTGGGACATCTCCTACCACCTCACCGGTGGGCGCGACTCCGAGGGCCTGTACGATGACACCGAGCCCAAGCAGCACCGTGAGAATGGCCTCCACACGGGCTACGCGCCCAATGGCACCATCATCAAGCAGACGCAGTATAAGTCCGGTGTGATGCACGGCTGGAGCAAGCTGTGGGAGGAAGACGGCTTTCCCCTCAGCGCCTCGCGCTACGAGAACGGAAAGGCCGTGGAGACGATCGGCCCCGCTGGAAAGCAGAAGTGAACCTCACTCCGAAGCTCCTGAGACTCGCGGTCGAGCCCTGGCGCGTCGGATACGCCCCCTGGCCCTCGGAGCAGGGAGTGCGTTACCCTTCGCTGGCCGTCGAGGACGTCAACCCCCAAAGGAGTCCCCATGGATAGCAACGAGTCGAAGAAGCCGTCCGTAGCGCAGCCGGAGCCCTCTTCCGCAGATCGTCGTACATTCATGAAGAACGTGATGACCGGCACTGTGGCAGCGGGACTCGTCGCCACCGTCGGCAAGGCTGAGGCTGCCCCTGCAGGGGCGGACACCTGCGGAGCGCAGGCGAGGGTGCCGCGGGATCGGCCCGTGAAGGCTACAGTCCTGCTCAACAGGAACGCGGAGATCACGCGTGACCAGATCTTTGAGGTCATCGGAAACATCTTCGAGAACGGGGGATGCCCGCCCTGCGGTCTCTTCGGCTGGCCCGGCGGCGGCACCATCGATGACATCGCGTTCGAGAAGGCCTACCTGCCCGAAGGGCAGTTCGCGCTCGTGGCCTATAAGGACGCTGACGGCAAGCCCTGCTGATCACGGATGGCCGTGAGTACCTGGGGCCGGGAGGAAGCCTCACCATGAATGACTTCGTCCCGCCCCCCTTACTGGGTGTTGGCATCAACTACCTCCCCAGCGCGCCAGAGATCATGCGAGCGGGTGAGGGGCTGCTCGATTTCTTCGAGCTCAGTCCAGACATCCTGTGCATCGAGGAGGGCCAGGGCCCCGCGCGTCGGCTCACCCCTCAACCCAGGCTGCTCGACCGCACCCTGCGAGACACCGATGGGCGGCCGCTCGTCGTGCATGGGCTGGGGCTGTCCATGGGCTCGGCCCATGGCTGGAACGAGGGCTACCTGAAGCTGTTGGACATGGTGCATGAACTGCGGCCGTTTCTCTGGCACAGCGAGCACCTGGGCTTCTTATCGGTGGAGACGCCCGCAGGCGGCGAGATCGTCACTGGCATCCCCCTGCCAATGCCCTACACCGAGGAGTCCCTGAACCTGCTCGTACCCCGGGGGGCGGCGATGGCGCAGCGCTACGGCGTGCCCTTCCTGCTGGAGAACCTCACCCACTACCTGCCGGGCCTGCCCACCGATGGGGGCCGGGACGAGGTGGCCTTCCTCAATGACTTCGTCGAGCGCTCCGGCTGTGGGCTGCTCCTCGACCTGTACAACCTCCACTGCAATGCCACCAACCAGGGCTTCGACGCTCGTGAGGCCTTGCCCCGGCTGCGGCTCGATCGGGTGGTTCAGATCCACGTGGCTGGGGGTGGCTCGCACGATGGCTTCCAGATGGACGTGCACGACACCGTCGCGCCGGAGCCCGTGTGGGAGCTGCTCGAGTGGGTCGTGCCGCGCTTGCCTCACCTGGCGGGCATCAGCTTCGAGATGCTGGAAGAGGCGAGGCTGACGCCCCAAGCCGTCCGGCAGCAGCTCGAGCGGGCGCGGACCGTCTGGGATCGCTATCACCCTCGTCACGGGAAGAACCTCCGTCATGGCACTGCGTGATTGGCAGAGGGCCCTCGGGCGGCTGGTGGAGGCGCGCGCGTCTGGCAGGGATCTCCAGTCCGTGAAGGACTCGCTGGCGGGGCTCGAGCTGCGGGACGCGGAGCGAGCCTGGCTCCAGGAGGTGACGGAGACGCGAGGCTTCGCGCTGACGGGCCGTGTGCCCCGCTGGTGGCGCGAGACGCGGGTGCGCCGCTCGGCGCGGCTGACCCTGCTCGCTCTCGGGCGCGAGGCAGAGGCGCGGATCGAGGCATACATGCGCGCGGTGCCCAACTTCACCCTCTTCTTCGTAGCCGAGGGGCTGTCATTCCTCGACTGGGTAGGCTCGACCCCCGTGCCTCCCCATGTGCGCGCGGTAGCGCAGTTCGAGTCGGCCATGTGGCGTCTGCAGCAGGTACCCCCCACACCACCGAGTGCCGTGGGCGTAGCCCTGGAGGAGCCACTGGCGCGCCACCCTGCCGCGGCCCTCATTGCGTTTGATGCGGAGCCAGAGGCTGTCTTTGGCGCGCTCCTGATGGGAACCGCCCTGCCGGAACCCACCCCTCAGGCGCATCCGGTCCTGGTCGCGCCCGGACTGCCCCGTGCATGGCGCCCGGCGACCTCCGAAGAAGCCCGGGCCTTCCTGGCGTGCGAGTCGGCGACGATGGCGCGGGCCCTGTGTGCTCTGCCAGGCGTCCGCCTGGACACCCTCGAGGGACTGCTGGCTGCCCAGGCCCTCGTTGGGCCACCGCGAAGCGCCTGAAGTTCCGCGGTATGAACACTCATGCGCATCGCAGTGACTGGCACGCACCGAGTGGGGAAGTCGACGCTCATTGAAGAGCTCGGGGAACGGCTCGCGGAGTATCGGGTCGTCGACGAGCCGTATCACCTCCTCGAAGAGGAGGGTTACACGTTCGCTTCTCCACCGTGCCTGGAAGACTTCCTCGAACAGCTTCGCCGCTCGATGGAGCTGCTCGAAGACGCGGAGGGCGCGCGGAACGTCCTGTTCGATCGCTGCCCCCTCGATTTCCTGGGGTACCTCCTGACTCACGAGGAATCCGATGCGTTCGACCTGGAGGAGTGGCTTGCCCGGGTGCGTTCCACCATTCAGACCCTGGACCTCATCGTCTTCGTGCCCATCGAGGATCGCATCCAGCTGCCTGCACACGAAGCTCGCGAGCTGAGGATGGAGGTGGACGAGAAGCTCGCCTGGATGCTGCTCGACGACCCGTTTGAGTTGGGAGTGGAGGTTCTCCCCGTCCACGGGTCGAGGACCGCGCGGGTCACCCAGGTCCTTGAGCGATTGGCGCGAGGAGAGCGTCGCTCCACGGGGAAGGGCCAGCTCTGAGCCTTCCGCGACAGATGGAGAAGGCCTACGCTTGCGGGCCAAAGAGATCTCTATGAGTACTCGTGCTTCGCTTGCCCAGCTGCTCACGGTGACGCCTCTCGCCGTGCTTCTGGGGTTGAGCCTGGCGACAGAGGCATTCGCCCAGTCCGCGCTCCAGCTCTACCGCAGCGGAGACTATGAGCGTGCGTGCCCTCTCTTCCAGGCGGAGACGCGCCGCCGGCCCGAGGATGGGGCCGCCTGGGCCGATCTGGCCCTCTGTGAGGAGAAGCGGGGGAAGCAGGAGATGGCCCGGCGCGCGAACATGCTGGCGATTCGCTGGGGCAATGAACAGACGCGGAAGAGCGCCTACCTCAATCTGTGGCGAATGAAGGCAGGGGTAGACCTCACCCCGTTCGGCCCTTTTGGCCATGGCGCTGACGGCGAACGGAAGTGCCTCGCGCTGCGCGCGGCACCAGAGCTGGCGTGCACGGGCGAGGTCCGCGTTTGTGCATATGGCCGCCGAGGTCTCGGCGCCAGGGGAGCGGGACACAACTTCTACGTGAAGCTCGATCCCTGCGAGGGCAGCTGTGAGCTCCAGCTCCGCCCTCCGGAGATCGCCGAACCGGAGCACCGCGATGTGGAGGCAGAGCGCTCCTTCGAAGGCAACCGCATCCTGTTGAGCCGGGACATCCCCGACTCCCGCTGCGAGCAGTTCGAAGGAGGGCAGATGTGTGGCCTCGTGCCGGGCGACGAGCAGGAGTGCACGATCATCTCGGTCGATCCCTGCAGCCGCCGGGTCGGCTACGTGTGCCTCGATGGAGATGAAGAGGACAGCGACCGCGAGCCCACCGCACGGAAGCCTCAGGCTGCGGAGAAGCTCCTCATGCCCATGGGGTGCACGGATGAGCCCTCGGGCAAGCGCGAGTCCGTCTGCAACGAGGCCCGGCTCAAGCGGGTAGAGCAGGAAGCCCGCGGCCTCGGAAAGGGAGAGCAGTTCGAGTGTGAGCGGAAGCGGCTCGAAGAGCTCGAGCAGGCGTGCGGTGCCACCTTCAACGAGCACCAGCGGGCACGGCTCATGAAGCTGCGGGCCGACAACGCCTTCCGTCGCGGCGACTTCCCTCGGTGCCGCGCGCTGCTGAGAGACGCCCGCCCGTCGGACGCCTCACGACTCGTGGAGTGGGCGGAGAGCATGGGGCGCTGCGGTGGGGACTGTGGCGGCGAGGAACTCACCACCCACTGTAGCGCGGGCCTGGCGATCTACAGGCAGATCACCGCGGGTGCGCCCGAGCCGTGTGAGATCGCCGGACACTCCACCGCCTGGCGCATGTGGAGCTCAGGACCTTCGGAGGTGATCCAGTCGTGCCTGGAGTGGGCCTGGCCCTCAGGGCCGCCTGAGAAGAGCGGGAGGAAGGCAGTGCGCTGCCCCCGGTTGCAGCTCGTGCAGCAGCGGCGAGATGGCGCTCTCTCCACCCAGATACTCCAGTCCTCCTTGGGCAGACCTCCTGGCACCGCGGAGGTCTGTTGCAAGGCTCCCTCCCTGTCCATCGAGCCTGGCGCCGAGGAGACCTTGATCGCCATCATGTCGCGCCAGGAGGACGGCTGCCCCGCGAAGCCGTGGGGGGCGAAGTTCTCCTGGGATGGAAAGCAGCTCTCGCCCAGGCAGTGATGGCGGCTCGGACGAGAGGAATCATCAGGGGCTTGGCGGCCAGTTCTGAGAGCTCCGTGCTACGGGCAGAGATCCCGGTCGTTCAGCGGGTTGACGTGGCCCTCGGCGTTGCCCGTCATCGAGCGCGCGTAGATGCCGCCTTCCCAGGCTCCATCCGAGAAGGAGACGCGGGCGTACGGGGCCAGCACCGTGCCCATGAAGCCGAAGCCGTGGGCGCTGATGCTCGTCGCATCCACGAAGTTGAACAGCACGCCGCGCGAGCTGATGCCGCCGCTGAAGTGGATGCCGTAGCCATTGAAGGTGGGCGGGTTGCCGCGGATGTTGACCACCACCAGCGAGCTGGCCGGCGCCTCGATGGACCAGAGCACGGCGCCACTGAAGGCACTGGCGTTCACGTCGAAGACGTTCAGGCTCGGGTGGGTGCCGCGCATCATCACGCCACCCCACACCTCACGCCGGGTGGAGCCATTGGCCGGCCGGCTGGCCAGCTGCGATGACAGGCTCCGCAGCTCGGTGAACCTTGCCGCGAAGTCGATGGGTTGGCCTTGCGACGCGCTGCCCCGCGGGTAGACCACGCTGGTGTTGGTGCTGTAGCTGCCTCCATACCGGGCATGCCCCCAGACTCCTCCACGATGGAGGGTCAGGTTGCCGCCCGCCACCAGCGTGTTGGAGATGTTGCTGGCCGGCAGCGCATGACCCACGGAGAAGTCCGTCATGGTGATGTTGCCACCCGCGGCCACCTTGCCCTCGACGTCGTGGCCTCCGGTGTAGTCCTCGAGCAGGAACAGGGTGTAATCGCCCAGCCGGATGTTGAGGCAGGTGGCGCAGGGGCCCACCGTGATCTGGCGGACGGCCGTGGTCACGTTGCCGGAGGCATCCGCCACGCGATAGGTGGTGGTGTACTGGCCCGCGCGGTTCCGATCGAGGTTGCTCGTGACCGTGATGTTCGCGGTCAGGTTCCCGGAGCATGCATCGGCAGCGGTGGCGCCAGGATCCGTATACGCCGCGCCGCAGGCCAGCGTCTGGCTGGCCGGGCCATTGAGCGTCACCGACGGCGCCACGGGGTCCACCACCGTCACCACGCCCTGACAGGACGAGGACTGGCCCGCCTGATCCGTGCACGTCAGCGTCACCGTCGTGTTGCCCAGGCCGTATGGGCCGGCCGGGCTCTGCGTGCAGCCCGCGAGATCGTTGTCCGGATCATAGGAGCCGTTGTTGATGCTGGCTGGCAGGCTGCAAGTGGACTCGGCCACCACCGTGACGTTCTGGCAGAGCGCGGTGGGCGGCTGGCTCGGAGGCAGAAGGCGGGGCGTCTGGCAGGACGCGGTGCAGGTGCCAATGGTGCCAGTCCAGTCGCTGCTGCGGCCGTTGTAGAGCCCCTCGTCGCACTCCTCCCCCAGCGCGTGGTCCACCACGCCGTCGCCGCACCAGTGAAGCTGGCACGAGAACGAGCAGGTCTCCCCCGAGGACTGCCCGGGCAGCGCGGGCTGGCCATTCATGTTATCCCCCAGATCACACTCCTCATTCAGCGTCACATCGGTGAGGCCACAGCCGGCCCCCAGCGTCGATGCGCCACGCACGAGGACGTAAGGCGTGCTCAGGAAGGGCGTCTCCACTTCCGGGTGCATGAGGACGTCCGTGAAGACAGCCTGGCCTGGCATCTGCCGCTCCGGGCTGCTCACCGCCACCGCCGCGACCGCGAAGTTGCGCGCCGGGTAGTCCGTGAACACCGAGCGAGCCACGCACCCGCTGCCGGTGAGCATGGGATCCGTCATGTTCCACGAGAGCAGGTTCGGATGCATCTTGAAGACATGGCCGGAAGTGGCGCAGCCCGGCACGCCCTGCACCTTGAAGGTACCGAACGGCTCCAGCAGCGGCACCGCCACGGGCGCCGAGGCGCTCTGGTAGGCGCAGCCCAGCGCGATGTACATGCCGGTGCGGCCCTGCACCGAGTTGAAGACAGCCTGCATCGCGTTCTCCACCAGCCGCGTGGTGCCGTTGGTGGTGACGTCCGTGGCGAGGATGACAACGTCGCCATCGACGATGGCACCCCACGTGTTGCGGGTGTCGATCGCCGCCTGGAGCGCCGCCGTACCGCCCTGGCACGCCGCATCGCCGATGATGAGGGCGCGATACGCCATGAACTGCTCGGCCGTCATCGCCTGCCACTGCGCGGGAGTCACCACGTGCACCTGCGTCGCCGGATCGGCGGCCAGCGCGGCCTGCGCCTCGCGGCTCTGAAGCCCGCCATTGACGCTGCTGCCGAGGATCAACACCTTGTTGGTGCTCTGGACCTTCTGGTGGAGCGTGCGTGTGTCCGCTGGGGATGCTTCGAGAGAGGGTTCGCTTTCTGCTTCACGACAGGCAAGAGGGATGACCGTGGAGCACAGCAGGAGTGTTCTCCACAAGGCGTGCAGTCGCATCTGTAGACCTTTCCAAGATGTTCAGCTCTGTGCGTGCAGGAGACTTGTTGCGTCTTGAAGACGCGGCGGGACGCTAGAGCAACGGACATTCCACCCTGGAAAGGCAGGATTGCTGGGAAGAGATCGCGGGGATCCCGTGTCATGCGGGAATGCTCCCCCACACATTGAGGGGGAGCCTCCACACCCATGTGCGGACAGTGCTTCGCGGCAGCGCTACTGAGACACATCCGCGAGTGTGCGTCCCATCACCCAACCGTCGTGATACAGCACGCCCGTCGGAGCAATGGTCGAGTTCCGGTAGAGGCCCGTCTTCAGGTAGTTGAGCATCCCTGGGAACTGGGTCGCGCAGTAGCGCCTGGGCAGGACGAGCTGGCCGTTGTGATACAGCTCGACGAAGCCCACGCTCGGATTGGACGACCATCTCGCGTGGAAGATGAAGTCCTGCCAGGCTCCGCGCACCAGGGGCGCGCTCCACACGGCCGCGCCGCTGCAGTACAGGATCATCCGCCCGTTGTTGACGGCGAACTCCACGGGAGGAGAGCCGGAGTTGCCATCGTGGTGCCACTGGGTGAAGAGCTGCCACGTCGCGGGCGCAGGGAAGTCCGGCGCGAACATCGTGCTCCACCGGTAGTAGTACTCGGAGCCCGAGGGCTCACGCGTCAGACGCACCAGCTCGTTGCGGTTGCCGCTGGCGCCAATGGGGTTGTCCCCCTGCCTCACGGTGACCTTCAGGGCGTAGCGGCCCTGGCGCAGCGGCGAGGACACCACCTGCAGCCGGTCCGGGCTCACCATCTGCGCCCGGGTGAACTGCGAGAGGTCGCCCGTCTCGAAGTCGCCGCGCCACTCGGCGCTGCCTGAGGGAGGAGGAGGAGCCACCGAGGCGCCGCACGCGCGTGCCTCGGCGATGCTCGCCCAGTCGTTCAGGTTGTTGCCGAAGACAGTGATGCGCAGGCGGCGTGCGTTGACGGTGGGGAACGTATAGGTCTCCGCCGCCCGGGTGGCGCTGTTCCGGCCGCTGTAGACCTGGGTGTAGGTGTATCCGTCCAGGGAGATGTAGAGGATGAAGTTGTTGATCTGCGTGTCGCCCAGGTGCCAGGCGATCGCTGCGCCCGAGATAGGGCGCACCGAGCCCAGGTCGTAGTCGATGAAGGAGCCCCTGCCGTAGTTGCTCCAGCGGGTGTCGAGCCGATCGTCGAAGGTGTTGGTGGGCGGGTTCCCTGTCTCGCTTCCGGAAGAGATGACCGAGGTGGCGGAGAGCTGCACGCAGTTCTGTGTCGAGAGCTTGCTCTCTGCACTCCGCAGGAGGCCCGAAGCGTCATCGGTGAGTGAGTCCTGTGCACCACAAGCCAGGGTGCTGGTGACAAGGAGGACCTGGGCCAACAGAAGGGCTTTCTTCATGTTCCCTCATCGAGGCGGCCGCGGAATGCGGGCTCGCTGCGGGGGCCCAAAAGGCGCAATGCGGCAATTTATTTCGTACTCAACATTTCGTCGGGCTAAGCCTGCTTGGAGTTCAAGGGGGCAAGCGGGGGCTCAGAGGGGGCGCTTCCCAGTATTCACAGGAGCTTAGAAGCATAGGCAACAAAAACCTTCATTATGCGACAATGTAGGCAAGTCACTCCTTTTTACCTACTTGAAGGCCCGCCATGCTCTCGGTCGCCCGCGCTTCCAACACCTCGCAGCTTCCGCAAACCCGCGTCCTTCCTCCTGTCTCCTCGCAGGTGACGGCACCTCGGAGCCGCGGCGTCTCTGCGCCGCGAGACACCTTCGCCCCGGCGTCGCCGGCGGCGGCTCGGGGGCTGCTGGGGGATGCGCTCTCGAAGGTGTCGGACCTCCGGCTGCCCATCCCGTGGCCCGGGAAGGGTGAGGCCGACAAGATCGGATGGATCCAGAAGGCGTTTCCGCCAGCGAAGGAGTCCACGGCGGAGTTCGAGGCCCTCCACCAGCAGGTGCTCGCGGGGAAGGACGTGATGCCGGCGGAGGCCAAGGACTGCGTGTTCCTGGCAGTGGGAGGCCTGCTGTCGCAGTACGCGCCCAAGGAGCTCTACTTCGATGACAACCTGGACGCGCTGAGCGACGCCGGGCTCCAGACGGGGCGCGTGCCGGTGGACACGGACATGGGTGTGGAGCACAACGCGGCCATCGTCCGCGAGGCGGTGCTCGAGGCGGCCAAGAACGGCAAGAAGGTGGTGCTGATCGGCCACAGCAAGGGAGGCCTGGACTCCGCGGCGGCGCTGGCCATGTACCCCGAGCTCAAGGAGCACGTCCGGGCGCTGGTCACCATCCAGTCGCCCTACGGCGGCTCGCCGATGGCGCAGGATCTGCTGGACAACCCGCTGGTGCGCTACGGGCTGGGCGGGGCCGTCGAGGCGCTGGGCGGGAGCATCAAGGCGGGTGAGGACCTCACCTATGACTCGCGGAAGAAGTTCCTGGCGAAGTACCCGATGCCCTCGGACATCCCCACGGTGAGCATGGCCTCCACCACGTTCAAGCCGACTTCACCGCTGTTCGCGTTCCAGGAGTACATGCAGCAGCGATACGGCGTGAAGTCGGACGGCCTGGTGTTGCCGCAGGACGCGTTCATCCCCGGCTCGAAGGCCGTCACGATTCACGGACTCGATCACCTCGAGTCCACCATGACGAACCCGAACCCGTTCAAGTCCTACAAGCCGGCGGACATCACGCTGGGCCTGGTGGCCATGGCCCTGCGGATGCCCAAGGAGGGCTGAGCCCGCGGGCGCGGGCCTTCTTCGCAATGACCGCTCGATCAGACTCCTGGAGAAGCTGGGGCTCCAGTTCGAGCAGAAGGTCAAACTATCCGAGCGGGATGAAGTGAAGCTGTTTGCCCCAGCGGCCTGATGGCCAGCCCTCAGCTACCCGAACTTCTCCCTGCCCCCCGAGTAGCTCAGCATACGGTCGACGTAGAGGACGGCACTCCCGAAGAACTCGGAAGGCAGCCCGGCGATGGCCTTGACGCCGTTGATGATCGCTTCGAAGCGCTTCTGGCGGTCCTCGACGAGCTCGGGGTCCAAGGAGAGCTTCTCGGCGAGGCTATCGAGCTCTGCCCGGAAGGGCTCCAGCTCCTTCGGTAGCGTGGGCGCCGTCTCCTGGGCCTTGCCGATGCCCGGTATCTTGGGCTTGGTCCCTCCGGACGCTTTGATGAACTCATCCCGGGGGACCCCGATGCGAGTGCCACCGGAGCCGGACTCGCTGGAGCGCGCGACTGCGGGCTTGCTCTCAGCGGTGGGGCGGGAGGTCTTGGGAGCAGGAGCGGGAGACGAACCAATCTTCACTCTGCTCATGGCATGGCCTCGGTGTAGGAAAATGGGGGTTATGAGTTTCTCGAACAAAACCTCAAGAAGTTGCGTGCATGGGAAGATGAACTCCAAGTCATTGGATTCACTGAGAAGTCCATGGCTGTGACACGGCCCGGCGCTCCCCACGATAATCAGGAACCGTTCCGAGCCTAGGGAAAGCCCTGATGGAGCAGCACGTCGAGACGACCGAGATCGCCCGCTACCTCCGTGGGGAGCTCCCCGCCGAGCGTGCGGGCGAGGTGGAGCGGCACCTCGTGACGTGCCGGCAGTGCGCGGAGCGCATCTCGTCCGAGTCGCTGTCGCTGACCCAGGTGCCCTCCTTGCCCGTGATGGAGTCCTCCAGTCCGGCCAAGGCCGCGAGCAGCGGCACGGCGAGCTCGGGGCCGCCCGGTGAGCCGCGCCATCGCGGGGAGGAGGGGCTGCCTGGGCGTGGCGACCCGGTGGGCCGCTACCTCATCCTGGAGCGCGTGGGCCAGGGAGGCATGGGGGTTGTCTACGCCGCGTGGGATCCGGATCTGGGCCGCCGCGTGGCCATCAAGCTGCTGCGCACGGACAAGCCACACGCCGAGGGGCGCTCGGTCGCTCAGGCCCGGCTGCTGCGCGAGGCCCAGGCCATGGCCAAGGTCTCCCACCCCCATGTCATCTCCATCTTCGATGTCAGCACCCTGGGCGAGGACGTGTTCCTCGCCATGGAGTACGTCGATGGCAGCAACCTGCGGAGGTGGCTCAAGGAGCAGCCACGTCCCTGGCGCCAGGTGCTCGACGTCTACCTGGCAGCGGGCCGGGGACTGGCGGGGGCTCATGCCGCGGGGCTCGTCCACCGCGACTTCAAGCCCGACAACGTGCTGCTGGGCAAGGATGGCCGTGTTCGCGTCACCGATTTCGGCCTGGCCCGTCTCGCGGCGGAGGAGGAGGCTGAGGCGGGGGTGAGCACGCTCCCTGACCTGACCTCCCTGGATGACGGGCCTGGGCTCTCCCAGCTCACCCGGGAAGGCGTCGTGGTGGGCACGCCGCGCTTCATGGCCCCCGAGCAGATCCGTGGCTCGGCGCCCGATGCACGGTCCGACCAGTTCAGCTTCTGCGTGGCCCTGTACCACGCGCTCTATGGCGACTGGCCCCTCGAGAACCCCCGCCCGTCCGCGCCCGGCGCTGACTCCAGCCGGGGCTCGTCCCGGAAGGGTGCCTCGCGGCCGAGCGAAGGCGCTGGCGGAGAGCGTCCCGCGGATCCAGCCACTGGCGTCTTCCTGCCCCCCAGGGACTCCCAGGTTCCTGGCTTCGTCTGGAAGGTGCTCCTGCGGGGGCTCTCTCCAGCGCCCAAGGATCGCTTCCCCTCGATGGAGGCCCTGCTGGCACAGCTCGAGGCGCAGCCACGCAAGGCCCGGAGGGTGGCGGTCGCCGCGAGCCTCGCGTTGGTGATGGGCGCGGGCGGATACGCCTGGTATGCCATCGAGAGCGCCCAGGCATCGCGATGCACGGGCCTGGAGCAGAGGCTCGCGGGCTTGTGGGACGAAGGCGTGCGGCGCCAGGTGACCGAGGCCCTGGTGGCAACGGCGAAGCCCGGGGCGGCCGATGTGGCCGTGCGCGCCACCCGCATGCTGGATGACTATGCGCGCGGCTGGGTGGAGATGAGCACCGAGGCCTGTCGCGCCACCCGGATCCGGGGTGAGCAGACCGAGTCGCTGCTCTCCTTGCGGATGCTGTGCCTGGAGCGGCGTCTCAAGGATGTGAAGGCTGTCACTGGAGTGCTGGCCTCCGCGGACGCCGAGCTGGTGGAGAAGGCGGTGGACACCGTCTCCCTGCTGCCCTCGTTGCGGAGCTGCGCCGACGTGACGTCCCTGAGCCAGGTGGAGCCGCTACCTGAGTCGCCCCAGGCCCGGGCGGAGATCGAGCGCATCTCCAGCCAGGTCTCGCAGCTCAAGGCGTTGACGGATGCTGGGCGCTACAAGCAGGGCATGGAGGTGGGGGAGCCTGCGTTGAGCGCAGCCCGCGCGCTCGGGTATCGGCCCCTGGAGGCCGAGGCGCTGCTGTGGCTGGGCACGCTGGAGGCCCGCCGCGACGAGGTGCAGGCGGCGGAGCGGCACTTGATCCAGTCCCTCTGGGCCGCGCTCGCCTCCCGCGATGATGAGGTGCAGGCGCGCGCCGCGACCATGCTCGTCTATGTGGTGGGAGGGGACTCGAAGCGGTTCGATGCCGCGCTCCAGTGGGGCGACATGGCCAGGGCCACGCTGGTGCGGATGGGGAGCAACGAGGACATCGAGAGCGACCTGTTCAAGAACCTGGGAGTGGCGTACGCGCGGCAGCGGCGGAACGCGGACGCGCTGGCCGCCTTCACGCGGGCGCTCCAGTTGGGTGACAAGGCCTCGGGCCCGGAGCACGTCCGCCGCTCCATCATCCTGGGGAACATGGGCAGCATCTACAAGCGGGAGGGCCGGCTCGAGGAGGCGAGCCGGGTGTTGACCGAGGCCATCGCCATCCGCGAGCGGATCAGTGGGCCAAACCATCCGATGGGGAGCCTGCTGCATTATTCACTCGCGCAGGCGTTGCTCCCGATGCGCGCCTTCTCGAAGGCGCAGGCCCACGCTCGCCGGGCGCTGGAGATCGATCAGGCCACCTATGGCCCCGAGAACCCGCAGGTGGGTGACACCTATGACGTGGTGGGGGCTGCCTATCTGCAGGATGGGAAGTACCAGGAGGCGAGGGAGGCCTATCAGCGGGCGCTCGACATCAAGGAGAAGGCGCTCGGCAAGGATCATGAGAATGTGAGCTATTCGGCGGGTGGCCTGGCGGGGAGCCTGCTGGGGCTCGGCGAGGCCGCGAAGGCCGGTCCGCTCTTCGAACAAGTGCTGGCGATTAACCCTTCGGACCCGGTCATCCTGGGCGACGCATACTTCGGGCTGGCGCGGGCGCTGGAGAGCCAGGGGAAGGACCGCTCGCGGGCCCTGACACTCGCTCGAAAGGCACGTGAGCTGTTCGAGTCGGCGAAGGTGACGGAGGGCGTGGAGGAGGTAGGCACCTGGATCGCCGAGCGCTCGACCTCGAAGAGAGGGCGTTGAAGCTCCATCTTCATTGCCCGAGTCGCTGCTCCAACCAGTACCACCGGCCCTGGACCCACTGACGGAGGTGCTCGAGCTCCTCGTCGTGGGTGGTGAAGTCCGTGCGGGTGTGCCACCGCGGACAACGTGCTGCCGGTGAACTGAGGCGGCGGGAATCGAACCCGCAACAGTCCCATCTCGTCCCGTTCAATTCCTCGCTGGTGGGGCACACTGCGCTCGAAGGAGGCAGGTAGCGCCTCCTCTCCAAAGTTGCTAAGTGCACACTTAGCGCTACCGGTGAGGAGTCCTTGATGGGAGCCATCACACACAGCCCACTCAGCCTGCTGATTGTGCAGATGGTGGTCATCATTGGCGCGGCGCGGTTGATCGGGCGTGGGGCGAAGTGGATGGGCCAGCCGCTGGTCATCGCCGAGGTGCTGGCCGGCATCCTGCTGGGCCCGTCGCTGCTGGGATGGCTGGCGCCCGAGGCGCTGAGCACGCTCTTCCCGGCCAGCAGCATGCCGGTGCTGACGATGCTGAGCCAGGTGGGGCTCATCCTCTTCATGTTCCTCATCGGGCTGGAGCTGGATCCGCGGATGCTCAAGGGCCGAGGGCAAGCCTCGCTCGTCATCAGCCACACCAGCATCGTCGTGCCCTTCGGACTGGGAGCGGTCGCCGCGTTCTGGCTCTACCCGCGGCTGAGTGACTCATCGGTGCCCTTCTCCTCCTTCCTGCTCTTCATGGGCGTAGCCATGAGCATCACCGCCTTCCCGGTGCTGGCGCGCATCCTCAGCGAGCGCGGGCTGGTGCGCTCCCGAGTGGGCATGATCACCCTCACCTGCGCGGCCGTGGATGACGTGACGGCGTGGTGTCTGCTGGCTTTCATCGCCTCCATCGTGCGCGCCACGGACCTGAGGGATGCGGCGTACACCACCGCCTTCGCGCTGCTCTACATCGGCTTCATGCTGGGGGTGCTGCGGCCCTTCCTCCAGCGGCTGGGGGCGCGTGTGGCGGACCGCCAGGGGCTCAACCAGAACGTGGTGGCCCTCACGCTGCTGCTGCTGCTGGGCTCGGCGTGGATCACCGAGCAGATCGGCATCCATGCCCTCTTCGGCGCCTTCCTCTTCGGCGCCATCATCCCCAAGGAGGGCGGGCTGGCGGAGGCGTTGGCCGAGAAGCTGGAGGACGTGGCGGTGGTGCTGTTGCTGCCGCTCTTCTTCGCCTACAGCGGCCTGCGCACGGAGATCGGGCTGCTCAGTGGAGCCTCGGACTGGGCCATCTGTGGCCTCATCATCCTGCTGGCCTGCGCGGGCAAGTTCGGCGGCAGTACGCTGGCCGCGCGCTTCACAGGTCTGCGCTGGCGCGAGGCCGGGGCCCTGGGCATCTTGATGAACACCCGTGGGCTGATGGAGCTCATCGTCCTCAACCTGGGCCTGGACCTGGGCGTCATCTCCCCCAAGCTCTTCACCATGATGGTGATCATGGCGCTCTTCACCACGTTCATGACCACGCCGCTGCTGCGGTGGATCTACCCACCCGAGGAGCTGGCTCGGGACCAGGTGCCGCTGGCTCCTGCGGTAGTGCCCGCCAGTCCGGTGCCCTTCACCGTGCTGATGTGCGTGTCCCATGGCCAGGCCGGTATTGGCATGGTGACGCTGGGGCGCGCCCTGACCGGTATGCCCAACGAGCCGTTCCAGCTCTTCGCCCTGCACCTCGAGCGGCCCACCGGGCGGATCTCTGCCCACCGTCGGCGCGAGCAGGAGCCGAGCGGGGGTGATGCCCTGGCGCCGCTGCTGGGCCGTGCCAGCACCTTGGGCCTGGAGGTACGCCCGCTGTCGTTCGTCTCCGTGGAGCCGGAGGTCGACATCTGCCGCACCGCGGAGGCCAAGCAGGCCCACCTCATTCTGCTCGGGTTGCACAAGCCGCTCTTCAGCCGGACCATGCTGGGCGGCACGGTGCACAAGGTGATGCAGGAGGCCAACGCCGATGTGGCCGTACTGGTGGACCGAGGGCTGAAGGAGGTCCGCCGGGTGCTGGTGCCCTTCATCGGCAGTGCCCATGACTGGGCGGCGCTCTCCCTGGCGAGGCGTCTGCTGCGCTCCGTGGGCGCAGAGCTCTCCGTGTTGCACGTGACGACGCCGGGGCACGGCCAGAGCGAGCCGAATGCGCGAGCCGCGGTCGAGACACTCTTCTCCGGGGAGTCACGGCGCGTCCACTTCAAGGCGGTGGCGCACGACTCGCCCGAGGATGCGGCCCTGGAGGAGGCGAAGCAGGGGTATGACCTGGTGGTGGTGGGCGTGGGCTCGGAGTGGGGTCTGGAGGAAGGCCTCTTTGGCCTGCAACGCGAGCGCCTCATCGGGGATGCACCCACCTCGCTGCTGGTGGTCCGTCATCCGCACTCGGCTCATGCCCCCGAGCGTGCTGGCAAGCCCGGCACCGCCCCGGCGCTCCCTGCCGACGGCGCTGTCTGAGGCTCTTCGGCTGGAACCGGTGAGCCCCAAGAAGGCCCACCCGGATCAGTGATGCATGTAGGACTCGATCACCTTCACCACCTCATCGACTTGTGGATTGCTGGAGCGATCGCGGGCCCCACCCGTGGCAATCCCTGGCAGCAGGCGCTCCACGTAAAGGCGCATCGCCTGAGCGATGAGCTCGACTGCGGAGACACGAACGCTCCACGGAATGCCGTGCGAGGGCCACGGCGTGTCCGCGTATTTGGCGCCGCCTTCGACGGATTCCAGGCCCTTCTTCCAGATCGCGTTGGGGGCGGTGCTTGTATCCACCATGGTGTACGGGGGCAGGTGAGCCGCTCCATGGGTGTCACCGAGGTTCCGTCCCAGATGCCAGGTAAAATCGCTCATCTCATGGAAGACGTTGAACAGACGCTCGCGCGCCGCCTGTCCTTCGCTGTCGGCCAGCACGGCCAGCGCGCCTTTGTCCGCCATCTCCGAGAGGTGAGTGAGCGTGTTGGCGACGAGCGAGAGGAGATCCCATATCCAGCGCCACGCGCCGACTCTGGAATGTCCAAAGAGCGGATAAATTGCCTGGATGCCGTACGTGTACTCGTCGACGAACCTCTTCAGGAACGAATTGGCGCGCGCACGGTCGTCATCGGTCAGTGTCCCAGCGCGTTCCCGAACGATTGCATCCACGATGATGGAGTTCGCCACCGCGATGGTATCTCCGCCTGGAGAGTAGAGCGGGTCGATAAAGCCAAGCGCTTCTCCGACACACGCGACGCGGTTGCTCGGAAGGATCTCGTCGGCCGGATAGGAGTAGCGTCGCATCACTTTGAAGTCGATCTTCTCTCGTTCAGCCATGGCGCGGGCCACGCGCGGCTCATGCTTCTCCAGCCACGCAATGGCCTTGTCGTGGGTGTTGAACTCTTCGAACGGTCGAATCGACTCCATTGCGACGATTCCTACGCTGATGACGTTGTCCGGCAGAGGAATCAGCCAGACCCAATAGCCCGTGTTGATCAGGTGGTTCGTGGAGTTGATACGGCCGAATCGCGGGTCCACAGGGTGCGTACGGTCGACGCGTGACCTCCAACCGCGTTCATCGGTTGTGACGAAGTCCTCGAGGTCGATCCAGCCTTTGACCCGCCACCATACGGCGCTGCAGCGACCGTCTCGAAAGTTCTCCTTGCCCGTTCGTCGATGGATGAACCTCGAGCGGCCCGTAGCGTCGACGAACCAGCGAGTTTCGAGCACAACGGGCGGCTTGGATTCTTGTGTGGAGCTCCGACACGTGACGCGATGAAGGCCATCGCCCGACCCGAACGACACATCCTCGACGGAGTAGCCTTCGTAGAGCTGCACGCCATCGAGGATCAGAATCCTGCGCAGGTCGTTCTCGAGGGTCGCTCTGTCAAACTGCCACTCGTAGATCGGGATCTTCTTCGTGGCCCCCACCTCAGGACGAGAGGCAAAGTCTTCATGGTCGCCGGGATAGAAGAACCTCACCCCCCACTTCTGGACCTGATGCTTGTCCATATAGTCTTTGAGATTGAGACGCGCGCCCAGGTACCACCCTTGTGGTGAGAGCGACGACTCCCCCACCTTCATTTCGAAACGGGGCAACGGACGCGCGAGCTTGTCGATCAAGGCAACGCGAAGCCCCGGCGCATGCACTGTGAGGTGCCGAGCGAGCGTCACCCCCGCCATGCCGGCACCCAGGATCACGACATCGAACGCTGCTCTCTCGGCGAGATCTTCTGCCATCTTGGTTCCCACTCCGTATGCTCCGTGTTGGGAGCTCCGTTCGGGCTCGTGAAACCGATCATGTAAGCCATGGCCGCAACGTCTCAGTCAAGTCCCCCTCCGAGTGGGTATCGCCGAGGGCGAGAGCGTCGATAAACAATGTCTCGCTGAGCTTATGACCCTCCATCCACCTATTACCCCGCCTCACCAAGTCCTCGCAGTGCTGCGTGACCGCGGCTACGCGATCCTCAGCCGAGAGGGTCTGTGCGAGCTGGTGGGTACCTCGGGCGCCGCGCTCGATGCCCTGAGTCCGGCCTGGAACGACCTGCCCTCGGACACCTACCTGCGCGACGGTGGCCGCTATCGCTTCCGCAGGCATTCGTGCTTCATCGTCGAGGGTACAGCGCTCACCCAGGTGCCGCACCGTGCGCACTGGCAGCCGGTCGAATACAACGCGCTGCACGGAGGCCTCGAGCGTTGGTTCGAGCCGATGACTCAGGACGTCGTCGAGCAGCCGGTCTGGACGCGGCTGTTGAGCGGTCTCGCCGCGTGCTGCTCCGGGCTGAAGGGGCCGAGGCCATGGTACGTGGAGGCACACCAGTTCCGTATCGACACAGCGAGTGGGATCGGCCGGCCGACCCCCGAGGGAGCACACCGCGACGGCGTGGACTTTGTCGCCGTGCTGCTAGTCGGGCGCGAGGGCATCAAGGGCGGCGAGACGCGCGTGTTCGAGGCGGCTGGTCCGCATGGCATCCGATTCACGTTGACCGAGCCGTGGTCAGTGCTGCTGCTCGACGACGAGCGCGTGATCCACGAGACGACGCCCATCCAGCCGCTTGAGGGGCAGGGGCACCGGGACACGCTGGTGCTCACCTTCCGCGCGAAGGGGTTCCAGGGTCCACGCAGGGAGGGGGTATAGGTGCTGTAGGCGCGCTGGCTTCCCGATCATGGCAAGGACGTGGCATATTTCGGAACCACAGACCTCCACATGGGAGCGATGCTTCATGCGCACCTTCATCGTCCTGGCATTGTGCGTCGTGTGTTCCGCCTGTGGTTTGCCGGGGTTCGAAGACCCCGACACCTCCTTCTGTACCTTGGAAGCCCGGCCGTCGGTGGTGGTGACCGTGGTGGGGCCGATGGGCACCATCATCGAAGATGCCCACGTCACCTTCACCGTGAACGG
>Ga0247825_10000494_pt1 | contig 25047 bp, 24 predicted proteins | sample 13C_Vanillin_Day_FD_194413 | JGI IMG/M metagenome (GOLD analysis project Ga0247825, IMG submission 194413) | Soil microbial communities from agricultural site in Penn Yan, New York, United States - 13C_Vanillin_Day48 | ecosystem: Environmental > Terrestrial > Soil > Agricultural land | place... | reverse complement strand
AACCGAGGCCGACTTCCTTCGAGGCGAGGTCGAAAACCTCTCGATCGACACCTACGGCCGCCTGACGCTCGGGCCCACATCGACGCCGGTGTACGAGTCGAGCGCACCGTTCATCTGGACGGCGATCACTCTGCCCGACGGAACGGTGTACGCGGGCAGCGGCAACGAAGGGCAGGTCTTCCGCGTCGACCCGGCCGGCAAGGGCTCGGTGTTCTTCGACAGCGAAGAGCTCGAGGTCCATGCGATCGCGCCGGTACCCACCGGCGGGATCTATGTCGGCACGTCGCCGCAGGGAAAGATCTACAAGGTTGATCCAACCGGCAAGGCGTCGGTCTTCTTCGACCCTGACGACCGGTACATCTGGAGCCTGGCGGTCGACCGCAGCGGCAACGTCTTCGCCGGGACGGGCGACAAGGGCGTCATCTACCGGATCACGCCGGACGGCAAGGGCAGCGTGTTCTACGAGACCAAGGCGACGCACGCCATGACGCTGGCCTTCGACCTGCAAGGGCGCCTGCTGGCAGGCACGGAGTCGCCCGGGCGCGTCTTCCGGATCGACTCGACCGGCAGGCCCTTCGTCATCCTCGACTCGAGCTTCAATGAAATCCGCACGATCCGGGTCGATCGCGACGGGACGATGTACGCGATTGGCGTGAGCAACCGCCAGGGCGCGGGAAGCAGCAGCGCTTCTTCGCCGTCGAGCGACTCCTCCGCTCCCACGCCGGTCGTGACGGTGACCGCCGAGGTGACAGCAATCGGCATCGCGGAGCCATCCGGCGGAGGGACGCCCCAACAGCAGACGCCGCGCAGCACCGGACCCGTCACCGGCGCGATCTATCGCATCAGCCCTGATGGCGCGTGGGATCTCGTCTGGGAGCTGCGCGAGGACACGCCGTACGACATCGCATTCGAAGGCAATGGCAGCCTGCTCGTCGCCACCGGGAACAAGGGAAAGATCTACCGCCTGTCCGGCGAGCCGTATCAGCCGACGCTTGTCGTGCGTTCGAACGTCCAGCAGGTCACCACGATCCTCCCCGAGCGCGACGGCCGGATGCTCTTTGCGACGGCCAATCCGGGCAAGCTGCTTCGCTTGTCCGCGGCGCGCGCGGAAAAGGGCGTCTATACGTCCGATGTCCGCGACGCCACGACCGTAGCCGCCTGGGGCACGATTCGCTGGCGTGCTCAGACGCCGGCGGGTACGCGTGTCGATCTCTCCACGCGCTCCGGCAACACGCGCACGCCGGACGAGACATGGAGCGAATGGACGTCGGCATACGCAAACCAGGCTGGCAGCACAATCACGAGCCCCCGTGCCCGCTACCTTCAGTGGCGCGCGACGCTGACCGGCGCGCGCGGTGAATCACCCGCGCTCACCTCGGTGTCGGCGGCCTATCTGCCGCGCAACCTCAGGCCCCGCGTGACGTCGATCACGATTCACCCGCCGGGAACGGTGTTCCAGCGTCCATTTCCCACGGATCCCGAAATTGCGGGCTTCGACGGAGACACTCCCGAGCGCCGGCTGGCAAACCCTTCAGGGGGTACGCCAAGTCTCGGACGCCGGGTCTATCAGAAGGGCCTGCTGACGTTTGCCTGGCGCGCAGAGGACGACAACAAGGACGACCTCACGTTTGACGTGTTGTATCGCCGCGAGGGAGAGACGTCCTGGAAAGTCCTCAAACGCGCCGTGACCGATCCCATCCTCGTCTGGGACACGACGTCCGTCCCGAATGGGAGCTACTTCCTGCGCATCGTTGCCAGCGACGCTCCGTCGAATTCGCCGACCACCACGCTGACGGGTGCGCTCGAAAGCAGCGCGTTCGACATCGACAACACGCCGCCCGACATCATGATCACGGCCGTACGGCGCGAAGGGGCCCGTCTCGTGCTCGAGTTCGACGTGCGGGATGAGTACTCCGCCGTGCAGCGCGCGGACTACTCGCTCGACGGCGACAAGTGGCAGATGATCTATCCGAAGGACGGTATCGCGGACTCGCGCGTCGAACAGTTCGAGCTCGTGCTGGAAGGGGAAGCAGCCGCCCGCGGTGTGATTGTCCGGGCGACCGACGCGCTCAACAACTCCGCGAGCGCCAGGGGCGAGGCGCCGGCGGCAGGTTCAGGCCGTCGCTGACGGACGCTCCGACGGCTGGCCGCTGAGCGGCGGCGCCGCCGGCCCGCGTGTCGGAGGCTTGGCTCCGTCCTTGGTCCTGACGTCAGAGGTAGATCGGCCGCGGATCGCCTCAACCGGGCCGGCAACGACCGTCGTCTTCGCGATCAACCACACCATGTCCACGGCAACCGCGCGGCCCATCGGCGTCTCTGCCGGCATGAACCGCGTCTTGCGCACGGCGTTGAGCACGGCATTTTCCTGTGCCCTCGTGTCCGCGGGGCCCTCATCGGAGAGCAGAAGCTCATAATCCGCCACGCTTCCGTCGCGGTTCACCACCGTCCGCACGGTGTAGATCACGTCGTCTTCCGGCATGAGCTCGAGAGCGCTCCACGCGCGCTCGGCTTCATCTTCGGTCAGACGCGGGATGGTGACGCCGTTGTCGGCGGGCCGGACCGGGCGGCCGATGGATCCCGGCGGGCTGCCGATCGCGGAGATCATTCCAGCGAGCGACTCCGGAGACTGCGACGTCGAGAGGTGCAGCACGCTGGATGCGGCCGCCACGCACAGGAGCACTGCGCCGGTGGCGCCGAGCGCCGGCCAGAGCAGACGGCGATCGGTCAGCATCTCCTGGATACGTGACTGGAACGATTGCGCACGCTCAGCGCGCACACGGACCAGCACGCCTTCGGTGAGCGCCGTGAGCGATTCGTCCGCGCTACGTGTCAGCGGCCTCGATACAGAATTGACGCGCAGCGACGCGCCGATCGTCCGCATGTCTTCGACTCGCAGCGCGCAGGTGTCGCACCAGCGGAGATGCGACTCGACGGCAAGCTGATCCGCCATCGACAATTCGCCGTCGATCAACCCTTCCAGCAGGGTGCGCGCGTGATCGCAGCCCACGTACTGAGTCATCCCCGCAATCCCAGCAGTTCCTGGCGGAGCGCCTGGCGCGCACGCGTCAGCCGCGACTTCACCGTACCCACCGCTACGCCAAGCGAGAACGCGATCTCTTCGTACCGGAGCCCGTCGATCTCGCGCAGGATCAGCGCCGTGCGCTGATCGAACGGCAGATGCTCGAGCGCCCGCCAGATCCGCTCCGCCGTCTCCTTGCTCGCCAGGGCGCGGTCCGGCAGGACCGTCGACGCGGATTCGAAATCCCCGCACTGCTGCATATGCTCGTCGAGCGAAACCTGGCTGGCGCGATGGCGCCTTCTCCACCAGCGTTGCCGGTTGCGCGCCTGGTTGATGACGATGCGGTAGATCCAGGTCCGCAGGGCGGATTGGCCGCGGAAGCTCGGCAGCGTCCGGAAGACCCGGAGAAACACTTCCTGGGAAAGGTCGAGGGCTTCGTCACGGTCGCCCAGCAGGTGAAGGGCCAGCGTAAAGACCATCCGCTGGTGCTCCGCGACGAGCTCGGCGCAGGCCTCCTCGTCTCCGGCTGTGCAACGTCCTATGAGAGCAGCTTCGCGGCCGTCGACTTCCGACCAGCTCAGGGTGCCGGCGTTCTTCACAGTCTCTCCCCCAAGGTTTCCCCCGAGAACATCTCCCGCAAGAACCTGTCCGCCAAGGACATCGGCTGCAAAGGGTCTCTGCATGAAGTCTACACCCTATGGAGCATTCGACACCGCGACGGTATGGATGTTCCCTCGGGGTTCTTGGGGGTTGGGAGTTCTGGGGGCTAACATCCCCGGTTGTGAAATGGTCCGTCGTGCTGGTCACGACCCTGGCCGCTCTGGTCACGGTGACGACCGTGGTCTGGATGGAAGTGCGTCAGGAACGGGAGTTCCGGCGCCTGGTCGCGGAGGGCGACGCCGCACTCGACGCCGGCCGGACATCCGAAGCCATCGAGGCCTTCAGCGGCGCCCTCGCCTTCAAGCCCGACTCCATGCTGGCCCACCTGCAGAGGGCCGAAACCTACCGCCGCCGCGGCGGCGACGACCTCCAGGCTGCCCTCCGTGACGCCCGTGAGGCAAACACACTCGACCCGACCGCCCCGCAGCCGATCGAACTCCTTGGCGACATCAGCAGCGCCATGGGCCGCTATGACGCGGCGGTCGAGTACTACAACAGCTATCTGCAGCTGGACGACGACGGTACGCGTGTCATGTACAAGCTCGCACTGGCGCTCGTACGGCAAGGACAGTCGCAGGCAGCCGTCGAGCAGCTTCAGCACGCGCTCGCGCTGGACGATCGATTTGTGGAAGCCCACTACCTCATGGGCGTTGCCCTTCGGGACAGCGGAAAACCGGATGAAGCCGTGAAGAGGCTCCAGCAGGCCGTGGCACTGAACGCAGCTCTCGTCCCCGCGCGCGAGGAACTGGCGGAACTGTTCACCGCGCGTGGCCGTGCGCGCGAGGCGATCGAGCAGTGGGAAGCGATCGCGGCCCTCGAACCCGAACGGCCTGAACGCGTGGTCTACGTGGCCTCCGCCCTGGCTCGAACGGGCTTTCCCGAAGCCGCCGTGCTCACGCTTCGCCGGGCGACGGAACGCCACCCGGACTCCCCCGCCCTTTTTGCCGCCCTTGGGCGGATCTGGCTGATGGTCGCCGCCGAAGACGACGACCCGATAGCCCTCGGGAAAGCGATCGAAGCGCTTCAGCCACTGGCGAGGTTGCCGGATGCGGCAAGCGAGACGCTCACGCTTCTCGGTGAAGCGCTGATGATGGCGGGAAGAGTCGCTGATGCTGAGCGTGTCCTGCAGCAGGCCGTTTCGCGCCAGCCTGTCACGCCGGCCGCCTACAGGTACCTCGCTCAGGCGGCTCGCCGCCGCGGCCACACCGACGTGGCGCGCGATGCAGAAGCGCGCTATGCGCGCCTCGCGATTCCTTAGGCCCTAGCCTTGGGTGTCAGGTCTTCAGACGCGACTGGGTCTGAGGATCGAGCGCGTCACGCAGGCCGTCCCCGAGAAAGTTGAATCCAAGCACGAGAATCGCGATTGCAAGGCCAGGGAAAATCGTGAGGTGCGGCGCCTCGAGCAGGTGTGCCTTCCCGTAGCTGAGCATCGTCCCCCAGCTTGGCGTGGGCGGCTGCACGCCAAGGCCGAGGAAGCTGAGTGACGCTTCCGCGAGAATCGCGCCGCCCATGCCCAGCGTTGCCTGGACGGTGACCGCCGGCAGCGCCGTAGGGATGACGTGTCGAGCCAGGATGCGAGGCGTGCCTGCGCCGAGCGCCCGTGCCGCCTGCACGAACTCGAGCTCACGTGTGCGCAGCACCTGCCCGCGCACCAGGCGCGCGTAACCCACCCAGCCAATCAACGAGAGCGCGAGGATTACGTTGGTGAGGCTGGGCCCGAGCACGGCCACCATCGCGATGGCGAGCAGCAATCCGGGAAACGCCAGGAGGATGTCCATCACGCGGCTGAGGCACTCGTCGACCAAGCCACCGAAGTAACCGGCAATCGAGCCGAGCAGCGTGCCAACAAGCGACGACACGCCAACGACGACGAGCCCGACGAGAAGCGAGATGCGGGCACCGGAGAGGACGCGCGCGAAGATGTCGCGACCCAGCTCGTCGAGGCCGAACCAGTGCTGCCCGGTCGGACCTTCGAGCCTCAGCGCAAGCTCCTGATCGGCAGGATCGAACGGCACGATTACCGGGCCGATGATCGCCGCCAGCACGGCAAGCAGGACGATCGCTGCACCGACTCTTGTCATTCGTAGCGGATGCGCGGATCGAGGACGCCGTAAATGACGTCGGTGAGGAGATTCACGCCGACGTAGGTCAGCGCGATGAGCAGAATGCAGCCCTGGACGAGCGGATAGTCGCGAAACCCGATCGACTGGATCAGCAGCCGGCCGATGCCTGGCCACGCGAAGATCGTCTCCGTGATCACGGCCCCGGTCAGGACGGCGCCGAATTGCAGGCCGAGCAGAGTCACGACCGGGATGAGACTGTTGCGGAAGGCGTGCCGCAGAATCGCCCGCATACGCGACACGCCGCGCGCCCTCGCCGCCTGGACGTACTGCTCGCGCAACTCCTCCAGCAGCGTCGCCCGGGTCATCCTTGCGAGGATGGCCGCCAGCGCCGCTCCAAGTGATATCGCCGGCAGCACCAGATGCGCCCAGGTACCGCGGCCCGATACGGGTAGCCAGCCCAGTTCGACCGCGAACACAATGGCCAGCAGTGGTCCGAGCCAGAAGTTCGGGACCGAGACGCCGGCCAGCGAAACCGTCATGGCCGCGTGGTCGACGGCTGTTCCACGCCGTACCGCCGCAAGGATTCCGAGCGGCATCGAGAAGGCGATTGCCACGAACATGGCCGCCGCTGCCAACTCGAAAGTGGCGGGCATGCGCTCCACTATCTGATCAGTTACCGGCTCGCCGGTTCGCAGCGACGTCCCGAGGTCGCCCTTCACCAGTCCCTGCAGGAAGACGCCGTACTGCTCGACGAGCGGCTTGTCCAGGCCGAGGCGGCGGCGGAGCTCTTCGACATCGGACTGGGGGGCGGCTTCGCCAAGCATCGCCTGCGCCGGATCACCCGGGATCAGGTGAATCAGCGAAAAGACCAGCGTGGCGACGCCCAGGAGAACCGGGATCGTGAGGACGAGACGGCGTGCGAGAAAGCGACCCATCGTGTCGCGGTGATCGAACGATTCTACTGCCTACGACGCCCGCGTCACGTTCTGGAGCGAGATCACGACAGTCTGCGAGCCGATACCGGAGTTGTCGGGAACGATGGTCATTGTGAAGCTCCCGCTCATCGCGTTACCGCTCCGTGTGGTGCTCCAATTCGTCAACCTCCAGGTGGCGCCGAAGAGATTTGCCGACCCTGCCAGCCGCAATGTGCCGTTGTTCACCGGCCCCGAAGCCGGGATGATGACCTGCCCGAACTCGACGCTCCCCTCGACGTTGGAGCCGGATTGCGAGAGCGTCAGCCTCAGTGCGCCCGTGTCCGGGGTCTGGTTGCACGCGTTCCCAACCGCGCTGCCAGTCTCCGAGCATGACGTTCTCTGCCAGGTTCCCTGCCAGGTGCCCTGAAAGCTGGCGCCATCGGGCGACGTCGGCCCATCGTCACCGCAGGCAACAGCGATCAAGGTGAGCGCAAAGATGCATACGAACAGCGTGCTCCGTCGGCTGGTCATGGTCACCCGTCGTTTATAGCACCCGATCGCGCCGGCTCAGCTCAACCGCAGCCGCTCGAGGATCTTCAACAGCCCCTGCCGGCTGAGTCCGAGATCGCGTGCGGCGCGTGAGCGGCTGCCACCGGCTCGCGCGAGTGCGACCTCGACAAACCGCCGTTCCCACTGCGACCGCGCTGCGCTCAGGCGGACCGACGTGACCGGAGTTGCGCCGGTAATCACCGCTGGTAGCAAAGCCGCACGGACCTGGCCACGCGATGGCGCCGCGACTGCGAGAGCTGAGAGCACGTTCTGAAGCTCCCGCACATTCCCGGGCCAGTGGTAGCGCGCAAGCGCGGCAAGCACGCCGTGCGAGAGCGAGGCCTGTGTGTTCACCCGTTCGGCCGCAGCCCGCCAGAAGTGTTTCGTGAGCGCCGGGATGTCTTCAGGACGCTCCCGCAATGACGGGATGCGGACTCGGATGACGTCGAGGCGATAGAGCAGGTCCTGCCGAAAACGGCCCTGCTCGCACTCGCCGCGCAGATCGCGATTGGCGGCGCTGACCAGACGTACCTCGATCTTGCGACTGAAAGTCTCCCCCACCCGGCGGACCTCCTGCTGCTGCACTACGCGCAGCAGCTTGGCCTGGGCACGTGCCGACAGGTCGGCGACCTCGTCGAGAAACAGCGTGCCGCCGTCGGCCTCCTCGACGAGTCCGGCGCGATCGCTGACGGCGCCTGTAAAGGCTCCTCGCGCATGGCCGAACAACTCCGACTCGAGGAGATCATCCGGAAGCGCCGCACAGTTCACGTCACAGAAGCGCCGGTCGCGTCGCGGACCGAGCTGATGGATGGCCCTCGCCACGAGTTCCTTGCCTACGCCGCTTTCGCCCTCGATAAGCACTGCGAACGGCGCCGAGGCTGCCCGTGTCACGGCCCGCCGGACCTCCGTCATCGCAGCGCTCACGCCGACAAGTTCCGGAATGGCTGTTGCCGCCACCGCGGATTCCCTGGCAGACGCAGTGAGCGATTCGACACGCGGCGCAGCCACCGCACATGCCAGGTTCACGATACCCGCCGCGTCGTCGCCGCTCGTTCGGTCCGCCGGCCATCGAACTGTCAGCGCCCCCACGATGCGGGTGCCAAGCCGAACGGGCATTGCCAATTCCCAGCCCGACTCGACCACCTCAGGGCCGATCAGGCTTCCAGATTCAAGCGCGCGCTGCCCCAGGCGGGTCGGCAGCCCGGCACCGCACGTGATCACCGCGGTGACCGCACCAGCATTCTCTGTGCAGAGCTCCACGCGTGCGGCGCGCACGGCGTTCTGGACGAAGCCGCAGATCTTTCGGAGCGCCGAGCGGTCGTCCTCATCACTCTGAGCGAGTTCCACGAGGTCCGCAGCCTGGACGGTTGCCCCCGGTCGTACCTGGGGCTTGCTCGACCTGGCGTGTAAGGGCGTCTTGAGGCTGCGGTCGATCGCGGTGCGCAGCAACGCCGGGAGTGCCGAACGCAGACGCGTCAGTGAGCGAAGCTCACGGTCCGCAGCCCGCACATTGCCGGCCCGTCGGAGAGCCTCACTCCAGAGGAGCCGCATCCGAGCCAGCCGCAAGGGCATCCGCGCAGATCGAGCAGCTTCCGTGAGTGATCGCAGCCCCTCCTCGGCGAGGGCCAGGTCGCCCGCTGCCAGCAGTACCCGCAGGTGGGCGCACAGGGCTATCACGCGCGAGGCGGCGTCGCCGGTTGCAGTCGCGGTGAGGAGTCCACGTGCCCGATTGCCCGCGTGAAAGAGGTCGCCACCCTCGAGAATCACTCGAATCGCAGTTGCCTCGACGTAGGGCGAAGCCGACGGAGTACGGAGGAACGTGAGTGGAGCCGCGTCGCCGATCCTTCCCTGCCAGGAGAGAACGCGGCCTAGTGCCGCCTCAGCGCGTGCCCGTTCCTCATCGCCCGGGTCTGTGATCAGCACCGCGCGACACAACGACTCCGCGGCTGCCAGTTGTCCCCCATCGGTTCGCGCAGCCGCCTGCCATAGCCGCGCCGACACAGCCAGTCGGTGTTCGGTACCCTCCGCCAGGACCGCCGCTTCGGAGAAAGCCGCGTCCGCGCTGGAGACGCCGCCCCGCTCGAGCAGCATCCGGCCGAGCGTGATGTAGATTCCAGCCGCCGGTCCAGAGGCCCCGCGACGCACCAGCGCTGCGGCGGCCTCGCGCAGTACACGTTCCGCCGCCGCATGCCGGCCGCGCCGCACGAGTTCGTCCGCGCGGTCGGCGCGATCGATCAGCTCCGCGATCTCGCGGGAGTGCGAGGTCCGCGCCACCGCGTGCAGCTTCGTGGACGAGTACGTCGCCCGCGCCTCGGCGACCCGCCATTGTTTCGACACCCGCCCGCTGCCACGTGTGGTCAAAAGCACATGCGGTCCGGATGACATGGCCGCTGCATGCAGGAGCGCGATCCTGGTCACGTCGGGTGGTGCATCCGGCCTCGCGATGAGCACCATGGCCCGCGTCCGCAATTCGTCGACCAGCAGCAGGCGAATGCGAAAGAAGACGTCCAGTGCCACCGCGACGTATCCGCGGCGGCGGGCCTCTGCCGCCGCCATACGTTGATGCTCTCGCCAGGAGAGCCTCCCGAGGTCGAGCGTGAACCGGCGCGGCGAGCCTTCCGCTCCGTGCTCGAGCAACTCGACGTAGGCGGCAGGCGGCGCTTCGCTCGCGCGATCCTCCCCGTCCTCGCGGCCGGTCGATACCGCTTCCCCCGTCACCAGATCCCATGCCCGATTCGGGGCGTACTCGAAGTAACGATCGCGCAGCAGTCCTGCCATGCACGCTCCTGATGCAAGCGTGCCGACGGGTGGATTCCTTAGATAAGTCGCGTGAGCGCGCGGGAAGTACGCAGATCCTTCAAATGGAATCGAGGGCAGAGGTTGAGGTTTTTGACGCCTATGAAGCCCGCTGAATGCCCGAATGCACGCCACCTGCTGGCAGCGTGAAGGAGAAGGTGGTTCCGTGGCCCAGCTCGCTGGAGACCCAGACGCGCCCGCCGTGATCCTCAACGATGCGCTGGACGATGGACAGTCCCAGTCCGGTGCCCTGGCTTTCAGCCCCTCGATAGTACGGATCGAAGATCCTGGCCTGGTCCTCTTCGGCGATACCCGGGCCCGAATCGCTCACCGACACGCACACTTCCTTGTCCCATTGCGCCGTGCTGACGGTGATCAGTCCGCGTTCAGGCGTGAACTTGACGGCGTTGCCGATCAGATTCGTCAGGGCCTGCAGCACCTTTTCGCGGTCGGCAAACACGGTCACGTCCGGATGGCTTTCCTTGCACACGATCTGAATCGATCGCCTGGCAGCGTCGAACTCGGAAAACGAGCAGGCTTCCTGAAGGATGGGAGCAATCTGGTGGTTGGCCGTCTTCAGCACCAATGAGCGTCCGGACTGCGCTATGCCAACGTCGAGAAGGGTCTGAATAAGGCGATGCATCCGATCTGTCGAACGGCGAATGATGCCGACCAGCCGCAGCCGGGCATCGTCCTTCACCTGGGGATCGGCCAGCTGGTAGCTCGCCATCGACAAGACGTTGATCGGGTTGCGCAAGTCGTGTGAGACGATTCGCAGCACCTCGTCACGAGCGGCCGTGGCCTGTTGCGCTTCTTCCCGTCGCAGTTCGGATTCCCGTAAGGAACGTGTCAGGCGCCTGGCAATCTGGATGATCCCGAGCGAGGCCAGCAGCGCGAGGAGAGAGAGAGCCACCACAACGGTGGTTTCCCGTTCCTCCAGCGCAAGAATCACGCTTCGCTGTTGTTCGAGCCTGTTCTCGATGGCACGCTGCAGGTTGTCCAGGCCGTCGTAGATGGAATCTACCGTGCGGTTCTGACGCAGCACGGATTCATCGGCAAAGTCCGCTCGAGTCGGAGTGGTCGGTCCGACCAGCTGGCGCCATTCCGCCAGCGACCGTTCCAGTGCTGCATCCGCTTCCAGAACCTCGTTCCCCATCTGAGGCGCGAGACTCTCGATCTCCTGCATGAAGCGCTCGACGTCTTGCCGATGGTTGACGAACTCCTGGAGGTAGTCGGGTTCGCGTGTGATTCGCCAGTAGAGGAGATCCGAAATTTCGTTCAGGAACGACCGCCGCGCATCCTGCACGTGCTGCAGGGCGGGACGCGAAATCCGGTCGATCTCGTCGCGAATTGTCAGGGCTTGCCGGCCATTGACAAGTGGCCACACGATCAAGAGCACGAGAACCGCAACAATGAATCCCGCCGACAGCCACACAACGGCTGAGGAATGGTTCCGGACTCTTTCCATCGCTCTCTTCTCCAGTGTCCCGCCGCGCACGTTCTCAATCAAGCGAGCCGACGGATTCCTTCGATACGCCGCGTGAGCTGACCGGAGACACGCAGATCCTTCATATAGAATTGAGCGTAAATGTTGAGGTTTTTGACCGCCGGCGAGTCGCACGGGCAGGCGCTGGTGATGACGCTCGACGGTATGCCCGCCGGCCTGACGATCGATATCGACGCGCTCAACGCCCAGCTGCGGCGGCGACAGGGCGGTTATGGCCGGGGTCGCCGGATGCAGATTGAAAGCGACCGCGCCGAGATCCTGGCGGGAGTCCGCCACGGCGTCACGACAGGCGCACCGATCTCGCTGCTGATTCGCAATCGCGACTGGGTCAACTGGCAGCAGACGATGTATGTCGAACGCGAGATGCCAGCCGAGGCCAGTGGCACCAAGCGCGCCGAGGTCACGCGGCCACGTCCCGGTCACGCCGACCTCGCCGGGGCGCTCAAGTACGGCCATGACGACATTCGCGACGTCCTCGAACGCGCAAGCGCCAGGGAGACGGCGGCGCGCGTTGCGGCCGGCAGCCTGGCGCGCCAGCTGCTCTCCGAGTTCGGAATCAGGCTGGCGAGCCACGTCTCAGCGATCGGCGACGTCGTTGTCCCGGCCGACCGCGTTGTCTCTTTTGACGAGGCTCAGGCCCTTCCAGATGACTCCCCGCTTCGCTGTGTGGACGCCGGCCTGCAGCAGCGGATGATCGCCTACATTGACACGGCCCGTGACGCGGGCGACACGGTGGGCGGGGCGTTCGAAATCATCGCCACCGGTGTGCCACCCGGCCTCGGGTCGTACGTCCAGTGGGATCGGAAACTGGACGGCCGGCTGGGCCAGGCGATGATGTGCATTCACGCAATCAAAGGGGTCGGCATCGGCATCGGCCCTGAGGTGGCGGTTCGTCCGGGTTCACGCGTGCACGACGAGATCCTGCCGCCGCCGGGCTCGGGAAGCGCCATCGCCCTTCGGCCCACCAACAACGCCGGCGGCCTGGAGGGCGGCGTCACCAACGGCGAAGACGTGCGGGTCACCGCCTTCATGAAGCCGATTGCCACGCTGATGAAGCCGCTCAGATCCGTCGATCTGAACACGCTCACCGACGCACCCGCGGCCATCGAGCGGAGTGACGTGTGTGCCGTGCCCGCGGCGGCGGTCGTCGGCGAGGCGATGGTGTCGTTCGTACTCGGCGACGCGTTTCTTGAAAAGTTCGGCGGCGACTCCATCGACGAGATCCGCGCGCACTACGCCGCCACCTCGGAGATCCTGCGCGCGCGCTTCCATCGCTGATCATGGGAAGCCGGGCGTCGCGATGATCCGCCCCATCCTCCGCTACGGCGAGAGCGTGCTCCACACGCCGGCGAAACCTGTCGGCGACGTCACACCCGAGATCCAGCAGCTCGTGGACGACATGATCCAGACGATGTACGCGGCGCCTGGCATCGGGCTGGCGGCCACGCAGATTGGCGTGGGGCTGCGGATCTTCGTGTGCGACATCTCCGCCGGACGTAACCCGTCCGATCTGATGGCGTTCATCAATCCGGAGTTCGTCGAGCGGGACGGGATGCAGCTCGAGGAAGAAGGCTGCCTCAGTATTCCCGGCTTCAACGCGACCGTGGCCCGCCCGTCACGCGCCGTCGTGAAGGGGCTGAACCGGGACGGCGAGGAACAGACCGTCGATGGCACAGGCCTGCTGGCTCGCTGCTTCCAGCACGAGATGGATCACCTCGACGGCACGCTCTTCGTGGACCGCCTGCGCGGGCTGCAGAAAGACCTCATCCTCCGCAAAGTACGTAAGCTGTCCCGAGCCGGGAAATGGTGATCGTGTTCTTCGGCACTCCGCGCTTTGCAGTGCCGTCACTCGAAGCGCTGATCGCATCACGCCATCAGGTGCCGCTCGTGGTCACCCAGCCCGACCGCCGCCGCGGCCGCGGGCAGAAAGTTACCGATTCTCCCGTCAAAGCAGCGGCCCGGGCGCACGGTATCACCGTCTACCAGCCTGATCGGCTTCGCGACCCCGAGGTTGCCGACACGCTGCGCACCTGCGCTCCCGATCTCGCGGTCGTGGCCGCGTACGGAAAGCTGATTCCCAGAGATCTCCTTCTGCTGCCCCGTCTGGGGATGATCAACGTGCACGCGTCGCTGCTGCCGAAGTACCGCGGCGCGGCCCCGGTGCACCGAGCCGTCATCAACGGCGACGAGCAGACCGGTGTCACGATCATGCAGGTGGTCGAGGCGCTCGATGCCGGCGACATGCTGGCCAGAACCATCCGCGTCATCGGACCCGACGAGACAAGCGAGGACGTCGAGAACGGACTGGCGGAAGATGGCGCCCGGCTGTTGCTGGAAACGATCGTCCGCCTCGAGGCAGGCACGGTGCGTGCTGAACCGCAGAACGCTGCGGTGTCAACGTACGCCCCGCGGCTGACGAAGGCGGAAGGCGAGATCGACTGGACGCTGCCGGCCCGTCAGATCCACAACCGTGTCCGTGGGCTCTTCCCATGGCCGCATGCCTACTCCTCGCTGGACGGTGCGCGGCTCATCATCCTGAGGACTCACGTCGGCGAAAACCGAAACACTCACGCGCCGGGCGACGTCGTCGATGTCACCCGCGACGCCATCGTCGTCGCGACCGGTCAGGGAACGCTTGCCATCACGGAGCTGCAGTCCGAGGGTCGCCGGCCGATGCCGGCGCGTGATTTCCTGGCAGGCCACCCGCTGCAGCCGGGAGCGAGATTCGGATCGCCTTCGCCGACACTCGGCTCCGGCGGTCCATGATCGCACCCGCACGGACGGCTGCCCTTCACGGCCTGCGTGCGGTCACCGCTCGCCGCGTCGACCTGCCGGCCGCGCTGGTCCAGGCCAGGGCTCACCTGACCGACGATCGCGATCGGGCGCTTGCCACGGAAATCATCACGGGCACTCTTCGCTGGCAGCGCAGTCTCGATTTCCTGATCGAGCACTTCGCTCATCGCCCCGTCGCAAAGCTCGACGCCGACGTGCTGACGATCGTGCGGCTCAGTCTGTATCAACTTCTCCACCTCGATCGCGTGCCGGCCGCGGCGGTGGTCGATGACGCGGTAGACCTGACGCGAGGCGCGAAGAAGCAGAGCGCCTCTGGCTTCGTGAATGCCGTGCTGCGTGCGACGCTCCGCGGCCGACATCGCCTGCCCTTTCCCCCAAGGCCTGATGATGCGAGCGACCTCTCCGCCGCACTCGCGTACCTGGGCGTCACGCATTCGCATCCCGGCTGGCTCGTGTCGAGGTGGCTCGATCGACATGGACTCGCGAACACGGAGAAGTGGGTAAGGTTCAACAACGAAACGCCACCATTGACCATCCGCGCCAACCGCCTTCGCCTCACGCGCGAGCAACTCGCCGCGGCGCTTGCGCAAGAGGACATCGAGACCGAGCCCACGCCGTATGCCCCGGACGGACTGATCGTGCGATCGGGAAATCCGCTCCGGCTGCCACCCACCGGATCCTTCGTGGTCCAGGACGAGGCGTCGCAGATGGTCCCGCTCGTCGTAGATGCGCGCCCGGGATCATGCGTGCTGGATCTCTGCGCGTCCCCCGGGGGCAAAACCACCGCTATCGCTGCCGCGATGTCTGATCGGGGCCTCATCGTCGCCTCCGACGTTCGAACCCGTCGCCTTCGGACGCTTGCCGAGACAGTGCGCGCGGCCGGAACGCAACACGTCCACGTGTTGCAGGTTCCAGCATCTGGCTCTCTGCCGTTCAGGCCGGTATTCGATCGCATCCTCGTGGACGCGCCGTGCTCGGGGCTTGGCACGCTGCGGCGGGACCCGGACATCCGCTGGCGCCGGACCGAGTCGGAGTTGCCCGAGATGAGCGCCCGGCAACTCGGATTGTTGCAGCGGGCCGCTGCGGTTCTCGCACCGCGCGGCCGTCTCGTCTACGCGACCTGCTCGAGCGAGCCCGAGGAGAACGAGAGCGTCGTCGAGCGCTTCCTGGAGGGCGCACCCGACTTTTCGCTCGTCGATCTTCGAGGTGCTGATCCGCTGCTTGATCCGCTGGTCGACGGCCATGGCATGCTTCGCACGCTACCATTCGCGCACGGCCTGGAAGCCTTCTTCGCTGCCGCCCTCGAGCGGCCCTGACCGGGCGCGGCAGGCGTACGTGGTACGATACTGGCGTCAATGCGCCTCGGCACTCGCGTCTGGGGAATCGGCAAGTTTCTCCTCCTCGTCGGCGCGCTCAGCCTGACATTCCTGGTCTTTTTTGGACTTGCCATGCGGATGACGCTGCGCGCGCGCGAGGTCGAGGTGCCGTCGCTGGCGGGAAAGACGGTTGCCGAGGCGACGCGGATCGCCGCGGCGCTCGGCCTCGGCCTGAGGGTCGATGACAATCGCCGCTCCGACGAGAAGATTCCGACCGGCCAGATCATGCAGCAGGACCCGCCGCCCGGCGTCCGCACGCGTCAGGAGCGGACTGTACGCGTCTGGGTCAGCGCCGGCGTCCGCTCGACTGTCGTGCCCGCATTGGTCGGACAGACGGATCGGACGGCTCGCATCAAGCTGGAACAGGACGGCATCGAGGTCGTCTCGGTCACCGAGGTTCGAACTCCGGACTACCCGGCCGACGCCGTGGTCGCCCAGGATCCCGCTCCGCAGGTTCGTGCGCCTGGCGTGTCGCTCCTCGTCAACCGCGGCGAGGAGGCGGCAACGTTCGTCATGCCGGACGTGATTGGCACCGAGGGCGACCGCGCGGCCTCGGCTCTTCGCACCCGAGGCTTCCGTGTCTCCATCACAGGATCGCAGCCCTATCCAGGTGTCCCCGCTGGTATCGTCATCCGCCAGACTCCCGCGGGCGGCTTCCGAGTGAGCGGCGGCGATTCCGTCTCTCTGGAGGTCAGCCGGTGACGACGCCCAGGCCAGTGTTGATTGCGCCGTCGATCCTGTCCGCCGACTTCGCGGCGCTCGGCCGCGATATTGCGGCCGTCGAGCGCGGCGGCGCGGATCTGATTCACATCGACGTGATGGACGGACATTTCGTCCCGAACATCACCATCGGACCTCCGGTCGTCCGCGCGATCAAGAAGATCGCTACGCGGCCGCTCGATGTGCACCTGATGATTCAGGACCCGGACCGCTATATCGACGACTTCGTGGATGCGGGCGCCAGCATGATCTCCGTGCACGTCGAAGTACTGCCCCACCTGCACCGTACGATTGGGTACATCAAGAACCGAGGCGTCAGGGCGGGCGCCGTGATCAACCCGTCCACTCCTGTGACCGCGCTCGAGGAGGTCGCGAAGGATGTGGATTTCGTACTCGTGATGTCGGTGAATCCCGGCTTCGGCGGACAGTCCTTCATCCCGCACAGCCTGGACAAGGTGCGGCGCGTGAAAGCGCTGCTTGCCGCGGCGGGTTCAGGCGCGCAGATCGAGATCGACGGCGGCGTTGACGGTTCCAACCTCGCCGACATCGTCTCGGCCGGCGCGAACATCCTCGTGGCGGGCAACGCCATCTTCGGCACGGCGGATGCTGAAGCGGCCACGAAGGCGCTGCGCGCGGCAGCGAACAGCGGTGCCGTGTCCCGAGTGTGAGAACCCGCTCCGCCCATATCCGTGTCCGGTACGCTGAGACCGACCAGATGGGCGTGGTGTATTACGCCAACTACCTGGTCTGGTTCGAGGTCGCGCGTACGGACTGGCTCCGTCACGCGGGTGCGACGTACCGGCAGATGGAACGGGACGGCGTGTCGCTGCCGGTGATTGAAGCGCATGCCGAGTACCGCCGGGCGGCGCGCTACGATGACGAGCTCGAGATTCGCGCTGCGGCAACTCTGCTGACGCCCGTCCGGGTCCGTTTCGACTATGAGGTCTGGCGCGCCGGGGAGGAAGGTCCCCTGGCGACGGGCCACACCATTCATGCAGCCATGGACCCATCTGGCCGTCCCTGCCGCCTCCCGCCGGCGGTCCGGGAGCTGATCGGAACGGCCACCGGCTCAGCTTCTTCGTCTATGTCAGAATAGAAGATTCAGCCGGGACTTAAATAGATTTTCTGAATGATTCGACACCTCCTTGGTTCCTGCGCGCTCCTTGGCGCGCTCGTCACGGTGGCGGCGTGCGGTGGCAAGACCGTGATGCCGTCGAACACTGCAAATCCGGATCGGTTTCTCTTCGACCGGGGTGAGGCGTCACTCAAGGAGAAGAACTGGCTGGAGGCGCGGGAGTACTACCGGCAGGTCTTCGACAACTACCCGCAGAGCCCGTTGCGTCCGGACGCGAAGCTCGGGATCGCCGACACGTACTTCGGCGAGAAGTCGGCGGAGTCGCTCGTGCTGGCCGACAGCGAGTATCGCGAGTTCCTCACCTACTTTCCCCGGAACCCCCGGGCGGACTACGCGCAGTTCAAGCTGGCGATGACCTACTTCCAGCAGATGCGAAAGCCCGAGCGCGACCAGACGCCAACGCGCGAGGCGCTGACGGAGTTCCAGGTCTTCTTCGACCGCTTCCCGAACAGCCCGTTGATGCCGGAGGCGCGCAAGAACTGGCGCATTGCACGTGATCGCCTGAGTGACAGCGAACTGCACATCGCGACGCTGTATCTGCGGATCGGCGTCCTTCGGGGAGCGATACTGCGTTTACAGGGAGTCCTCAAGGAAGACCCGGAATTCACGCACCGCGACGCGGTCTACTTCCAACTGGCGGAGGCTTACCTCAAAGCCGATAACAAGGCACAGGCGATCCCGTACTACCAGCGGATCGTGGACGAGTTCACCCAGAGCGAGTTTCTGGAACCGGCGCAGAAGCGCCTGAAAGAACTCACCACCAAGTAGTTATCGGAGAGAGGTCATGAGAGCGGTGTTCCTGAATGCGGGAGCCTGTGTGCTTGCGGCTGCGCTTCCTGCTTATGCACAGCGAGGCCCCGCACCGGCGCCCTCCGGTCTTCCGGCGGAAGTGCTGTCGCTAGCCTGCGCGCCTACCCTGGCGTACCGGGTTCCTGACGTGAAGCTTCGGATTTCAGGCGGCCAGGACTCAGCGTTCCGCATCAGCCACGCGCCAGGCGACCTCGTGACGATCAACGCCGGCAGCCGGGACGGCATGACCGTTGGGCAGGAGTTCTATACGCGGCGTGCGCTCGCCGGCAGCTACGAGCGGGTCTCGGAGGCCAATCCGGCCACGATTCGTACCACTGGCTGGGTTCGCGTCTGGGCAGTCGAAGACGACATGTCGCTGGCGACGATTGCGCACGCCTGCGAGACGGTCGATGTCGACGACTACCTCGAGCCCTTCGCGCCGCCGAGTATTCCTCCCGTCTCCGGTGCCACCGGGAAGCCGGAAAAAGGCAATTACGCAAACGTGCTTTCAGGACAGGACCGGCGCACGGCATTCGGACAGAACGACTACCTGCTGATCGACCGCGGCAGCAGCCAGGGCGTCACGCTGGGTGCCCGCTTCGTCCTGTACCGCGACCAGAGAGCCCCGGGAAACTTCCTCTTCGAGATCGGTGAAGGCGTGGTCGTGGACCTGAAGACCGACACGTCTACGCTCCAGGTGGTTCGGGCGCTCGACGCGATCGCGGCCGGAGACTACGCGGGGATGAGAAAGTAACGCCGGACGCTGTCAGCGTTCCGCCGTTCGACATTCTCCCTGACGGCGTTCGCGGGCAATGTTCAGGTCGGTGACGCGGGCGTTCACGAGCCGCTGGAACCGACGGTAGTAATCGACGGCCGACACCACAGCGGCTCCCATGACCACCCAGAGCGCCGCATGCCCCAGTGGCGCCAGCATCGGAATTGGCCCCCAGCCGACGATCAGCAGCAGGATCGCGGTCACCTGCGACCCCATTTTGATCTTCCCCAACGGTGAGGCCGGAATCGTCACGCCGCGCGAATAGGCCAGGCTGCGCAGCGCGGTAATCGCAAACTCCCGCCCAATGATGATCGCAACCATCCAGGCCGGCGCGAGGTTCAGCTGCACCAGCGAGATGAACGCCGCCGAGGTCAGAAGCTTGTCGGCAATGGGATCCAGGATCTGGCCCAGCCACGTCACCTGCCGGCGCCGGCGGGCGAGGTAGCCGTCCAGCCAGTCCGTGATCGATGCGATGCCGAAGATGGCCGCAGCCACGAGTTCTTTCGGCATGCCGGCAATGCGGGAGCCTTCGAACTCGGTGAGGAGGACCACGACCAGCAGCGGAACGAGCACCATCCGCGCGATGGTCAGACTATTCGGTAAGTTCATGAAACCGGGGACGACCGCATTCTACTGTAAAATCGGGGTTTGTCATGAAGGCGATCCTTCTCGCTGGTGGGAAGGGGACGCGGCTGCGCCCCCTCACCATCCACACGCCAAAGCCCATCGTTCCGATCTTCAACCGGCCTTTCCTGCACTATCAGATCGACCGGCTGAAGCAGGTGCCCGAGATCGACGAGGTCATTCTCAGCCTCAACTACCAGCCGCGGCGTATTGAAGAGATCTTCGGCGACGGCTCCGACGTCGGCATCAAGATCCGCTATGTGGTCGAGCCTGCCCCACTCGGCACAGCCGGCGCGGTCCGCTACGCGGGCGATAACCTCACCGACTCCGTCGTCGTGTTCAACGGCGACGTGCTGACGCAGATTGATTTGGCGGCCGTGATCGCTCTCCACCGGGAACGGCAGGCCAAGGCGACCATCGTCCTGACGCCGGTCGAGAATCCGTCGGCGTACGGCCTCGTGGAGACCGACGCAGCAGGCAACATCACCCGGTTCCTGGAGAAGCCGAAGCCCGAGGAAATCACGACGAACCACATCAACGCCGGCATCTATGTGCTCGAACCCGATACGTTCGACCGCATTCCCCCCGACGTGTCGTGGTCGATCGAGCGGAGCTTCTTTCCGTCCCTCATCGAGCGCAACGAGACGTTCGTCGCCTACGTGTACGACGGCTACTGGATCGACATTGGCACGCCGGAAAAGTACACGCAGGTGCACCGCGACATCATGGATGGCCGTTTCGTTGCCGCTCCGTTCGCAGGGCTCTCTGGAACGCGGACGGCTGTTGCGGCGGACGCACGCATCGAAAGCGGCGCCACCATCGAAGGCCCCTGCTTCATCGACGAAGGGGTGTCGGTGAAAGCAGGCGCTCGCATCGGCCCCTATTCGGTGATCGGACGCCAGACGCAGATAGAAGAGAACGCCGTCGTCGAAGGCTCCATCATCTGGCCCAACTGCCGGATCAGCCGCGAGGCCGGCGTCCGCAACGCCATCGTTGGACGAAACTGCCATGTCGGGCGCAACGTGACGCTCGATCAAGGCGCGGTTCTTGGCGACAAGACCACACTCACGGATTTCACACGGGCATGACCATCAATCCAGGCATTTTCAAGGCATACGACATCCGCGGTCTGTATCCCTCCGAGCTGAACGAGGAGATCGCCAGGCAGATCGGCCGCGGCTATGCCGCGTACCTCCAGCCGAAGGTCGTTGGTGTCTCGCGCGACATGCGCGTCTCCTCGCCGTCGATTGCTGCCGCCTTCATCGACGGCGTCGTGATGCAGGGCGTTGACGTTGTCGATTACGGGATGCTCGGCACCGATCAGCTCTATTTCGCCGTGGTCGAGGATGGGCTCGACGGCGGTGCGCAGGTCACAGCGTCGCACAATCCTGGCGAGTACAACGGCGTCAAGATGGTGCGCAGCGGTGCGCTTCCGCTGAGCGGTGATGCGGGCATTGGCGACATCCGCGACATGCTGGCCGCCGATCGCCTCCCCTCGCCTGCCAGGACGCCCGGAACCGTGGTGTCGCGCGACGTGCTCCCCCGCTACGTCGACAAGGTGATGTCGTTCATCGACCCCGCCGCGATCAAGCCATTCACCGTCGTGCTCGATGCGGGAAGCGGGATGGCGGGGCTGGTAGCGCCGAGGCTCTTCGAGCGCCTGCCGTGCAAGGTCACGTCGCTGTGTTTCGAGATCGACGGCACTTTTCCGAATCACGAAGCCAACCCGCTCCTCGAGGAGAACCGGCAGGACATCACCGCCGAAGTGATCCGGCAGAAGGCCGACATCGGGATCGCGTGGGACGGAGACGCCGACCGCTGCTTCTTCATCGACGGCAGCGGGGAGTTCATCTCAGGGGATTTCGTCACCGCCCTGCTGGCGGAAGCGTTTCTGCTGAAGCACCCTGGCTCGACTGTCATCTACGATCTTCGGGCAAGCCACGCCGTCAGGGACACGGCGGCCCGGTATGGCGGCAAGGCGCTGATGAACCGGGTCGGCCATGCCTTCATCAAGCAGCGGATGCGTCAGGAAGACGGCATCTTCGCCGGCGAGGTGACCGGGCACTACTACTTCCGGGACTTCTACTACGCCGACAACGGGTTTATCCCGGCGCTGCTCATCCTGGAGCTGATGTCGAAGAAGAATCAGTCGCTGCGCGACCTCCTGGCGCCGTATCGGGAGCGGTATTTCATTTCGGGCGAGATCAACACGAAGCTGGCGAGCATGGACGAGGTGCCGACAAAGCTGGCGGCGATCGAGGCGCGGTATCGCGATGCCCAACTCGCCCGGATGGACGGCATATCGGTCGACTACCCCGACTGGCACTTCAACGTCCGCGCCTCGAATACGGAGCCGCTGCTCCGCTTGAATCTCGAGGCGGCGACACCGGAGTTGATGGAGAAGCGCCGGGACGAGGTGCTTCAGATCATCCGGAGCTGAACGCGGTAAGATAGGCCTCTCCTACCGTCGCGGGAGTAGTTCAGCGGTAGAACGCGAGCTTCCCAAGCTCGATGTCGCGGGTTCGATCCCCGTCTCCCGCTCCACCCCTAGCCCAACGACGCGATGAAGAATCTGGCGAGAAGGATTTACAACCGGCTGAAGCCGTCTCCAGGCCAACCGGGGCCAGTTCAGTACAACAAGCTCGACTATCTGACGACCTACCGGGGCATCGTCGATTCGCTCGAGCATGTCTTTCCCCACGACGAAGCCATGAAGAGAGCTGTCGGCGGGCAGTTCGAGGCCATGGGTCTTCTCGAGCTTGAAGCACTCAGGCACTTCGGTCTTCGAGAACACGACTACCTCATCGACGTTGGATGCGGCTCGGGACGGTTGGCCAAGCCGTTATCGGGCTACCTGACCGGGAGGTATCTGGGCATCGACGTCGTGCCCTCACTGCTTCAATACGCCCGGGAGATTGTCGGCCGGCCAGACTGGCGGTTCGAGACGGCGACCGGACTGACCATTCCCGAGGCAGATGAGGCGGCCGACATGGTCTGCTTCTTCTCCGTGCTGACGCATCTGATGCACGAACAATCGTTCCTGTACTTGCGAGAGGCGACGCGAGTGTTGAAGCCTGGTGGCGGGATCGTCTTCTCGTTCCTCGACTTCACGATGCCGCATCACTGGCCCGTCTTCGAGGATACGTTGCAGGACGTCGGGGTGAATGCTCAGCACCTGAACGTCTTCCTCAGCAAGGACGCCATTACCGTCTGGGCGGAGCGCCTGGGCCTGCAGCTCGAGGCGACTCACGACGGAAGCGACGCGTTCATTCCGCTCTCGCGGCCGATCGCGTTCGAAGACGGCCACTCCGAGCAGACGCGCGGCGCACTCGGGCAGTCCGTCTGTCTCCTGCGAAAGCCGCTGCGGAGCGGCAGCCTAGCGGATCGATAGTCCGGCGCTCACCGACGTCACCGTAGACGCCGGCGTTGGCGTTGTCCCCGTGCCGGCGGCGATCTTGTGGGCGCGCACATCAAACCCGAACGCGAGACGCGGCTTGATGAACCATCGCGCCCCACCCCCAAAGTTCACGGAGCGCAGCCACCCGGACTCGACGGACCCGGACGCCGCGCCCCGCGTCTCAGTCGCGATACTGGCGACGCCAAGGCCGGCGCTCAAGTAGCTCCAGCCGTCCCGGGAGCCGAAGTTGAATGAGATCTGAGGCGAGATCGTCCGCAGGTTCACCGTCAGCCGCTGTGAAGAATCCGGGTCGGCGCTTGGTGCCGCGGCCGTGGCGGTGGAGCGGATAATCAGCACGTTCGCGCCGAAGCCGACGCGCCCAGGGCCTATCGTGAACGCGTAAAAATGTCCCCCGATGTCGGCTCCGTAGCCTCGCGATGGCACGGCGGCGGCGGTCAAGGTCGGATAGAACGCAGCGTCGCCAGGCACCCCGCTGGTGGCCGCCCGGACGTCCAGCACCCAGGGCCCTGGCGCTGATTGCCCGGCGGCGGGCGTGGCCGCCATTACGGCCACGGTCAACACGCCGGCCGCCGCACAGCGCACTATTTCGCGCTCGCCTTCCGGCGCTCCGCCCAATACTTGCGCATCCGCTCGGACACTTCCTTCCGCTGGGCCGCGCTCATCGCACGACGCCGGCGCGCGCGCGCCGGCGCTTCTTTCTCCGCGGCCCTCCCGTTACCCCGCCTGCCGCCAAACAGCTCGGGGAACTCCGCACGGATTGCCGATTCCTCCTCACGAAGCTGTTCGAGCCGCGCCACGGCGCCCAGACGCGCCAGGCGGCGCAGTTGTTCCTGATTCAAGTTCGCCACTCGTGCTCCCCCATCAAGTCAGTAGCCCTTCGCCGCGCCCGCCGCAGGTTTCTCGCCCCGCAACTCCTGCACGATCCGGACACCGGCGCTGGCGCCGATTCTCGTAGCGCCGGCGGCGACCATTGCCTTCAAGCCTTCCAGATCGCGGACGCCACCAGCCGCCTTCACGCCCATCTCCTCGCCGACGACGCGGCGCATCAACGCGACATCGGCCGCCGTTGCACCACCCGGACCGAAGCCCGTGGACGTTTTTACGAAGTCCGCCCCCGCGGCCTTCGCCACGGTGCACGCCGCGATCTTCTCCTCGTCGGTCAGCAGCGCCGCCTCGATGATCACCTTGCTGATCGCGCCAGCATCCCGGCACGGCGACGCGACGGCTTCGATATCGCGTTCGACCAGCCGCAAGTCGCCGGACTTGAGCGCGCCGACGTTGATGACCATGTCGATCTCGCTCGCCCCGTCGAAGATCGCCCGGCGCGTCTCGTACTGCTTCACGTCCGCCGTCGTCGCCCCGAGCGGGAAACCGACTACCGAGCAGACCTTGACGGGCGACGCGCGGAGCGCACGCGCGCATTCGGCGACCCACGTGGGGTTGACGCACACGCTGGCGAACCCGTATTCGGCCGCCTCGCGGCAGAGCGCCAGGACGTCCTTCCTCGTCGCATCGGGACGCAGCAGCGTGTGGTCGATCATGGCCGCGACCTCGGCGCTGGCGCCGCCGGCGGCATGCAGGCCGAGACGGGTGGCGCCTGCCTCGATGACTCCGCGGAGGCGGTTCGGGCAGCACTCGTACAACAGCGAATGGCAGCTGCACCGCTGAGGAGGAGCCTGTGCCGCTGCCAGCTCTTCGACAATGATCTGAACCAGCCGCTGGAGGTCCGCAGGTTCCATCAGGTCACGGCCTGGATTCGAGCTCGCGGATCTTGGCGAGCCGCCGGATGTATCGCGCCTCGTGCATCGGCGTCCCGACGAACACATCCACGATCGCCAGGGCCTGCTCGGTTGTCAGGATCGTGGAGCCCAGCGTGAGGACGTTGGCGCCGTTGTGCTGACGAGCGTAC